>WNFR01004914.1_pt1 | contig 13712 bp, 14 predicted proteins | sample 5400221 | NCBI WGS metagenome assembly WNFR01 (sample SAMN13153357, study PRJNA577476) | soil metagenome | isolation source: 40 cm soil under Madrone tree | place: USA:California | collected 2016-06-14
TCATCGTCGGCTCGGGCGTGAGCGTCGGCGTGTCGGTGGGTGACGGCGTGAGCGTCGGCGCGTCGGTGGGTGACGGCGTGAGCGTCGGCGCGTCGGTGGGTGACGGCGTGAGCGTCGGCGTGTCGGTCGGTGACGGCGTGACGTCGATCGTGACCGTCGGGGTGGGCGTATCGGCGCGCGCGACGCGGATCGTCGCCGCCTCGAGCGCGGCGCACGCCGCCGCGATGATCAATGCCGCCGTGAGCCGCGGCAGCCGGTGGCGACGCGGTCCTGGCCTCATACGCGATCCGCGAAGCGCCTACGGTTCCGAACGTCCCCTCACTACAGAATCGACGGGACCGTCGGCGGCAGTAGGTACCCGGTGGCGAACGTGCCCAACGTCTCGGTGAAGAAGACGAGGCGGTTCACCGGGTCCGCGCTCGGCAGCGTGTTGAACGTCATCGACCCGCTCGCGCCGTTGACGGCGCTGCCGGCGACGCTCGCGACGTCGGTGACCGTGACGCCGCTCGCAACGAAGCCGTCCACCGGCCCGATGAAGTCGCCGTTGCCGCGCGTCACGTCGATGAACCACGTCGTGACCGCGACCTGCGCGCTATACACCTCGCCGGGCACGTCCTGGAAGTTCACGAAGATGAGCTGATTGCCGCCGAGGCTCGGCGGCTCGAGCGTCGCCGGATCGTAGTAGACGGCGAGGTGCACGTTCGTCGGTTGGATCGGCGGCAGAAGCACCGTCGTGCCGTCGATGACGGTGCCGAGCGCGGGCTCCGCGGCGCCGTCGGAGAGCGCCAGCGGCTGCGGCGCGTTGATCGCCGAGCGCGCGGCGCCGGGCGCGCCCCATGCCGAGTGCACCTGCAGGTTCGCGACGGTGAAGTTGCCCGACAGCGCGCGGGTGACGATGGCCTTCCCGTGGTTGTCGACGGCGGTGGCGATCGCGACGCCGAAGTCCTCCGGCAGCCCGGGCTCCGCGGCCTTCAACGCGCCGACGTCGATGATGCGGCTCGCCCCCGCGTCGAGCGAGAACGTGTGCGTGAACGGCGAGCTGAAGGTGCGTCCGTAGAAGAGCACCGTCACGCCGACGTCGGAGCCGCCGTCGTTGTGCAGGTTGACGAACGTCGTGAAGCTCGCGCGCACATCGTAATAGAAGACGACTTGATCGCCTTTGGCGTCGGGGCGATCGATGGCGTTGGGGTTGACGACGATGGCGCGTGCCGGCGCGATCGAAACCGCGGTAAACGCCAACGCGACGATGAGAGCTGTGAATATCCGCACGTCCAGCCTCCTCTCCTCCCCCGAGGCGCCGCGCGCCTCGGCTCGGCGCCGTCCGCCGGACGGCCGCCGTTCCCACGCCGGACGCCCCATGGCGCCGGCTCCTCGCAGCGTTTGTAACGTCGCTCGCACGTCGCCGTCAATCGTTCGGCGCGGGGTGCGACCGTTCTCTGTCACCCGAGTCAGCATCGGCGACCGCGGGCGCCGACGTGCCTGCGCGCGTCCGCACCACGCGCCGTCGATTCGCTGACGGTCGGGCACGCTGCGCGTGCCGCGGCGACGTCGATCCGCATTCCTCGCACGTCGCTCTCCCGATTTTCCGCGATGCGCTCCTCACTCCCAGCCGTGACCCGGATCGTGACGGTCGTCGGATCAGTCGAGCCATCGCGCCCCGAGGGCCGACGCTCGCGGACATCTCGCGACCGTCGCGGCTTCGGCACGGTTGCTGCTCGGATCGATCGTCATGCTGGCGCAGCGTCAGACGTTCGCCGCGACGGTGTGCGGCCTCGCGTGGCAGCCGGACTCGCTATGGACGCTCACGCCGGTGCTCGAGGCGAACGCGACTCCCGAGCAGCTCGTCGCCGGCGTGCTCGACGGCGCGGTGGCCTCGCTGCGCGCCGACGCGGTTGCGTTGTCGCTGTACGATCCGCGGTGCCGTCGCTATCGCGTGATCGCAGTTGCGACGGCCGACGACCGTCGGGCGCCGTGGCTCGCGCTCGCCTGCGACGTGCCGCCGGGGTTCCCCTCGTCACGCGGCGACGCGACGGACCTGCTCGTGCTGCCGGAGGACGACCGCGACGGACCGCTCGCCCGCCGCCTCGCAGAGGTCGAGAGCACGGCCGCATATGTCGCACTGGCCCATGCGGGTGAGGTGATCGGGACGTTACACGTCGCGCGGCCGGCGCCGTTGCCGTTCACGCTGCGCGAGCGCGATCTCGTGCGTACGACCGCTGAGCACGCGATCGCCGCGCTGACGGCCGTGCGGCTGCTCTAGTACTACAGTGTCACAAAACGCTAGAACCCGCGTCGTTCGTGAGCGAATCGAATGCGGAGAATCGACACCGGAAACCGCGCGAGCCCTTGTCTGCCAACGTTTTCGCCAACATTCGTGACACAGTAGTACTAGGGAACCGCTGCACAAGTAGCTTCCGGCTGCGAAGCGCGCCGGCGCGATCACGATGCGCGCGACTCAGTGGGTGGCCGTCGATTCCGCGGCTGCGGGCACGAACGGTAGGCGCAGCGTGATCTCGGTGCCGCGGCCACGCTCCGACACCGTCGTCATCGTGCCGCCTTGCGCTTCGACGAGCGAGCGCACGATGAAAAGACCCAAGCCGGAGCCGCTCGTCGCGTCGGCGGGCGCGAGGAACGGCCGGCCGATGCTCGCCCGCTGCTCGGCCGTCATGCCGCAGCCGGAATCGCGTACGGTGATCGCAATCACGTCGGCCTCCAGCGTCAGCGCGATCTCGACGACCGCGCCGCGGTCGCAGTAGCGAATCGCGTTGGCGACGACGTTGCCGACCGCGCGCGTCAGCGCCAGCTCGTCGAGGAACGCCGTCGGCACGTCTGCGAGGGCCAGCACGAGCCCAACGCCGCGCGTCCGCGCTTGGAGCTCGTATTGCGCGGCGACCTGCTCGACCGCCGCTGCGACGGCGACGGGTGCAGGAGCGAGGTCGAGACGGCGCGCACGGACGCGCGAGTACTCGAGAAAGCGCTCGGTGAGCTGCTGCAGAACGCGGCTGTTGCGGACGATCGCGTCGAGCAGCGGACGGACCGTCACGTCCGACGCGGCGACCGTGTGCGCGAGCGTCTCGGCGCCGAAGCTGATGACGTGCGCCGGCCCGCCGATGTCGTGCGCCAACGTGGCGAGCAGCTCGGTACGCTCGCGATCCGTCACCTCGAGCAGCTCCGCCGCGCGGCGGCTCTGGCGGGCGCGGTTGACGAGGACTCCGTAGAACACTGCTGCGCTGAAGAGGAATGTCAGCTGCAGGAGATGGTCCTCCGTCCACACGTCGCCGGGATAGAGCCGCGTCAGCACCCACAGATACGCGCCGCTCGCCGCCACGACGCCGGCGAGCATCAGCACGAGGTTCTCGGCGAGGGCGGCGAAGAACAGCACGAAAAAGTAGAGGAAGAAGAACTCGGTGGTCAGATGCCCGAGCAGCGAGAGGCTGACCGACAGCCAGATCGTGTCGATGACGACGACGATCCCGGCGAGATGCACGAAGCGGACGCGCCGCCACGCCGTCCACCCCAGCACGACGTTCGACGCGAGCGCGATGGCGACGAGAATCGCGGCGGCAGGGGAGACGACGCCGGTGGCGTCGCGCCGACTGATGACGAGGTAGCTGACCGCGATGATCAGCACGTAGCGGAGGAGGACGAGGTCGCGAATTTCGTGTCGCGGTTGCGCCACTGTCGGCATTGTCGTGCACGGAAGCAACGCCTGTGCCACGAGGCGGAAGGGTGGGGCGTCGAAAAATGGGTGGGGCGTCGAAAAATGGACGCCGACTGCGCCGCTCAGCCTCCGCCATCACCGAGGTCGCGGGCGGCACGTGCGCGCAACACGAGAAAGAGCGCCAGGCCGAGAAGCCCCGCCAGCACGAGCCAGTGCTCGATTCTGCTGACGTCGTGCATGACGCGCTCCGCTTGGTGCGCGAAGAGCAGTCCAAGTGTGACCACCGCCGGTACGAATATGACCGTCGCCGCCGCCTGCGCCACCGCGAACCGCGGTGCCGCGACGCCGAACATGCCTGCGGAGAGATAGGTCGCGATGCGGAAGCCGAACATGAAGCGGGCGAGAAAGACCGCCTTCGCGCCGTGCCGCAAAATCGACGCGCGCACCGCCTCGACGCGATGCACGCCGAGCAGCCGAATCACCCCGGGATGCGCGACGAGTACTCCTCCGTAACGCCGTCCGAAGAGATAGAGCATCCAGTCGGCGACCACGATTCCCGCGATGCCGATCGCGATCGCCGCGCGGAGTCCGAGGAGCCGCTGCTCGACGAGCACGCCGATGCCGACGAGCGTCACGTCCTCCGGAAACGGCAGCCCCACGCCGCCGCCTACGAGGACGAAAAACAGGGCACAGAGCTTCGTGTAGGGCGTCATTCTTCGGCTTGGCCGTCGATTGCGAACGTCGAGCGGTACGCCGACGCCGTCAGCGATTGCCGACGGTGCGCGCGACGTTCGCGACGCCGGTCACGACCTCCATCGGATCGATCGGCTTGGTCAGGTGCATCTGGAACCCGGCGGCGACAATGCGCACGCGGTCGTCGCGCGTGGCGTAGGCGGTGAGCACGATCACCGGGATACGCGCGAGATCGTCGCCGCGGCGGCGCATCTCCGACGGCAGCAAGATGGTCATCGGCAATCCGAGCGCTTCGTCGGTGCCGTGGCCGAAGATCCGCGTCGCGCGCGGGTCGCGCCTGAAATCGTGCGGCGCGCGAGCGCGCGCTTGCGCGACGTCGCGCCGGACGCGCTCCGCCTGGATGACGCGGTCGTCCTCGGTCTGCGGGCTCTTCGGCATCGCGGAGGGCAACTGTCCTTCAATACGTGGCGCGCGACGACTGTCAAACGGCGCGGGTCGCACGCCCGTCCGAGGCCGGCGACGTCACTATGAATCATGGCGCCAATTTGGCGTACTCGATCGCTATCCGCGCGCAGGTCCTCGACAGAGCCATTCGCGTCGAGAAAGCTTCACGGCGTCACCGAGAGGAGGTGTGTCGCAGATGATCGATGTTCGGACGCTCAGTCGGCACGTGGCGCTGCTCGCCGTCGTGACGCTCGCGACCGGGATTGCCGCTCCCGCGCACGCGTGGAACGACGCGGGCCACATGGCGGTCGCGTACGTCGCGTACCAGCAGCTCACGCCGGCGACGCGCGACCGCGTGAAGCAGCTGTTGAAGTTGAATCCCGACTATCGTGGTTGGCTTCCGAAAGGCACCGCGGTCAAAGATCGCGACCGTATCCGCTTCATGATCGCGTCGACGTGGGCCGACGACATCAAGAGAAAGGGCGGCTATCAGGACGACGGATCGGCGAACGGCGACCGCCCCGACGGCGCGTCGTCGCGACAGAACATCGGTTACGCCGACCATTTGCGGCACAAGTATTGGCACTTCGTCGACATGCCGTTCACGCGCGACGGCACTCCGCTGCCGACGGTGCCGCGGCCGAACGCGCGAACGCAGATCGCCGCATTCCGCGCGGTGCTCGCCTCGACGAAGCCGGACCCGCTCAAATCGTACGACCTCGTGTGGCTGCTGCACCTGGTCGGCGACGTGCACCAACCGCTGCACTGCGCGACGCGCGTGCGGCAGGCGGATGCCAACGGCGACAACGGCGGCAACGGTGTCGCCGTGCAATGCGCCGCGTGCCCCGAGAAGCTCCATGCATTCTGGGACGGCGCGTTCGCGTCGGACTCCGCAAGCCCGAGCGCGGTCATCGCCGCGGCGCAAGCGCTTCCCGCGCCGGACCCCGTCCTGGCGGCGAAGTCCGACGTCGGCGATTGGATCGCGGAGAGCTTTCAAGCGGCGCAGCAGAAGGTGTACGTCGCGCCCGTGGGTGCGGACGCGGGCCCTTTCAGCCTCAGCAAGGCATACGCGAACCGCGCCCGCGCCGTTGCGAACGTGCGCATTGCGCTTGCCGGCGCGCGGCTCGCGAATGTCCTCAATACCGAGCTGAAGTAGCGCGGCGAACGGACCAGGAGCTGATTGCCGACGTGCGCGGACGGCGCCGCGCTGAAGCCGGTCACGGCGGGGACGGCGCCGCATGCAGGCCGCGTCCGTCGGGCGCGAGCATCAGCGTCGGCGTGTACGGCCGCAGCTCGTGCCGCGTCCACCACGCGCCGGTGGCGCGGCGCTCGTCGGACGTCGTGAAGCGGTAGTCGTACAGCGTCGCGCGCACATAATGCGGCGGCACGCTCGGAAACGGGTTTGCGCGCAGCAACGCCAGGACCGTCGGCGAGCCCTCGAGCAGGCGCTCGCAGAACGCGAGAAACCACCGGCTCGAGCGCGGCGAACCCAGGGCGGCGAACCACATCTGCCAGTCGAGCCGCGGCATGTGTGGCTGCACGAACTCGGGCCGCCGCATCGGGTCACCCGGCTTCCAGCGGAACTCGTACGGCCGCCACGCCGCGCCGTCGTCGCTGCCCTCGACGATGATCTCCGGCCGCGTCGTCGTCATATTCGCAAAGAGGCCGTAGCCGCTCACGACGTGAAACGGCTCTTGCAGCTCGTAGAGCCAGAGGAGCGGGGCGGGGAGCTCCACATGCAGGCGGCTCGCGCGCAGAATCGGCAGCGGCGTCAGGAGGAGGAGAACGGTCGCGACCGGCAGCGTTACGAATCGCGGCCATCTCGACGTGTCGTTCGGCACCGCCGGGGTGAGGCGATCCGGGTCGCCGGCGTCGTGCCGATGCTCGGGAATCCGGCGCGACAGCGCGGGTGGAAGCGCGCGGTCGTCGAGGAGCGGCAGGCAGAGCACGATCGCGAGGAGGTTGAAGAAGCCGTAGTTTCCGGTCGCCGCAATGAAGATCATCAAGCCGGCGAACGCGGCGGCGCTCACGAGGCGCAGCCGTCGCGATCCGAACGCGGCGAACGGCAGCGCGAGCTCGATCGCGAACATCATCGCCGCCGAGAATCGATGCAGCCACATCGGCAGCGCATGCATGTACCATCCGGTCCACGTCGGCAGGCACGTCGTCTCGTAGTGGTAGCTGAGCGCGGTGAGGTCGCGCCACGTCGGGTCGCCGCTCGAGAGCTTCACGATGCCGGAGAGCAACATCAGCTTGGCGATGAGGAGGCGGAGCAGCCAGATGATCAGCGGGTCCGGCGGGCTGCGCCAACGCGCCGACCGCGGCGTCCACGCGAGCGGCGTCGCGAAGATCCCGAGGAAGCCGGCCTCGAGCAGCAGGATGTCCCACTGAAACGACAGAAACTCCTGTCCGAGCTGGTAGACCGAGAGATAGAGCGCCCATGCCGCGACCGCGGCGAGCGGCGTCGCGATCCCGAGCGCGAGACAGAGCGCGGCGACGGTCCCGGCCGCGCACAGCGCATCGAGCGCTCCATCGGATGCGCCGGTGATCCATGCCAACGTGGGGAGGCGCCACAGCCGCGCGATGCCGAGCCGCGCGTCGGCGACGTCGAGCAGCGCGCCCGCGGGGAGGATCCCGTGCGCGCCGACGAGACCGTGGATCTGCACCCACAGCGAGACGAACGCGGCCGCATAGACGAGTCCGAGCCCGATGACGAACAGCCGGCGGATCACCACTGGCGCGGCCGCGGTGGGATGCGACCGAGCGGCGGGACGTGTGCGGCGGCCGTCGACGTCTCCGTGTTGCGCCACAGCGCAATCCTGTAGCATCGGCGGCGCGTGTCGTCTCATCGGTCCCGGTACATCCCCGACGCGACGGCCGACTACAGCCATCGCTTCCATGCGGGCAACGTCGGCGACGTGTGGAAGCACTGCGCATTGATCGAAGTTCTGCGACGGCTCGCAGTCGCGGCGCCGACGGTGCGCTACGTCGAGACGCACGCCGGCGAAGGCGTCTATGCGCTCGGCGCGACCGGCGAGTGGAGCGAAGGCATCGGCCGGCTCTGGTCGGCGACCGACCTCGGCGAAGGTGCCGTCGCCCGCTACGTGGGCCTCTGTCACCGTGTCGCCGGGAGCAGTGCGCGGCCCGAGCGGTATCCGGGCTCGCCGTCCCTCGCGCGCGCGGTCCTCGGACCCGCGGCGCGGCTGACGCTGTGGGAGCACGACCACGCCGCCTTCGCGCAGCTCGCGGCGCACGTCGCCAGCGCGCCGAACACACGGCTCGTCGCGGGCGACGGGCTCGCCGCGCTCGCCGCCGCGAGCGACGACGTCGCTGTGCTCACGCCGGACGACGACGTCGCCGCAGTCGCGCCGCCGGACGGCGTCGATCCGCGCACGGCGGCGACACCGGATGGCAGCGGCGGGGCGCCGCGGCTGGTCGTGCTCGTCGACCCGCCGTGGACGCAGAAGGCGGATTGGATCGCCATTCCCGAGGCGATCGCGCGCGCCGCGGTCGCGCTGCCGGACGCGTGTCTCATGCTGTGGTATCCGGTGAAGAGCCTGACGCGGCCGAACGCCATGCATGCACGGCTCGCGGCTGCGGGTGTCGCGGCGACGATCGCGGAGCTGATCACGACCCCGCTCACGTACCGCCGGAACCGCCTGAACGGCAGCGGCGTCCTCCTCGTGCGGCCGCCGGCAGGGGCGCTGGAAGCGCTGGCCGCGGCTGCGCCGGTGATCGGGCGGCGCTGTGCCACGTCCGGCGGCGCCTGGTCGTTGCGCATGGTGGCGACGTGAGCCCGTCCGCGGCGCGCGACATTTGCGGCCGGCACGTGTATATCGCCTGGGTTTCATGACGGTGCGGATCACGATCGCATTCCTGGCCCTCGCTATCGCGGCCGCCGCGAGCGCGGGCGAGGTGCGCGGCGATCCGTCGCCGGGCGTGCGTCGCGACGGCGCCGGCAATTCGACGACGGCCGCGGTTCGCGACGTCCCCACCGGTGCGACGCCCGCGGCGCCGCGGCAGCCGAGCCCCGCGGCGAGCGCCAGTGGAGCGCGGCTCGAGGACGCGGACAAGCAGCGCGGGCCGTTCTCGCTCGGTGGGCGCGACTACACGGTCGTCCTGCGCACGAAACGGGTCGCCGGCGAAACGCGGGGCGATTCGGACCTCGAGGCGCTCGCCGCGCTCGATCTTCGCGACCCTTCCGGCACGGTCGTCCATCACGAGACGTTCGAGTACGCGCTCGACGACGACGGCTTCGCGACGTGGTGCTCCGCATCCGCCGAGCTCTTGAAGGGCAATATGATCAACGCGCTTCTGATCGACGCCGGGTGCCTGCCGTCGGCGCCGCAAAGCGGCAGCACGTGGGAGATCTTCGGCGTGTGGGACGGGACGTTCAGCCGGCTCGGCAGGCCGTTCACGACCCAAGGCGAGATGGTGCGCTTCATCTCGGGACCGGTGACGAAGCTCGACCAAGCGACGAGCTATCAACCGGACGTCATCGAGCTGCGCGTCTGGACCGGGAACTTTCACGTCATGGTGCCGCTGACCATGAACTGGATGCAGGGACAGCTCGTGCCGCCGCGGTGCTGGGAGCAGGGCGGCCACGGCATGCGCGAGGGCGGGTGCGAGCTGCACGTGACCGTCGACCGCGCGCCGGTCGAGGACGATCTCACGTTCGTGCGCTTGTTCGCGGAGGCGAACGAGGCATTCGGCGTGCCGAAGCACGTCGTCGTGAAGCGCGACTCGACAGTGGAGTTCCTCGGCGCCAGCGTGCGCGTCGTCATGAGCGGCGCCGACGTCGTCGAGATCGGCATCGCGGACGACCCGTGGCTGCACGTGCGGATCGACGGCCGCGAGGGGTGGCTGCATACCGAAGAGGACTTCGCCGCGATCGGCGTGCCGCAGGCGGGTTGACGCACGCTCCGATTCGCCGCGACGGCCGCGCCCGTGACTCGGCGCGGCAGCAGAGGGTGCGGAGTCGACCCGGCAGCCCCGGCCTGTAAATCCTACAACGGCGGGACTCGCGCGCCCGCCGCGCCAGGTGCCTCCACCACGTGGCACGCGTGGTTGGACGGCCGCGCGTATACCGGGAGACGCGGCATGAATCTCGCTCTATCGGAGACGACTAGCGAGACGATGCGTCTATGGACGCGTCACGGAGAACGTCGTGGCCGAGTCGATCGACAGCGGGCGGAAAACGATCGTCCGCCATGTCCGCGAGCGCAATCGTTGGCTCGCCGATTTCCTTCGCTCGAGCCGGCCGACGTGCGCTGCCATCGCGGTGCGCCCGTTGCTCGGCACGGCCCTCGCGGCCGGCCTTCTGCTCACGTCCGAGATTCTCGTTCGTAGCGACGAGCTCGTCTGTTCGCTGATCGGATCGCACGATGCAGAGTCGTGCTGAGGCGATCTCCGCCCCCGCGGCGTCCGCGCTGACTCCCGCCGCCATTCCGTTCGCGTCGTGGACCGAGCGCGTGTTGACGACGCTCGGCTCCGCGCTCGATCGCGCGATGCTGCGCGCGCTGTCGCTGGCGTTCGATACGACGTTGATGCCGCCGCGCGAGGAGCTCGCGCGCATCCGCGAGTCAGCGGTGCCGTACGTGACGCCCGAGCTGCGCGGGCGTCCGGAGCGGTTCTTCGCGTTCGTCGACGCTCTCTTGCCCGCACGCCTCGTGTGGAGCCGGCGGCGCGCGCAGCTCGCCGGCGGGTGGGCGATCAGCCGCGTGTTCCGCAGCGATTACCTGCCGTACCACTGCGCCGACGGCGACGACCGCTTCGCGTGCATGGAGAACGCGCTCGTCCCGGTCGAGCACTGGACGCACGGACGGGCGAACGTGCGCGGCACCGTGATCGCGCTCCACGGCTTCACGATGGGCGATCCGCGCTTCGACGTGTACCCGCTCATGGCGCGGCGCTGGTACGAGCGCGGTCTCGACGTCGCGCTCGTGACGCTGCCTTGGCACGGCGCGCGCTGCCCCGCGACGTCACACTATTCCGGCGAGCTGTTCGGGTCGTGGGACGTCGGCCGGTTGAACGAGGCCGTCCGCCAAGCCGTACACGACGTCCGCCGCCTCGAGCTCTGGCTGCGCGCGTGCAGCGACGCGCCCGTCGGCATCGTCGGGTTGAGCCTCGGCGGCTACGTCGCGGCGGTCCTGGCGAGCGTCACCGATGACGCCGATTTCATCATCCCGATCGTCCCGCCGGCGTCGCTCGCGACGTTGCCGTCGAACCTGTTTGCGCTCAGCCGTCACGGACGCGGCGCCGACGCGCCGCTCTCCGTCGCGGCACTGGAAGAGGGCTACCGCGTCCACTCGCCGCTCACCCACACGCTCCGCGTGCCGCACGAGCGCGTGTTGATCGTCGCCGGGCGCGGCGATCGTCTCGTCCCGCCCGAGCATCCGCACGCGCTCTGGCGGCATTGGGGCGAGCCCGCGATCCACTGGTACAGCGGCAGCCATTGCGCGCCGTTTCGGCGCTCCGCGATCTTCGCGGCCGGCGTGCGACATCTCGAGACGCTCGGCATCCTGCCGATCGCGCGCGGCCTCGCGGCCTGACGTCCGTCTGCGACGCTCCGGCGTGCGATTGCCGTCCGCCGGCATTTGCCTTTCGGCGCGCCGTCTGTGATCTCGCGGCCGATGGTCGCGGAGCTCGGAGGCGATCCCGCGGGACCGGGAACGCTGGTGACGATCGCGCTCGCCACGCGGTTTCGGAACGATCCGCTCGGCGGGACGCTGCAGGCATTCGAGCAGTACGGCGACATCGTCTGCTGGCGCTTCGGGCCGCGGCGGCTCTACTCGATCTTTCGCCCCGAGCACGTTCAACACATCCTTCACGACAATCATCAGAATTACGTGAAGGGCGAGCTCGTCGAACGAACGAAGGTCCTGATCGGCGACGGGCTCTTCAGCAGTGAGGGGTCCACGTGGCGGCGCCAGCGACGGATCATCCAGCCGTCGTTCGAGCGGCGGCGCATCGCGTCCTTGATCCCGCTCATCACGGCGGCCACCGGCGCGACGCTCGACGAGTGGTCGCAGTACGCCGCGCAGCGCGCGGCATTCGATTTGCCCGCCGCGATGACGCGCCTCACGCTCGACGTCATCGGTCGCGCGTTTTTCGGCGTCGATCTGCGCACCGAAGCCGCCGCGGTTCGCGAGGCGCTCGGCGTCGCGCTCGCGTACATCGATCGCCGCGTCAACAGCTTCTTCCCGATGCCGCTCGCCGTGCCGACGCCGCGCGCCCTGCGCTTCCGGCGTGCACGGCGGACGCTCGACGGCGCGGTCACGCGCATCATGCGCGCACGCCGCGACGACGTCGACCCGGAGGCCGGTGACCTGATGTCGCTCCTGCTCGCGGCGCGCGATCCCGAGTCGGGCGAGAAGATGAGCGACGGCGAGATTCGCGACGAGGTGGTGACGTTCGTCCTCGCCGGCCATGAGACGACGGCGCTCACGCTCACGTGGGCGCTCTACCTGCTCGCCTTGCATGCGGACGTCGAGACGCGCGTGCGCGAGGAGACGCGACGTGTCCTCGGCGACGGTGCCCCTACGCTCGACGATCTCGCGCAGCTCCCGTACACCCGCATGGTCATCGACGAGACGTTGCGCCTGTACCCGCCGGTCTGGGCGTTTGCCCGCGAGCCGATCGGCGACGATCGTCTCGCCGGCTATCGCATTCACGCGCAGTCGACGGTCGCCATCATCCCGTACGTCACGCACCGGCACCCTTCACTCTGGGACGATCCGGAGCGGTTCGACCCGGAGCGATTCTCGCCCGCGGCCGTCGCGACGCGGCCGCGCTACGCGTACCTGCCGTTCAGCGGCGGTCCGCGGCAGTGCATCGGCCGCGAGTTCGCGCTGATGGAAGCGCAGCTGGCGCTCGCGATGATCGTCCGCGAGTACCGCGTCGCGATCGCGTCGCCGCCGCCGATCGTGCCCGCCGTCAGCATCACGCTGCGCCCGCGCCCGCCGTTTGCCGTGACGGTCGAGCGCGTGAGCGCTGCGGCGTAAACGGCGCGTCTCTCCCGGCGACCTGGACACCCCGCGGGTTGGGGTCTACTGACGAGACAACGTCCACTCGAGCGGCGCATCCGCGCTCGCCGCTCCACAGCCATGGGAGGCGTCATGACGATGGTGATGAAGCGTAGCATTCAAGTCGGAGTCCTCACGGCCGTGTTCGCGACCGGTTACCTGTGCGGCTCGACCTCGCAACGCACCGCCGACGCGCAGGTGGGCGACCTCGGCGGCGCCGCCATGAAGCAGGCCGGCGAGTCCGGTGGCGCGCTCGGCTCCGCGACGAAGCTCGGTACCGCGATCGTCGACATGCAGGATCACGTGAGCGCCTTGCAGAAGAACATCGACACGCTGAAGGGGATCAAGTCGGCGCTCGGCGGCTGACGGCATGCCTCCCGACCTCCGCGATCGCCTTTCGATCGAGCACGGGGTCGTGCAAGCGGGACTCGGCGGCGGGCTCTCGCGAGCGGAGCTCGCGGCCGCGGTTTCGCGGGCCGGCGGACTCGGAACCGTCGGCATCATGGGGGAGCCGGCGGCGTTTCGCGCCGAGATCCGTCGTGCACGGGAGCTCGCCGCGGGAAAGCCCGTGTCGGCGAATCTCCTCTTTCCCGTCATGCGACGTGCCCACGTCGACGCGTGCGTGGCGGAGCGCGTGCCGGTCGTATCGCTCTTCTTCGGCTTCGATCGACGCGTGGTGGAGGCGCTGCACGAAGCGGGCAGCGTCGTCATGCACCAGGTCGGCACCGTGGAGCAGGCGCGGCGGGCGCTCGCGGACGGCGCCGACGTGCTCATCGCGCAAGGCGAGGATGCCGGGGGACATCTGCTCGCGACGAAGCCGCTCGCGCGCTTTCTGCCCGAGCTGCGCGACGTCGCCGGCGAGCGCCCGGTGCTCGCGGCGGGAGGGATTC
>WNFR01014378.1_pt1 | contig 13712 bp, 6 predicted proteins | sample 5400221 | NCBI WGS metagenome assembly WNFR01 (sample SAMN13153357, study PRJNA577476) | soil metagenome | isolation source: 40 cm soil under Madrone tree | place: USA:California | collected 2016-06-14
GGACAGCGTCACGGTGACGTTTGAAATCGGTGCGCCGCTCGAGTCCGTCACCCGGTACTGCGGTGGTGGCGCAGCAGGCTGTCCCGCCGTCACTCGAGTGTTCGTGTTGATACTGGTGATCGTGAGGCCGAGCGGCACGGGGTTTGTGATGGTGATGGATTCGGGCTGTGTGAAGGTCTGCGGCGGCAAAGATTGGTCGAACGCCACGACGGTGAAGTTAAACGTTCCCGTCTGCGTCGGAGTCCCGCTGATCACACCGTGCAAATCCATGGCGAGGCCTGGAGGCAAAGTATTTGCAGTAGGCGCGATGAATATTGTCCCGAGCCCCCCTGACGTTGCGATCGTGGCGCTGTAAGGGGAATTGAGGACGCCGCCGGGCAGAGTGGTGGTGGTAATTGCAAGGGGAGTCGTCACGCCTAGCGTGAGCGTTACGGTTGCAGATTGCGGAGGCACCGAGGAATCCGTGGCCTGGAACGTAAGGGTGTAAGTACCGGCCGCCGTAGTAGTGCCGCTGATGACGTTATTCGCAAGCCCCAGCCCCGATGGAAATACTCCAGAGGTAAGCGTGGATGAGTAGGGTGGTGTTCCACCAATGAGAGGCAGCGGGCTGCTGTAGGCGACACCGGAGAGGGCCGTCTGCAATTGCGTGCCGAGGAACTGGAAGAACGGATTCACCAGGAGCGCGTAATTGGTGGTGGCGGTCTTCGGCGGCACGCTGCTGTCAGTGACTTGCACTGTGAAGAGGAAAGCACCGAAAACAGTGGGAGTGCCGGACAGTATGCCGTTCGGACTGAGGGTAATACCAGAAGGCAACGATCCACCGGTTAACATCCATGTGAGCGAGCCTACGCCGCCCTGTTCCAGCAGCACTTGCGCGTAGGGCTGACCTTGAGTGGCGCCGCGGAGTAGGGATGGAGTTGTGATCTGTAGCGGAGCGAGCGGCGCGGCGCTGTAGTAGACCTCCTCAGTCGCGGTGGTGGTGAAACCAGTCAAGGGAGAGTCATCGTCCCCGCCTGCAATCAGTGCGTTGCCATTCGGTAGAATCACCGCCTGCGCATACTCGCGCTGCATAGTCATCGAGCCCGTCGCGCTGAACGTTCCAGTGGACGGACTGAAGATTTCGGCCGTCGGTGAAGCGATCGTCAAGATACTCGGAACACCACCTGCTATTAACACGGTGCCGTCGGGCAAGAGCGAAGCCGTCTGGGCCGACCGCTCAATACTCATGTTGCCAGTTAGCGTAAAGGTACTCGTGGCTGGATCGAATATCTCGGCGCTGGAAGCCGACCGGTTCGTCTGAAAACTAACGAAGCCCCCCGTCAAGAGCACCGTGCCGTTGGGCAGCAGCGTAGCCCTTCCTTCAGCACGTGGACTGCTCATGTTGCCAATGGAAGTAAAAGCGCCGATCCCGTTATTGGCTGCAGCATCAAAAATTTCCGCACTCGCAAGGGTAATGTCGACTGACCCGCCGAAGCTGTGTCCGCCGGCAACGAGGACGGTACCGTTGGGCAAAACGGTCATAGTATGGCGGGCGCGCGCTTGATTGAGATTGCCCGTAGGAGTAAACAAGCCGGTCAATGGATCATAGATTTCGGCGCTGTTCAGTGTGCTGGAGTTGTCTCCGCCGGCAACCAGAACCTTTCCATTCGCCAAGAGAACTGCGTTAGTAAACGCTCTTGCCTGCGCCATGCTGCCGGTAGGTGAAAACGTGCCGCTAACAGGGTCGTACAACTCCGCTGTGGCGTCCGAACCGCCCATCAGGAGCACCTGACCGCTTGGGAGGAGCACGCTCGCCTGATTCCAACGGCCGTTAGGAGAGCTCAAGTTACCGGTCGGAGAAACCATTCCGGTTGCCGGATCGTAGAGCTCGGCGGTATTCAGGGGCCTGGTATTGTTATTTCCACCGCCAGCGATCAGCACCTTGCCGTTCCCAAGCAGTATTTCCGTGAATAGTTCACGGGGCGTAGAAAGGCTCGCAGTTGCACAGAAGCCGTTGACGGTAAAAGGTAGCGAGACGGCGGAGGCGCTGCCGGTGCTGGCGACCAACGTGTAGCCGAGCTGGCCTCGATCAATAGTCGGATCTGGGAAGAATGCATGGCCATTTGCACCTGTGATTGCGTTCAGCGTTCCACCAAGCACTGCGCTGGAGCATGGCGGCGCGCCGTTGAAGCTCAGTGCGACTGGTGCGCCAACGACGGGCGCACCAGTTGCGTCGGCCACATGAACAGCTACTCCTCCACTCGCAAGAATCTGGCCGCCAATCGAGTTTTGCGGCTGGCTAGTGAAGGTGACTGTTGCCGGGACGGTAGTTCCAGCAGACGCAATGTCAACGACGTAGTACTGCATGGCTGTCTGAGACGGGTTGGAGGAATCCACAACAGACTCGGTGAAGGTGTAAGTGCCTTGCAGCTTGGGAGTCCCCGCCAGCGCACCGGTGTGCGAATTCGGCGCCGGCTGCTGGATGAACAGGCCTGGCGGGAAGGCGGCCGTCGTCAACGAGAAGAAGACCGGCAAGGTTCCGCCGCTGGTGCTGATCGGGGCATTGTACGGCACGCCGACAATTCCACTGGGAAGCACAGTGGTGGTAATGACCAGAGTGTTGACCGCGAGGGTCAGAGTTTGCGAAGCAGTTTGCGGTGGTACCGCGGAGTCCGTCACGCTCGCGGTGAAGGTTGCGACCCCCGCGGCACCCGGCGTCCCACTGATCACTCCGTTGTTGCTCAGCGTGAATCCTGAAGGCAGTGCGCCACTCGTTATCGCGGATGAGAATGGCGCGACGCCTCCGGCCACGGGCAATCTTTGGCTGTATGAGCGCCCCGCGACTGCAGTCGGCATCGTCGTCGAAGTAAATACGAGCGGAGCGATGGAGACATTGATGGTAAAGGTTCCGCTTGTCGTGGTCCTGTGCCGAACGCTGCTGTCCGTCACTTGCGCCGTGAAGGTAAATGTTCCCGCGGTCGTTGGCGAGCCGGACAGGATTCCATCAAGGCTAAGTGTCACGCCTGGAGGCAGCGTGCCGGAAGCCACCACCCATGTGAGGATTCCCAGCCCTCCTTGTTGCAACAGGAGCTGCACGTATGGCTGTGATACAAATCCATTTGCAACGGATGTCGTTGTTATGACGAGTGGAGAAACCGCCGTGTTGTAGTACACCTCTGCCGTGGCGTGGACAATGACGCCATCGTCGCCTCCCGCCACGAGCGTGTTGCCGTTCGGCAGAAGGGTTGCCCGCGCATGGAGGCGCGGTACACTCATTGAACCGGTGGAATTGAATGCTGCCGCAGCAGGGTTGAAAATCTCCGCGGTCGGCGTAACTGTGAAAGCGTTACTAAAGCTGTCGATGCCGCCCGCCACCAACACGGTCCCATCAGGCTGAAGGGTGGCTGTATGGAGGGCACGTGTAACACTCATGCTCGCTGCAGGTGTAAAGAGGCCTGTGGCGGGGTCAAAAATTTCGGTACTTGAGACCGCTGGGCCGGTTGCACCGCCGGTGGTGCCACCAGCGAGCAAAACAGTGCCATTCGGAAGTAACGTTGCCGTTAGAACATCGCGAGGGCTGTTCATGTTTCCAATGCTGGTAAAAGCGCCGACGCCCTGGTTGGCTGTAGGGTCAAAGATCTCCGCGCTCGCGAGAGCGTTGAGAGAGGCTCCATTGTCGATTCTGCCGCCGGCGACAAGAACCTTGCCGTTGGGCAGTAATGTCATCGTATGGAAACCGCGGGCCTGGTTCAGATTGCCAGTGGGAGTGAATGAGCCGGTCGCAGGGTCGTAGATCTCTGCACTGTTAAGGCCCAGGAAATTGTTGAAGCCGCCGCTCACCAGCACCTTTCCATTCGCCAGGAGGACAGCAGTAGGCCGATTTCTGACCTGAGCCATGCTGCCGGTAGAGGAGAACGTTCCGGCAACGGGGTCATACAGCTCCGCGGTAGCCACGTTGCTGACATTGTCGAAGCCCCCGACCAGCAGCACGTTCCCATTCGGAAGCAAGATACTGGCGTGATTCGCGCGCCCATTAGGATCCGCCAAGCTGCCGGTTGGGGACACTGTGCCGGTTGCCGGATCATAAAGTTCTGCAGTATTTAGCACCGCGCCGGTGTTATCGAAGCCGCCGGCAATCAGCACTTTTCCGTTTGGCAACAGTACTTGCGTCTGCCGTTCCCGCTGCGTGGAAAGATTCGTCGTGGGGCAGAAGCCCTGGACCGAGAAGGGATTCGAGACGCCGGTCGCGTTGCCAGCGGTGGCAAGGAGCGTGTATCCAACCTGCCCGCGGTCAATCATCAGATTAGAGAAGCTTGCGATACCGCTGGCATTTGTAGTCGCCAGAGGCGATCCGGAAAGAACCGCCGTAGAGCACGCCGGATTTCCAAAATTCATCGCTACCTGAACGCTGGGAATCGCTGCTCCGGACGCGTCAAGCACCTGAACTTGCACCGCCGGGGAAATGGCCTGCGAGCCAACAGAATTGCTGGGCTGCACAACGAAGGCAATTTGTGCAGGCTGGACAACGCTCGTCATAAGAATCGTGTAAGACGCACTGGCGAAGAGGCCGATCGAATCCGTCGCCCTGACGGTGAACGAGTATGTTCCCGGTGTAGTCGGCACGCCGCTGAGGGTACCGGTGTTTGAGAGGGTCAGACCCGGAGGCAGCGTTCCGGTGCTCGACCAAGTGTAGGGCGGCACTCCCCCTGCGGCTGAAAAGGTTTGGGCATATTGAGAGCCGACCACCCCGCCAACGAGTGTTGGCGATGGTGTGGTGATGGCAACCGGAGACACAACGGTGATGATCAAATCGCGCGTTGCGGTGTGCTGAGGCGCGCCCGTGTCCATGACCTGCGCCGTAAAGGGGAAACTTCCTGCTTGCGTCGGAGTTCCAGAAATTGCGCCGGACGCAGCGTTCAGTTGCAGACCGGGAGGGAGTGAACCGGCCGTAATCGTCCAGATGCGAGCCCCTGTATTGCCGCCGACTGACGTCAAAGTTGTGTTGTAAGGCTGGTTGACGACGCCGACCGGCAGCGAGGCCGACGTGGAAGTGACGATTAAACTGATTGGCGGCGTAAAGATGCCCTGCTTGACGTCCACGGTGTTCACGCTCTGCGATACCGCCACAGGACTAAGGTTAGGCAGAACCAGGCTCGTTCGCGACGATAACGTTCGTTGGCACTTGCTGGAGCTGGCATCCCACAGCTTGCTGCGTGAAATAAAGCTTGCTCAGAATGATCTGAAACTGTGCGCCCGCCGGCAGGGTTCCCGATTGGAAGAATTGTACGGTGTAGGATGCGCTCGTATTTCCTTCGTTGGTGATTGTGTAGCTCACGTCCGTCAACGCTTGATTGGCCAGGCCCGGGTTCGCGAGTCCCGGATTCGCCAAACCAGGGTTGGCCAAGCCTGGATTCGCAAGGCCTGGATTGAGAGCGGTGATGACCTGCGGATTAGCCAAGCCCGGATTCGCCAAACCAGGGTTGGCCAAGCCTGGGTTTGCGACGCCCGGATTTGCCAAGCCTGGATTTGCCAAGCCTGGATTTGCAAGTCCAGGGTTATAGAATTCGTTGATGGAGATCTGATTTGCGCCAACGGTAACGTTGTCGGGATTTGCGAGCGCCGGGTTGGTAGGGTCGGGGTTGAGAAGAATAGAGCCGCTGAGTGGTGTCGCTGCGCCGTCATTTTCGGCAGCGTTGATCAGGACGCTGGGGAACGCCACCGCGCTGCCGGCATTCGCCACAACGAAAACGGGAAACGATTGCGACGAGAAGGCATTCACTTTTACCGTTTGCGCGACTTGAGTACTGAACTGCTGAAACGAAGCCGTGGCGCCGCTAGGCTGGGTGGGAATGGTAACGAGAAAACTTCTGGCCGCACTGGTCGCGTTGCGTAATTCGACTACGAATTCGCGCTGAACCGGCAGCCCGGCAGGCGTGAGAACGGGCTTCGAAGTTTGCGGCGAGGTCAGAATCACGCCGGAACTGATTTCCGCCGTATACACATTCTGATTGCGCATGCCGGTTTGCCCCACCGCGCACGCAAGCGGAGTTTGTGTTGGATCAAACTTGCTCGGCTGGCTTCCGAGATTGGATGCTGAGATCGGTGGCGTGTAATTCTTCCAATTGCCGTCCGCCGGAGGAATCACATCTCTGTTGTCGGTCCAGGCGGCATGGAATACGGCGGTTCCCGTGTCAGCGACGTTGAAAGTCCAACTACCGTCTCCATCTGAGACGATCTGCGGAGTGCCCGTAATGTCTATGTAGTCGCCCATAAAGGGCGCGGTCCCGTCCACGAAAAGCGGCAAGTTGGGCACGTTGTACTGCAGTTGCTCGACATCGGGAAACAGTGCCGGGACCGATCCGAATTCATAACGCGAAACTCTGAATGTCTTGAACGACGGAACCTGGAAGCTGCCCACAAGTGGATCTGCCTGTGCCCCCATAATGTCAATAGTGTGGCGGCGTATAGTCAACGGCGGATTTGAATCACCGATATTCGGAGAAAAGACGGCGGGATTGTTGAATGGCCTGGGCGGAGCAAGTTCGCCCTCAAAAGCGCGGTTCTCGAAATATTGCGCCCCCAAAGTACAGGGGAGCGTAACCATGGGATCGCAAGCCGGGTCGGGCGCGGGAACGTATATGCCGGTCGTATGGTCCTGGCGAAGATCGTAATATACCAGCGTCAGCCTGTCGTTGGCTAAGCCCAAGCTGGGCATGAGCTGCGTGCCTCGACCGGAAAGGTTGGAAAACGACGTGCCGTTATCATCCTTAACAGGACCGACGTCCACTGGGGCAACGCTATCGGCCGGGAAATACCTGCCGTTTGGCGAAACGCCCATCATGATCTTTCCATCGCCGTTCGCGTCACGCTGCGACCACGCGATGTAAACTTTCCCGAACCGATCCACGGTCATCGCAGGGTATCCATTGCTGCGGAATGACGCCGTCGTAAAGTCCTGGTCATATGGGCATCCCGTGCCCTTTGGATTTTTCACGCAGGTCATCGGAAAAAGAACAATCGGAACGGGAACCGCCCAGTGACGCCCGCCATCGGTCGACTTCGCGACGAAAATGGCTGGAGCATCGTCGGGATCATTCAGATTGGCAAAGCGCCGCCAGGCGACGTAGATCGTGGCCGGCTGCGTCGAAGGAACACTGGGATCGATAGCGATCATCGTGCCCTGATGTTCCGCATCACCGAATAGTTCGTCATTTCGGCTGAGGATTACAGGAACACTCCAGGTCACGCCGCAGTCCAGCGAGCGCCTGAACAGGATTGTGGAGAACTGGTTCGGTCCGGTGCCAACAAAAGCTGTGGCGGTAACGTAGACCGGTCCCGCAGGAATTGTTTGCGTGATCGTCTTTCCGTCTTGATTGACGGAAACAGTGCACGTGGAATTGCCGCGCGGAATGTCGACTGCCAGCCAGGGCTTATCGAGGAAAACATCGGGAGTGCCTCTGCCGATGATCTGCGTGTCTATGTACTTGATACTGTCGCGCGGCGCAAGATTTGTGATCGAACCGTTCTCAACCGTTGCGCTGCCGTTTTCTTTATTGTTGAGGTCGATGAACCGTGCAATGAACACGGCGCTCAACGGTTTGGTGCCGCGATTGTAAGCGATGCCCGTGTAGTAGAAGAGTCCGTTTGTACCCGCGCGCACGGTCGGATCCGAGGCCGCTTGAAAGCCATGGATGGGAGAAGCCAATCCTTCGCTCGATCCGTCCAGTGGGAATCCCGGCAGCAACGTACTTTGCCATCTCCGGCCGGCATCGAAGGACTTGAAGAGTCCGAGCCAGGCGTCCCCGCGCTCGTCAATTCCGAGTAGTCCCGGAAGATCCACGGTGCGGTAGTCGTTTGCGCCGCCCAGAAGGTGCGAAGAATTTCGCGACGACACCGCGATGGAAGGCTCGTTTTGCCGTTGCAGGAAAGGATCTCCATTGGTCCAGTTGGTGCCGGAAACCATGTTGACGTTTTGTCCGGATACCTGCGCGCGAGCAGGGACGGTGGCCGCCAGGCAGAATGCCGCCGAGAGAAGTGCGATACGCAACATCCGCCGAAACGCTCGAATGTTTTTCGGGCGCAAAAATGGAATGCAAATGCGTTGGTTCGCAGCGAGCATGACGATCCTCTGGGATGGAACTTGCGTCTCTGGGGGACAGGAGCCCGCAATCCTTGCGCTTGACAACCGTGTGAGACGGGAACCGCGGAAGTCTGCGTCCGAAACTCTCCCGAGTCAAGTGAAATATTTGTGAAGCGACAGAAGAACCCGCAGAAATCAGCGGCCCCGAGTTGATGACGTGTGCCCACGGAGATGTTCAGACAATCGCCGATCAAGATCGTCGGTCGAACCAACATAGAACCTGCCAGTGGATTCACTTTGCAGAATGTAGAGGAAACACATCGCTGGAGTATGGTAGGCCCGTGGGGACTCGAACCCCAGACCTCTACCGTGTCAACCTACCACGGATACAAAATACAACAGCTTAGAGCGATTAGAAGACAGTCTTTCAGCTTGTTTTGCCCGTAATACAGGTAAGAATCACAGGTAGGAATTGCAGGTAAACGTCAATGCCTTGTCCTGCCGTGTGGTGATGACCGCAATGCCTTCGCCAACTTGTCCACAAGCCGCTCCCGGTAGTACGTGATAACGGAATACCGGGTGCCGACCCGCTTACGGACATTGCAGTGCCAATGGCGGTGAGTCGCGGCAATAATCAGGTCTCCCGGCTGAACGGGAAGCTCCAATCCGAACTGCGGAAACAACAAGGAACCGCCAGTGAACTTGCCAAGCGTCGTGAGGCAGGTAAGTCCAGCATCGGCATTCGCGCTGTCCTTATGAACGGCGGTTGGGGCTGACTTGAGGAGGGTTGCTGTAGAGAATGAAACGCCCTCGAATAAACGGAACACTCGTTCCAAGCTCGGGTGGAAGATGGCATCCGCAAGTCCCTCGAAGCTGCGAGAGCGGAAACGGCGGTTCTCTATCAGCCAATAACGGCGGGCTTGCCTTCGAAACAGCGCATCCATCCGCCGAACAAGCGGCTTAAACTTGATCCAGTGATGCAATCAGGGCTGCACTACAGCGCATCGCAAACTGTTGCCCTGCATAGCGCTACTTTGCCTGCGGCACTTCGACGAGGTGTTCGGCTAACGCTACCCAACTCCCGTTGCGCCGAATGTAGGTCACCGTGTATCGGTAGACCGCAGTGTACGCCCGGCCATTCCGTGTCCCGCGCTCGGTGTCGGTGCCAACGACGACGGCAGTGTCGTGATCGATGATGACGGTCCGGTCGGTCAGCGTTTGAGATTCCGTAGGATCAACATCACCGCTGACTATTTCCTTGATGAAAGCTTCTTTGTCGTATGGTTTCTTGGCACCGAAGCTGGCGACGAATTTGTCATCAAGAATATGTTGAAGGGCAGCCGCGTCGTGATTGTGCTCGGCGGCAACCCATTCCTGTTCGAGGTCCAGCACCTGTTGTTTTGCGGCGGATAGGTCATCGTCCGACAGCGTGGCGTTGGCAGCGGAGGTTTTTGGAAAAAAGCTTGCAAGGTCGTAATAGTCGGTAAAGCGCTTGATCTGGCCGTTCTCGGTAAGGACGATGGAGACCCCCCGCCCAGAGATTCGCTGGCCTTTCACAGGTCCCGTTGGGCCGTCACCGGTAAACGTGCCGGTCCAAGTCCACTCAGCCGCCACGAGCGGCACTGCCTCCACTACCGTGGTCAGTCCCCATTCGATATCCGGCTCACCTTCGATCTCCTCCCGCATGAACTTCTTAATTTCGGCAAGGCCCTGTGCGTGGACTCCTTGAGCAACGTCTTCGTGAACCGCGTCCGGGGTCAGCAGCTTGTCGAGCGCTGCGAAATCATGACGATTCCAAGCCGACACGTATGCTTCGAGAACGGCTTTTCCTGACGGCACTGCGGACGCTTTTGGCTTGCCCTGTTGCGCCGAAGCGCCTGCCAGCAGAAACAAGCATGCGACGCTGATGACTGCTGCTCTCATACGGTGCTCCTCTCCCAAAGACGCACCAACAGTACAAAACGCACACCCGTGGAGTCAAAGAGACGGTTGCAGCGAATGGAGTTCTGGCTGGCGCAGTAAATAGTCAAACACAGGTAGGAAATCACAGGTAGAAAATGGAGCGGAGACTTAAAATGGTAGGCCCGAATGGACTCGAACCATCGACCTCCTCCGTGTCAGGGAGGCGCTCTAACCAACTGAGCTACGGGCCTATACCGACTGGGGCGACATTTCCTACTCAAACGATTAGACCCCAAAATTCTAATCGCTGGCAAGGCCCACAGCGCTACGGTGTCAAAGGTAGCGCTCTAACCAACTGAGCTACGGGCCTAGAATTCATAAAGTTTAGCACGGGTGGTGCATCGAGCGCAGTGGCCGGGGCTCGTAATTTGGCTCTGTTGAACTTCCCTTCCAGCGAAGGATGTCTCCGCCGCGAAATCACGTCGTGTGGTAGTGTGTCCCGGGGAAAGACTTCGGAGAGAATGCCGATCAAGACTATCATCGAGCCGTTCCGAATCAAAAGCATCGAAGCCATCCGCCGCACTACGCGAGAAGAACGCCGGAAACTCATGGAGGCTGCCGGCTACAATCTTTTTCTCGTCCCTTCCGAAGCCATTTTGATTGACCTGCTCACGGACTCCGGAACCGCAGCGATGTCCACCGAACAGTGGGCGGCGATGATGCGCGGCGACGAATCCTACGCCGGGTCGCCGAGCTTCGCGCGGTTTCGCGATGCCGTGCAAAACATTTTTGGCTTTCGCCACGTGATTCCCACGCACCAGGGCCGCGCCGCGGAAAGAATCTTATTCAGTGTCATGTGCAAAAAAGGCGACGTGGTCCCGAACAACACGCATTTTGACACCACGCGCGCGAACTGCGAATTTGTCGGCGCGCAAGCTCTCGATCTTCCGATCGCGGAGGCGAAGGAGCCGGCGCGCGTGTATCCGTTTAAAGGAAATATGGACACGGCGCGGCTGGAAGAAACCATCGAGCGCGAAGGCGCGAAAAAAATTCCGCTGGTGATGCTGACGGTGACCAACAATTCCGGAGGAGGCCAGCCGGTTTCGATGGAAAATATTCGCGAGGTAAAATCGATCTGCAAGAAGCACGGAATACCGTTGTACATCGATGCGTGCCGGTTCGCAGAGAATGCCTATTTCATAAAACTGCGCGAGCCGGGCTACGAGAAAAAAACTCCGCGCGAAATTGCGCGGGAGATGTTTTCGCATGCGGACGGTTGCACCATGTCCGCAAAAAAAGACGGCATGGCCAATATCGGCGGATTCCTCTGCACCAACGACGACACGCTGGCGCAACAGCAAAAAGATTTGCTGATTCTGACCGAAGGCTTTCCGACTTACGGCGGACTTGCGGGACGCGACCTGGAAGCGATTGCCGTTGGATTAAACGAAGCGCTCGAAGAGGAATATCTGAAATACCGGATCGCCTCCACGGCGTTTCTCGGGAATCACATCGCGAGCGAAGGAGTGCCCATCGTGCAGCCGCCGGGCGGACACGCCATATATATTGATGCGCGGGCATTTCTGCCGCACGTCCCGGTGGCGCAATTTCCGGGCGTGGCACTGGCGAATGACCTTTATCTGGAAGGCGGGATTCGCTCGGTGGAGATTGGAACGCTGATGTTCGGGGAGCACGCCACGATGGACCTGGTGCGGCTGGCGATTCCACGGCGCGCGTACACGCAGAGCCACATCGAGTACGTCGTGGAAGTGATTCTGGACGTTTGGCGCAAACGGGAGCAGATCGGGGGCTACGAAATAACCGAGCAGGCAAAATTCCTGCGGCACTTCTCGGCGCGGCTGAAACCGGTTGCGAGCTGATGCGGCGATGAGCGTAACGATCGATCCAAAATTGAAAGCAAAATGCCCGCGAACCGCGCTGGCTTGCGTGACGGCGCTTGTGGAAGCGGGCGCATCGCCCGCGGCGTTGCTCCAGGAAATGAAAACGCGCGAGAACGAAATTCAGAAATTGCCCTTTCCGCGCGGCGTGCTGGAATCGCTGCAAGTGGAAACGACGCGCAAGGCGTACAAAGCTTTGGGGAAAGATCCAGCGCGATACCGCGGTTCGGCGGAGGCGCTTTTGCGGCGCGTGGTGGCTGGAAAAGGCTTGCCGCAAATTAATGCTGTGGTGGATGTCATCAATCTGGTATCGGTGGAAAGCCGCCTGCCGGTTGGGCTGTACGATCTCGGGCACGTTGTCGGTGAAATTGTTTTTCGCGCGGGGCGCGCCGGTGAAACGTATAAGGGAATCGGCAAGTACGATTTGAATCTGGAAGGACTGCCGCTGTTTGCCGATACGGTTGGCCCGCACGGGAGCGCGACGAGCGATTCGGAACGAACGATGGTGACAGCGGCGACGAACCAAGTGCTGGCGGTTATCATTTCGTTTGGCGGCGCGGAAGGACTCGACCGCTGGGCACAGAGGATGTCCGCGCTGCTGACGGAGCATGCCGCGGGACAAGACGTGAAAGTCCGAGTGATCGAATAATGAAATAGTTCCAGCCCGCCGCGTTGTGGTCCGCAGAAACTTCCCACCTTTGGCGAATGCATCTTGAAGCTGCGCCAATCATCGGGTTTACTATGGGCACGGTTGGTGCGCGTTGCGCGCGATTTAAACACTTGAAAGATTGAATCCAGTTCCGGTGGAAGAGGTGGCCGATGGCCTGCAATCCTGATGTCTTGAAACACGTTCCGCTGTTTGCACTGCTCGATGAAGACGAGACGGCGGTGCTGGCAGGACAAGTAGAGCTCAAGAATTTCGCTCCGCGACAGCGCATCTACAAGATGGGCGACCCGGGCGGGCAAGCGTACGTGATGGTCTGCGGAAGAGTGCGTGTCTCGACCGTGGACGAAGACGGACAAGAAGTCGTGGTGGATGAACCGGCGCACGATGTTGACAGTGCTGGGGAAGCAGTTTCACGCGTCGCAGCAACTGGTACGCGTGCGGGCGATGCGCAATGCGAACGATATGATCGAAGAGAAATCGACGCTGCCCGACCGCATCGCGGATTCCATGGTGCAGTTCGGCGGGTCGTGGACCTTTATTGTTGGTTTTCTCGTCCTGAGCAGCATCTACACGGCAATCAACGTGGGCATGCGGAGGGCGGCTTGGGATCCGTATCCGTTTATCCTGCTGAACCTTATTTTGTCTCTGCTGGCGGCGATCCAGGCGCCGGTGATCATGATGAGCCAGAACCGGCAAGACCGGAAAGATCGCGTGCGGAGCGAACTGGATTACGCCGTGAATCGCAGGGCTGAATCCGAGATTCAGGGTCTGGCACGGAAGCTCCATCTGCTGGGGGAAAAGATGGACGACGTTGAGGATCTGGTGCGGGGCAAGGCGTGAGGACCGGGGATGGGAAGGTCGAAAGTTGAAAGTTGAAGGTTGAAAGTCAAAGAAAGGAAACGGAATTAACGCAGAGGTCGCCGAGATCGCAGAGTTCACAGAAACGGAATAGTAAGAAAGATTGGCGCAGCAGCGTCGCGCGTGCTGAGAGGAAACTTGGCTAATCAACAAGCGGCACCCTCCCCCCCGCCCCGGGTGTTTTCTGACAAAGAGTGCGGAATCGACTGAAAAGAAAAGAGTTGCGTTTTTCGCCGTGCCAAAGAGTGCGCAACAGTTTGAAAACAAAGGGAATAGGTCGGAGCACGCGTCGATAATGTTGGAAGGTTGAGAGACCAGCCCCCCGTGT
>WNFR01004917.1_pt1 | contig 13711 bp, 5 predicted proteins | sample 5400221 | NCBI WGS metagenome assembly WNFR01 (sample SAMN13153357, study PRJNA577476) | soil metagenome | isolation source: 40 cm soil under Madrone tree | place: USA:California | collected 2016-06-14
GATTCAGCCAGTAATCGGATTTCGCCGCCAGTTCCGCTATCGAATACTTCGCGAAAAACTCCTCCCCGATGCGCTTCTTTGTAGACTCGTCAGAGACGGCCTTGGCGCCGTTCTCGCAAAACTCAAAAATCTTCCGCTTGTTGTCAGGGCTCGGCCACGCACAGCTCTGGCAGTCGAACCCAGTTACCTGGTTGATCTTCAAAAAAGCTTCGGTCGATCGAACTGGACCCATTTCGCCAATTCCGTAGAGCATGGTATTCCAGATGGCAGCAATGCCGGCAGCCTCTTCGGAAGCAGGCCCGACCCTGAGCTTGCCCAAATCAGTTGGGTTTTGCGCTTGCCGGGAAGTCGAGTCGTTCGGATCCAGCTCCACCCCGGGATCTGCGCCTGTGCTGGTCACATTCTTCGTGCGCAGGTCCTGCTTGGCGCGATAGTGCCCGTCTCGGCACTGCTCGTCCCCTTGGATTGCGTCCGAACTGTCTGAGGTTTTCATCGTCTCTTCACCTTCCACCTGCGATCGTTGGCTTGGATCGCGAATGTCGTCGAGCCGACCGGTGTCACGTTACTTGAATAGCCTAGGCTACCGTGGCGCGAGGCCTTTCTCAATCCACACTATGCAGGTCCAATTATTCGATCTCGCGCAAGGTAGCGACGAGGCTAGCGCGGGAGAACATCGTACACTTCTGCCGGAATCTTACGTAGGCTGTCTGCGTCCAGATTTAGGTGCGCCGTGACCGTCTCCGGAGGAAGACGCCTCATCCAGTTGTTAAGAGAGATTTCCTGAAATTCGCCCGCGGCGAACATTTCCAGAACTACCAGATCTGTATCGCCTGTGTTCTCGACATAATGGCCCGCGACCTTCGGCACAAAACCGACGTCATTTGCGTTGAAGTCCATTGTGTGCGCTCCTTCGTTTGTAAACACCGTCATACGTGCCTTACCGCTGATGTAGTACTGCCATTCGGAATCGCGCGGATGCCAGTGCAGTTCGCGCAGACCACCGGGCTTAATGTTTATTAGAACCCCAGTGATATTTTTTGCCGCCGTGAAGGTATGCGAGTCAACTATGCGAACTTCACCGCTCCTCGTTTGCTTCGTGGGAGCCATAGCCTCCATCTTACTAACCGGACGGGCGAGCTGATAACTTCTGGGTTTGCCGTCACTCGCCCACTATCGCCGCGCTGTGGTCTCAATCGCCGACCAATCGGCGGTTGCTCGTGAGCTTTTTATGAGCGAAGATTGACCGAACGCACGGCATCTGAGGATCGACGGAATGCGTGTGATTGCCGGCGGGGTTGGAGTTATGTTGTGAATACACGTTCAAACTGGTGTTCTCACTTGTCGTTGTTGGCCACGGCGCTGCGCTTTCAGTGGTTCGGAACCCGTAACAATACGGGCCAGCGTCCCCAAGGTAGTGATCGGCGCGGACACCACGTAAAGTAGCTGCCGAATCGAAGGATCCCGCAATGGATCTCTCGGACTACACTCTCGACACGCTTCACCGGCACGGAGAGTTTGTGCTTAGCAGGTGTCGCCCCCGAACTGGCACGAATGCGTATGCGCCTTCTGTTCTCGTGGTGATGCCAAGATCAGAGCATCCGCGAACAGACAGTATCCGGATGATGGAGCACGAGCACTCCTTGCGGGCCGAACTGGATCCGGCATGGGCCGTTAGGCCAGTTGAACTCACGCAGCACGAGGGGCAAACCGCGCTCATCCTCGAGGATCCCGGGGGCGAGCCGCTCGATCAACTGGTCGGAACGCCGATGGAGATGGGACAGTTCCTGCGCGTTGCGATCGGTCTTTCCGTCGCCGTCAGACGCCTGCACGGCCGGGGCGTCATCCACAAGGACCTCAAACCGGCGAATATCATTGTCGAGCCCAGCACCGGCCAGGTCTGGCTGATGGGTTTTGGGATCGCCTCTCGATTGCCCCGCGAGCGCCAGTCGGCGGAACCGCCCGAGTTCATCGCGGGAACGCTTGCCTACATGGCCCCCGAGCAAACTGGTAGGATGAATCGTTCGATCGATTCACGCAGTGATCTGTATGCCCTCGGGGTCACGCTGTACGAAATGCTGACCGGCACTCTGCCCTTCTCGGCATCCGATCCGATGGAGTGGGTACATTGTCACATAGCCAAACAGCCTCTGGCGCCCGCCGAGCGGCGAAAAGATGTTCCGCACTCCGTATCGGGAATCATTACGAAACTGCTCGCCAAGACTACTGAGGAACGCTATCAGACCGCGGCGGGCCTGGAGAGCGATCTTCGGCGCTGCCTTGCTGAATGGGACAGCGAGCACTGCATCGGCGAATTCCTGTTGGGTGAACATGACACGCCAGACCGGCTGCTGATTCCTGAGAAACTTTACGGACGGCAGCGCGAAGTCGAGACCCTGCTCGCCTCGTTCGAACGCGTCGTCAAGAGCGGCACTCCTGAGATGGTGCTGGTCTCCGGATATTCAGGTATTGGCAAGTCCTCCGTCGTCAATGAGCTGCATAGGGTGCTCGTTCCGCCGCGCGGTCTGTTCGCCTCAGGCAAGTTCGATCAATACAAGCGGGACATCCCCTATTCCACGCTGGCGCAAGCCTTTCAGAGCCTCATCCGCGCCCTTCTCGCCAAGAGCGAGGCCGAGTTGAGCATCTGGCGCGAGGCGATTCGTGAGGCGTTGGGTCCGAACGGAATGCTCATTGTGGATCTGGTTCCTGAATTGAAACTCATCCTCGGAGAACAACCACCAGTCCCTGATCTTGAACCGCAAGACGCACAAAGGCGTTTCCAAATGGTGTTCAGGCGGTTTATCAGCGTATTCGCTCGGCCGGAACACCCGCTCGCTCTGTTCCTCGACGACCTGCAATGGCTCGACGCGGCGACTCTCGACTTGCTGGAGGATCTCTTGGCCCGATCGGATCTGCAGCACCTGATGCTGGTCGGCGCTTATCGAGACAACGAGGTCGATGCCACGCATCCGCTGGTGCGCAAGCTTGAGGCTGTCAAGAACGCCGGTGCAAGGATAGAGGAGATCACGCTTGCTCCGCTTGCCAGCGAACACCTCGAGCAGCTGATTGCGGATACGCTTCGCTGCGAACTGGAGCGTGCCGCCCCGCTCGCGCAGCTGGTGCATGAGAAGACGGGAGGCAACCCGTTTTTCGCGCTTCAGTTCATTTCTGCGCTCGCCGAAGAGGGCTTGCTCACCTTCGATCATGGTGCTGCGCGATGGTCCTGGGATCTCAATCGCATTCACGCCAAGGGTTACACCGACAATGTGGTGGACCTGATGGTCGGGAAGTTGACCCGCCTCCCCATTGAGACCCAGGCTGCTTTGCAACAGTTTGCCTGCCTCGGAAGCATGGCCGAAATCACGGCACTTTCTATCGTCCACGGGACATCGGAGGAGGCGGTCCGCGCGGACCTGTGGGAGGCTGCCAGGCAGCAGCTGCTCATCCAACTTGGGGGCTCCTACAAGTTTGTCCATGACCGTGTGCAGGAAGCCGCCTATTCCCTGATTCCGGAGGAACTACGCGCCGCAGCGCATCTCCGCATCGGAAGGTTACTCGCGGCGCACACGCCCCCGGAGAAGCGCGAAGAGGCGATATTCGAGATCGTCAATCAGCTCAACCGCGGCACGGCGCTGATCACCGCTCGCGACGAGCGCGAGAAACTGGCCGAGCTCAACCTGATCGCGGGCAAGCGCGCGAAGGCGTCTACTGCTTATGCCTCGGCGCTCACCTATCTCTTTGCAGGCGCGTCGCTGATGGCGGAGGACTCGTGGGAGCGCCGGCACGAGCTCACCTTTGCGCTGGAGCTGAACCGGGCCGAATGCGAGTTCCTGACCAGCGAGCGGGCGGAAGCGGAGCAGCGGCTGGCGGCGCTTTCAAGCCGTGCCGCAACGACAGAGGAACGAGCCACGGTTGCCTGCCTGAGGGCGGATCTGTACATGACTCTCGATCAGGGCAGCCGCGCCGTCGCCGTCGGTCTCGACTATCTCCGACATCTGGGCATCGATTGGTCGCCACACCCCACGGAAGAGGAAGCACGGCGCGAATACGACCGAATCTGGTCGCAGCTCGACGGCCGCACGATTGAGGAGCTTGTCGATCTACCCTTGATGAGTGACCCGGCATCCCTCGCGACGCTCGACGTGCTGACCAAGCTCGGGCCGGCTGCATTCTTTACAGATTTCAACCTGCATGCGCTGGTCGTCTGCCGAGCGATCAATCTGAGCCTCGAGCACGGCTACAGCGACGGTTCGTGCCCCCATTTTGAATGGCTTGGCGCGGTCGCCGGCAGGTGCTTCGGCGACTACCAGGCCGGGTTTCGCTTCGGGCAGCTCGGCTATGATCTGGTCCAAAAACGCGGACTGAAGCGTTTTCAGGCCAGGACCTACAACAACTTTGCAGTTCAAGTCCTGCCGTGGACACGACATGTCAAGGCCATCCGCGATCTGCTGTGTCGGGCGTTCGAGACCGCAAACAAGATCGGCGACCTTACCTTTGCAGCTTTCAGCTGTGGGAATCTGATCTCGAACCTTCTCGCTGCGGGCGATCCGCTAGTTGAGGTACAACGCGAGATCGAGCGTGGTATCGCGTATGCGCAGAAGATACGGTTCGGGTTTTCCAATTACAGTATCAGCCCGCAACTTGGACTGGTCCGGACACTGCGCGGGTTGACGCCGAAATTCGGCTCCTTTGACGATCAGCAGCTTGACGAGCTGCGGTTGGAACGCGGTTTCGCCACTAATCCGGATTTAGGGCCTGCCGAGTACGGATATTGGCTCCGCAAGGCGCAGGCGCGCTTTATTGCAGGGGACTATGCGTCGGCTATCGAGGCCGCATCAAGGGCGCAAAATCGCCCTGGGGCATGGCAAACGACTGTGGACACGGCGGACCATTACTTCTACGGAGCGCTTTCGCGAGCGGCAATCTACGACTCCGCCTTGCCCGACGAGCGGCAGCAGCATTTAGAGGTTCTGGCCGCTTACCACCGGCAGCTCGAAGCTTGGGCAGTGAACTGCCCGGAGAATTTCGAAAACCGCGCTGCGCTGGTCAACGCAGAGATCGCACGTATCGAAGGCCGCGATGTTGACGCGATGCGCCTTTACGAACAGGCCCTTCACTCTGCCCGAGCAAACGGCTTTATCCACAACGAGGCGGTGGCGAACGAGGTTGCGGCGCGTTTCTATGCGGCGCGCGGCTTCGAGCAGATCGCGCAGCTTTACCTGCGAAACGCCCGCCAGTGCTACCTGAGCTGGGGAGCCGACGGCAAAGTGCGGCAACTCGACCAGCTCTATCCGCGCCTCCGCAAGGACGAGCCGGCGCCCGACGCGCGCCGCACGATCGGCACGCCGATCGAACACCTGGAGCTCGCAACGGTCCTCAAGATCTCGCAGGCGGTGTCCGGCGAAATCGTGCTGGAAAACCTCGTCGACGTGCTGCTGCGCACTGCCATCGAGCACGCCGGCGCGGAACGTGGACTGCTGATTCTGCCGCGAAGTGCCGAGTTGCGGATCCAGGCGGAAGCGACTACCGGCGGCAGCTCCGTCGCCATCGCTCTGCGTGACGCGCCGATCTCCAGCTCTGAACTGCCGGAGTCCGTCGTTCAATATGCTGCGCGTACACAGGAGAGTGTCATCCTCGATGATGCGTCGGCTCGAGGCTCGTTCTCGAATGACGAGTACATTCGTCGCGCGCACGCGCGGTCCATCATGTGCCTCCCGCTCATAAAACAAGGCCGGCTGATAGCGGTGCTCTACCTCGAGAACAACTTGGCGGCCAATGTGTTTACTCCGGCGAGAATTGCGGTGTTAAACGTGCTCGTCTCGGCGGCAGCGATTTCGCTCGAAAATAGCCGTTTGTATCGTGAACTCCAGGAACGAGAAGCAAAGATCAGGCGCCTTGTGGACGCCAATATTGTCGGGGTGTTGATCTCGAATCTTGAAGGCCAGATACTCGAGGCCAATGACGCCTTTCTCCAGATGGTCCGGTACACGCGTCACGACCTCACCTCCGGACGACTCCGATGGACAGAGCTGACGCCTCCCGAATGGCAAGCCGTCACCGAACGAGCGGTGGCGCAGCTCAGAGCGAGCGGCACCTGCGAAATCTTTGAAAAGGAGTACTTCCGCAGCGACGGCAGCCGCGTGCCCGTGCTGGTCGCTGCCACGGTGATTGGGGACGCCCGGAGCGAGACCTTGGCATTCGTGCTCGACCTCACGGAGCGAAAGCGCGCAGAGGAAGAGCGCGAGAGACTGCGGCACGCCCAATCCGACTTGGCCTATATGAGCCGGGTAATCACGGTCGGAGAGCTGGCGGCATCGCTCGCTCACGAGATCAAGCAGCCGATTGCCGCCGCCGTATTGAATGCCAGGACGTGTGTGCGATGGCTACAGCGTGATTCGCCCGATATCAAAGAGGCGTGCGAGGCTGCCTCGAGAACGGTCAAGGACGCGACGCGCGCCGCCGACATTGTCGACCGAGTTCGCTCCCTCTACAGGCGAGGTACTCCACAACGGGAGCTGGTTGACCTGAACGAAATCATTCAAGAGATGATCGTTCTTCTGCACGATAAAGCGAATCGATACTCTATCCCGATCCGTACCGAGCTCGCCACCGGTCTGCCCAAAGTCATAGCCGATCGCGTTCAGGTGCAGCAGGTATTGATGAACCTCATGCTCAACGGCTTCGAGGCGATGCAGGATATGGGCGGTGAACTGACGGTAACGTCAAAGAGGACCGAGGATGGCCAATCACTGATTTCGGTGAGTGATTTGGGAGTGGGGTTGCCCGCCGAAGAAGGCGAGCGCATTTTCGAGACGTTCTTCACTACCAAACCGCAGGGAACCGGCATGGGACTCCCTATCAGTCGCACGATCGTCGAGTCGCATGGCGGCCGTCTGTGGGCGAGCGCTAATACAGGACGGGGCGCAACGTTTCATTTCTCTCTGCCGGCCGAAGCTAAGGCGGTTGCAATGTCGCGAGAAGGGAGTTGATGCCGCTAACTTCCTGGGCTTTTTGAGGTCCTTTGCAGTTGGTTCTTTGTTCCTTAACCAATGGAAGCAACAACCATCAGTACGACTGAAAAGCTCTCCGCTTCGCGCTGGATGGTGCTTACCATTATTGTACTCGTGCAGTTCCAGCTGCAGTTAGTAACGTTTGCTCCTGCAGCTGTCGCCAGCCCTATCATCTCGAACCTCCAGCTGACCCGAACGGAGTTCGGCCTAATCATGTCGGCTCTAAACATTACGATCATGATTTGTCAGGTGTTGGGAAGTGTGCTCGTCGACCGTGCAGGGCTGAAACTCGGTCTGTTTTATGGAGTTGCACTGGTGGGTTTAGGTGCGGTCATCCTGCTGGGTGTGCACAGCCTAAAATTCCTTATCCTCGGCAGAGTTGTTCAGGGAATTGGTATAGGTATCAGTTATCCCGTGATGGGTGCTTTAATCATGGCCTCGTTTTCCAAGCGAGAGCAACCGTACATTAACACGATTTTTGCTGCGGTTACATTCTCGGGGATCGGCGCAGGAATGTTGGTCACCACGGCGCTGTTTCGCTGGTTCAGTGACTCGTGGAGGTATGCACTTGGCTCTTATGGGTTCAGCATCCTCGCCACCGCGCTCGTGTGGCTGGTTATCGGACGAAACAGCCAAGAGCTTGTTTCTGTGCAAGGAACATCAGCGGCTCGCGCGGCTGCCAAGAATCCGAGTTCCCTCTCGAAGACCCTCATGATGCCCGTCGTTTGGACGCTGGCACTGGGCATCTTCGCAGTCTCATGGGTTTACAACATGTACTTTTCCTTCGTGCCTCTGTTCCTGGAAAGCGAGCGGGGTATTTCGTTAGCAAATGCCAACCGTCTGGGATCGCTACTTGCGTTTAGCGGCGTAGCAGGGGTAATTGTTTTTGGCGTTTTAGCAATTCGCGCTGCATGGCGGAAGCATCTACTATGGACAAGCTGCTCATTGGTCATCTTGGGCAGCGTCGTCCTTTTTTTCGGCGACGGTGCGATGGCCAAGGCAGGGTTGCTCGTCGCAGGATTTGGGCTGTCCGGCTTCCTTCCTGTCGTGAACACATACGTTATGTCCTTACCTTCCATGACGCCGTCGCTAGTAGCGGCATTTGTCGTCGTACTGAATGTCTCGGTATATATGGCCGGATTCATTTCTCCTCTCGCTGTTGGCTGGCTTTCTCAGAGTTCGTTAGGATTGCGGAATGCCTTGGCCCTGTTTTCCTGGATTGACTTGGTCGCGATTCTCATGTTCCTGCGGTTACCGACAATCGTAAGCGTCGACATTTCTAACACCGAGAGGACAAGCGCATCCTCGAATCGTTGAATGCCTCCCTCGAATGCGCGTTCCAATGATCTCAAAAGTAAAGTTTTACCCCGAATTGAATCTCTCGCGCGTCGCTGAAGCGCGCCGTCGAGAAGATCTTCCCAAAATTAGGATTGTTGCCAGCTGAAAAGTCTAGATCGGGGACACCGAATTGGGGATGATTAAACAGGTTGTAAAATTCAGCGCGAAACTCGAGATTGGTTCGCTCGGTTATGGCGGTGAACTTGGCGAAATTCAGGTCGAAGTTCTCGGTGCCATCCGCAAAGAGTATGCTTCTCCCAGCGTTACCGAAGGTGCCGAGGGGTTGCACCTGAAATGCCGCTTCGTTGATCCAGTTGTTCGGGCTGCGATTGTCTAGATTGGGATCACCCACACGATTCGGACGGCAACTCGCAAAAAACGGAATACGCGTAAGGCAGGGATCGCTGTTGTCGCGGACCGTCAGCGGCACTCCGTGAGAAAGAACGATGATAGGGCTCATCCTCCATCCGCCGACCAACTTGCCCGTAAGGCCCTTGTTGTTCAGGAACCGCTTCCCAGATCCGAAAGGCAGCTCCATCGACCCACTGAACGTGAATCGGTGACGAACGTCAAAAGCGCAAAGCCCTCTTTCAGCGGCGGGGTTGTGCTCGTTTTGAGGGACGAAAGGATCAATCACAGACCCGCCGCCGGAGTGGAACTGCGAAGCCTGATCGATGCATTTCGACCAGGTGTAGCCGGTCAGGAAAGTGTAGCCATTTGAAAACCGCTTGTTGATGTTGGTAACCAGCCCGCTGTAGCTCGAATTCGCCCAACTGCTCGATCGGAAAATGTCGCCGAATCCCGCAAAAGGCCTGCGCTGCTCCAGGTTTGTTTCCGACGGAGCCTGGTCGTTCACCGGAACAACAAACGGTTGGTTCAGATCCCGGAAATTGAGCAGCTTGCGGCCGAGCGTTCCGACGTAGCCAGCTTCCAGGAGGAAGCCGGCGCCGAGCTCGTGTTGCAGGTTGAGGTTGTACTGCTCCATGTAGCTGGTGCGGATATGTGGATCGGTGACCACAACCAGGCCAGTTCCTGGAGGCACGCAAGTTCCGCCGCACGTTGGGTCGGCCAAGCTGACAAAACCGACACCGCCCGAATCCGTCACGGTCGGAAACGTGGTGAAGGGCGGTTGCAGCAAGTTCTGTAGAACGAGATTGGAACCAAACTCTGTAAAGAAAATTCCGAATCCGCCTCGCACAGCCCACTTTCCGTTGCCAAAAACATCGTAGGCGAAGCCCAATCGAGGCTGGAAGCCCTTCTTGTCTGGGAAATACCCGCACTTGTCGCAGAGCCCGCGGGACTTGTCTCCCGCTAGCACTGTGGTGGCGACACCGCTACCAGGGACATCAAATGTGGGCTGTTTGTCGATGAACACTGTCGAGGTTTGTCCATATTTATCTATCATCGGCGCGGCGTATTCCCACCGAAAACCGAGATTGAGAGTCAGTTTTGAACTGACTTTGTAATCGTCTTGCTCAAATACGCTAAAAGCTTTCCACCGTTGCCCCAGCACGTCGCGTTTCAACGAGCCGTAGGTGAAAGAAACCGATTCACCCAGCAGGAAATCCGCTAAGCCGTTCCCTGTGAAGTTCCCGGTGAACAACATATTTCCATTTTCGGTGAACTGGTCGCGAACATTCTCCTGATGCCAACGGACCTCCCCGCCGGTCTTGATGGTGTGCTTGCCGTGCACGATGATCAGAGTGTCGTGATACTGGTACGAGTTGAATATGAAACGGGAAGGCCCCTGCACCGTGTTGCCCACGCCCGAATAACCGGTGATGCGTATGTCCGTGAGACCCACATTGTCCGGCACTGGGAAATTGATCCCCACGTCCTTGGGCTTCGGTGTATTCGGGAAGGTCGTCGGATTGAAGGTTCGACTGAAACCGGCGTGGAAATCGTTCAGGAGGTTGGCCGAAAATGTGTGCGTATAACCAAAAGCGAAGTTCTGGTTTCGATTGATAAATGTTTGAGAAAATCCCGGGAACTGCGCAGGGGCTGTACCTCCGGGTTGGAACGGATCCTCCTGGTCATTGTTGTCGAAAATGTATCGGCCGAAGATCTGGTCTGTTTTTCTCAGCAAATGATCGATGCGCACGATGAACTGCTTGCTATCATTTTTCGCCGAGGGACTGGAAGTAAAATTCTCGCCGCCAGCGTTGGGCTGCGGGTAGAGCTTCAGAATTGCTTTTGCCACCGGACTGATGCAGGCGTCCGGAATCGTGCCGCCGACGAAATTCGTTCCGGGCACATTGCCGCCCGCCGTGCATCCTGAATTTGCAGGATTCTTGATTTGTGCCGATGCACCGAAGATCCCCGCACGATGCGCATCATCGGGAACCGTGGTTGCCTGCGTCATACCCCTGCGCTCGCGGAATCCCTCATAGGAAAAAAAGAAGAAGGAACGCTCTTTCCGTATGGGGCCTCCAATATCACCGCCAAACTGGTTTCGCTTCAGGGGGGGTACCGTATTCGCGAAGAAATCTTTGGCGTCCAGCTTGTCGTTTCTCAGAAATTCCCACAACGCACCGTGAAAAGCATTCGTTCCGGATTTGATCACTGCATTGACGACAGCTCCGGAGTTACGTCCGTACTCCGCCGAAAACAGATTGGTCTGTATCTTGAATTCCGCCAGAGCATCAATGGCCGGCTTAATCTGCAATGTATTGCCCTCCAGTTCGGAGTTTGCAACGCCATCCAGCAGGAAATTGTTCATCGAATCGCGCGCGCCATTAACGTTGTAGGCGTTCTGCGTAAACCCGCGGCCTGGTTGAATAGGCGCTACACCGTTCTGCAATAGCCCTAAGTCGCTGAAATTCCGGCCATTCAATGGAAGATCTTCAATCAGCTTCTCAGACATGACTTTTCCGAGGGTGGCCGTTGTGGACTGCACCTGGATGGCCTCTCCAGCAACTTCAACCTTTTGGCTCAAGAGCCCGATTTGCAGTTCCACATCGACCCGAGATTCCTGGTTCACTTCCACCGTAAGGGGCCGGCGCACATAGCGCTTGAACCCCGCTAGCTCGGCGGAAAGCTCATATTGCCCTGGAGGCAACAGAAGAATTTCGTAAGTTCCGGCGTCGGAGGAGACCGTGTCTCGCGTAATTCTCGTCTCGGTGTTTAGCGCTTGTATGAGTACCTTCGGAACAACCGCGCCCGAACTATCTTTCACGGTCCCGACGATCTTTCCCGTGGTTAACTGTGCGGACCCGGGCTGCGCGAATACTACATAGATCGCCGTCATCAGTAATGCGAACCAGCTCAGCCGCATCCTCGTTTTTTGCATGACCTGTCCTCGGATTCCCGATAGCGTCTTCGCCCGCTCGCCTGTCCGTAACGTTTAAGAACCTCGGCTTGTGTACTTGTCAAATCAATCCACGACTCGAGTTAGCAGCGCGATGCGATGTGTTGGATCGCCTACCGAACATCACGCGGCCTTCGTCACGTTGACCGCACCCCGGGGCAAAACGCGACGCCTCAGCGACAGCGGCTCCGCCCTTCGTGCAGTAGGGCATCTCACCCTCTTATAGATAGCTTGGAAATTTTCCCTTGGCCGTGCGCGCGTTACGACTTACTTCCGGACTGGCGGAAGAGCAAAAGAAGGAGAAGTACTCGGTTGAAGGAGCAAGAGGCGGTGAAAGTTGCGCACCTCCCTTGAGTGGACGACTTCCCTGAAGTCTAGTGTCAGTCGCGAGCCGAGTCAAGAGGCTTGAATCCTCTCACTGCGTCTTGGGCGGTTCACCACCGCAGCAGTGGATTGTGCAGCATCCGCAGCACGCGCCGGCCGCATGTTACAGTCCAACCCAGCAACACCAGACGCACCAAAGCACATGGAGAAGCAGGGCGGCTTCTGCTGCTACACGCGCTTGTCCCATGCTGATCAGAATAGTCCCGCAGCCACTGATGCAAGCCTCGCGTATTCGCTGTTTGCGCCTCGGAAGTTCGACTCTCCGAGGGCCGGACGCTGAAGCTGCGCTCGCCGAGTTCCACTGAAGTCGCAGGCATTCTCGAAGGGTCGGCTGTCACGAAAATGTAACGGTAGTCGTGGAAAAAGCGTGAGAACTTGCGAACAAAAGGTGAGTGCGCCGGGATAAACCGGCGTGGAGTCGCGAATGTAAGAGTCGCACAGGTAAGGAGTAGCGAACCAACCTGACCTCGAGTCATGCGCGGGCAGTCGCAAGGCTGCACGTGAAGCGTTGACAGAGGCACATGCAGGCCAGCCATTGAGCCGCGAAATGTTCTGAAATCAGAGTGCCGACGCAGTTCACATTTGCGGAAGGCAATATCGGTGGACGCGAAATCGCAAGCGTACACTGGACTCTGCGAGGTCTGAGACCCTGGCATGCATGGAAACTCCGCGCGCGAGAACCGGGAGGCCCTGTCAGTGCCCGAGAAGTGAAGCAAGCGGGCCGGCTGGAGAAGGTGCATGAACCAGAAGTCCAGCATGAACGTTGGCAGGGAGTCGGACGGTCGCGAAGTACCTGCGAAGAGTCTGAACAAAGACGGAAGGTCGTCGGCGGAAGGCTCGGAGGGAAGGCGAGCGGCCAAGGAGAACAACGAGCAGACGACCACGTCCCAGACTCAGAGCTGGGCTAACGTGTTGAGCGGCCTGCGCGGTGTGCGGGAAGCAGCAAGAAACGATAAGCGGTTGCAGTTCACTGCGCTACTTCACCATGTTTCCATTCCTTTATTACTGGACAGCTTCTATGCGCTGAAACGTGACGCTGCACCAGGAGTAGATGGGATGACGTGGAAGGAGTACGAGACGGATCTCGACAAGCGGCTGGCAGATCTGCATAGCCGGATACATCGAGGGACCTATCGCGCGCAACCTTCCAAGAGAGCCTATATTCCTAAAGTAGATGGACGACAGCGTCCCCTGGGCATCGCTGCCCTGGAAGACAAAATCGTTCAGCATGCGGTGGTAACAGTTCTCAACCAGATCTATGAAGAGGACTTTAAAGGGTTCTCCTACGGATTCCGTCCAGGACGAAGCCAGCACGAAGCGTTGGATGCGTTGTGGGTTGGGATCATGAGGAAGAAGGTAAGCTGGGTGTTTCACACGAATGGATGGTGAAGTTTCTCCAGCACCGAATCGCTGATCGACGGATTCTGCGCCTCATCCAGAAATGGTTGAGAGCAGGAGTATCGGAAGAAGGGCAGTGGTCAAAGACAGCAGTGGGAACTCCGCAAGGATCGGTCGTTACTCCCCGAACGCAAAAGGTAACTTGTCTTCTGGGAGGTTCCAGAAGGGGTAGAGTTCGGCGGCTGCGCAATGTTGGAACCAGAACTGATCTGTGGGATTGGGAGCGAGTGGCGGATGGTAAGACTGTTTGCATCGACAAGAATTTCTTTGACCAACA
>WNFR01014370.1_pt1 | contig 13710 bp, 6 predicted proteins | sample 5400221 | NCBI WGS metagenome assembly WNFR01 (sample SAMN13153357, study PRJNA577476) | soil metagenome | isolation source: 40 cm soil under Madrone tree | place: USA:California | collected 2016-06-14
TATTATGCACAACTTATATGCACAGTCAAGGGAAACATATTACTTACATGGGAACATTATCGACAGCAGAAAATCTGACCCCCTCCAATAAATCAAAGACTTAACTCAGAATTTGGGCTAATTCTTTCTGGAACTTCGGTTTAGCCAGCGCGCATGTTCGCCGTCCCTTGTCCTGGCAGGCAGTCCACGACCGGGCCTTGGTCCGCTATAGCATAAAGCAACCCGATTTGAATTTTCGAATGCTCGTGAGGGGGAGCCGTGAATAAGCCCTTACGCGGCAGAACTGATGTGGGGCCCCGAGGTTACGCGTTTCATCATGTGCAAGAGTCGTACTTTGAGCCTTTCCAGCCGTACTTGCTCCTGCCGGCGTTCTGTTCTCATCATCCCGTGCGCCAAGCGTGCTTCATGACCTATCCGCGATAATTCCGGCTTCGCATTCACCAGATTCCTCCACCAAGAATAAAGAATCATTGAGGACACACACTACAAGTTTATTGATCCTGGTGGAACGAAGCAACCCAAGCGGGAACGTTGATTCTCTTCACCATTGGATCCATGAGTTTACGGAGGTGTCTTGTAACCCAACACGGGGCCAAAGCCCCCTGTCTGGCCCGCCCTGGGCAGAGTCGTGGAGTCTGGGGGGCGATCCGGGCTGATGGAGCAGAAACCGCTTGAAGAAGTCGACGGTCTCTTGATGGATCGTCTCCAATGAAGGTGAGACCGGACCATCCCCGACATGCTCAAAATCGTGCCCGGCGTTCTTAACGGCAATGAACTTCACCGGCAGGCCGATTCGATGATAGGCGTCAGCCATGCGGACCGACTGATCAAACGGAACCAGCTCGTCTTGTTCCCCGTGGGCAAGCAACAGGGGTGGATCATCCTTCGACACATAGAAAACGGGACTTGCCTTCCGGTACAGGTCCGGTTTGTCCTTCTCGGTTCCTCGAAAGAGCTTTACGACGACTTTGCCGATGCGGTGCTGGAACTGCATGGCACCTACGGTGAAGTCAGATACTCCGTAGTACGCCGACGCGGCCTGGACCTTGCTGGAGACCTTTTGCCAGCCGGAATTGCCGTTCTTGTCCCCGCGCTCCCAGCCTCCGCCGTGAATCCAAAGTACCGCTGCTGTCGGTGTGCGGTTGCGGTGCTTCGGAACAAAAACGTCCATCAGCAAGGGCCTTCCTCCGCCGGTGCAGTATTGAATGTCGGAGACGACAGTAAATTCCCCTTCGGGTGTTTGTGCCGCCACGTGAAACATCCAGAGCATCAGGCCAAACAGGCGAAACCACATTGACGTATTCCTGAATTCTGCGCGGGATGGTGGCCGACCCTCCGCGTCTGACGGGCGCGCATGTCGAGCTTGCCGGCTACCAGCTTGCCTGGTCCTCGGTGGTCATACGCCCTGCCGGTTACGGCAAGCTTTTGGCTACCATCCCACCCGGTAAAAGGTAGGACGGCAGCGCCCGTGGTCGCTGCCGCTTTCCGGGCGTGCTCAAGGCTGAAGGGGTCAGCGGGAAGCCCGCGAAGACTTCACCGCGGCGCAATTCGGGCATGGCTGTGCGTCGGCACCATCGTCGTCTTTGCGGGCTGGACGGGAAGGGTAGGGTTTGTCTCCCATGGTCCCCCGCCATAGGACACGATTGAAAGCTGCAGAATCGAGTGCGTCCGGTTGCCTGAAATTGAAGTCCTGCGTGGCCTTCGCCCACCATATTCCGTCGTGCAGTGATGGCGCCGCGTCGGTGCGGGGAAGCGAGGCCTGCCGGCACTCGGGAATCAGATCCGGGTTCACCGGCGGAAGGCAGAGGCTGCCCGGCAGTACCGCGGTATAGGGCGTGAAATCCGGCTTGCTTGTGAACACGTCGGACATGGGATCAGAATTTGCGTCGAACATTCCCAGGGAATTGATCCCGAGCAGGTCTTCAATCGTGCGGATCATATTGAGGGTGTTGTAGAAAGTATGCACGACCGCGTTGCGCTTGGTATACGCCGAGATTACATACCCCGGCGACCGGTGCGCATCCACGTGGTCGGGACCATCCTGGGCGTCATCTTCGACCACGAAGATCGCCGTGTCCTTCCAGTACGGCGAATTCGAAACCGCCTGCACCAGACGGCCCAAGGCGTAATCGTTGTCGGCGATTTCGAGACTGGGAGTGTTCAAGCCGCCGACATTTGACCCGAAGCTGCCGAAATGGTCGAGCGGTAAGCTCATGATCTCAAGGGCAGGCAGATTTCGGTTGGCCACGTATTGATCGAATTCGCGCTTCCATTCCTCGTAGTGGTAGCTGTCGGGAACGCTCAGATCGAAGCCGCGATAGTAGACGTCGTTGTAGTCACGCAACGTGGGGCGCAACGGCGGTCCCTGCGGGATTCCATCCTGGAACGGCGTGCGTGAAACTGGAATGTAGAGAGGCGGCGGGACAAAGTAATACGTGTAGTCGGTGTAGAACCCGTAGTGGCGGAGGCTCTTGCCTTCGCGGACGGCCTCGTCCCACAGGTATCCTCCAACTGCGCTGGCCGACAGATCGCTGTCTCCGTCGACACTGCCAATGTCTTTGCGGCCAGGAAGGATATCTGAACTGCCTGTGGGATCGAGCAGATGCGTGATGCGTGTGTTGAACTGGGTGGGATTTTCTGGGGCGTCGTCCATTCCGACCACGATGTTTCGGTCCGTGGCCCATACCTCGAGTGTTCCAAAGCCGTTTCCGTAACTCGCGGGGGAGGATTTTTCATTGTAATCATTGGCCCGAGCCTGCGTGGACCAGCTCCAACCATCGGCGCTGGTCTCTCCGACGCAGTCGAAGTTGTCGAGGGTGACAAAATCCTGGGCCAGCTTGTGATGGTTCGGCGTAACCGCCTGTGGGAACATCACGATCGAAGGATCCCCGTTGCCGACAGGAAGATCACCCAGTACCTGGTCGTAGGTGCGGTTCTCTTTGACGATGTAGATCACATGCTTGATCTTGTTGTGCAGGAATGCCAGTTTCCGACTGCTGTGCGAACGAGTGAATCCGTTGTTCGCGTCGACCAGTTCCGACAGTTCCCGCAACCTTTCGCGGTCGGGAACCGGAATCACCGACAAGCTCGCTTTCTGGAGACCCAAGATGTATTCGTTGCGGAAGGTCGGGTTCGGTCCGACTCCGCCATTGCCCGCCGGGTTCGGCCCGGGCATATCCTTGGCGTTGACCACGTACAGTCGGCGGCCGTCGGCGCTCACGGAGACCGAGTTCGGGTACCAGGTCGTGGGAATACGTCCGACGACTCTCTGATTCTGCACGTCGACCACCGCCACGGCATTTTCTCCACCGAGTGTGACGTACAAGGTCTTCTGGTCGGGGCTGAGCGCCAGCCCGTTCGGTTGCGCCCCGTTATAGACGTACCCCGGGCGATGCATCGAGATCGTCGCCAATACCGCTTCTGTTTGCGTGTTAATGACGGTGACCGAATCACTGTCGCCGTTGGCCACATAGAGGAGTGAGCCGTCTTTCGAGAGGACCATCTTGTTCGGCTCGCTTCCCACCTTGATCGTCCGGAAGGCAGGAGGCTGGTCGAAAACCACCACCTGACCGTCGCGCTGGCTGCTGACGAACACTTTGTCGGGCTTGCCCTTCACGTCGGGACGAACAACAATCCAGAAAGGATATTCCCCTTGCGCCCTGGTACTGCCGGGGCCGGAGAAGGTCACGCGTCCAGTCACCTGGCGAGACTTCGTGTCCACGATCGAGACCGAGTCGTTCTCGAAGTTCGCGGCATAGAGTGTCGCGCCATCCTTGCTCAGACCCAGGCCAGCAACCGTCGCGTACGGCGCAAGACCAAAGTTATGCATGAGCGGTCCGGCTATCGTGTTATCCAGTTGTCCGCCGGTGTTCAGCACGATGAACGGTGCGTCTGGCTGAAAGCTGCCGTTCACGTTCTTGAACGGATAGACAATGTCGTTCGCGCCCCCGGATACATAGAAACCAGTGCCGCTGGAATCCCAAACCAGCCCGTTGTCGGTCATCGGCAGGTTGACCTTCTGCTTCTGTACCGCGACTGGTCCGCTGACGTCATACACGAAGACCCACTCGGCGCTTGAAGTGGTAGCTCCCGTGGGCTGCCCGGTGGTCGGATCCAGGACGGGATATACCAGAGGCGTGCCGTCGTCCTTGCTGAAGCCGTAGTTGAATCCAGTCGTCAGGATCAGCAAAGTTTTCCCGTCGGGGCTGAGCGCGGTCGTTACCCCATTGCCGCCATCTGCGCTGTCGTCAGAGCGGAAATCTGTGTGCAGCTTTTGGACCTGGGCGCCGGGAACCGCATAGGGAGTGATGTGCTGCCCGGTGGCAACCCGGATGCCCGAAGAGTCTTGCTCCTGACCACGGCCCGGGACCGCGGCAGCGCCCAGCAGCAGGCCAGACACCGCAAGTTCACACACCCATGTCCTTCGAAAATGCGTGCACATAGCTTCCTCCCTACCTCAACATTGCCGAGCGCGTCCGCCACCCGGACCCAGAAATCCCCTCACCCCGGGAGACGTCGGGCGTCTCAGCGGGTCAGTGTAGGCCCGGGCATGTTGCACCGCGATTACAGCCCAATGAAAGTTGAATGAAATGGAGAGCAATGCCGTCGTTTTTCCACAGGCAGGTCGCTTCCTGCACCCTGGAGAGGGCTAGAAGGTCCACTTCAGCGCAAACTGGAACACTCGCGGACCGTTCAGCGCATTGATCACCTGTAGCGTGCCAAAACCTCCCGGTCCCGTGTTTGGGACCAGGTAACAGGTCTGGTTCAGAGTCTGACCGTCGCCGCAAGTGGATCCGAACGGGCTGTACTGAATGGGGTTCACTCCCGTCCCATTCTGCACGTAGTAGTTGGCGTGATTCAGAACATTGAAGGCGTGCACCTGCAAGGTGATGGCATTCCGTTCGGTAAGGTTGAAATGGCGGGATAGGTCGATATCAACATGCTGCGTCCATGGACCGTAGAACGAATCGAGGCCTGCAAAGGGACTGGGACTACCCGCGTTGATGCCCAGGGCGGAATTCGCAGTGCTCTGCAGGGCTGCCGTATTGTTAATAGCATTACAAGTGCCTGCAACCGGGCAAGCAACGTCGATCAAAGCGGCATACGGTCGTCCAGAGGCGAACTGCATGACTGTGCTGATCGACCAATCCGACACCGCTGCGCGTAGCCGTCCCGATTCCAGACGAGAGCCAAAATCCGGTTCGAAGACGGCGGCCGCTGAGAGCCGATGGCGCTGATCGAGCAGGTAAGGGGCATGCGTGTTGCTGAAATCGAACTGATTATTGAAGTCCACGCCATGCGACATCAGGTTCTTGGAAAACGTGTAAGCGGTCTGGAAGGCAAGGCCGTGCCGGAAACGGCGCTGCCCCTGCACAAAGAAGGAGTTGTAGTTGTTCAACCCCGGACTAATCAGCGCATTGATCTGTCCAAAGTTCGCCGTCAACCGGCTGTCAGTGGTGGCCAGGCGGCGAGAGTCGAGATTCGGAAGCACGACCGACGAGCCGGTGCATTCGCTTGGATCGGTCGCGCCCGCCGCACACAGCACATACGTGGTGCTCCCGGTGGGCGGGCTCTGGTTCAAATCATAGGCGCTTGAGGAGATCAGGTGAACGCCGTGGGTCCAGGTGGTCCCGACGGTCACGACGGTGTCCTGCAGAATCTCGCGCTCAATCTGCAGGCCCCCCTGAAGGACATAGGGAACCCGAAAGTGTGGATCGACCAGGGAAATGTCGGACGCCGAGAATTGCGAAAGATCGCTGATCTGGTTCGGAAATACTGCAGACTGCTGGTCAGGCACCGACGACCCGTTGTCACAGTAGTTGTAAGAGACCGAGGCCTGTTGTGAACCTAACCCGTTCGAGATCACTGCGTTTCGGTAGTTTAGCCCATTGAGGTTTTCGTAGAACATTCCGAAGCCGCCGCGGACAACGGTTCGATTGAGCGGTTGCCAGGCGAATCCGAAGCGCGGCGCAAGGCGCCGGTACTGGTTCGGGAATTGACCGGTCAGGGGAAACGCCAGATTCATCTTCGGCTGGGCGTAGACCTGGAAGTCTTCGCGGATCCCGAGGTCCAGTGTCAAACGCGGACGAAGCTGATACGTATCATGCAGATAAAAGCCGAGGTAGGGCACGTTAAAGGAAAACTTTGGCTGTCCGGTGCTCTGAAAAAAATTGTCGTAGATGCCCAGGGCGAAATTCGACAGACTGGAAAAGCTGTAGGTGCCTCGGAAGGTGCCGAATTGCGCCTGCGCGTCGGGATCGAACCCGCCAAAGGCCAGATCCGTCACGTGGGTATGGGTAAACTCGGCGCCAAACTTGAAAGTGTGCTTTCCTCGCAGGTAACTCACGTGATCGGACATCTGCCACAGAGCCTCGTTGGTTCGTCCGCCGGCAAAACCTGCGTTGCCGAGCTCGAGTTTGCTGCCCGCCTCGGACTCGCCGCCCCCCCGAGTCAGCAGAACTGTCGGCAGGCCGGGAGCAACCTGGCCCGTCGGAGTAGAGTACTGGTCGTCGCGCGAGAAGCTGGCGTGCAGTTCGTTGAGCACATCACTGCCGTAGGCATGACTCCATCCGGTGCTGGCATGGTAATCGCGTACGAACGCATTCGCGAGGGTGCTCTTTCCAAAAAGCGGAGTCTGGCTGTTCACGATGAAGCCGCTCGGAGAATCGAAGCGGTTCCAGTTGAGGCTCAGATCGAAACGGTCGTCTTTCGAGTCGCGATAGTCGATTTTGGTGAACAGCGACCAGTCGTTTCGGAAACGTGGCTGAATCCCGAGATTGGATTGAACCGCGTTCAGTGCATTCGCAACCCCTTGCAGATACATCGGATTACCGGGGTCGGGGCTCGACAAGCTGCCCGGAACGGGGAAAGCAGCGTTGGGAGCCGGCAGTTGCTTGCTGTCGGGGACACCGAAATCGGTTTGGTCGATGCCGGCAAAGCTGTCGTTGGCCACCGTGATTGGACTGTTCTGGCGTTGCTGCTCGTAGTCCAGGAAAAACCAGGCACGATGAGCGAGGATGGGGCCTCCAAGGCTCCCTCCGAATTGCTGGAGTTTGTCCACCGGACGAGGGAACCCGTTCTTTTTGTCGACTGCGTCGTTCGCCCCCGTGCCCGAGTTCCGGTTGTAGTAAAAGGCGCCGCCATGAAGTGCATCACTGCCGGAGCGCGTGACGACATTCACGAAGCCGGTGGCGGCTCCGCCATACTCGGCGCGGTAGGGCGATACCGCGACCTGAAACTCCTCAATGGCGTTCTCACCGAACAGATACGGTACCTTCTCGCCGCCGCGCGCATTCCCGAAGTAGTTGCTGGTTGCGCTCGCGCCGTCTACCGTGAACGAGTTCGCGCCGTTGCCGTTCGCGTAGCCGGTGTCCTCGCCGCCTTGTTCGCCCGCGAAACTCACCAGGCCGGACTGGCCGTCCGGCGTGGAATTAGGAACCAGCAACGCAAAGTCGAGAAATCGCCGTCCGCTAAGCGGAAGGCCGTCCAGAAGATCCCGGCTGACAACCGAACTCTGGTTAGAGTCTTCGGTCCGTAGCAGCGGAGACTCGCCCGTCACCGTAATGGACTCGGCGCCTGCTCCCGCTGTGAGACGAACATTCACGGTGGCTGTCTGCCCGATCTGAACGTCAACACTGGGCACGACTCCCTTGCGAAATCCGGGCGCCGTGATTTCCAGGGTATACGAACCCACGCTCTGGGACGGAAACACGAAAATTCCCGCGCCGTTGGTCAGCCGCACGAGGCGTTGATCGGTGGCAAGCGCCAGCAGAACAACAGTCGCCCGGGGAACTACGGCTCCGGAACTGTCGCTGACCATACCGCGTACGACCCCGGTTGTGACGCTGGTCTGTGCAAGGGCGAACTGCGAGGTCACGCACGCATACAGAAAGCCGAGGGCCGATAGAGCGGTGTCGCCCAGCAACGTCCAAACCACGACACCGCCCTTCCCACCACTATTTCTTGCCCGGCTTCCGGTGCGGAATCCCCTCCGACAGCTGGATCGCTCGCCGCAACTCAACTTCATTGAGATCGGGCTTGCTGAAGTTAAGAGTCTTCGTCATGGCTGTCCAGGTTGCGTTCGCCGTCCCGGCGAAAGCAATGGGAGTGAAATTATAGGGAGTGAAATCGGGTGCGCTGGTAAACATATCTCGCAGGTCGGTGGCACCAGCATCGTACTGGTTGAGCGGGGGGATCCCCAAGATCAGGTTTAGGGTCTTGAAGATGCTCGCCAGGCTGTAGTGGTTCTTGCTCCGGTACTGATGCTTGACCCAGGGACTGATCGCGAGGAACAGCGAGCGCGTCCCATTGACGTGATCGAACCCGTTCTGCGGATCGTCCTCAACCACGAAGATCACCGTATCCTTCCAGCACGGACTATGCGAGATGAGGTCGACGGTCTCACCGAGCGCCGCGTCATTATCCTGGACAAAGCGCACGAAGGACCAGGCCGGTCCGTTGAGATTGATGTCGAAGGCGCCCCCACCGTGGTCATTCGGAAAGTACAGGTCTACATAACTGGGCAAATTGCAGACGCCCTTTTCGCGATTGACATAGTGTGACTCGAAGACCTGCTGGAAACGTCCAAAGCGGGTGAACCGAGTCGGATCCTCCGGCAACAATCCGTCCGGAATATGGGTGTTGAATTCCGGGTAGAAGTGGTCGCTGTGATCGCGCAGGATCTTCTCCATCGGTACGTTCACGTGATTGCGAATGCCGGTGGGCTCGGTGGCGTTGTCCTCGTCCACGATCGCAAACTCAAACCCATTGCCGAAGTTGACGAAGTCTTTTCCGTTGCGGGCCAGGTGAGCAAAGATGCCGCCGTGTTCGTCGTAGTCGTTGGGCTCAGGAGAGGAATTGGCGTCGGTGAAGCCCAGGCGTCCAGGATAGGGAACGAAGACGTTCGGATCGTCACCCGAGTCGTTACGCTCCCCGCCGTAGGAGGCGGCCCAGTGAGTCTGCTCGAATTCGGTGGTGAAGTTGTCGTTCAGCCAGCGGTGACCGTCGGAAGAGACCGAAGGCTCGAGAAAGAAGTTGTCGCTGAACGTGAAACGCAGCGCCAGCTCGTGATGGTTCGGCGAAGCGGCGTACCCCAGGGAATAGGCTGGATCGCCAGCCACCGGCTGTCCGGTCCGGGTCTGCGTGATGTCCCCAAGAAGCAGGTCGTGGGTGGCGTTTTCCTTGTTGATGAAGATCACGTGCCTGATCTGTGGACTGGGCACACCCGGCTCGGAAGGGATTGGGTTGGGTTCGTGGGGTACCCGTGACGGAATGAATCCGTTGTTGGCGAGCACACGGTGGGTGTAGTCGGAAAGTTGCTTTCCCGAGGGGACCGCAAGCACATGCACCGTCCCCAAGGTGCTCGATTTGGGTGAACCAAGATTGGTGGGTGGGATGCTGTCGTTGGGCTCTGCTCCGCGGCCGTTGGCACTCGCCACATAGAGCCTGCTGCCGTCGGCACGCACCGAGACACTGCTCGGCCACCATCCAGTGGGGATCAGACCCCGAACCTGGGCGTCTTCCGGTTCTGCCGAGAGATCCACGACGGCGATGGCGTTGATGCCGGCCTCGGCAACATATAACGTTCGCTGATCGGGACTCAGAGCCAGCGCGACCGGCTGAATCCCCTTGATGCGATGATCCGCGCCATCAAAGAGGGAAAGACTGATGCGCCGAATTTCCTGGCTGCTTTTCCGGTTCAACACCGAGATCGTATCGTCGCTGCCATTGGCGACGTAGACGTAGCTGCCGCCAATCGCCACCGCGTTCGGATGACTTCCACCGTAGGTCTTGATTCCTTCCTGCACATCCCCTACCCTCGGCCCGGCCTTAACGACCTTGACGAGGGAAGGCTCAACCGGGTTGGAGGCGTCAAACACATAGACAGAGGAAGCCTCGGGCGCGTTCGGGCTGCCCAGGCCGGGAACCGTGAAGCTCTGGTCTTGGGCGATGTAGCCGCAAGCAATGCCGTCCGGGAAACTTAGCGCGGTAGGCAGGTTCCGCGGGTCCACCTTGTGAATCGTGATTTGCCGATCGGATGCGGTCTCATCCGGATAGCCTGCCCCTGGATAGCACAGCGGGAAGTCGACATTGTTCGTTCCGACCGGATCGCTCGGGCGCAGACTGCTGTACTGAAACACCCCGACATTGGTCACGTAAAGCGTACGATTGTCCGATGACAAGGCAAGCCCGAATGGGTACCGTCCGACTTTAACCGCCCCTACGGCCGCCGCGAAATTGTCCGGCTCCATCAGATTTCCCTGGCTGTCGACGCCGGTGACAATCTTCGTCGTGTCGATCACCAGCACCTGAAAACCACCCTGGTCGGTGGTGTACAGATATCGCCCGTCGCTGCTCAACACCAGGCGCCCGGGGTAGGTGCCCTTGAAGTAGCTGACCGGTCCATTCGTAACATTCATTCCACCCGTGGGATGGCTGGTTGTGTTGAGGTTCACGGTTCCGACAATCGTGCCTGACGCGGTTTCTCCAACCCAGATATTGCCGTTTTCACCGCCGGAAACATAAAAGCGCGAGCCATCTGGAGAAAGAATTACCCCCAGGAAGGCAGCGTTCAATGGAATCACTGTGGTTTGTGGCGAAGCGGTGTTCAGCTTCTTCACAAGCGTGACCGAAAAAGGTCCGATACCGCTGTTCACGGTCGCCAGGGTGCCGCCATCTTGGGTGACCGCCATGCCGAACGGCTTCGGCGCCCCCACGCCAAGTTCCAAACCGACCGGCGTTACAAATCGTCCGTTTGGTATCACCGCCGCGTCGTAACCATCAACTTGGATATGCAACTTGGCTGGCAGGACGCCTGCCGGCGCTTTGTAGTGAATGGCCTGAGACTGGCTTGCGGCCTCGAAGGTGACGGCAGCGATCGACAAGAGGCCGGCGGCCGCGACTCCGATCAGCGCGACGCGACCTGGCTTGGAGAGGCGTGGTTTCTGGAAATCGGCTGCGCGATGCTTCATCTCATCTCCTCGTATGCAGGCCCGTCGGGTAACCCCCGGGCCTGCGTCGTCTTCAGTTTCGGCTAGTTGCGTTCAGATCTCTTGGAAAAGCGATTGGGGTACCGACACAAGCCTCAACCCCGCGAAGTGGACGTCCGGTCCTTGACTGTGCACGATGAATAGCAACGCCTTGTTACAGCGCGATGACGGAGGGATGAAATGTTTGTTAATGACGTGGCAAGGCGGATCGTCGGAGCAGGCGACCGATATGAGATCAGCCCAGCCCCGCGGGAGCAGCGGTTCGGCGTCGCACAGAGACTTGGACAGGGCCTTGCGTCGTCAGGAAGCCTTCCGTCTGCCGGGCATTCGGACTGAACCTGCCTGCGATGAGGCTGGGGGGAGTGGCTTTGTTCCTGTCAGTTTGGTAGGGATCATCGCCTGCTCGAGGCGCGATCTGGACTCGCCGCACTGAGAACTGCAAAAAGGCGGGACTCGAATTCAGAAAAACTCGCTCATCAGCAGTGCCTGGCTTGCCTCTCCCGGATAGGTCGACACCCCCAGACCCTGCAGGATCAGGCGCAGGGTGTTCTGGTGTTGATACAGAGTGGTGGATTGGTAGCTCGACTTTGCTTTGCTGCTGACGATCACCGCAGCCACGTGTCCGCCGCCGTGAGCCGTATCGGTTCCTTCCGATTCATCGAAAACAATGATCAGCAATCCATCCTTCTGAAATGTGGAGCTGGAGATCAGGGCGGCAATATTGTGCTGAAGCCAGAGGTCGGCGACTTCGAGTGGGGCATCGTGAGCGTCGTTTAGCAGGTTGGGAATGATGAGGGAGAAGTTCGGCAACTGGCTGTTCGCCACATCCGAAGCGAATTGAGAGAAGGGAACCAGGTTGTTCTTTTCTGTGCTGCTATTCACTACATCTGTAAAATAGGCGAGAATGTTGTGGCGCTTTGCATAAGGATAAGCATCGCCTCCGGTGTATCCCACCGAGGGCAGGTCTTCCGCGTACGATTTCCAGCTCTTTCCTGCGGCCACCAGATCGCGGACGATATTGTCGGCGCTCACCGGGCCCGTGAACGAGTCATCATTCGTGATCATCTGCCCGGTCGTGAGCATGAAGTAGTTGCCCATCGAAGGGTGGGTGTTGGCATAGTACTGGGTGGCCACACCGTACCGTGCTGCCAGACTGTTCAGGTAGGGCATCGACGTATTGCCAATCACGTCGGAATAGCCGTGGTTTTCTTCCACCACCAACACCACGTGTCCAAACTGCGGGAACGAACCTGGCGCGCCCGGTGGTGGGCTACTGGGGGCCGAGGAGCCTGCACCGCAACCCGCTTGCGCCAGGAGCAAAAAGCTCACCAGGCACAAGGCGACTATCCGGACAAGCACGGGAACCCACATTGCGATCCTTTCCCCCACTTGATTCATAGCGCGATGTATCGCATGAGAGTGAGGTAGGGATGCCAGGGAGGCGGGGAAGGTTGGCAAAAGACTACCCGAGCGTTGCCGAATTGAGGGATGTCGGTCTTTTAGGGGGCTTACCCGGCATCTACCGGCGACATTGCTTCGAAAGAGAAACAGTAAAAGAGAAAAGGAAGGCTCTAATTCTGCTGTAGGCAGTACCGGCAGGACCTGCGTTGAGAACAACGGCCCGTTCGGACCCCACCGGGCCTCCGGTTCAGCACTCCATCCCTGTGTCCTGGCGGGCGCCAGGCTGGAGAATCTTATTGCACCAGCAAGCCGTCTACATGGAATTTCCCGATTACCACACTGACGCGATTCCCGGGCTTCACGTACCGTTCCTTGTTCGAGAACACCATCCAGTAGACTTTGCCTATTTCGGGCGTGCTGCTCTGCCGAAGCTGTCCCACTTTCTCCATGGTCGGTACAATCAGCTTCACGTTAGCCTTGGCATCGACCAGATAAGGAACGACCTTTTTATCGTTAAGGGGCTTGGCTTTCTCTGCGTCGGTGACGCGATAGCTGAAGCGAATCATCTGGCCGGACTCCACGGCCTTCACTGCCATCGAGTCAACCCCCCAGGTCACTTCATAGAACTCTCGCTCGCGGTTGGAACCGCCCGCCGAGCGATACGGGGACACCTTTTTTGGAGTGGGGGAGGGCACTGGGGAAGAGACTGGTGCGGAAGGCGCTGCGGAACTTCCAGTCGCCGGACTCGACTGTGCAGGCGCCCTTGAAAGTAAGAGACCGGTGACTAGAACTCCAGTGAACAGAATCTGCTTTGCATCGCCAACCATAATCTCAGATAGTACCGTTCGATTCCGCATTACGCTACAACTACCTCCGGGTGCAACGTGCCGAACGGCTGGTTGTTTTGAAGCATTCGCACCGTTCGTCTCAGAAAACGATACTGCTCGTGAGGAATCCTCGCGAGCAGTATCGCAGACTTGCTTCTTAGCGTCCCGTTACAGCAAGCAACTGAACGCCAAGTATGGTACCTAAGCCGTTGTCGGTGAAGACGTACGCTCCGGTACGCAGCGCAGCCGGAGTGGGTGGCGTGAAGGTCACGTTCAACGTGCAAGTCGCACCCACCGCCAGCCCAGCCCCTCCGATTGGGCAATTGTTGGTTTGCGTGTAGCCGGTTCCCGCGAAGGCGAGGTTGCCGATTACCACCGCCGCGCTGCCCGCCGCTGCTGTGTTGCTCACGGTGACGTGAGCAGTAACGGCCGCCGTCGGGGTTCCGAACTGGAGAGTCGGAATTCCCAGAACCGGACCCAGGGTGACACCGGTG
>WNFR01007468.1_pt1 | contig 13706 bp, 12 predicted proteins | sample 5400221 | NCBI WGS metagenome assembly WNFR01 (sample SAMN13153357, study PRJNA577476) | soil metagenome | isolation source: 40 cm soil under Madrone tree | place: USA:California | collected 2016-06-14
CGAAGCAGGCAATCAGACAGCGCGACGCGATCCCTCGGATCCTTCGGGTCAGGGTGTGCATCCGGGATGGGGCTGGTCCTGGCCTGCCAATCGCCGCGTCCTCTACAATCGCGCGTCCTGCGATGTGGACGGCAAGCCTTGGGATCCAACACGAAAACAAGTTTGGTGGAACGCAGACCTGCAAAAATGGGTTGGCAACGACGTGCCCGACTTCAAGGTCGATTCCAAGCCGAAAGATCACATGGGCCCGTTCATCATGAACCCGGAAGGCGTAGGGCGAATCTTTGGCCCGCTCGCGGCCTTTGCCGATGGACCGTTCCCCGAATTCTACGAACCGATCGAGAGTCCGATTGACAACCCGCTTCATCCGGCGCAGACGCACAATCCGGTGGTGAAGCGATTCAAGACCCCCGAAGATAAGTACGCCACGCCGAAGGACGGTTACACGATTGTCTGCACGACCTATCGCATGACCGAACATTATCACTACTGGACGAAGAACAATCCGATGAACGTGCAGCTGGTGCCGGAACCCTTTGTGGAAATCCCTGCCGAGTTGGCGAACGACATGGGGCTACGCGGCGGCGAAAAAGTAAAAGTCTCGAGCATCCGCGGAGAGTACATCGCGAAAGCGATGGTCACCAAGCGCATCAAGTCCATGATGATCGACGGCAAAAAGGTCTACCAGATCGGCTTTCCCATTCATCAAGGCTATCGCGGTATCCCCGAGGACGAAGGCAAGGACGCCAGGACGCTGGCGAATCTGCTCACCCCGACGGTCTTTGATCCCAACGCTTACACGCCGGAATTCAAGGGCTTCCTGGTGAAGCTCGAGAAAGCGTAGAGGATGCCATGAGCCAGGAAACACTGCGCATCCAAAAAATTTCCGGTCACGCGGGAACCGTTCCCGGCGAGGACACCCAACGCGAATTTACCGTCTGCAAACTCATCGACACCACGACGTGCATTGGCTGCAAGGCTTGCGAGGTCGCCTGCATGGAGTGGAACGACCTGCCCTTCGGGGAAACCGTCTTCGATAATACCTATCAGACCATGCCGGAGACGCGATGGAACTACTGGAACCTGATCCTCTTCAACGAGCACGAACGCGAAGACGGCACGTTGATGTGGCTGATGCGCAAAAATCAGTGCATGCACTGCGCGGAGCCCGGATGCCTGGCGGCGTGTCCCGCGGATGGAGCCATCGTGCAGTACACGAATGGCATCGTCGATTTTCAGCAGGCCAACTGCATCGGGTGCGGCTATTGCATTACGGGATGCCCTTTCGACATTCCAAAGATGAATCCGAAGACCAACCGCGTGTTCAAGTGCACGCTGTGCGCGGATCGCGTCGGCGAAGGGCTAGAACCGGCCTGCATCAAGTCGTGTCCGACGGGGTGCCTGCACTTCGGCAGCAAGGACGACATGAAGCATCTCGCCGAGGGGCGAGCGAAGCAGCTTCGCGATCATTCCAACTTCCCACATGCCGGGGTATACGATCCACAAGGCGTGGGGGGCACGGGTGTGATTTACGTCTTGCATGACGCTACCCAGCCGGAACTTTACGGTGGTCTGCCCAAGGACCCATCTATTCCGTGGACCGTTAAACTCTGGAAGGGACCCCTTAAGTGGCTGGGCAACGTCGCGATGGTTGGCGGATTGATCGGCCTCGTCGTGCACTACCTGCGATTCGGCCCCAAGGATCACGAGGATGAGGGAGGAGAAAAAAAGTGAGTTCTACTGAACAGCTTCTTCCTCCCGGGCACGTCCTCCGGTACACGCTGAAAGAAAGACTGACGCACTGGGTGGCGGCAGGGGCGTACATCTATCTGCTCATAACCGGACTGGCGTTCTGGTCGCCCTGGTTGTTCTGGGCGGCGGTAATTCTGGGCGGAGCGCCGGTATCGCGAATGTTGCATCCGTGGGCCGGGCTGATTTTTTTCGCGGCGGTGTGCAATATGTACGTGATGTGGGCGCCGCAGATGCGGCACACCGACGTGGACAAGGCCTGGTGGAAAGCGGTTCGCTACTACAGCACGAATCAAGACGACAAAATGCCGCCGGCAGGGCGCTACAACGCGGGGCAGAAGTTCCTGTTTTGGGGGTTTTTCTGGAGCGCGGTGGCGTTGCTTGCGAGCGGCGTGGTGTTGTGGTTTCCGGAGAACATTCCGTGGAATCTCCGTTTCTTGCGATATATCTCTGTCATCATCCACCCCGCTGCGGCTTTGCTCACCGTGGGCCTCTTCCTGATCCACGTCTACATGGGTGTGTTTGCTGAACGCGGAGCGTTCGGCTCGGTGATTCGCGGCGATGTTTCGATCGCCTTTGCAAAGCGCTACCACCCCGGCTGGTACAAAGAGATCGTTAGACAATCATCCACCCCCCGGAAATGACGGCAACACAGACCGGTGGATCCGAATACGACGCGCGCATCCGGCGCGCGGAGCATTTGGCGTCGCAACATCCTTTTGCCGCCGAAGTGCTGCGCTTCTATTCGCGAATCGCGGAATTCCAGAAAAACCTCTACGCGGAATTCAAAAAGGACTTTGGCGCGCAATTGTCGGGACGCATGCCCGGCTCTCTGCGCATCGATTTGCCCTCTGTCGCGCCGGAGAGGTTGCTCTCTCACTTTACTTCCCTTCTTCGCGTGATTGAGCAGGCTGGCCCTCCCGCACTGGCCGCCGCCGCCCGCGAAATTTCCGGTCTCGACGCGGTTTCAAAACTTTCCTTGCTTGAATCTTATTGGGAAGTTGGCGGAACCAACGACCAACTGATAGGCGCGTTCGCGCAGTTCGTTCCGCGGGCCTTCGATCAGCCCGTTGCGGAACTGATCGCAGCACCCCTGTCGGCCCCGTGTTGAGCACGCCGCACAATTGCCCGCTTTGCGGAGGACAGCCGTTCCTGGGCGTTCTCCGGCAGGAAGGTGATGGCGGCAAGCGGCGCATGATGTGCTCGTTTTGTTTGCAGGAGTGGGATTTTCGCAGGATCTATTGCCCTGCATGCGGCGAAGAGGACGAAAAGAAATTGCCGGTGTATGTGGCCGAGCAGTTCCCGCACATTCGCGTGGAGGCATGTGAAAGCTGCAAGGTCTACGTGCGAACAATTGACTTGACCAAGGACGGGAACGCGGTGCCCGTGGTGGATGATTTGGCGGCCATCCCGCTTTCGCTCTGGGCCCACGAGCGTGGGTACACGCGCCTGCAGCCGAATCTCCTGGGAGCCTAACGCGCGCTAAGGCTCAGTTTTGCGGCTTCGCAGCATCTGACTGGGAAAGCGCCTGCGTAGCGGAGCGCGCCGCCGCAAAGCCTGCTGCCTTCAGGTGTAAATCGCTGTCGACATAAGCGATGATTTCCGTATCTTTCGCCAGGGTCACATCCTTGCCGCGCAGTAAGGGAATGGTCCTCCCGGATTTCTGCACCGCGCTCTGCTCTATTCCAAAGGAGCGCAAGATAATCTTTTCGCGGTTTGCCAGCAACACCGAATTGACCGCCACATCTAGCTTGCCAGTTTTGCCCATCCGTTTTTTCGGCTCCGCTTCCGTGACCGCGCCGAAACCCGGCGCGCCTTTCGCAATCACTGTTATGCCGCCAACAATCACGTCCTGGCTGACCTCGAAATTCACCTCGTCTCCGACGTGCGCGGTTGCGGAAGATAGTTCGCGCCCCAGCTTCAGGTGCACGGGCGTTTGCCGCGCCAGAATAATTTCCCGTGGTGGAGCTGGAGCCTGAGGCACGGCGCCGCGAGCCGAGGCGGTGCTTTGGGCGGCGGAGGCCGACTGCTTTTGCCTGCCGCGCGCGGCAGTTGACTTCGCGGCCGCCGCGGTTTTCACGAACAGCAGGGAATTTGCGGCGACGAATCCATCCTCGCCCTTATCCGTCACAACGTGGACGAAATTATCTGAGCGGTCCAGAATTTGCACCTGTTGACCGCACTTGAGTGTCGCGCGGATCTCCAGCGTGGCTATCGAGCTGTACAGATAGACGTAGCCGTCTTGTTTGCTGCAAGCGATTTGGCCAAGCTTCTGCGCATTACTGACCGCCGGCATCAGAAGGAAGGCAAAAACCGCGAGCATTTCGACGCTTTTCTTCATTTCATCACCTGCGCACCGAAACTACGGGCACTCTCTATCCCAGCGTAAAGAAACGTTGACGGCAATGGCCCGCTGGTACGCGGTGTATATAAAGAGGTACGTACCACGTACACGTCTTTCTTGGAGTGCGGCTCTATTTCGTGATTTCGTTCTTGAACACCGCGCCATCGCGCATCACGAAGCGCACGTGTTCCAGGATCCCGACATCCTTCAGCGGATCGCCGCGCACCGCCACAATGTCCGCGAACGCGCCCGGCGCCACCACGCCAATCTCGCCCTTCATGTCCAGCATCTCTGCGGCCCGCGAAGTTGCGGCCTGAATCGCATCCATCGGCGCCATGCCGAACCCGACCATGCGCTGGAATTCCTGCGCGATCGGCTCTGTCCATGGCATCCCGCCGATGTCCGTGCCAAATACGATTTTCAGGTGCGCATTCAGCGCCTTCTTGAAACTTGCTTCGTGCACGGCGGCGCGCGCCCGATCGCGCTTTCCGCCAGGGGTGTTCGCGGGAGCCCAATCTCCGTAATACGGCGAAATCGTCGGGCAATACCAAGTTCCTTGCCGGGCCATTTGCGCGATTTGCGCGTCGGTAATTTCCAGGCCATGCTCGATCGAATCGCATCCGCCATCCAGCGCGCGCTGCAATCCGATTCCGTTGTATGCGTGGCACGCAACTTTTTTACCCCACCCGTGCGTTTCATCTACGACGGCTTTCAGTTCTTCCAGTGTGAGCGTCGGCTGCGAAATCAAATTCCCCTGCTTGTCCACCCAGGAACGGTGCGTCATGTAAACCTTAATCCAGTCGGCCCCATGCTCGAGCTGCTGTCGCGCGGCTTTGCGCGCTTCCACTGGGCCGTCGACGAGTTGCGCGCCCTTGGGCATGTCGAGTTCGGGCGCGTAGCCTTCCAGGTTGTATCCGCCGGTGGTGGAAATCGCGCGCGTCGCGCCAAAAATGCGCGGGCCGGGAATGGCGCCTTCTTCGATGGCTTGTTTGATTTCAATATCACCGTAACCCGCGCCTTCCGTTTCCAAATCGCGGATGGTGGTGAAGCCTTGCTCCAGCGCGCGGCGGCACGCAAAGGTGGCGCGCGCGGCGCGCAGCGCGATGCCCGCTTTCAAAATATTTTCGTCGTAGCCGCCTTTAGCGGGATCCTCGCCCCAAAGAAAAATGTGCGTGTGCGAATCGATCAGGCCCGGCAGCACGGTCGCCGTCGAAAGATCGATTACCACAGCGTCGGCGGGAATTTGCGCAGAGCCCTCCGCGACTTTCTCGATGCGATTTCCGCGCACAAAAATGAGCTGATTCTTTCGAGCCGCTTCGCTGGTCCCATTCAGCAGAGCCCCGGCGCGGATAACGGTCAACTGCGTGGAAACTGGAGCTGTAGATTGCGACCGAATTGTGGACGCAAAAAGGAGAAGCGACAAAATCGGGAGAAGGATGTTCTTTTTCATGGAATTGTCCTTGACGACGCTCAGTAGCATGCCGGCAAGGCTCCGGCGTGACATGAAGTGCAGTTCAGTTCGCTCATGGCTCTACTTTGACGCCTTTCCAGAAAGCGATGCGGTCCTTGATTTCGGCGGCCGCGGGTTTGGGCTGCGGATAATACCAGGCGGCGTTTTCATTTTTCATGCCATCGACTTCCAGATGGTAGTAGTGCGCGGTGCCCTTCCACGGGCATTCGCTGGTGTGCGTGCTCGGCTTCAAGAATTCCTTCTTGACGGCGTCGGCCGGAAAATACTGATTCCCTTCGACTACGACGCTGCGGTTGCTGTCCGCGACGACTTTTCCTGCCCACGTTGCTTTCGGCATTTCTGGCTCCCGTGAAACTATGCGCGCAGATAATCCGGCTTCCAGGTTTTCACCATCTGCTTGATGGCCTTGCGCTCGTTTATTTTGTCATCAAGCACTTTGCGCGCCAGCACCGGAAGTTCCAGGTCGCTGGCAAAGCGCAGCGCAATAAGCTGGGTCACGGTGAATTCGCCGATGCGCACTTTGAGGTCCGCCGGCAGCACGCGCTCATAGCGCAGCCGTTCTTCGAGGCGGATCACGCGGTCTTGCACCGTCAGCGCCATCCTGCGCACGGTTCCAAATCCCACCAGCAGTGCGGCCGCCAGCAGCACGCGCTCGAATCCATCCAGCGAAAATCCCGCCACCGTCCAGCGATAGGTTGACCAGATAAAATTAATCGCCATCACCGGAATGACGAAGAAATGAAACGGCGGGAAAAATTTTCCGTGGTTCGCAAAATTCTGTTCAGCCATGACTTGCCTCCCTTCCGCGCCAGATTGTAGCAGACTCGTATGCCCAGAGCCTTCACGAAGCGCGCGCAGTGCTTGGTCAGAAGATGCTGCGGACGACGCCGCCTTCGGCGCGGACCGCAGCGCCGTTAATGGCGATGGATTGCATGCTGGCCACGAAGGCGACGACGGTGGCGATTTCCTCTGGCGTTTCAAAACGCTTCAACAACGATGTGGGCCGCGCGGACGTGAAGAACTGCCGCTCGACTTCCGCTGTCGAAAGATTTTGCTCTTTGGCCATGTTTTCAACGAACTTGCTGGCGCCCTCGGAAGCGGTCGGACCGGCGAGAATGGAGTTGACGGTGACGCCGGTGCCCGCGACGGATTCGGCGATGCCGCGGGCAATCGCTACCTGCGCGGTCTTGGTCATGCCGTAGTGAATCATCTCGGCGGGAATATGCTGCGCGGATTCGCTGGAGATGAAAATGACGCGGCCCCAATTTTTCTTGAGCATACCGGGAAGATAAGCGCGAGCCAGCCGCACACCGCTCAGCACGTTAACCTCGAAGAAGCGCAGCCATTCGGCGTCGGAAATTTTCAGGAATGGCTTTACATCGAAAATACCCAAATTATTGACGAGAACGTCCGCTGCGGGGACCTGGTGGAGGAAGCTCTCGACGCCGGCGGCGGTACCGAGGTCGGCGGCTACACCGCGCAGCTCGGCGCTGGCTACATGCTTCTGAATGGCTTTGAGAGCAGCGTCTACGCGGGCTTGCGTGCGGCCATTTACGACTACCGTTGCACCTTCCGCGGCGAGCGCGGTGGCAATCGCCAAGCCGATGCCTGCGGTCGAGCCGGACACGACGGCAGACTTTCCTTGCAGTCCGAGGTTCATTTTTTCTCTCTCTAACGCGCTGTTAGGACGGCGACGCCTTCGATTTCCGCGATGTCTTGCTGGGTTAGTTTGATTTCGCCGGCGCGCATGACGCCTTCGGCTTGCTTGGCGTTGCGCGCTCCGACGATAGCGCCGGTGACGGCGGGAAGGCGCAAGGTCCAGGCGATGGCGACGGCGCCAGGGGTGGTTCCGTAGCGCGCGGCGACGTTTCGCAAACGCTCGACCAACTGAAGATTTTGAGAGAGCCGCGGCTCGCGGAATTCCGGATTGTTCCTGCGCCAATCGTCTTCCGGAAAACTTGTGGCGCGCTCGCGGGTCATTGCGCCGGTGAGCAGGCCGGAGGCCATTGGGGAGTAGACGATCACGCCGATGCCACGGCGTTCGCAGTAGGGCAGAATTTCGCTTTCGATGCGGCGACGAATCAGCGAGTAGGGCGGCTGGAGCGAAGTGACTGAAGCGATTTTTTCGGCGCGCTGAAGTTGCGGCACGTCAAAGTTGGAAACGCCGATCCAGCGGACCTTACCTTCTTTGCGGAGCGCGGCGAGCGTGCTCCAGGATTCTTCGAGGCCGGGACCGTTGTCTTCGGGCGGCCAATGGATTTGATAGAGGTCGATGACGTCAACCTGCAAGCGACGCAGGCTGTCTTCGCACTCCTGGCGGATGGAAGCGGCCGAGTGCACTTTGGTGACGCGGCCGTTCTTGTCCCAGCGCATGGCGCACTTGGTGAAGACGTACGGGCGCCGCCCTTTCCATTCGCGGAGAGCGCGTGCCACTATTTCCTCGGAGTGGCCGATGCCGTAGACGGCCGCGGTGTCGATCCAGTTGACGCCGAGCTCGAGCGAGCGGTGAATTGCGCCGATCGAATCATCATCGTCTTGCGCGCCCCAAGCGAAGTCCCAGCCCGAGCCGCCGACGGCCCAGGCTCCGTAGCCTACGGGCGTGATTTGCATGTCTGAATTTCCCAGCTTGCGCGTCTGCATGACGCCTCCCGAAACGTTTTTGATTTGCTATCTCTACGTTCGATGGAAAAACGGACGAAAAGGTTAAACGAATTGTGGCCAGGCCGCGTACAACCGACAGCCTAAAGACTGTGCCACTGTGGTCGTGTACGCAACCACGCTGCATGGTTAGAGCGAGCGCAAGAAATTGATGACGTCCTGCTGCTCCTGAGGAGTCAGGCGATTGAAATGTTCGATGACCTTATTTGCCTCGCTGCCATGGCTGCGGTGATCTCGGATGGCTTCCACCAGATTGGTCGTGCGTCCATCATGGAGGAAGAAGACGCGTTGCCCGACGCCCCAAAGAGGAGCGGTTCGGAACTCGTCGGGGCCGGCGGCACCTTGCGTGATGCCGTCGGCGAGGCCTTTGCCCATGTGGTGGATGATGAGGTCAGAGTAAAGATTCGCGGTCTGATTAGAAAGCGCAGCGCTTGGGCTGGTCGAGGAGCCGCTGGCAATCTTTGCGCCCGTGGTCAACGAGGGTGTATGGCAATGGGCACAGCCTACCCTTGCAAACGTGGCGCGTCCGTTCTCGCTGGACGGTGTGGCGGGCGCGGGCGTGGGCGGGGCCAGCATGCGCATGAAGTCGGCAAAGGCTTCGATGTCTGAGATGACCGCCGTGTTCGAACTGCCGGTGGCCGCGGGAGCAGGCGTGAAGTTGAGTGTGTCCTCAGGAGTGGCGTTAAAGAGACAACCAGGGGTTTCGTCGCGCTCCTGCGGGAAAAGCTCGTTGGTGACTCCCATCTCGACGTTGTATGCCTCGCTGGCGAACAGGAGAAGCGATTTGTTCTGCGCCTTCCACCCGAAACGCGTAATGGTCCCATCGTTTGCATTGCGGTTCACATTTCCGCTTAGGTGAGCGTTGGCGTGTCCGAAAATACCCATAGCCGACTTCGCCGATGCGTTGGAGTGCATGTTGGCGAGGATGGCCGAGTCTGAAATCGCTTCGATGAGCCCCGCGCCAAAGACAGGAGTCGGGATTCGGAAAATAATGTTCGGATTCCCACCTCGGCCGGTAAGCGGATTTCCCGCGGGCAGGAAGTCGGGTTGCGCGATGTTGCAACCGGGGGCGTCCGTTCGCCCGGTGATCACGAAGAGGTTGTGCACTGAGCCATCACTGACTCCGTTGCTCTTCTTGAACCGTGCTTCGCGGACCGGACCATTCTGCGTGACGAACCATGGCACCGTGTTCTTCGCGCCATCCAAGGTGGCAACCACAATCAAGGGATTTTGCACCGGACTCGATCCGCCCTCGTCCGGCTGCGCGTGGCAAGAGAAACATTGGTTGGAGTTGAAGCGCGGACCGAGGCCATTGTTCGAGCCTTTGGTCACGACCTCAATATCAGCGAACCTCGCTTGCCCATCCTGGAAGAACGCAGTTTCGTCGGCAGTAAGACCCTTCAGCGGAGTGCCGGCACCCGCCGGGCCACCGCGCACGCCCGGGTCTACCGGAGCTGATCTGGTTTGACCAAAAGTGTAGACGCCTATGGCCAAAGCCACGGCCACGATTGCGCCGAAACTCATCCGAGCAATTCCTCGGAGTGTCATCACGATTACCCTCCTGGGGCTGGGAGTGCTGGTATTGTACACTCGGTCTACCCGGTTTCGACTTGGGAAGGTGACTGATCGCAGACACGGCCCTGCCACACCCTGTCTAACCAAGTCGAGGACTATCCGGCGGATCAACCGCGTCGCGTTGGACCCACCGAATTCTAGCTCCTGTGAGGAGCGCTACTCCAAACCGATGTAACTGGGTAGGGCCGCATTAGTTGGCGGCGAAGGCGGCGTCGAGAGTGTAAGAGTCGCCGTTGGGATTGGTGATGATGATTTGCTGACGGCCTGCGGTTAGCGATGGAGTTGTAACGGTTAGCGTGTTGATGTCGACGAAATTTGTGGCGGCGGATTTTCCGCCGATAGTTACGGTCGCTCCGGATTGGAATCCGCTGCCGCGGATGGTCAGCATTGCGCCTCCTGAAGCGGACGCGGACGCCGGAGAAATCGCCCCGATGGACAGCGGGACGCTGGCGAGCTGAATGATCGTGAGACCAGAGGTGGTGAGGGCGAAAATTCTTTCGCCGTTTTCGTCGACGGCGAGGAAGCTGCCGTGCAGCGCGTCGATGTCGGTCGATAACGTGGCGAGCGGCTCGGGCAAGAAGATGCGCTGGCGGAGACGGCCGGTGTGCGCGTCGAGGATGTCGACGCCTCCCTGAATGCCGGCGGCGGGAGGGGCGGCGGGCGCGGGACCGGTGAGGAACGGCTGATAGAGCAGCGCGCCGCTGGGATGCATTGCCAGGCCGGGGACGAGAACGCGGGCGGGGATTTGCTCGAGCTCAGGTGTGGCCGGTGTTGCAGTCAGCGTGAGATCGGCGCCACGAATCTCAGCAGCGGTGCTGACGCGCGACGCGAAGACGGCGCCGTCGGAATCGGCGGCGAGATCGACGACGGATTCTTTGGCGGCGGAGATGGTGAATTGATTGGGCGCGGCGGCGGACCAGGTGCCGACGGGCCCGCCAGTGGCGGCATCGTAGGCGAGAAAGACGGTGTCGCCCGTGGCGTCGGCTTGCACGAGCGGGGCGCCGGTGAGGCTGGTGACTTCCGGTTGCGGAGCGGGCTGAACGGTGGGAGGACTGGCGGAGAGATTGAGTTGCGAGAGGCACGAACTGCAAACGCCGGAAGGGCTGCCTTCACCGCTCATGGCGACGAAAACGGTTTGCGTGCTGGTGGCGGCAACGCGCGCCGGACCGGAATTCAAGAAGCCGGCGACGCCGCCTACGGGGACCCTTGTGCCGGTGGCGGCATCGGGATTTATGAGATAAACACTTTGCGCGCCGAAATCGGCGACGACGAGCTGCGAGGCATTGGGCGTGAGTGAAAGGCCGCGCAGCGCGGCGTTCGGCGGCGGACCGCCTGGCGGGTTGATTCCAGTGGCATGGAATTGCGCGGCGGCCAAATCGAAGACGTCGACGTGGTCCGTGGCGCTGAGGTAGAGCCACTGGCGCTTCTGGTCGTAGAGAACAAATTTGTATAGAGCAGGCTTAGGGAAAACTTGCGCGGATTGCGTGTATTGAAACGCTCGCGAGGAGGTCACAGCTCCGGCCGCGGAAGTGACGGTGACGTCGGCCTGGCCAGGAGTTCCTGGCGGAGTCAACAGCGTGATGCGCTGCAGCGGGAACGGATAGGCAGGGTCGAGAGCGAGCGACAGCGCGATGGAAGCGACATTCTCGACTTTCTGCACAGGCGAAGCCGCGCCGCCAATCTTTGCGGCGATCTGCGTCGGGTCACTGCCGAAACCGTAGCCGTAGATTTGGATTGCGTCGCCTCCAGCTTTCGATCCGGCGTTGGGGAGAACTTCCAGAATTTGCGGGCCATAACTGAACGCGTCGGGCGCGACAGCCAGCCAGCCGCTGGGGAAATAGGCGGTGACGTTGACAGCACCGTTCGTAACGCTTGGCGGAGCGGCGACTTGAATCGACGTGGGACTGACGGTGGGGGCCGGTGTGAGCTGCTGGCCAAATTTAATTTGGGCGGTCGACTCGAAATTTTGGCCGACGAGAAATGTTGCCGTGCCGCCGGTGAATGGTCCCTGCGAAGGTTGAGCTGAGGGCGCAGGCGCAAACGACGGCACGGAGGAAGGAAGCGCGCGGGGAGTCGTGGCGTCGACGAAGCTGACACCGCGATTGGCAATTCCGAAGAGGAGTTGGGTCTCGTCAGCCTCTTCGATTTCAGAATGCACGCCCTGCATGAAAGCGTCGGGAACCTGTCCGATGAACTGCATCGTGTGCCCGTCAAAGACGGCGATAAGCGGAGGGCCGGCGACACCCTCGCTGGCATAGAGAAAATTTCCGTCGCGGGAAAAAACCAAGCCTTGGGCGCTGCGGGAGACCGGGGTGGCGACTTGGTTGAACGCGGCGTCGAGAAGAAAAAGCTGTGTTGCGCCGGCGGAGACGAACTCGACGGCGAAGCGCGTGCCATCGGGATTTGCGGCTGCAAGCGGTATGGTGCCCGCGCCGAAGACGTGCGGGCCGGCAATGGCGGCGCCGGTTGCGTCGAAAATCGCCGCCTCACCGCTTGCGTCGTTTGCCGCGACGATGAGTTTGGTGTGGTCACCGCTGCGTGCCATCGCGCCGAGTCCGTTCTGAAACAGGGCGGGCTCGACGGAGGTCAGGTTGGTCAGACTGTTGGCAACAGGATCCCAAATCGCGAGAAGCGATTGAGCGGCCGCAGATTGGCGCAGGCGCATCATTATTTTGCCGCTGGACATGGGCAGCAGTTCTTCGGGGCGGTCAAAAACGGTGTTCGGAATTGGGGAAAGCGGCGGGATGAAATACCGCGACCGAACGTTCAGCGTTGCAGTGTCGATGGCCACGGCTTGTTCGGTGGTGGTGCCGATCCACAGCGTGGCGCCATCCGCGGAAAGGTCGGCGCTGCTGGCGGCGGGCACGGTGATTTGCGCCACTCGCGTCTGGTCCGCCGTGGAGAAGACTTCGACGCGATTCATGGCGCGATTGGCGACGAAGACATGTTTGTTGGTGGCGTCGTAGGCGATGCGGCGATGCCGGGCTTCGCCGGGCGGATCATCGAATACGGCGACGGCGTCGGTGCGCGCGTAGGTCGTTCGCGGCAGCAGCGCGGCGGAAGATGCTTGCACGGCGAGGGCGAGAGTGGCGGAGTGCGCTAAGGAACCGCTGATGCCCTGGGCAGTAATCGTGAAATTGCCTGTGGCGGCGTTGGTCGCTGCGCCGAAGACGATCGCCGTGTTCGCGCCTGACGCGATGTTGAGCGGGCTCGCAGGATTGGAGAGGACGCCTTTGGAAAGGCCGGAAAGCATTACCTGAACGGCGCCGGTGAAACCGTTTTTTCCGCTGACGGAAAGCGTGACGGGAGGGCTGGTATCCCCCTGAGAGAGCGAGAGCGAAGTGGACGAGAGCGTGATCGAGAAATCGGCTGTAGGTGGCGGAGGCGGTTGGACGATTGCAGATTCGCCGCCACCTCCGCATCCCGCACACACAATGGGCAGAAGAGCAAAAATGCTGACAGGGAAGTGTTTTCGTAATCGCCCCATGCCGCGATGACTCCGCGCACAGCCGATCTGTCTGCGAATACTTCCTGCATAGTAAATATGCAGCTTAGATTGTCAAGATAATTAATCTCTAAAGGATGGCGTGGATTGCGGCCCGGCGGAGGGCGTTGCACTACGCGCGCGCCGGCAAGATGCCGGCGTTACCAGCGAAGTGCAAAAGGAGGAAGGTGGAAAACAAAACGGCGCAGGCTGGAAGCCCGCGCCGCTTGGGAGGTACTCGGACTAAAAACGTTAAATGGTTTTTGCTGCCGGCGCTCCGGCATTGGCGATAGCGGGCTTCGCAAACGCGCTGCCGCGGGACTCCTTCTCGGCGCTCTTGTCGATCTCGATGGAGCCTTTGAAATAGGCGCCGTCTTCGATCATGATGCGCGAGGTGGTCAGATCGCCGACGACCGAGCCATCCT
>WNFR01010616.1_pt1 | contig 13706 bp, 17 predicted proteins | sample 5400221 | NCBI WGS metagenome assembly WNFR01 (sample SAMN13153357, study PRJNA577476) | soil metagenome | isolation source: 40 cm soil under Madrone tree | place: USA:California | collected 2016-06-14
CGCCGGCACAACAAAATCGACATGGCCTGTTTGCGTGTACTTTTCTGTGTAGTCAAGAAAACCGGCCGACTTGTCATGGACCACGTATTCTCCTGGCAGGCTGGCATTTGGTTCATCGTTTCCCAACACCGCGCATTCGATCTCCCTGGCATCAACCGCTTCTTCAATAATTATTTTGCGATCGTATTGAGCGGCAAGATCCACCGCGCGCGCGAACGATGCTTTGTCGACGGCTTTTGAGATTCCTACTGATGAGCCGAGATTTGCGGGCTTAACGAAGCAGGGCCAGCCAAGTTCGCGCGTCACTTTGCGCGTCACCCCCTGCCGATCGCCCTCCCAGTGTTTACGAAGAAACCAGGTGTAACGGCACAACGGCAAACCTGCCTGAAGAAACAAAGACTTCATCGCCACCTTGTCCATGCCGCAGGATGATGCCAGCACGCCGCCGCCGACATAGGGGACATTTGCCATCTCGAGCAGCCCCTGAATCGTGCCGTCTTCGCCAAATGGCCCATGCAGCACGGGGAACACGATATCAAGTGACTCCGATGCTCCACTTCCTGTCGCGTCAAAAGAAATCAAGCCGCGTTGCGTCGGATCCGGAAGAATAGCCACATCGTATTTTGCAGAAGAAGCTGTGCGTGAAGGCAGCAGTGCTCGCGCGCTTTGTGATAAGAGAAGCATGGCTTGTGCCGGCCCGAGCCACTTCCCTTCCCGCGAGATGGCGATCGGCACAACCTCATATTTCTTTTTGTCGATGGCTTCGATTACTGAAGCTGCCGAACGCGCCGAAATTTCGTGTTCACCGGATTTGCCGCCAAAAACTACTCCGACCCGGAGCTTTTTAGTCAATTGATTATCCAACCTATTTAAAGAATAGTTTTGCCAAGAGCTGAAAGAATGAGTTCAACGCCGAGCTCGGCTGTCTTGTTGTTAATGTCGAGCGCTGTGTTTATTTCCACAACCTCAAGCGAGCGCATCCCGCCGGCCTCTGCGATCTTTTCCATCGCCAGATGCGATTCACGATACGTGAGTCCACCACGCACCAGCGTACCCGAGCCGGGTGCGTCACCTGGATCAAGCGCATCAACGTCGAATGTAACCGCGTAACCACCGCTCGCCCGCGCGGCAATGCTGATAGCCTCGTCCATACATGCATTCATGCCGCGCTCGTCGATCTCACGCATGGTGATAAAGCGAATTCCCAATTGGCTAATCAATTCGCGCTCGCCGCTATCAATGTCGCGGGCACCGACGTGTGCGCAGAGTTTTGGGTCCAGCTTAGGCACAAAGCCTGCGATGTTTGTCAGTTCCGGCGCGCCTCTTCCAAAGAGCACAGCCAGCGGCATGCCGTGAATATTTCCCGAAGGTGTCGTCTCAGGCGTATTCATATCTGCGTGAGCGTCAAACCAAATGAGTCCAGTGGTCTCATTCCTCGAGCGACAGTAGGCCGCAAAACCAGAAAGCGATCCGATAGCGATCGAATGATCGCCGCCAAGCACTAACGGTAGTTCGCCGGCCGCCAGAATGCCTTCGACTTTTTGCGCCAGCTCGGCGCAAGCAGCGCTGATCTCACTAAGATACTTAAGCTTGTCGCCCGGTTCCGGATTCGACTGCGACTGCTCAACTTCAATATCGCCAAGATCACGAACGACAAAACCCAGTTGAGCGATTCTGCGCTTGAGCTTGGCGACGCGAAGCGCGGCCGGGCCCAACTCAACTCCAGCCATACTCGCGCCATACGCGAGTGGCACACCGAGTATGTCGACCGCCTTCAACGTTCGCGAACTTGCTGCATTTGGTTTCTGATTTGTGGCAACGGTTTCCGCCATAACAAACGATTCGCTTTCTCAACTGCCCAAATTAATATTAAAACCGCTGCCGCCGCCGGACTGCGTCGGGAAAAATGGTTTCAGTAAGCCGGCCAGCGCCGCGAGATTTCTTGTTTGGATGAGAAGCTCGCCTGGTCCACTAAACTCTGCCACGATGCCTTCGCCACTCATCATGCTGCGAAAGAATCCAGCCGCGGCCTTACGCAAAGTGTATTGCGTCGTTCCTTCCCAGGCTACCAGGTGGCCCGTGTCCACCACGTATCGCTCGCCGGCTTGCAAAACTTTTCGATGGACGCTCCAAAAGATGAAACTAACAACAGCCCACGGCCCTGGACCAGCAGCACAAACAAGCCTTCACCACCAAAGAATGACTTTGCGCCGCCCCACTTTGTATCAAGAATCAAACTTGCATCGCCGGCAAGATACGAACTCGACTGTACATAGAACGATTGGTTGTTGAGTTCGATGGCGGCAATGTCTCCTGACGCGCCGGGCGCGAAGGTTACTTTGCCCGGGCCCCCGCGCGCAGTAAACGTGGAAACAAAGGCCGACTCGCCACCGGCCGCGCGCTTGATTGCCCCGAATAGTCCGCCCTTCATTTGCGCTTGCAGCTCGATGTTGGCCGACATCGAAACCATGGCGCCGGCTTCGGCCTGGATCGACTGTTCCGCTTGAAGTTGAATCACAGCTAATGAGAACGCCGGTTGATGTAATACTTCATATCTGTAACCACCGCCCTGGCCTTTTGAGTCTTCATCGATATGAATGCCATGGGCTGAAGTTGTTGACGGCGAGACTGCCGTACTCGAGTCGGCCGCGGTTAGGCGATAACCGCACCCACCGCAGAAAACAGCGCCGGGAAGCATTGGCGCACCGCACTTCGGACAGTTCATAAGACTACTCCCTGAGACTTTTCATTAATGATCGCTACGGCTTCTTCCGGTGTAAGTGCGAAATCGAGTAACGCGACGTCTTCGTCACTCACGACAAGATGCTTCTGCCACTCACGCACGATCGGCGGCCAACAGTCGCCGAGCAGGACCAGCGGCCGCGGACCAGTAACGCGAGTTTGAATCTTGTTCCAGACCAAAGACAACTCAGTTACGGTCCCCATGCCGCCGCGAATAGCAATGAAGCCGACTGAACGCGTGATTAGAAGTTGCAGTCTTTCGTAAAAATGCGCCGTGGCAACTTTGTCGGTGAGGAAACGGTTCGGCTCTGCTTTGAACTGGTTCATGGTGATGCCGAGCACGCGGCCTCCGCGTTCGTGCGCGCCGCGGCTGGCGCCTTCCATCACGCCGAGATAGCCGCCAGTGCAGATTGTATAGCCGGCGTCTGCCAGCAACTCCCCCACGCGGCGTGCTTGTGCATACTCGGCATCAGACTCGCCGCACTTTGCGCCGCCAAAGATGGTCACAATTCGCTCGGGAGTTTCGCTCATCGCTCAACCTCGCCGCTCACCATTAGTGGGCCCGCCTCTCGATAACTCAGGAGATCTTCGCGAGTTTTGAATGAGCCGCCCGCGTAATCTTCAGGAACAGGCGTCGGATCATAGAGGCGCTGAGCCTGTACGTCGACGAAGCCAGCGCGCTTAAAAAGCGAACGATACTCATCACTACTCAAAAGCTGGACAGGCACCTTGAGTTGTTCGATCCATTGATGAGAGGGTTGGTTTTCCCGATAGAGATCCACCACGCAAACAAATCGGCCACCTCGTCTAAGCACTCGTCGAATCTCTTTCAACGCAGCGGCCACATCAGCGTAGTAGTAAAGTGACTCCATGGAGAACGCATGCGTAAATTCCTCTTCGGCAAAGGGCAATTTCTCAGCGCTCGCCTCGCGGAACTCCACATTGGGAAACGCTGCGGACGATTCCCACGCGAGCTCAACCATTTCGTCCGAGATATCAATGCCGACCACGCGCCCGGCACGTGCCTGCTGCGCAATCAACCGCGTTGCCCAACCATTGCCGCAGCCGACATCGAGCACGCGCGCGTTAGCCGGAATTTCCATTAACAGAATAGCCTGCTCGCCGACGGGACGATGGCCCTTTTCCATGCTCGGCCCGCGGCCCGCCTTGGCCCAGTTGTTGAATTCCAAACGCAGGCGCTCATCCATAGAATGTCCGACCAAATGGCCGACAAACTTCAGTTTGTCGGAAATTGGCATTGACTGTCTTGTTCACGATTCGCTCGACCACACGACAGCTTATTTTGGACTGCGGCGGCTCGACGCCGCTTTAAAGGTACGAAGAAGTCGAGAGTTTTCAATTACGAAATTCCGTGACTAACCAAAAGCGGCGTCGAGCCGCCGCAGTCCAAAATAAACCCAAAACCAAGGTTTGTCGGCCATTAAGGCCGCAGGCGATACAGCATGCGGGGGAATGGAATCGTTTCTCTGACGTGCTCGATGCCACACATCCAGGCGGTGCAACGTTCAATGCCCATGCCAAAACCCGCGTGAGGAACGCTGCCATAACGGCGCAAGTCGAGATACCACTCGAAAGCCTCCTGCGGTAGTTCATGCAAGGCAATCTGTTCCTTGAGGAACTCCAGCGAAGTCGCGCGCTCACCGCCGCCAATAATTTCGCCATAACCTTCCGGCGCCAGAACATCAACGCCCAGCGCCAGCTCATTCCGTTCTGGATCGCGGGCCATGTAGAAGGCTTTAACTTCCGCCGGATAGTGATGGACCATGACCGGCTTATCATAATGGGAAGAAATGTAGGTCTCGTCAGGCGCGCCGAAATCGCCACCCCATTCAAAACGCGCTTCAAGCAGACCCTTGTCATATCCTTCGTGGAGGATCTTTACCGCGTCGTCGTAATGCAGCCGCGGAAACGGCGGCACAATCGATTCAAGCTTTGCAGTGTCGCGCTCCAACACCTTTAGTTCTTCGCCGCGATCGTCCAGCACGCGCGTCGCGATATACGCCAGCAGTCTTTCCGCCAGCGTCATCACATCATCGAGCGTCGCGTAGGCCACCTCCGGCTCAACCATCCAGAACTCAGTCAGGTGGCGACGTGTCTTTGACTTCTCAGCGCGAAAGGTGGGACCGAAACAATAGACCTTGCCGAACGCCGCCGCCGTAGCCTCGTTGTAAAGCTGGCCAGACTGTGTCAGGTAAGCTTTTTCGCCGTCGAAGTAGTCCACTTCAAAGAGTGTGGTTGTTCCCTCGCAAGCGGCCGGTGTAAAAATTGGCGCATCCGCAAGCGTAAAAGCGTCGTTATCGAAAAAGTCGCGCACGGCTTTGACTACTGTGTGGCGCACTTTCAGGATGGCGTGTTGCCGTCGCGACCGCAGCCAAAGGTGGCGATGGTCCATCAGAAATTCAGTACCGTGTTCTTTGGGTGTGATTGGATAGTCGTGGACTTCGTCAAAAACCTGAGCGTCGATTAAATCAATCTCATAGCCGCCAGGCGCACGCGAATCCGCACGTACCGTGCCGCGAATTGCGAGCGCTGATTCCTGGCCAAGTCCCTTCAACGCATCCCAGACTTCGGGCGTCACGGAATTCTTCAGCGCCACACACTGGACCACGCCGGTGCCGTCGCGCAGTTGCGGGAAAAGAATTTTGCCGCTGGAGCGCAAGTTGTAGAGCCAGCCCTTGATCGTTACTTCCTGACCAACATGTTGCGAAAGTTGGTCGATGAAAACGCGCTCCGCGGTAACTCTTCCCAGTGATGTTGATTCGGTAACCATTCTATATTTTTAATCTTCGAATCGGTTTGCGTTTAGTTGTGGGTTAGTTGGGCTGCAAGTGTCCGATAAACTTTAGGAAGCTCTGATCAAGTCAATTGTGCTTACCTTTCCGAAACCCGCTTAGTGGGTGAAAGCATAGAGCCTGGGGCGGAGCGAACCCCAGGTTGACGTCAGTTTAGAAACCGAGCGCGCGAAGCGTGCGATAGCGCCAAGGCTGAGATTTATTCAACATGTGTCGCTGTCGCCCGCTTCGCGGGCTCTTGCATCATATCTCAACGATCCTGGGGTTCCGCTTCGCTCCACCCCAGGCTTTATGCTGACGCAGCGCTTCGCGGGCTCAATACAAACTGTTCATTGCCTTAGTCAGAGGTTCCTTTAGTTTGTCGCGGCATCACGACAAGCTAAAGCTTATCGAACATCAAACTGATCCATTACTTGGGCTTAGTCTTTCTCTTATTGTGCGCCGCAACACAGGAAATCTATCAAGCCAATCAGCCGCCTGAAGCACGATACAGAAAGTTGGTTGAATAAATCTTTCATAACTCGCGCCGCGGCCGCAGACGGCCGTTTGATATGAGAACGTGCCGATTGCTTTCAGCCCACGCTGAATTGTCATCAGGCGAAACTCCTGCGCGAACTCGTCTGGGTCAAGCGCATCCAGACCGAGCAATCGGCGCTCTTCCAACAGAAATAACCGGTAAGCGCGCAACTCGGCGAGCGACGGGGGTTCAGCGCGGCGGTCAAGCAAAAATGAAACGAGATCATAGGTGACCGGGCCCATGCGCGCATCCTGGTGATCTACAACGCGCAAGCGGTCGCTTGGATCAACCATCAGGTTTGCTGCATGAAAATCGCGATGACAAAGCACGCGCGGCCGAGCGGCGAGTTCAGCCGCGATGTCGTTTAGTTCAGCCTTAAGTTCCGCGGCCTCGGCATGACGCAAAGTCTCGTGCCGCAGGCTGCCGAAATAGTGTTCGACAAAAAAGTCGAATTCCCAGGAAAGCTTTGGCTCGTCAAACGCCAGGCGACTGGCGATCGACTGTTGTTCATAAGCGCTGGCAGTCGCGTTTTGTATTTGTGCGATCAGATTGACTGCGCGTTCTTTGTATTCATCACACTTGTCCGCAGGCGCCTCGTCGTAAACCCGAAAAAGCGGCCGGTCGCCGAGGTCTTCCTGCACAATGATTCCATGCTCGCCCTCAACCCAGTAGATTTCCGGTACAGGAATCCCGTTACTAAGAAACAGCCGGCTCACGTCGAGATACGGATGAACCTCCGCATCGAAGGGCTCGGGATAAACGGCGGCGACGGCCTTGCCCTTTTTCCATGGAATACGAAAGTAGCTCCGCGTCGAGGCATCGGGCGTCAGCGGCACGATCAATTTGCCGGCGGAACCCTGACCTTCGAGAAAACGCAACAGTCGCTCGGACGGGGAAACTTCAAAAGCGTTCACAGTGACCTGTTTTGCTGAACTCATTTGGGGAAACGCGGGCCATCCAATGTCTTAAAAGTCAGCGGGACCGGCCTCAGTCCCGCCATTTTGCTTCCGAATTTAAGGTGATTGTATCACTCAGCCAAAGACACAACAAAATTGTCGCCAACGAACACGCCTTTCAAAGCCTTAGCCGGCCGCTCCTTCCCCGCAACCAACGACGCACACACAACAGCCGCGTTTTCAATGACCGCGCCACGAGGAATGCGAACGTTATCAGCAAGAATAGCGCGGCTTACTCGCGCACCGTCTTCTACGACTACGTTGTCCCATAATATTGCTTCATGAACTTCTGCTGACGCGGAGATCAGGCAGTCCGCGCCCTTACTTATGTTAGCGCCGGTTCGAGATAGCAGCTGCAAACTAATATCCAGATAACGTTTTATTGTGGACAACTCGTACCAACTTCCTGCTGCGACATGCACGGCAATGCGTTCGCCCGCGGCTACAGCCTGCGGATAGACGTCTGTAGTTGAATGTGAAAACACGCCACGCGGAATATAGTCGAAGATTGCCGGCTCAAGTATCTGAATGCCGGTGAACATGAGCGGTGGATCTTTTCCAACGAAATCAGCGAAGACTGGCATGCCGCCAAAACCTTGTAACATCCCCGCAGTCGCTTTCACGATCGAAAAACGCTCGCACGAAGCGTTCGGCAAAACAACCAGCGTTGCCAACGCCGCTGCACGGCGATGAGTTTCCACTGCGGCATTTAAATCTACGTCAGTGATTATTTTTCCGTTGACTACGATAAAGGTCCCGTCAGCAAGCAACCCGCGCGCGTTGTCGATGCCGCCGCTGGTGCCCAGAATTTCGGGCTCCTCAACATAATAAAGTTTGACTCCGAATTTGCTGCCATCGCCGAGGGCGCGACGCACTGACTCCGGGCGATGATGAAGGTTGACTACTATCTCATCACAACCATAACCAGCCAGATATTCAGCAACGTAACCAACAAGTGGTTTTCCAAGAATCGGGATGGCAGGCTTCGTGCGATCTTCCGTCAAGGGCCACAGCCGCGTGCCGTAACCGGCGGAAAGGATCATTGCGCGCATGAGCGCATTCTATTCGCGCGCTGGGGCAACGCCAAGACCGCGCCAGGCTGGACTCGGTACCAACAAGTCTGAGCCAGAGGATTTTCCTTACACGAACTCAATTTAGAAGTAGGGATGAAGTTTGAAAATGAGGTCGGTACCACCACGCGGTAGCGGGTGGGTTGGTAGGCTAGCATCCAGGCCTCGCGTTGTTATTGATGTCAGTGCCAACATAACTTGAGCAAACGACGTTGGTCGCGAAGTTGATGCCCCCGTTTCCAGCCACGCGCTACAGCCTGGTGGTACTGATCTCACCGGGCCCGCCCCATGAGTGAAGGGACGACCTAAGATCGCCAACATAGAAAATGATATACGGAAAATCTTTGGGTTTGGTAAGTTGGAAAGCCACTCGTTATGAAGCTTTCGACGCGTCGCGGATCATGAGGTCAAACGTGCCCGGCGCGACTTTGCGAAACCGTGTGTTCCGATTGAGTGAGACGGCGATGCTGATGGTGGGATTCTGACCGGTGAAGCGGAAGCCGCCTTCCAGCAGCCGGTTGTAGACTTCGTTTACATGAAGAGCGCCACCTTCTTCCCGAAGTAACAGCGTTACAGCCTGGGGAATAGTGCGATCAGCAAAACGATCGCTAAGTGCTTCCGTGTTGGGTCGAAGTGACGGAATCGGTTGGCGAGTAACTTCATGCGCAAGCGGCATGCGTGACTGCGCGGGAGACTGTCGCATCGCCGCTTCCAATTCAGCGTCCGAAGGCAACCCGACTGAGAGATTGCTTGAGGCAAGTACCGAGGATAATAGGCGGTAAATGGCCGCTTCGGTTTGGCTGGCAAGCGTGTCCATTTCTGCCAGTTCCGCACGCACTGAATCCGCTTCGGCTTCCAGTTCACGGAGACGGGCGGCGAGGTGCATGCGCGCAGCCCGTGACTGGCGCAGACTCTGTTCCAACCGGGAAAGCAGATTATTTTCGTTAGGCCGATCAATCATCGCGCAAATCTTAAAGGGATTCACCTGTTTGCACAATACTATTTGGACTGCGGCGGCTTGACTCCCCTTTTCGACCTTCAGTGCCAATCACCACCGGAAAGCGGCGTCAAGCCGCCGCAGTCCTAAAGCACAGCTACCGATCGCGGTCGAGGACATAAGTAGGAATTGCGTCAAGTGTGCTCCATCGCGTTTGAGTGCTCCCAATAAACGCTGTCGCGCCACCTGGTCGTAGTTTCCATGAGTCATAACTGTATCGACGAGTTCGCGCGCAGCGGGATCATGGCCTATCAAGTAAATCAAAGGCAGCGTTACTTTACCGCCGAGAAGATCGACTCCAACTCCCTTCCCTAGCGTCTCGTCGCTGGCGGTGAAGTCCAACAGATCGTCTGTTAGTTGGAATGCCATGCCAAGATTAAAACCGTAATCGGCGAGCGCTTTTTGTTCCAGTTCACTTGCGTCACCGAGTATGCCACCCACTTCACAACACGCACTGAAGAGATAGGCTGTCTTCCGTTGAATAATATCGAGGTATTGCTGCTCGGAAACATCTGTGCATTTCAGTGTCGTTAACTGCAGCAACTCGCCCTCAGTCATCTTACGCGTGACGCGCGTGAGAATGTCCAAAATTTGCAGCGATCGTTCGGCGAGGCTGGTCTCGAAAGCCGACATGTAAAGCCAATCGCCCATCAGCACCGCGGTTTCGTTTCCGTAAAGTGCGTTAACGGTGGGACGATTCCGGCGCGTGTCGGCATCGTCGATGATGTCGTCATGGACCAGCGTCGCGGTATGCAGAAACTCCATCACGGTAGCCATGCGAATGGAGTTGTAACGTGAACCATCGCCACCGACGGCGTAGTTGGAAAGTATCGTCAGTGCCGGCCTAACGCGTTTGCCGCCAGACTCGCGCAGGTAGTCGCCCAGATATGCGATCACCTGCACATTCGAGCGTGCTTGTCGTTCAAACTCAGCCTCGACATGAGCCAGATCGGCTTCGATAAGACTGAAGATGCGCTTCGCGGAAAGCTTTGCCTCTTCAAGTACCGCGCTTTGTTCCGTTGCGTGCATTCGTGTTGACTGTTACCAGTAAGACAGACTTTCCAGTCTGTCCCTTTTGGCAGTAAACAAAGTCCCAGTCTATCCTGCCTTCGATCAGTTAGTCCGGTAATTCGAAAACTGCATGTCTATGCCGAAATCTTTCGTCTTGAGTTTGGCAATAATGTCCTGAAGCGTGTCGCGGTCCTTGCCTGAAACACGCACTACGTCGCCTTGAATCGATGCCTGCACCTTGGCCTTCGAGTCCTTGATGAACTTTACGACTTCCTTGGCCTTCTCTTGCGGGATGCCTTGCTGAATTGCAGCACTTTGCCTCACTGTGCCGCCAGCCGCCGGATCGACAGTGCCGTAACTTAAAGCCTTGAGCGGCACGCCACGCCGGATGAGTTTTTGCTGCAGGATGTCGTTCATATTTCGCAGCTTGGTTTCGTCTTCCGCGCTTAGTATTAGTTCCTCTTTCTCGAGGGCAACGGTTGCAGTGCTCCCCTTGAAGTCAAAACGTTGCCGAACTTCCTTGATGGTTTGTTGAATGGCATTCGTTACTTCCGCGCGATCCACCTGCGAAACTATATCGAAGGAATTTTGCTGGGCCATTTGCGAGTTTAGCTGCCTATGAACTTGATCAAATTGAAGATTGTTTGGCCTTTTGAGAATAACATCAAAAGCCGAGCATGTGAAACTTGTCGCTAGAGCACCGGCAAAGCCTAACCGAACGCGCGCGCGAAATTCGCGCTCGTAATATTCCCTGTCTCATTAAGACTGATCCCGCGCAGGTCCGCGAGACAGCGCGCGACTTCGACCACATATGCCGGCTCGTTTCTCTTTCCGCGATAGGGCACAGGCGTCAAATAGGGACAATCGGTTTCAATGAGTAAATGATCCAGGGGTACCTGCCGGGCAATGGCGCGCAAGTCATCCGCTTTCTTGAAGGTCAGAATGCCGGAAAACGAAATCAACATACCTAACGCAATTGCTTCTTCCGCTAACCATTGGCTACCGCTGAAGCAATGCATAATGCCAGGTATTCCTAACCTCGACCGCGCGGCTCGCAGGGCGTCGATGGTTTCGGCCTCTGCTTCGCGCGTGTGAACAATCACCGGAACATTCAATTCGCGAGCGGCGCCCAGTTGGCGCCGAAAAACCTCAACCTGAACGTTGCGTGGAGAATTGTCGTAGTGAAAGTCCAGGCCGATTTCACCCCAGGCGATGACACGTGAATTCTCCTGGACGAGTCTTCTAATTTTCTCTTCGGCTGCCTGGTCGTAAAGACGCGCGTCGTGAGGATGCGTGCCGACGGCCGCGTAAACATCCTCGCTCTGCGATGCCAGATCAACTGCGCGTTCGAGTGCGCCACTGTGCGGATCGCCCGTGCCGACGTTTAGAACCGCGTGCACACCACCGTCGCGCGCTCGTTGCAGGACGTCAGTGCGATCCGCATCAAACTCTGGCCCATCGATGTGTGCGTGTGAATCAACGAACATCATCAAGTGTCTTGTAATGCAACCATAGCAGCCAGCGTTGCATTCTTCTGATCCTTGCCCCAGGGTGGACCAACAGTCTTCCCCAGCACGGCGACTCTTCCAGTTAAGCCAGTCAGCGGTGTTGCCAGCGACTCTTCCGCGCGTTCGCTCAATAGCTTTTCAGGGATCGTAATGAGATTCAGTCCACACTGGGCGGCGGCCCTCAGGAGCGCCTCCGGGAACAACACGCCCTCGGCTTGGTGCATGCGGAAGTGTACCGCCAGGATCTGATCGACGCTCCATTCGGGCATGGGATTGGGGACTAGCACGGCGCAACCCACGATTTCATGTCGCCGCTTGCGTAAGCGTTTAATCGTCGCTCGCATTTCTCGATCTGCAATTCGGTATGCCGCTTTCGTTGCTCGTGTTACTAAGTCTCGAGCCGGGTACGGATCCAGCGCTTCGGCTGCATGATAAGGTTGCTTTGCCCAATGCGAATCACGCGCCTCGACGAGCTCGATGCGCCGCCGATCTATCACGTGAAGCTCGTTGCCAGAGTTGCCGATGACAACCAGCGCGGCCCAACCAGAATGAGCCTTTAGTCCAAGGGCAACTTTCACGATTTCATCCTCTGACTTTGCAAACGATGTCCAATTGACGAAATTGTCCTCGGAATGCTTCCGTCTTTCATATGCACTAGCAGGAATTGATGATTTAACACCCATTCTGCCTTGGCACCAGTATTCACCGATTGACCTCTGATTTTACGAGCGATGTTCCAATCTCCAACTAAGTTTTCAAGAAACTCATCGTGGAAGGTACGGTTGCGTCCATCAAGCGGCGCTTGAGCGTGAAGATGAGTTACCTGCGCCACGCTAAGACACGCCAATAAGACAACGCTGCAAAGTAAAAGTTTTCTAATCATCTACACCTCAATTTTGCCGAGTTAACGAGTAGCGAACTCGCGAAGCCGCCGTGCTCGATCGTGGTCCATCTTTGGCATCTACCAAATTAGGGACAACTACGACTCAATGTGGGCCACGCGCCACAGTTTGCGCAGCTACCCGCCCAACCGCTTCACGCCAAGGCCAGCGGCCAACACCAGGGCGACAATAAACGCGGGCACAGCGGTAAGCAGCGGCCAGGCTACGAAGGCTATAAGCATTCGGGGTCGATAACCAGAGGCTGACTCCAGGTCATGAATGTTGGCCGCGAGCGCGAGGCCCAAGGTGCCGAGAGCGACGGCCAGGGACGCGTGCCATGCTGTTCGCCGTGCTGTGTTACGAAGTCGAAAGTGCTCATAGGCTGTGTGGGCCGCGAATACGACAGCACTGATGACAAAGGCGGAGAACCGCCAAACGGATCGCATCTGATTGGACGCAGCCATCCCGGCAAGTGCCGAGGATGCGAGACCAACGGCGAGGTAAAGCACGCCGGCAAGTATCACTGTAGTGATCCAACGTTGGCGGGAAAAGTCATCCATGGGTGGGCTGTATGGCTCTACGTCTCCAATGGCCGCCTGCCGCGCCTATTGCTCAATAGCTCTCTTCAAGGCTGCTCTGGCGAGTAAGCGCGTCGAATCTAAAGTAGGTAAAGGAGTGTCGTCTGGGCGCACGATCAGCGGTAGCTCGGTGCAACCGAGTACGATCGCATCACAACCACGCGTCTTCAAATTGCCTGCTACTTCATTTAAGTATAACCGGGACGCTTCCGGAAAGATGCCGTTGACTAACTCCTTGAAGATGATCTCGTTGATCTTTTCTCTATCCGCCTCGTCGGGTATTTCCCTCTCTATTCCGAATTGCTCTAATGCCTCCGGGTAGACACTGCTTTCCGTTAGATACTTCGTGCCTAAAATGCCGAGCCGTACGTAGCCCATACGGCGAGCCTCTTCGGCGACTGCTCCGGCGATATGTAGCCACGGGATCGGGGACTTCGGGATTAAGAATTTGAACGCCTGGTGGTAGGTGTTATCAGGGCAGATGGCAAAGTCGGCCCCGGCCCGCGCCACCTTGTGCGCGGATGCTGCCAGAAGCGTGGCCACCTTCTCCCAGTCATTGGCACGAATGGGAGGCATGTGTTGGCCATCGGCATCGAGTTCATGGTTATCGCTTCAGCCTCTTGTGCAACTAAA
>WNFR01006434.1_pt1 | contig 13703 bp, 19 predicted proteins | sample 5400221 | NCBI WGS metagenome assembly WNFR01 (sample SAMN13153357, study PRJNA577476) | soil metagenome | isolation source: 40 cm soil under Madrone tree | place: USA:California | collected 2016-06-14
GACTTGGCGACTGCCCGTCCGATCCCTGCAATGCTTTCAATAATGCTTCCACCGCTGACGATCCCCGTCGTCCCAATCAAAAACTTTCGACCTGACAAAGAGTCTAACATATCTACAAACGCGAGATGCCATGGCAATTTACCTTGCGTTTGACGGCCTGTCCATCGAAGAGCAGCAATTTCCGTGTATGTGCAACCGCCGAGGAAAAACACCACACTGGTTGTCATTCGTCCTCCTGGGGTAGGCACTGGACAGCGTATAGTTTTTTAAGTGCACACGAAATTGCTTTTTCTTGATTCTTTGATCACTCACCGATGGTGCCTGAGCCACTCGCCCCCTCGGATCCCTTCTGCGTGATGTCGAAAGTCTTGCCACCGATACTTTCAAGGACGTCTTCAAAACCCTTGAAACCGACGATAGGGTGCGCCTGTACCCTTCCCAGAGACGTCGACTTGCCCTTTTTGCCGCTATCTTCTGTCCCTGTTTCTTTGTTTTTGGCCGGATTACTGAGAACACCGCCTTTCTGAGCCACACATTGAACAAGCCGGATGCTTATTGGGGCATATCCAGAGTATACGTAGCTGATGTCGTTCTCCAGTTCGTCGATTGTTTCATGGCCCTCGATCAGTAGACGTAACGACTTTCGCAAGGACGTGTAGGGGTATTTCGCGTTGGCGACCGCTGCGGGAGTCGACGGAGGCAAAGGATTTGCAAGCAATATGGCTAATGGCGGAGCGGCCAAGGAAAGTAGTAAGGGAAGGTAGCTATACCCATAAGCCTACCACGCTATCAGCGCGCCCTCATCTCGAACGACTTAAAATGACCACTGACCTGTAGGAGCTCTTTCTTTATGTTTTCGAGTGTTTTGCCTTTGATGCCGCCAGCTGTAATGCTGGCGAGACAGAGAAGCCGAATCACGAGTTGTATATCTGCCCCTTGCGCGATGAGATCTTCGACAGCTGTTATCTGCCCAGGCACGTCGTAGGAAGCAAGCAAGTCTGGATCGCAAGTGAGTCACGTGCGTTGGGGGTAATCACGCCAGATACTAGCTTTGCTGTATTTCTAGAGATTTGTTGAAGATATCTGAACGCGTCACAGGCATTATCATTTCTGATAGCCCGGTATCTGCGTGTGCGAATTCCAAAATGAGTGTCAAGGAGTGAATAACGAAAAGGCTCACGGAGTTGCAAGGCTCGGTGTTCCGCTTGAAGACCCTTCGTCTAGACGACGTGCAGCCTTGTTCAATCGTTTTCCTACAGATGCAAAATTAAGATCTCTCAGCTCAGCAAAAATCGGGTCCGATGAAGCAGAAAGGTGGTGTTTCCGTTTCTTTTCCTGGGCAAGAGTCGGTACAGGAGCCGTGGCAGTGGAGCCCGATGCAACGGGATTAGCGCTAGGTGGAGCGTTGAGGACTTTTTCTGGAACCTCAATATGGGCTAGAAGAATGTGTCATTTCGGTTGTAATGAAATGATTGGGCACTTACAATTCCTGATATGAATAACTTCATCAATTAACCCCTCGTATGTAAGCTGGGTAAGCAAAGGTGTGATCATGTCAACTCGTCGGTCGATAACGATGAGTGAATCAAAAGTGTCAGAGACGTCAAGTAAGCTCTCCCGGTCAGCGCTCGTACGCTGCGTCGTCTGGAGTGCAAGTAAGTCTGCTAACCGCTACGAACAATCAGACAGTGGGGCGTTCCAGTGAATGCGAACTTACTCCGGCACAGTCACCCTTCCCGATGTGCAATGCTTGTGCAGAGTCATAAATGGATGTTTCATCGCCATCCTGTATCCCGGAGATCATATGAGCAATGCTGCAGTAGGACGGTGCAGCCCACCACCCATATTTCTTTGAAGGTTTCGTTGTTCTCAAGTGAAATTACGTCGTCCGCGATTGGAATAAATTGGAGGTTGTAAGAAGAGATGGTCACGTCCCCTAGGACTCCCTCTTCCTCTAGTACTCGGGTGATGAGAGTCGACGTTCTGGGAACAAGAAGAAGGGTGTAGGTATGCTTCTGCGATTCCGCTCCGTGTCGCTTAATCTGGTCTTTTGTTACTCAGTGGGAGCAGTCGAACGGTAGCTATAGAAAAAAGGGTCACCTGCAATGATCTTTGCCCACTTGATTCTTGGGCGACAAAGGTATACGATACTTGTCGTTACTGCGGAGAGTGGTCCAGATTCCAGCCAGAACATCTTATCGACCCCATGTTGCTGTGTGTCTCTATAAGCTGCAGGGGAAAAAAAATAGATAGAAACGTGGCCGGTAAGTACCTGAAGCAAAGACACCTCTGTTACCAAGGTAAGTGGTCCAGCCAAAGAGGGGTCCAACACGAGAGTTTTGGCCCCGTTCACCTTATATAGATAAGCGGACGCACACCATGCATGATTGAAAGCGGGGCTTACAGAATTAAGTGCATGCACAAGAGAATTTCTAGCGACTTCTTGGAGTACAGAGACATCAGCGGTTTCTTTTGAGGACCGAGGCTGGTCAGAGTTCGAGTTCGAGTTCGAGGAAGAAGTCATGGGAGTCGTCACGATGTAGGGACCAGGACCGGACCGCAGTAGAATATATACAAATATGGATACTGGACACTGGACACAAAACGTCAAGGTCAATTCCTTCATATCGAGTTCCTCCTTGCACTTTGTCCTTTCTTTCTCTTCGCGTTCGAGTCCTTGCCCTCTATGAATCCCAACGACAGTTTTCCCTCCTGTTCCCATTGGCCTAGCATCTTCCTGGCCGCCTTATATCCCTTCTCTTGTATTTCCTCAAACTTTCCCCATTGTAGAGTTCCGTACTGTCCAGTATGGCGTCGTCAGCACGTATCCTGAAAAACTGAAGTTACGCACCTCATGCACGGGCATTGCCATGTACAAGCATCCGCGAGTAACTTTGGCCTCTTCCAGTGTTTGTACACTTGAAACGCTGGAAGGCACATCATTGCATATGGGTAACGTATATCGGTAACGTAGTTCATGGGAGACATACTATGCAAGGCGGCTCTGGATTTCTGTAATTGCAGGGATCGTTCTTGCGTTCGAAAAGGGGTTCCATCGCATAATCATCAACCACCAGCCAGAGATAGTATCTCCGAAGTTTCGGGGAGAATTATCGTCCAGCTGGAGAAGAGCTTGAGAGTCAGCTCTTGGACGAGGTGATGTAACCTTACTGAGCCAACGTCGCAAGCAACGACAGCACTTGCACCCATGTCGAACATTGTGGATACCTAACCCATACGAGTCAGGCCCACCAATGTCGTGACGACGGGCACTTACCGGCAAATTATCCACTGAAAGGCCGAAAATAATAAATCCATTCAATAGCGATGCCATGGAGATTACTCACAATATCCTCCATCTACGAGCATGTTGCCGTTATCACAGAGAGGAGGCACAAGGCCCACAAGCGTCATTGAAGCACCTGGGAGTGCCTATTATTCAATACGAACATACAGAATATTCATGACTTACGGATAAACCGCCAAGCATAACCAGTCTCATGTATTTCCATACGAGAAGTCGTGATGTTCGCAGTATTGCAGAAGAATGGCAGCCACATATCTTCGATGTGCAGATCGTAGAATGCCTTATACAGTGAACGGTTGAACTCGTGTCCCTGATACATCTTGTCAGCCTAAGATAAACCCAATGAGAACGAAGACTGCACAGACAGTTGTGTAGGCCACAAGAGGGTATGTGACATCCGACAGCAGACGCCATATATTACCCAGCCGTCCACTAAACTGCTTCGCACGAGCAGAACAGGATATCAGATCAACTTCCTTGGCATACAAACCACCAATAAGGGCGCCGATACTGGTACCTTGAGAGAGATGAAATTGGGAGAATATACGATCAGTTCAAATAGACTTACCCCCTATATGATCAATGGGTATGCCATTCTCTTCCAGCGCCCGTAGAACTCCCTAGCTAGATTGAGGCAAAACATCCTAGAAGTTTGAGCGGTATGGCTTACGAGATGTGATATACCCCTGGCACCGCCGCCTCCTAGTACGAGCCCAATTGAAACACCACAGATCCTCCGTGCTAAGCGGGCGAAGTCATCTGTGTGCGGTAGTCGTTGTGCTCTTACATCTTGTCTACCACCGCGATACTTTTGTATTTCACTTTGCACCCTGTCCTTTAGGTTCTTCAGGGCTGCCACTGCAGCAGGATCTTGCGGGATTGTCACTATTGGTTTTGGCATCGAAATCTTGAGTCCCTGTGATCGCAATGAGTAATGTGTGGGACCGTTGGTTGAGGTGCACACACAGGTAGTTCCACGTGAATGTGTTGGTGAACCCATGGGCGAGTCTGTGTCCACCGAATTGTGAGCATGTGACAGGGAAACAATGCCTTCGCACCTTCAGCCATTCCCTAGTTGAGCCAGGAGGGACAGATCGATCTGGATGCAAGAGCACAAGCTCCTTGCGAGCTGTGGTCTTCATAGAAAGTAACAGACGCTCATATTCCCCCATTGAAGGATCATCGCATAGACCGACGACCAGTACGTAGTCTGCCTGACGAATACAAGTCTGCGTCCAGGAGCTACCCACTGACGAGTCTGCAACATATAGAACAATCTTGTATCGCTGTTCTTGATCTGCTAACCAAGCTGCCGTTTTCAGCTTTCCCATTCTAGTGAACGCATGTCTCCCAAGAGTGTTGGAGACAGATGCCTGGTTGAGGTACGATGTCGGAGCCCCGATGCCCTCCAACGCAGAGTGAAGTTTGCGGGTAAAACCATCAATGGGGACGCTACGAGACACAGGAAGTACGGCAACGGTTTTCAGGTTGTCGTTATTACGTCTGAACTCCGACCCCATGTTTCTTGATCTTGCACTTGGGAACGAATCAACGTCGTTTCGGACTCTCGAGGCGATCATCCGCAGCAGCCTAAAGTTGGGTATGTAAAAACAATAAGACGAGGTCTCGTCACTTACGACGCTGTTGTCTGCGGGTTTCTGGTATGTATAATGAATCAACAGCTCGCTAGATTGTGCCCAAACATACCGGGACGATATGGCATTGAAAAGGGTCTGTGGCATACGTATGAGCTCTGTATCTCGGATAGCATGCACTGTATTGCGCCGAGGAGTGCTTGTGATGACATCAATCTCGCCGGCGGTATCCCCTTGGCCGTATTCCGCAACAATTTTGACCACACCTTGGTTGTCTTCGGTGATCGCACGCAGACGACCATTGATGACGATATAAAAACTATCACTGACGTCGCCAGTTCGCCATAGAACTTGACCCGCATTGACATGCATCCAATCCAACGACGCATCAATTTGTAAGACTGATCCCGGCAGAAATTAAGTAATATATCTTTGAGATGTCGCAAGATACTGACCGAGAGGTGATAAAAGAGAAATAAGACGTTTGGCTAAAGTAAGTAGCACGATAGGCTGTTTCTCTAGCAACCTCTCGAGGGCGTGATGTGGTAAGAAGCCGACATATGTGTCAGTCTTTGCCACAATGTCGACATAGGACGCGGCACTAGACAAGGATGCTACGGCAGTGAGTCGTAAGATGGAATTCTGTGGTATAGGTAAAGTGACATTACCCAAGTATCCCGCGATCCCTCCCGGTTTCACTGTGAACAATGGTCGCCGACTCTTCAAGGACGAATCCTGCAGGGGAGCGTTCGATGCAGAGCGCTTGGACGATTCTTTGGAGCTCCCAATGCTGGACATATTACCATCCTCAATTGTAGACGACGCCCCGACATCGTACAGAGAATCTAAAGCTGGTGTGGATTGTCTTGGCCTTGGTTCTTTTACCGGAAATGAACCTTCTTCTGTGGGGAGCACGATGTCCAAGAATCCCTCAATCACAAAGAAAAGTCCTGAAGCGAATTTGAAGTGAAAAGGAGCTGATACTGCACACAAACATACCTATATCTCGCTCTCCGGCCCTTGCCAAATAAGACCCTTCAGAAAAAAACAAGATTTCAACTTCATTATCGAGTCCACTTCCATATCCACCTGCGGTCACGGAGGATCCACCAGTCGCGCTGGAAGAATCATCACCCATTTCAAGCAATGATAATGAACTAAATGGTGATTCCAAATAACCACTTTGTCGAGGGATTTGGCCGCTGTCCACAGCAGAAAAAGAGGGCGAGACTTCTGACGTATCGTCGCTCAGTGGAGGTTGTGACAAGCCAATAGAGACCGCGATGCAGTTCATGACTTCCTGCCGGAGGTCGAAATCAACCCCGTCAAAGTGAAGGAATTCTGGGGTCTCGGAGTCGTCGGACAACTCCCGGCGGGAAGGATGAGGGGTATTTAAGATGCTGAAACTTCTTCCTAGTGGCTTGTACACATCTCCAGCTAGCGTAGAACTGTGCAAATCTCCAGCTTGTACGAAATGCCTCGACGAACGTGTCCGCGATGGAGGAGAGTGGACATTCTCACGTAGCTTCACGGGATTGATTGAGAATCCTCGTTGTGGGGACAGCCGAGTCTTTGTGGGCCTCGGTGATGCTGACGTCGCTGTGGGTGAAAGACTGAAATAGTCTTCATCTGGCTCGGATCGTGCCAGAGAAAACTCTTGACTCTTAACTCCGTCAAATCGTTGTCTTAGTTGCTGCATCCCACCGCCTTCGTAGAACGTAGAAGGAAGTGGATGGCACGCGATATCGTTGATAGCTTTCTCTGTTCGAAGAACCTCGGTTGTCAGGCCTAGGTACTTATGAGCAGCATTGAATGTTACTCGAGAAAACCGAGTCATAATGACTGGAAGCAGGCGTGTGAATACACGGATAATCAGTATGGGCTGAATGGAACAGACCTTGTACGATATGTGCACTAGCCTTAGGAAACTTTTTAGTTAATCGGCGAAAAGCCTCTGCAGGAATCACGGCTAAGGTCGTGTCTTCCGTTGCGCGAGCCACGGTTCCGTGGTGAATCTGCGTGAGATGATTATGTGTTCTTCGGCGACGTCTTTGATTCAACGGGCTAATGAGACGTTCCGGGTGGCGCGAGGTGGTCGGGGTTGGTGATTTCGGCTCTCTAGGGTGGATAGTAGAGCTGCTCGAGGAAACAGATGGCGATCTTCTCCGCTCGATCTGACTATATTGCACATGCCTGTCAAATTCTATTTGAGAGGCATGAAAGTCGGCACGTTTGCCTTGGCCTGAATGAAACGCCGTTAGTACGTCCGGAGCCTCGTCGTCATCGTCACTGTGGGCACCGCCGCATTGGAACCCGATTTTAACGTCTTCCGTGAATAGACTCAGGATGGTAAACAAGCTCGAGAGCGTCCCGCCGCTACCAACTTCATTCATGAGTTGATAACCATTCATATCCTCGTTATCCCAAGATCCACTTCGAGACTCTTTTGGTTTACCCGAGGGTGCGTACACCTGGACCATTCCATCGATGACGCAGTAGAAGCTCCGGTCTTCGTCCAAGGACAAACTGTCCCCTGCAATCAGTCTTCGCGTCTGGAGGTGTCTAGCCAATTCATGAAAGACCTATTAAAGACCCGTAAACTAGGAGTGACAAGTTCGGAATCACGTCACGTACTGGTTTTTCCAGAAAACCGAAGATTCGCACAGCCTCTAGGAATTCGTCGAGATAGTTGTGAAATGTAGGTGGTGTCTCCGTGGTGTTGACGTCGGGATGCAGTTCTTGGGCGTCTGACTTCGGTAATGGGGGTTCTTTGAGCTGAGCGTAAATGTTGAGGTATCGAAATCGTATCCAATAATTCACAGCGACAACGCAAAGACAGAATAAGATCACAAATGACCAGAAGTTCAGCTAGAAGAAGCAAGGTCAGAATGAGCTCAACCCCAGACCCAGCGTTTGGATGGGACGAACAGTGAGAGTGAACGAGTAGGACAGCAAGAAGTAAATGAAACGCGGGACGCTGATAGTGATCAACGCAGCCAAATCCTTGATCCACGATAACAAGTATACTGTGTATTCCGTCAGTACTGTTGTGGAAACATGAACATGTCGGAGAGACTCACAGACGACCCAGAAAAGGGCAGAAAGAAAAGAAAGGACAGGATGACGATCTGCTTGTTGCATCCTCTCGAGATGAGCAGCAAGACTGGCCTCCATCGGTAAACGGACGCAGGAGGCTAAATATATGGCGGAATATGAGACAAGACAACGATGTGTCACACCGATGACGTATTTACTGAGGCGCCGATCGCGTGTAAATGCTCATGGCCGACACGACGCAGCCATGTCAATGCAACAAGTAATTTTATCTTTATTACTGTAAAAGCTGGTCTTTTCAAAGTTGAGCCAGCGATTCTCACAATAACCGACCGCGCTCGGCTCGACAATAAGAGTGATACGATCATGATAATCGTCATGATGCCTTTAAAGGGCAAAATGGGTCACCCGTTATATTAGTCTTAGTCATTTGGCTTCGCTTCACATACAAGGTCCAAGGTCCAAGAGACTGCTATTCTATGCGGTACATTGCATGTAACCAGATCAATAACAATAGCTATCCTTGTTAGTGACTCTTGATGGAATCGTGCCGTCAAAGTTAGGGCACTGCCACCCGAGCCGGATCTGCTCACCATAGGTCCATCCAACGTTCAGCGTTCTACCTTATAAAAGAATAGATAAAATATTGACATAAAGAAAGAAAAAAAAAAACTAGTCACGGCCTTTGTGGACCATGTATGGTGAGATCAGAACGCGGAGCAAAGGGGGAAAGATGTGACAAGTGCCAGTGCAGTTGAGTCTTGACTCGAGTCGAAGCAAGCGTGATGTGCCACAAGTCGCCGGAATTATAAAAGGGAACCTGTGCCATCCTCCTATTTTCCCACGCCCCTTCACCCTCGCACCTCTTCCCTCTGACTTCCAACCTCCCTAATACTACATCTCTCCCCTATCTTCTCCTCCCTAACAAAGTCATTTTTTGTAGCTGTGAGTATCGATCTTTGTTTTGTTGTATGTTTTTCCCCAAAATTGTCTTTGTGTCCGAAGAGCATTACTCGTTCGGTAATCTTGTTCGGAGCACCTTCTTTCCCTTTGCAATGTTTCGTGACCATCCCGCTGAACTTGCAAACATTTCGTGGCACTGGCTCATCCACGTACACCTAGCTTTGCGAGCTACAGCGTGCGGAGAGCAGCTAATCAATCTTTTTGACTGCCTCTATGCGCGCTTATGCGGCATCGCCACGACACAAGGCATCCTCGCCCCTACCGACTTCCTCTTGCTCATTTTCTTTGCGAAGTGCTTACGAGCTACCTCCATTTTAGTTATTACCCTAATCGCTCATGGCCGACTCTTCGCCTCATAGGCTTGACCTCCGTGTCGGAGGGAAGTATCGACTCGGGAAAAAGATTGGATCTGGTTCATTCGGTATGTCGATCTCTTTACATTACTTCCTGGCACATGCTCACCGTTCTCGCGTAGGTGACATCTATCTCGGGATCAATATAATATCAGGAGAGGAAGTGGCCATCAAATTGGAATCTGTAAAGGCCAAGCATCCTCAACTCGAATACGAGTCTAAGGTTTACAAAACCCTCGCGGGCGGTGTCGGAGTTCCTTTCGTGCGCTGGTTTGGGACCGAATGCGATTATAATGCCATGGTCATCGATTTGCTGGGCCCTTCCCTCGAGGATTTATTCAACTTTTGCAACCGGAAGTTCTCCCTGAAGACTGTTCTTCTTCTAGCTGATCAACTTGTTCGTGAGCTTCGCGTCAAGCTACTATTCTGTTGCTAATAAGTGGATCAGATATCTCGCATCGAATACATCCACTCTCGCAACTTTATTCACCGTGACATCAAACCTGATAACTTCCTGATGGGTATCGGCAAGCGTGGCAATCAGGTCAATGTTATTGATTTTGGTCTCGCGAAGAAGTACAGGGATCCCAAAACTCATCTCCACATTCCTTACCGTGAGAACAAGAACCTAACCGGGACTGCTCGCTACACCTCCATCAACACTCATTTGGGAGTGGAACAAGCCAGGCGTGACGATTTGGAATCACTTGCCTACGTCCTCATGTACTTCCTCCGTGGTGCCTTGCCATGGCAGGGCCTCAAAGCGGCCACAAAGAAGCAGAAGTATGATCGTATTATGGAGAAGAAAATGACGACTCCCACTGACCTTCTCTGCCGCGGTTTCCCCAACGAGTTTGGTATTTTCCTGAACTATACCCGTGCCTTGCGATTCGACGACAAGCCGGATTACTCCTATTTACGCAAACTATTCCGCGATCTCTTCACTCGTGAGGGTTATCAGTATGACTATGTGTTCGATTGGAGTGTCCAGCGTGGTGCCCAGGATGAGGTGGCTAGTGCCAGTTCCAAAGCAGCAGGTGGCAGGCGCAAGGTCGTTCAGGAAGATGAGGGCGAGCCACGTACCAGTGACCGGCAGTAAGCGTCTAGCCTGGCTGTTTTCTTATTTCCATATTCATGATCCGTGTCGATAGGCTCCGTTCTCATACTCGCCAGATGCAGGCGACCGCGCCTGGTGCCGTGGGTCAGCAGCGAGCCGCTGGCGCTAGACGTGATGGCGATCTTTGGTAATCATCTCACTCCATATGACCCTGCTCTAAGGGGCGTATGTGGAGCCAGGTTGAGCGGGGAGTCGGTGAGGAGTTGTAGTTGAAGTCTGGCTTGCCAAGTTCGTCGTTATCTTGGAGCTAGTCGTGGCCATGACCGGATAGGGATACGTAAGTCGGAAGACAAGATGAATTTGAGGCACTCCCGATCGCTGGGCTCAACTCGCAGTTTTCAATTACCCCTCTTCATCTACGTTCAAGACCCTCTATATCGACTGTTCCTTGGTCCGAGGTTTGGCCATATTCTTATGTTAGCTCACCCTTGCGTTGCGCCACTCCCACTCCCACTCCCGCATACAATCTACAATTCTTTTTTTCTCATCCACGGACGCCATTCTCCTTCAAGTCGTGCATCCCCTCCATATCTTTGGAGGACGCAGGTCCACCTTGTTGTCACTTTACGTTCTAGAACCAACCCCCCCTCCTGCGCCCGTGCTTTTTACAGCCCTATCGCTGTTGTTTTAAACCACTTTATTTATTCTCTACGCAAAGCACCTTACACTCTTCTCTCTCGGGTAAACTGTCCTTGTCCACACGTGTCGTTGTTGTCCTCCTACCCTCCACTTCTTCTGGTCCTGTCATTGTTGTCCAGAGAAGGCGAGCGCGGTGGGAGAGGGCGCCGTGTGTTGTTGATGTATGGCTTGGAGATAGCACTTGCAAAACCAATTAATCGTTGTTCGTATCTTGCTTGGCGTGGTTGTTTGTTGTGTTCCAGCGGCCAATAGACAGATCGGAAAGAGCCGAAATTATAAGTCTCTTTCTTTCCTTCCTTCGGTCATGGCGGCGGCGTTCACAAAAAAAGAGGAGGAAGGTCTGAGTTCGTACTATAATAACAAAACTACCGTCATCCAGGAAGCCCGCGTCTTCAATGAATCTCCAATAAGCCCAAGAAAGTGTAGGGCGTTGCTCACTCGAATCGTTTACTTGCTCTACATTGGCGAGAACTTCGCAACACAGGAAGCTACGACCCTCTTTTTTGGCACCACAAAGCTGTTCCAACACAAGGACGTGCGTAACTAACTGTAATATCCAATCCCTATTAACTCTGCTTTCACTAGAGTGCTTTGCGTCAGATGGTATACTTGTCCATCAAGGAATTAGCTGTCTCTGCCGAGGACGTCATTATGGTCACCAGTAGTATCATGAAAGATATGCAGCCAAACTCGGAGGTCATTTATCGTTCCAACGCGATTCGTGCGCTCTGCCGCATTATCGATGTACGCTCGACTGTTTTCCAGTCATCTCCGCCTCCCTTGCTTACGGATGTAGCCCTCCATGGCACAAGGTGTAGAACGCTTTTTCAAGGCTGCCATCGTTGACCGCACACCTTCAATTTCCTCTGCCGCTCTCGTCTCGTCATACCACTTATTTCCTTTTGCAAAAGATGTTGTTAAACGTTGGGTAAACGAAGCGCAGGAGGCCGTTAACGCCAAGTCCTCTGCTAGTTTCTTTGGCTCAAGTTCGGCAAGTTCGTATCTCGGCTTTGGGTCTTCGTCCTCTGGGAATAGCGGTTATCAGCCCATGCCTTCGACGAGCTATATCTCACAGTACCACGCTCTTGGACTACTCTATCTTATCCGGCGACAGGATCGGATGGCAGTAACAAAAATGATTCAACAACTTGGTGGTGGAAGGTCAGGTTCTGGAACCGCGCTCAAGAATCCCATGGCTCTTTCTATGCTGATCCGTTATGCAGCAAAAGTAGTTGAGGAGGACCCAAAGTAAGTCGAAGTCATACCGATTTCTGTTGAGACGCTGAATGCCATGAAATCAGCGTACAGAAGCAGACGCTTGACCTTCTCGAAGGATGGCTTCGTCACAAGAGCGATATGGTCAACTATGAGGCTGCGCGTGCAATTTGCGAGATGAAAAATATTTCCGGCGCCCAACTGACAAAACCTATCGCAGGCTAGTTCTTCATCTGGCCCAAGGGAAACTTAACTGACTGTTCATTAGTGCTTCAATTATTCCTTTCCTCACCTAAGCCCACACTCAAGTTCGCAGCCACTCGTACCCTTGCTGGCCTTGCTTTAACCCACCCAGCAAGCGTCGCCACCTGTAATGTTGATCTTGAAAACCTCATCTCAGATCCCAATCGCAGCGTTGCTACTTATGCTATTACTACACTGTTGAAGGCAAGTATACCTACCATATACTGTCTTGGTATTTGCTAAATGGCACCACAGACCGGTAATGAGGCGTCCGTGGACCGCTTGATGAAGCAGATCACTGGCTTCATGAGCGAGATTTCTGATGAATTCAAAGTTATCATTGTAGATGCCATCCGTTCACTCTGCCTCAAGTTCCCGTTAAAGCACGCATCTATGCTTGGTTTTCTTTCCGGTGTTTTGCGCGATGAAGGCGGTTACGATTTCAAACGCGCTGTCGTCGAGGCTATTTTCGATATGATCAAGTATATCGGGGAGTCGAAAGAACAAGCCCTCTCACACCTCTGCGAGTTTATTGAAGATTGCGAGTTCACAAAGCTCTCCGTTCGCATTCTCCATCTTTTAGGCATCGAGGGCCCCAAAGCACCACAACCCTCGAAATACATCCGATTCATTTACAATCGCGTAGTCTTGGAGAATGCTACCGTGCGAGCTGCAGCTGTCGCAAGTCTAGCTAAGTTCGGTATCATCGACGACACGAAGCTGCAAAAGAGTGTTGGTGTGCTGTTAAACCGGTTGGTGCCCTCTGCGTGGCAGCGCAATCTTCTGACAGATTTCTGTTGAAGGTGTCTAGACGACGTTGATGATGAAGTTCGCGATCGAGCGGCGCTATATCTCAAGGTGATCCAAGAACCCTGGCTAGCCGAAAGATATGTCAAGGACGGTAGGTGCCAGTAAGACAATAAGTTGTGGTGCCCTTGATCCATTGTACATTAGACACTGTGTTCTCCCTGTTGACACTGGAGTCCAAGTTGATTGCATATGTGAGAGATGCCGACGCAAGCGATCAGCCCTTTGATGTGTCTTCGGTCCCTAAAGTCAGTCGAGAGCAGGCGGCACAAGAGATTGCTCGTGAGTTACTTAACTTCGTCACTATTTCCGGCCCTCATTATTTCTCAGGACCGAGCTCGCTAGACACTATCGGTGCTCCCGTCACAAGGACGACGACCCCAGCTCCACAGCCGCAGACTGCAGAGGAG
>WNFR01007692.1_pt1 | contig 13702 bp, 11 predicted proteins | sample 5400221 | NCBI WGS metagenome assembly WNFR01 (sample SAMN13153357, study PRJNA577476) | soil metagenome | isolation source: 40 cm soil under Madrone tree | place: USA:California | collected 2016-06-14
CGTACCGGGTTGTTACGCGGCGTCGTCGTGCTGGCGATTGCGGCGCTCGGTGCTGCGTGCCAGCATGAGGACGTGCGCAGTTTCCAGGGATACGCGCAAGGGGAAACCATCCGCCTGGCCGCGGCCTATTCTGGCAATCTGTCCAAGCTGTCGGCCAAGCGCGGCGCCAAGGTGACCGAAGGCACTACGCTGTTCTCGCTGGCTGATGAAGGCGAGGTCGCCGCGTACGATGCCGCGAAGAAACGGCTGGTGGAGCTGACGCGCCGCCGGGGCCCGGCAAAGGATACGGCGGAAATCGAAAGTCTAAAGGCGCAGGTGGCGCAGACGCAATTGAAGCTGGCGCAAAAATCGGCGAACGCGCCCGCGGACGCCGTCATCGTCGAAACGCTGTACGCACAGGGCGACTGGGTCCCGGCGGGGGCGCCGGTGGTGACGATCCTGCCGGTCGACAAGATCACGGTGCGCTTTGCGGTGCCACTTGCGGTGGCAGCGCATTTGCAGAACGGCCGCAAAGTGACGCTCATATGCGAACACTGCGGCGGCACGCCGGTCCGGGCTACCGTAACGCATGTTTCGCCGTTTGCGCAGCCGGAGTCGCAAACGGAAGGCCTGGAAGCCCTGCGCTACATGGTTGAGGCACGGCCGAATCCGGCGCAGGCTACGCTGCTCATACCGGGGCAGCCGGTCACCGTGGTGCTCTGACGCCACGGCAGAAGCCGGCGGTTCAGTCATGGTCCCCGAGTTCCACTTTCCTCCGGTGCGAGAATGACCCGTGCAGCCGGCACCCGGCCGCTGCACGCGACCGTGCTGCGTGCCGTCTTGCTGGCTGCCCTGATCGCGATTGCCTCAGCATGTGACAAGACGCAGGAGAGCGCGCCCCAGCCGCGCCTGGTCAATGTCGTGCGCGTCAGTGTGGATGCGGCTGACGGAGACGTCGCCTACTCCGGCGAGGTGCGGGCGCGCTACGAGACCAACCTGAGCTTTCGCGTTGCCGGCAAGATCGTGGCCCGTAACGTCGAAGTCGGCAGTTCGGTACGTGCCGGCGCCGTGCTCGCCCGCCTCAACCCGGAGGACCAGCAGCTCAATACCCGGAGTGCGCAGTCGCAGCTCGAAGCCGCCAAGTCGGAATTCGAGCAGACCAAGGCCGAACTCGAACGCTATACCGATCTGCTGAAGAAGAATTTCATCAGCCAGGCCGAGTACGAACGCCGGCTGAACGCCTTCAACCTGGCCAAGGCCAGGCTCGAGCAGGCGCAAGCACAGCTTTCTGTCAGCAAGAACCAGGCGGGCTATACCGAACTGGTCGCCGATCATGCGGGTGTCGTCACCGCGATCTTGGTGGAAGTGGGCCAGGTCGTGGCCGCCGGACAGAGCGTAATGAAGCTGGCGCGCACCGGCGAGAAGGAGGTCGTCATCAGCATTCCGGAGAACCGGCTCGCCGATCTGAATGCAACGAGGGAGATCACCATCACGCTGTGGGCGGATCCCTCGAAAACCTATCGCGGCAAGGCTCGCGAGGTGAGCCCTTCAGCCGATCCGGTTACCCGCACGTACGCTGCCAAGATTTCCATTCTCGACGCCGATCAGGGCGTGGGTCTGGGCATGACGGCGAATGTCTATCTGAAGGGAATCCAGCGCGGCACGGCGATGCTGCTGCCGGCCACTGCACTGTTTCAGGACGACGGCAAAGCGGCGGTGTGGGTGCTGGACCCCGCCACCAGCCAGGTGAAGCTGGTGCGGGTAGAGGTCGGCGAGTATGTAGAAGACAAGGTCGCCATCCTCTCCGGCCTGAAGACGGGAGACATCCTGGTGCGCGCCGGCGTGCACAAGCTCTTTGCCGGCGAGAAAGTTCGCATTGCCGGAGACGGCGCAACCGGAACGCAGGCCGGGAAGGCTGCGCGATGAGGGAATTCAACCTTTCGGAATGGGCCCTGGAGCACCAGCCACTGGTGCTCTTTTTCATGCTGGCACTGTTCGCCGCGGGGGTCTTTTCCTATCTCAGGCTGGGCCAGGCCGAAGACCCGGATTTCACCTTCAAGCTCATGGTGGTGCGGGCGGTCTGGCCCGGAGCCTCGCCGCGCGAAATGGAGGAGCAGGTGACCGAGCGCCTGGAAAAGAAGCTGCAGGAGACGCCGTTTCTGGACAACGTGCGCTCGTACACCAGGGCCGGCGAGACCACCATCTTCGTCGCCCTCAAGGATTCGACGGCGCCGAAGGAGATCCCGGGCGTCTGGTACCAGGTGCGCAAAAAAATCGGCGACATGCGCCACATGCTGCCGAACGGGGTGATCGGGCCTTTCTTCAACGACGAATTCGGCGACGTCTTCGGCAACATATACGCGTTTACCGGCGACGGTTACTCCTACGCCGAGCTGAAGGACTACATCGAGGAGGTGCGCAAGGAAATTCTGCGGGTTCCGAATGTCGCCAAGGCCGAGATCATCGGCGACCAGGAAGAGAAAATCTACGTCGAGGTCTCCCACCGCAAACTGGCCACGCTCGGCATCGATCCATTGTCGATATTCGAGGTGCTGCGCGCGCAGAATGCCATGACGCCGGCGGGCTCGATCGACACCCGTTCCGACCGGATGTATCTGCGCATCTCCGGGAGCTTCGACTCCGTGGAGAGCATCCGCGAAATCGGCATCCAGGCCGGCGGGCGGCTGTTTCGCCTCGGTGACATTGCCCACATCTATCGCGGTTACGTCGATCCGCCCAAGGAGAAAGTGCGCTACATGGGACAGGACGCCATCGCGCTGGCGGTCTCCATGTCCAAGGGCGGCGACATTCTCGATCTCGGCAGGGACCTCGACGCCGCTTTCAAGCGCATCAAGCGCGAGCTCCCGGTCGGAATCGAAGTCCACCAGTATTCGAATCAGCCGGAAGTGGTCAAGCGCTCTGTGGACGAGTTCATGAAGACCCTGTTGGAAGCCGTGATCATCGTTCTCGCGGTCAGTTTCTTCAGCCTGGGATTCCGCACCGGGCTGGTGGTGGCGCTGTCCATCCCTCTGGTGCTGACCGTCACCTTCCTGATGATGAAACTCTACGGCATCGACTTGCAGCGAATTTCGCTGGGCGCGTTGATCATCTCGCTCGGTCTGCTGGTGGACGATGCCATCATTTCGGTGGAGATGATGGCCACCAAGATGGAGCAGGGTCTGGACCGGGTGAAAGCGGCGAGCTATGCCTACAGCTCTACGGCATTTCCGATGCTGACCGGCACCCTGATCACCGCCGCCGCTTTCATGCCGGTCGGTTTCGCCAAATCTTCTGCCGGCGAGTACACCTTTTCGATCTTTGCCGTGGTGACTATCGCGCTGCTGGTGTCGTGGGTAGTGGCGGTGCTGTTCACGCCCTATCTCGGCTACAGGCTGCTCCCGGACATGGCGCATGCCGTCGCCCCGCCTTCGGCATTCCAGAAATTCGTTCTCGGGCCTCTGCATCGCCGCCTGCCGCGGCTGGTGCCTGCGCCCGGAGCGCCGGCCGCGCACGACGCCGACGTCTATAACCGCCCGTTCTACCGCCGCTTCCGCGCGCTGGTGAACTGGTGCGTGGCCTGGCGCAAGACCGTCATCCTGGTCACCGCCGCAGTATTCGCGTTGTCCATGTTCGGATTCCGCTTCGTGCAGCAGCAGTTCTTCCCGTCTTCCAACCGGCCGGAACTGATCGTGGATCTGTGGCTGCCACAGGGGGCGTCTTTCCAGGCCACCGAGGTGCAGGTCAGACGCTTCGAGGACAGGCTCAGGAGCGATGCCAACGTCGAGAACTACGTCGCCTACGTCGGCAACGGCAGCCCGCGCTTTTACCTGCCGCTGGACCAGCAACTCGGCCATGCGAATTTCGCCCAGTTCGTGATTGTCGCCAAGGATAACAAGGCGCGCGAAATCATGGTCGAGAAGCTCAACCGCATCCTCGAAACGGAATTCTCGCTGCTGCGCGGCCGCGTCAACCGTCTCGAGAACGGGCCCCCGGTGGGCTATCCGGTGCAGTTTCGCGTGGTTGGCAACGACATCCCGGCGGTGCGCAGGATTGCGCTCGAAGTGGCGGAAGTGGTGCGTTCGCATCCGAATACGCAGAACGTGCATCTCGACTGGAACGAGCAGGTCAAGACCATCCGGCTGCGGATCGACCAGAACAAGGCACGCGTGATCGGCGTCAGCTCGCAGGGCCTTTCCACCGTGCTCAATTCCATCCTCACCGGCTTCAGCATCACCCAGTACCGGGAGAAGGACGAACTGATCGAAGTGCTGGCGCGCGCGCAAACCTCGGAACGGCTGGATCCCGGGAAGCTTGGCGAAATCAACGTTCCGACGCAGTCCGGCAAGTGGATCCCGCTGACGCAGATCGCCGAGATTGCCTACGACTTCGAAGAGGGCATCATCTGGCGGCGCAACCGCCAGCATATCGTCACCGTGCGTGCCGACACCCGCGGCGACGTGCAGGCTCCGGTGGTTTCGAGGCAGATCAATCCCAAGCTGGACCGGCTGCGGGCCGCGCTGCCTCAGCACTTTCGAATCGACATGGGCGGCGCCATCGAGGAAAGCGCCAAGGGCGTAAATTCGATCGTCGCGGTGATGCCGATGATGCTGATCGTGGTGCTCACGCTGCTGATGATCCAGTTGCAGAGTTTTTCGAAGACGACCATGGTGTTGCTGACTTCCCCGCTCGGCCTGATCGGCGTGGCCTTCATCCTGCTCACCTGGAACCTGCCCTTCGGCTTCGTTGCCAACTTGGGCGTGATCGCGCTGTTCGGCATGATCATGCGCAACTCGGTGATCCTGGTGGATCAGATCGAGCAGGACATCAAGGCCGGCCATCCGCAATGGCAGGCGATCGTCGAGGCCACGGTGCGGCGTTTCAGGCCGATCGTGCTGACCGCGCTGGCCGCCGTGCTGGCGATGATCCCGCTGTCGCGTTCGAATTTCTGGGGGCCGATGGCGGTTGCGATCATGGGCGGCCTGATTTCCGCGACCATCCTGACGCTGCTGTTCGTGCCGGCGCTGTACGCCGCCTGGTTCCGCGTCAGGAAACCTGCTTGAACCTCAACGGCGCATAACGCGTGAATCGCAAAGGGGCGTGCGGACACGTTACCGACGGAGTCGGCCGATTGCGGGTAGCGCGCCGAAGCGCTGCCTCCCGCCCCGGGTGGCTACGCCAACGCCGTGTCGGCAGCGCCAAAGGTACGCGAAGGAATGCAGGAAACGGGGCAGAATCGTAACGATCGTTTCGCGACCAGTCGTTGCGGTTCCGGACAAGGGCGGGATGGTACTCTCTGTGCATGGCACCGGGAGAACGAAAGGAGGAACGGATGGACGTGTTCTATTATTGGAAGAAATTCGACCAGGACATGAAGGAAGGCCGTATCGGGTGGTTGCTCTCAGACCGCAGGAAAATGGGAGAGATGCGCGCCGACTTCCCGGACTTCATCTGGGCATTCCGAACACCGCAGGGACGCAAGGGCGAATTGCAGTTGGTCGCCCGGCTGAGATGGAGCGACACGCCCGTGGTAACGGTTCCGCGCAACGACGCGCAATCGGAAATCTACTACGACCCCGCGCACGCGGATTCCCGGCGCTTCATCGACATGGATACGGACGCACACATCAGGGAGGTGAGTTCGATGATGCGGCGCGAGTTCCCCGGCGCCTTCACCGCCAACTTCCAGGGAGACAACGGCTTGCAGCCGATGCGCGGCGATTTTCTGAGGAAGTTTCGCGGCATTGCGGAGGCCTATCCGTTCCGGCCGTTTCTTGAGGAGGTGACTACGTGAAATGGGCGCGCCGGGATGAGACGCGGATCTGATATGAAACGGCCCTGGTCCGGTGCGGTACTACGGTTTGCGTTTGTCGTCCCACTGTTGGCGGGGTTGGCGCAGGGTCCCGCAGCGGCGCAGGAATGCGGCATCGCCTCCGCACACACGCTCGCCACCCGTGCGGGCTGCGACATCCTGAAATCCGGCGGCAATGCGTTCGATGCTGCGGTGGCGGTGGCCGCCGTGCTGGCGGTGGTCGAGCCGTATGCGTCGGGCATCGGCGGCGGCGGATTCTTTCTGCTGCATCGTGGCGCCGACGCTTTCGACGTGTTCGTCGATGCGCGTGAAACGGCGCCGGCCAAAGCCACCCGCGAGTTCTACCTTGACGACAACGGCCAACCGAGACAGAAGGCTTCGCTCGAAGGCCCCACCGCCGCGGGCATCCCGGGCATGCCGGCGGCGCTCGCCTGGGTCGCCGGGCACTACGGAAAGTTGACGCTGGCGCGTGCGTTGCAGCCGGCGATCCGTCTTGCCGAGCAGGGTTTCCCCGCCGATGCGCGATACGTCTGGGCCACGGGTTATCGCGAGGCAATGTTGAAGGCGGACGTGAACGCAGGGCGAATATTTCTCGACAACGGCAACGCGGTTGGCCCAGGCTTCGTAGTGAAACAGCCGCAACTGGCGCGCACGCTGCGCATGCTCGCGGCGCAAGGGCGCCAGGGCTTTTATCGCGGCGACTTCGCCCGCCGCCTGGTTGAGGCGGTGCGCGCAGGCGGCGGGTTGTGGGAACTCTCCGACCTGGAAAGCTATCGCGTGGTCGAGCGGCCGCCGGCCAAGTTCAGCTACCGCGGCGCGACCATCACCTCCGCGCCGCTGCCGTCTTCGGGCGGGCTGGTGCTGGCTCAGAGCCTGCTTATTCTCGAACGGGTGGCACTGGCTACCTTGTCCGAGACCGACCGCGTGCACTACACGGTAGAGGCAATGCGGCGTGGCTACCACGACCGCGCCCGCTACATGGGAGACCCCGACTTCGTGGCTGTGCCAGTCGAGAAACTGGCTTCGCGGGAGTATGCAAAACAACGCGCCGCATCCATCGATCCCGATCGCGCCACGCCCAGCGCTGCGCTCGCCGAAATAGCGGATGCGGCCGCAGAGGGCAAGGACACCACGCATTTGTCGGTAATCGACGCCGAGGGCAATCGCGTTGCAGCGACGCTTTCGGTGAATGCGCCGTTCGGATCGGGTTTCGTCGCCGGCGACACCGGGGTGCTGCTCAACAACCACATGAACGACTTCTCCCTGGCACCGTCCGCCGCGAATATCTACAGGCTGGTCGGCAACGAGGCCAACGCGATCGAGGCGGGCAAGCGGCCCCTGTCGTCGATGTCGCCCACCTTTGTCGAGGATGAGCGCGGCGTGCTGGTGTTCGGCACTCCTGGGGGGGCGCGCATCATCTCGATGGTGCTGGAGGGAATTCTCGCCTATGTGGATCAACCGCTGTTCGACCTGCAGCGCATGGTCGGCGCGCCGCGCTATCACCACCAGTATCTACCCGATCGCATCGAAATCGAGCCGGGCGCATATTCGCAGCAGTGGATTGCGGCGCTCAGGGCCAAGGGGCATGCGCTGGAAGAGGGGCGGCGCAAGTGGGGTAACATGCAGGCAGTGTATTTCGACAGGAAAACCGGGCGCGTCACCAGCGCCAACGACCCGCGCGGCCAGGCCGGCGTATTGTTTTGAACGCGGGCGGGCAAACCAGAGTTGGAGGAGGCATGCAAACCAGGCGTGATTTCCTGAAAGTTTCGGCGGGCGGCCTGCTGCTCGCCGGCGGGATACGCGGAGCCGATTCGGCAGTGGCGGCGGACAGCCTCGGCCCTGCGGCACTGCCGTCGGGCGCACTGCAATCGGCGCAACTTGCGGCGCTGCCGGGCAAGCTGCCACTGATCAAGAAATCCTTCCGGCCGCCGAACTTCGAAACCCCGGTGCGTTTCTTCAACGAGGCGTTCACGCCGAACAACGCCTTTTTCGTGCGCTACCACCTTGCCGACATTCCGCAGGTCAGCCAGCAGCGCTGGAAACTCGCTGTCTCGGGCGACGCGCTGGACAAGCCGTTCGAGATCACCTACGAGGAACTGTCCCGCGACTTCGAGCAAGTCGAAGTCGCTGCGGTGTGCATGTGCTCCGGCAACCGGCGCGGCCTGTCGCAGCCGCACGTGCCCGGCGTGCAATGGGGCCACGGCGCGATCGGCAATGCCAGGTGGCGTGGCGTAAGGCTGCGCGATCTGCTGGCCAAAGCCGGCGTGAAGAAAGACGCGCTCGAAATCGTATTCGATGGCACCGACAGGGGTGTGCTCGACAAGACCCCGGATTTCGTAAAAAGCATTCCGGCATGGAAGGCGATGGACGAGAACACCCTTGTGGCACTGGAGATGAACGGGGAAAAGCTGCCGCACTGGAACGGTTTTCCCGTCCGCATCGTGGTGCCTGGCTGGACCGCGACGTATTGGATGAAGCATCTCACCTCGATTACGGCGACCGCGCAGCCCTACCAGGGGTTCTGGATGAATCCGGCGTACCGCATCCCCAAGGGCAAGTTTCCGCTGGTCGATCGTTTCGTGTCGCAGGAAACCGAGGTCAATACGCCGATCACGGAAATGGTTGTGAATTCCCTGGTCACCAATCTCGAAGACGGGCAGAAGTTTGCTTTCGGGCAGGAGATCGCGGTGGCCGGTGTGGCCTGGGACGGCGGATTCGGGATCGCAACCGTCGAAGTCTCCGAGGACGGGGGCAGGACCTGGCGCGCGGCGCAACTCGCCACCGATCTGGGAAGATTCTCCTGGCGCCAGTGGTCGCATCGCTTCGTGCCCGGGCGTGCCGGCAGCCATATGCTCATGGCCAGGGCGGCGAATCGAGCGGGGGCCACGCAGACTTTCGAACTGATCTTCAACCCCGCCGGCTACCACAACAACGTGGTGCAGCGGATCAATATCGAAATCACGTAGGAGTTGAGTATGCGCACGATACTCGCGCTGATGATGGTTCTTGCCGCTGCGCCGGCGCTGGCACAGGAGAGCCAGTTGCGGCTCAGGGATGGGCCCGGCAGGCAACTGGTGGAGGCCAGCTGCGTCATGTGCCACAGCCTCGATTACATTCCGATGAATTCGCCGTTTCTCGACCGCAAGGGCTGGGAGGCCTCGGTCAACAAGATGATCAAGGTGATGGGCGCGCCGATCGCGGAAGCGGACGCGCAGAAAATCGTGGATTATCTGGCGGGCCAGTACGGCAAGTAAGGCCGGGACGCACGCGACAAGCTACAATACGGCGCCGCTACTAATTTGGCGCCGCGACGAACATGGCGCCACCATAATCAATGGCCCAGTTGAAAACCACCTTCCTAGAATTCGAACAGCCGATCGCCGAGCTGGAGTCGAAGATCGAAGAGTTGCGTTACGTGCAGGACGACTCCGCCGTGGACATATCGGAGGAAATTGCACGCCTGCAGAAGAAAAGCAGCGCGCTCACCAGGGAGATCTACTCCAAGCTTTCCGCCTGGCAGATTTCGCAGGTGGCGCGCCACCCGCAGCGTCCCTACTCGCTCGACTATTTCCAGAACAACTTTACCGACTTCGAGGAGTTGCATGGCGATCGTGCCTTTGCGGAGGATCCTTCGATCATCGGCGGCCTGGCGCGCTTCGGCAGCCAGACGGTGATGGTGATCGGCCATCAGAAGGGCCGCGACACCAAGGACAAGCTCTACCGGAATTTCGGGATGCCCAAGCCGGAGGGATACCGAAAGGCGCTGCGGCTCATGAGGCTGGCGGAAAAATTCGGTATCCCGGTGATGACTTTCGTGGACACGCCGGGCGCCTACCCGGGCCTCGGCGCCGAGGAGCGCGGGCAGTCTGAGGCGATCGGGCGCAATCTGTATGTGATGGCGGAATTGCGCGTGCCAGTGGTCGTCACCATCATCGGCGAAGGCGGATCCGGCGGCGCGCTGGCGATTGCGGTGGGCGATGTGACGCTGATGCTGCAGTATTCGATCTATTCGGTGATTTCACCCGAGGGCTGCGCCTCGATCCTGTGGAAAAGCGCGGACAAGGCGCCGGACGCGGCCGAGACGCTTGGCATCACGGCCAACCGGCTGAAAACGCTGGGCCTGGTGGACAGCGTGGTCACTGAGCCTCTCGGCGGCGCGCACCGCGACCCGGCGACCATGATGCAGACGCTGCGCAAGGCGTTGCAGGAGGCGCTCGCGGAAGCGCAGCGGAAATCGATCGACGAACTGGTCGAGGCGCGATTCGGACGCCTGATGGCCTACGGCAAATTCAAGGAGGTCGCGGTTCGTTGAGCGGGCCCGCGCGGCGCGATTCGTCCCCGATACCCCGCCTCGGCGGGGTATCTTGTTTTGAGCTCGTGACTTTATTATTTTCGCGATCATGACCGAACGGCTCCTGGAGACTGTCGCAGCAGTGCTGAATACGCACGCGGTGCGCGGCCGGCGCGTCGCCGTGGGTCTGAGCGGCGGGGTGGATTCCGTGGTGTTGCTCGACGTGCTCGGGCGGTTGCGCAAGGACTTGCGGCTGGCGTTGTCGGCGGTCCATGTCAATCACCAGATCAGCGCGCATGCGCAGGAATGGGAGGCGTTCGCCAAGACGCTGTGCCAGGCGCGCGGCGTTGCGTTGACCGTGCGCCGAGTGAGGGTGCCCCGTGACGGCAGCGGCGTAGAGGCGGCGGCGCGCAAATTGCGATATGAGGCATACGGCGGGCTCGAGGCCGACTTCGTCGCACTGGCCCACCATCTCGATGACCAGGTGGAGACGTTTCTGCTGCAATTGCTGCGAGGCGCCGGAGCCAAGGGCCTGGCGGCGATGCCGGTACTGCGCAAATATGAAGACGGTACAAGCAAGGATGAAGGCGGAAGGATGAAGGCGGAAGTAGAGCAGGATCGCGCGAAGCGCGACACTTCATCCTTCATCCTTCATCCTTCATCCTTGGATTCTCATCCTTCATCCTTCATCCCTCATCCTTCATCCTTCATCCTTCATCCTTGTATTCTGCGTCCGCTGCTCGAGGTGACGCGCGGCGAGATCGAAGCATATGCAAAGACGCGCAAACTGGAGTGGATCGAGGACGACAGCAATGCAGATTCGCGCTATGACCGCAATTTTCTGCGCAACGAGTTGCTGCCTCGCCTTTCGACGCGCGCGCGTTTGAGGACGGGGTGATTCCCGTTGAGAGCCTGCGCGGGCTTTCCGATGCGCGCGCGCTGAATGTTCTGCGCCGGCTGTTTGCGAGCCGCGCGCTGCCGATGCCGAACAGGACAAGACTCGAGGAGTTATTGCGACAGTGCCGCGCGGCCGGCGCGGACTCTGAAGTGCACGTGTCCTTCGGCAGCCACGGCTTGCGTTGCTTCCGGGGCCAGGTCGCAATCGTCGAGGAATCCGGCGAGATGCCCGTCGACTGGAACACGCAATGGGACGGCCGCAGGGAGTTGCTGTTGCCCGCCGGGCTGGGGGTGCTGCGCGCGCGAGCAGCACTCGGCGAAGGCATTGCCGCGCGTCATTTCGCGCGACAGTGCGCGACCGTGCGCGGTCGCACTGGCGGCGAGCGGATGCGGCCGGCGGAGGATCGTCCGCGCCGCACGCTGAAGAACTTATTGCGGGAAACCGCGGTGCCTCCTTGGGAACGCGAACGCATGCCGCTGCTATTCATCGGCGATGCGCTGGCCTGGGTGCCCGGCATCGGCGTGGCCGCGGAGTTTCGCGCCGCAAGCGGCGAGCAGGGCATCGTGCCGGAGTGGAAGCGCTGATAGAATCAACCGAGGAGAAAGGCCGGGTATCCGGGCCTCGTACAAAAATGATCAGACTGGTTTTCGCTGCGCTGTTGTTTGCCACAACGATTTCCGCCTTCGCAGGCGATCCGATTGTCATCAAGTTCAGCCACGTGGTGGCGACCGATACGCCCAAGGGCGAGGCGGCGGCAAAATTCAAGCAGCTCGCCGAAAAGTACAGTTCGGGCCGGGTCAAGGTCGAACTCTATCCCAACAGCCAGCTGTACAAGGATCGCGAGGAGATGGAGGCATTGCAGCTCGGCGCGGTGCAGATGCTGGCGCCGTCGGTGTCGAAGTTCGGCCCGCTGGGCGTGCGCGAGTTCGAGGTGTTCGACCTTCCCTATCTGTTCCCCGACGCCGAAACCGTGGATCGCGTCACCGACGGCGAGATCGGCCAGGCCCTGTTCACGAAGCTTGAATCCCGCGGTATCAGGGGCCTGGCGTACTGGGACAACGGTTTCAAGCAGTTCTCCGCGAACCGCCCGCTGCGGGAACCCGGGGATTTCCGCGGCCTGAAGATGCGCATCCAGTCTTCCAAGGTGCTGGAGGCGATGATGCGCCAGCTCGGCGCGCTGCCGCAGGTGATGGCGTTCTCCGAGGTCTATTCGGCCCTGCAGCAGCGCGTGGTGGACGGCACCGAGAATCCGGTCTCCAACCTCTATACGCAGAAGATGCACGAGGTGCAGTCGCATCTGACGATTTCCGATCACGGCTGCCTGGTGTACGCGGTGATCGTAAACAGGAAATTCTGGGAGGGACTGCCGGCCGATGTTCGCGCCCAGTTGGAGAAGGCGATGCGGGAAACCACCGTTTACGAGCGCGACATCGCCAAGAAGGACAATGAGAACGCGCTCGCGGCAGTGAGGGCATCGAAGAAGACCGAGGTCTACGTGCTCGGCGATGCGCAGCGCAAACGCTGGCGTGAAGCGCTGCTGCCGGTGCACGCGAAGTTCGAGCAGTCGGTCGGCAGGGGCAATCTGCAGGCGATCTACCGGGTCGCCGCCGCAGTCGAAGCAGAAAAAGCCAAGAAAAAGTAAGCCTGGTGGGCCGCATCTTCAATCGCGTCCTCGATCGCATCGAGGAATGGCTGGTCGCCTCGTTCATGGCGGCGGCCACGCTCATCATATTTGCCGCGGTTCTCCACAGGCAATCGTCCGCCATCCCATGGTTGTGGGACTACACCGGGGCGCTGAATTTTTCCTGGGCGCAGGAACTTTGCATCTATCTGTTCATCTGGATGGCGAAATTCGGCGCCGCCTACGGAGTGCGCACCGGCATCCACATCGGCGTCGATGTCGCAGTCAACGCCGCCGGTCCGCGGCTGAAGCGCGTGCTGGTGGTCCTGGCGCTGTCGCTGGGGGCCTTCTTCACCGCGGTCATCGCCATCATGGGGGCGCGCTGGGTTTGGTTCATCCACGGCACCGGACAGGTGTCGCCGGACCTGGAGTGGCCGATGTGGGTGGTCTATCTATGCATCCCGTTGGGCTCAGCGCTGATGTGCTATCGCTTCCTGCAGGTGATGGCGCGCTTCGTCAAATCCGGCGTGCTGCCGGCCCACGCCCACGGGCCCGCCGCGGAGGAGGGGGCGTGAACGTCGCCCTCATTCTGTTCATCCTACTCCTGCTGCTGCTGACCGGCACGCCGATTTCGATCGCGCTGGGGATGACGGTTCTCACTTTCCTTGCGCTCTTTTCCTCCTTTGCCCTGGGCACGGTGGACATCGTGTCGCAGCGCTTGTTCACCGGGCTGGAAAGTTTCGCGATCATGGCGGTGCCGTTCTTCGTGCTTTCCGGCACCCTGCTCACCGAAGGCGGTATTGCGGCGCGCATCATCCGCTTCGCGCTGGCGCTGGTGGGCTGGATGCGCGGCGGGCTGGCCATGGCGGCGATCCTCGCCTGCGCGTTCTTCGCCACCATCTCCGGTTCGAGTCCGGCGACCGTGGTGGCGATCGGTTCGATCATGCTGCCGGCAATGGTCAAGCACGGCTATCCGAAACGTTTCGCGGTGGGCGTGATCGCCACGTCGGGCTCGCTCGGCATTCTGATACCGCCTTCGATCGTGATGATCATCTACGCGGTGAGCACCTCGGAATCCGCAGGCAAGCTGTTCATGGCCGGCGT
>WNFR01004922.1_pt1 | contig 13699 bp, 9 predicted proteins | sample 5400221 | NCBI WGS metagenome assembly WNFR01 (sample SAMN13153357, study PRJNA577476) | soil metagenome | isolation source: 40 cm soil under Madrone tree | place: USA:California | collected 2016-06-14
CGTTGAGGGCGCCCTGGCGGCGCACCATCGCGATGACCTGCTCGAGGACCGTGTTGACGTCGGCGCTCTCGGGCGAGAAGTCGCGCTGCCGGCTGAACTGTAGCAGGTCGCGCACGATGTCGCGCGCCCGCGACGCCTCCTCCTGGATGAGCCCGAGCTCCTCGCGCATCGGATCCGTGGGCGCGATCCGCTCGGCGAGGAACGAGGCAAAGCCCAGCACGGTGGTGAGCGGGTTGTTGATCTCGTGCGCGATGTTGGCGGCCAGCTCGCCGATGGCGGCCAGCTTCGTGGACTGCACGAGCTGGGCCTGCGTGCGCTTGAGCTCGGCCATCTGCTCCTTCACGCCCTCGAACAGGCGAGAGTTCTCGACGGCGAGCGCTCCCTGCAGCGCGATGCCTTCGGCGAGGCGCATCTCGTCGGACGAGAACCGGTGCCGATCCCGGCTCCACAGCACCGTGAAGCCGCCCATGACGTGGCCCTTCCAGAACATCGGCTGGATGAGGATGGACTTGTGGTCGATCAGCCCCGCCATCGGCATGTCGTTCCACTCACCCGACGCGCTGTCGCTCACGGCGAGCGTGCCGTGCGCCCGTAGCCGCTCGAAGAAGGGTGTGTCGCGCCGTAGGGCGAGGCTCGATGCCTTCGCCACCAGGTCCTTGGGTACGTGGTAGCCGACGAGCGGCACCAGTTGCTCGGTGCCCGGTGTCACCAGCCACGCCACGCCGGTGTCGCCACCGAGCGCGCGCACCATCTCGCGCGTCGCGCGGCGCAGCACCTCGCTGAGATCGAGGGTGGCGCCGACCGCCTGGCTCACGGTCACCAGCGTCTCGGTGTGACGCAGGCGCAGCTGCGTCTCCTCGTGCAGCCGCGCGTTGCGGATGCCGACGGCGGCGGAGGTCGCCAGCGCCTGCGCGAGCGCGACGTCGTCCGACGTGAAATCCCGGCGGTGCCGTGTCCAGCAGAGCAGCACGCCGATCGGCACGTCGTCGAGCATGAGCGGCACGCCGACGAACGACAGCAGGCCCTCCGCCTGCGCCCACGCGCGCTCCCGGAAGCGCGGATCGACCTGAAGGTCGGGGATCTGCAGCGGCGTGAGGTGCTCCATGATCCGGCCGACGGCGCCCTCGCCCGGCGCGAACCGCATGTGCGCCAGCTCGGGCTTTTCCGCCAGGCCCGCCTGCGCGGCCAGCCGGTAGTCCGTGTCGTGCTCGTGCAGCCAGATGCGCACGACGTCCACGCGCAGCCGCGTGCGCACGAGCTCGGTGAAGCGCTGCAGCACCTCCTCGACCTTGAGCGTGCTGGCGAGCAGGTGGCCCGCCTCGACGAGACTCTGCTGTTCCGCCGCGCGCCGCAGCACGCCGTCGTAGAGGCGCGAGTTCTCGACGGCGATGGCGACCTGATTGGCGACGATGTTGAGCAGCTGCTCCTCGTCGGCCTTGGCGCCCGGCGGCAGCACCAGGCGCGCGGTCATCTGTCCCACCGCGCGGCCGCGCACGGTCAGCGGCAGCCGCCACTCCGCCTCCATCCAGTCGTCGAGCGGGGCCACGCCGGAGCCGGTCAGCACGCTCCGCGGCCGGTCGGCGGGCGGCGCGCCGGTGACCGCCACGCGCACGTCGGCCTCGGTGATGGTGACGGCCAGCTGCGAGGTGCCGAGGGCGCGCGCCAGGTTGGGCAGCAGCTGTTCGAGCATCGCCTGCACGCCCAGCTCGGAGGTGATGTCCTGGACGGCGCGGTGGAGGTCGGCCAGCTGGGCGGCGCGGCGCACGAAGTGCTGGTTCAGCCGCTTGAGCTCCTCCACCTGGTTCACCAGCCGGTAGACGAGGCGCTGGTTCAGCTCGCGCAGGTAGACGCCCTGCTCGCGCTCCTCCACGTGCTCGCGCTTGCCGTGCAGGAACTCGGCCACCTGGCGCGGGAAGGTGTCCACGTCGATCGGCTTCTGGATGTAGCCGTCGCAGCCCGCCACCAGCGAGCGCTGCCGGTCGCCCTCCATCGCGTACGCGGTCACCGCGATGATGGGCGTGGTGGCGAAAGCCGGAAACGACTTGATGATCGACACCACCTCGTAGCCGTCCACGGCCGGCAGGTTGACGTCGAGCAGGATGAGCGCCGGCTCCTCGCGGATGGCCGCCTCGATGCCCGTCAGCCCGTCCTCGGCGTCGATGATGGTGTAGCCCTCCGCCTCGAGGATGGCCCGGACCAGCATCCGGTTTTCCGGATTGTCCTCCACGTGGAGGATCTTCGGTCGACTGCCGTCCTTGCGAACCGATGAGGGCATGACGTCCTCTAGTTCGCCGCCGCGGCGAGCGGCAGCGTGAAGTGAAAGGTCGAGCCCTGGCTCTCGCGGCTCTCCGCCCAGATGTGTCCCCGGTGCAGCTCGACGAACTTCTTGCTGATGGCCAGGCCGAGGCCGGTGCCGTCGGCCTGCTGCGCCAGCGGGTTGTCGAGGCGCTGGAACGGCTCGAACAGCCGGCTCAGATCGGCGCCCGAGATGCCGATGCCGGTGTCGGCCACCGAGACGTGCAGCGCCTCGGGCTCGCACCGCACCTGGACGAGGATCTTGCCGGCCGCCGTGAACTTGATCGCATTCGACATGAGGTTGAGCAGCACCTGCTTGATGCGCGTGCGGTCGGCGGCGATCTCCGGCACGTCGAGCGGTACGTCCTTCTCGATCTTCAGCCGCTTGTCGCGCACGAGCGGCAGCGACGACTCGATGCATTCGTCGACGAGGCTCAGCATGTCGACCTTCTCCGGGCGCATCTCGAACTTGCCGGCCTCGATACGGGAGAAGTCGAGGATGCCGTTGATGAGCTCCAGCAGGTGACGGCTGGAGTTGTGGACCGAGCGGATGTACGCCTCCTGGCGCTCCGTCAGCTCGCCGTCCAGGCGGTTCAGCAGCACCTTGGAGAACCCGATGATCGAGTTCAGCGGGGTCCGCAGCTCGTGCGACATGTTGGCCAGGAACTGGGACTTGAGCCGGCTGGCCTCCATGAGGCGGACGTTCGAGGTCGACAGGCCCTCGTACAGGCGCGCGTTCTCCAGCGAGATGGCCGCCTGGGTGGCGAGCAGCGAGAGCACGTCCAGTTCCTGGCTATCGAAGATCTCGCCCGAGAGCTTTTCGCCCAGGAGCAGGATGCCGTTGAGCTTGTTCTCGATCTTGAGCGGCACGATGAGCGAGGCCTTGATGGCCTCCAGCTCGCCCTCGGCCGTCTCGAAGTACTTCGCGATGCGCGGGTTGAGCTTCACCTCTTCCTTGACCAGCAGGCCCTCGGTCCGCGTCAGCCACTGCACGATCGGGCTGTCGGCGCGAATGCTCTCGACGCCCGCGCCCTCCTCCAGCGTCGTCTCCTCGCGGTAGGAGGCGAAGGCGTTGGTGGTGGCGTCGTAGATGAGGAGGGTGGCGTGGGTGACCGGGATGCCGCGCACGAGCCCGTGCACGAGCGTGTCGACCAGCTCGTTGAAGTTCAGGATCGCGCTCATGCGCTTGCTGAGCGACAGCAGCGTCTCATAGCAGCCCTGGCGCTTGCTGAACATCAGGCGATGGATGCGGTCCTCGAGGTGCTGGCCCCACGGCGTCAGCAAGACCGTGATGACGAAGCCCAGCGGCACCACGAGCCAGATGGTGTCGATGTCGGCGAGGTTGAAGGCGCGCTCGATCGTTCGGGTGACGGTGTAGAGCACGGCGGTGACCACGGTGCCCACCACGCCGTACACGGCCGCCTTCTTCACCGCGAGGTCCACCGCGAAGAGGCGGTAACGGACGATCGAGGTGCCGAGCATCAGCGCGAAGACCATGTTGGCGGGGATGCCCATCGGGTAGACCTGCTCGGCGGCCGGGATGTACTTGGCGGCGACGAAGCGCGCGAAGTCGATGAAACCGCCGGCCAGGCTGATGAGCGTGCCGAGCATGATGAGCGTGCCGCGGTTGCGCCGGAACGACGAGTCGATGCCCCGGTTGGCCTTCACGAGGTGGCGCAGCCCGTAGATCATGAAGAAGTTGAAGACGACGACGAAGGGTAGGTACAGAGGGCCCGTGGCCGGCGCCCAGCCCCAGTGGGTCCACACCACGCCCTTCATGAAGAGCGGCGAGCGGCTGAGGTTCACGAGGCTGTAGACGAGCGCGATCGCGTAGGCCGCCGTCAGCGAGGGCCGGTGGCGCGTGGTGGCGTCGAGGAAGATCAGCACGAAGTGGTACCAGAACGCCGGCACCAGCAGTACGCCGGTGTGGATGACGACCTCGGAGAACACCGCGGCGGAGGCGTCGGGGCTCGTGCGCAGCATGAACGAGCCGATGTTCCAGAGGGCCATGGCCGAGGCGAAGTAGGCAAAGACCCGGTTCAGCCGGCTCCCCGGGTTCCGCAGCAGCGAAAGCCCGGCGAGGGTGACGTTGAGGAAGAACGCTACGAGCGGGAGAAGGCTATGTGGGCTCAATCACATTCCCCTCGGGCTCGTCGAGAGGAAGGTAGACTCTGTCCCTTTTGCGCACCGCCTCGATCTCGTCCTTGAGGATCCCGAAGACGACCACGTCCCAGTAGCGGGTACCGTCGAAGCCCGCCTGCCGCAGCACGCCTTCCTGGTGGAAGCCGTTGCGCCGGAGCGAGTTCATGCTCAGCACGTTGTAGGCATAGACTTTCGCCTCGATGCGGCGGACCCCCAGGACGTCGACGCCATAGTAGGAGATGAGCTTGCCGGCTTCAACGCCGTAGCCCCGCCGGATCGCACGCCGGTCGGTGATGATGGTCTCGAGGAACGCGTAGCCTTCCAGCATGTGGATGTTGAAGAGCCGGACCACGCCCACGGGCTTGGTCCAGCCACGATAGGCCTCCACGATCAGCACGACCTGCGTGGGATCGCTCATGACGGCGTTGTGGAAGCCGGGTCCCTTGTCCCAGTCGTGCTTGAAGGCATGCAGGAATTCGCTGCCGACCATCCGCTCGAGATACGGGTCGTCGACCCACTCGGTGAGCCAGGCGAGATCGCGGGGGGTGAACGTGCGCAGGTACACGCGCGTGCCGCGCGAAATGACGACGCCCTCGTCCGGGCGCCGGATGTCGGCCGGCACGGCGAGCGGGGGTTCGTCCACCCCGATCACATTCCCCAAGAGTTCCAGCATCGGATCCCACCGTTCCTCAAACGGCTTCGCCTCGCTCGCTCTGGCCACCATCGGGAGGGGGCGCGCCCCCCGTGCCGCGGCGTGCCTCAGAACGAAATTTCGAACTTGACCGTCGGGTAGCCCAACGCCTGCTCGTTCGCGAGCACCGGCTCCCAGCTGCCGCTGGCGCCGAGGTAAAAGGCCATCGACGGTGTTCCGACCGGCAGACGGAACACGCCCGTGAACGGAACGGGCCGGCTCCCATTCAACCCCACCTCACCGACGACGCTGCCGAGGGGAACGTTGTTGGGCGGGATCGCCGGCGAGAAGTCCATCTTTCCCGAAAAGTGGCCGCGCCCGATCACGAGCTCGGGGCTGTCGACCGGATTGTCGCCCTGCACGACCACGGTGAACGTCCCCCCGAAGTTGCCGAGGCCCGTCGTCAGGCTGATGTCATCCGAGCCCGTCGCGTTGAGCGTACAAGCCGGCGCGCCGTGTGCCAGGGCCGTCGGGCACAGCGGCGTTCCTGCGAGCGCGGTACCCAGCAGCTGCGAGGTCGCCTTCCGTTGGCCGCCCCTCAGCGCCTTGAGATTCAGGTTCTCGGTCAACTCGTAAAGCACCGCGCCCGACGTTGGCACGGGCGGCTGTGCGACAGCATAGTTCGGAGCCCCGAAAGCCACTGCGAACAACAGTAGCAGGAAGCCTGTCCCCCGGATGCACGTGGTCATCGCTCTGTCTCTCCCAGCTAGTCCCCCGACGAGGGGATCCACCCCCGCTGATACGGGGACGATATACGCAAAGCAATCCGGGTACCAAACCGTTGCATACAAGCCAAATTATTGAAACTAAAGCCAGAAACACTCCTGAGGCAGAATCGGAGTCGGGCGAGAATTGAGTGATTCCTATTCGATTTGCCCGTGCCCGATGGCACCGATCGGATGAAAACTAGCCGCGGACTGACGGGGGAACGCGCGTCCAGGCCAGCCGGCTGATACCGCCCAGGAACGTCTCGCGGACCTCGAGGATCTCGAAGCCGGCACCGGTCACCGCCGCGCGGAAGTCATCCTCGCTGAGATAGCGGCGGTCGATGTGCCGCAGGGTCTCGAAGAGCGCGGTGGGCAGCAGCCAGCGTAGCGCGCGAAGCGCCTCCACGGTGCCGTGGCGCGCGCGGATCGCGCCGAACGTGTCGCGCACGCGCGCGGGCCGCCCGTAGGTGAGGAAGATCGCGTGACCGCCGGGCTTGAGCGCGCGGCGGCACGCCGCCAGCAGCGCCTCGGGGCGCGGGTGCCAGTACAGCGTGTGCATGCTCACGATCGTGTCGAACGTGCCGTCCCCGGGCGGCGGTTCGTACGCGATGTCGCGGTGCTCGAATGTCAGCGCCCGGCCGGGGTCGGCCCAGCGGCGGCGTGCGACGTCGACGAGGTGGCCGACGGCGTCCATGCCGGTGACGCGGTAGCCCAGCGCGGCGATGCGGGCGGCGACCGTGCCCGTGCCGCACGATACGTCCAGCACGCTGGACGTGACAGCAGCGGGCGCCGAGCGCGCAACGAGCGTGGTGATTTCCTCGAGCAGCCGCTCGTAGGGCGGAAAGCCCGAGACGACCGCATCGTAGGTGAGCCCGTAGCCCACCGCGATCAGACGCTCAGTCGCCGTGCGCACCGACGCGTGTCGTGCGCCGCTCCCCGTCAGGAGCTCGCGCGTCAGGGCCTCGGGGCCGGCTGGTGGTCGCGTCATTCACGACGCCTCGACGTCCCGACGTGCCCAGACGAGCACGCTCGCGCCGTTGAGGAACGTCCGGCGCGTCCCGAGGACGGTGAAGCCGGCCGCCCTCAGATTCGTCGCGAACTCGTGCTCGTCCCAGTAGTGCGGACCGATGCGCTTGCGAGCGATCTCGAAGATCGAGTTGGGCACGAGCCACAGCAGACTCGCCATCGCCGCGCGCAGGCCGTCCCGGTTCTTGATGTCACGGAACGTGGACCAGTGGCCGACGTGGCGGGTGGGGTTGACGAACACGGCGCAGCCGCCCGGCTTGAGCACCCGCCGCGCCTCGCGCAGGAGCGTCAAGGGCTCGGGGTGCACGTAGAGCCCGTGGATGCTGACCACCATGTCGAACGAGCCGTCGCGTCCGCCGGCGCCCTCGGCGAGCTCGCCGTGCCGGAACGCCAGGTTGGCCAGACGCTTGGCGCGGCGCTTCTCACGCGCCAACTCGACGAGCGCGCCGTACGCCTCGAGGCCGATCGTGGAAAAGCCGGCCTCGGCGAGCACGAACGTGAAGTTGCCCGGGCCGCAGCCGACGTCCAGCACGTGCACGTCGCGGCGTGGCGCGTCGGGCGCGCTCTTCTCGACGAGCTCGAGCACCTCGGCCTGGAGATTCTGGTACGGGGGGAAGCGCTCGAAGATGGCGTCGTACACGACGCCGTAGCCGACGGACAGCATCCGGTCGAGGCCCCACTGGAGGGCCCGCACGACGGCACGCATGATGCCCTCCGCCGCGGCCGGGCCGCGGGTCTCCGCGCCAACCGTGGGCATCAGCGCGCGTCCTGCTTGCGGTCCGTGAGGACCTTCTCGACGGTGCCGCGCAGCTCCTCGGACGTGAACGGCTTCAACAGGATCGAGTCGAAGCCCATCCGGTTGGCCTCGGTGACGACTTCCGGCGAGCCGTGGCCCGTCACCAGCACGACCGCGATGTCAGGGTACAGCCCCTTGGCCTGCTGATACACGTCGAATCCCGTCATACCCGGCATCTTGTAGTCGAGGATCATGAGGTCAAATCGCTCCTTCCGCAGAAGCTCGACCGCGGTCTCGCCGCGGTTCGCGCCCTTCACGGCGTACCCCAAGGCTTGCAGGACGTTGACGCAGAGCACGACCACGGGCCCCGCGTCGTCGACGATGAGGATCCGGGTTTTGGCCGTCAACTTACGCGCGCCAGCTCGCCTTCCCCGGTCCGGAGGGGCGCGCTGACGAGCGACTCGTAGTGCCGGGTGATCTCCACCAGGCGCTCGGTCGGGATGCTCGCGAAGGCGTCCGCCACCTGCGGGTCGAAGTGGGTGCCCCGGCCGCGGGCGATCTCCTCGCGCGCGGCGTCGACCGGCAGCGCCGTGCGGTACGGCCGGTTCGACGTCACGGCGTCGAACACGTCGGCCACCGTCACGATGCGCGCCACCAGCGGGATGTCCTCGCCCTTGAGGCCGTCCGGATACCCCGAGCCGTCGAACTTCTCGTGGTGGCTGCGGACCGCGCACGCCTCCCGATTGAGGAAGCGCAGCGGCTTGAGGATCCGCTCGCCGACCACCGGGTGCGCCTTGATGATCGCGAACTCCTCCTCGGTCAGGCGGTCCGGCTTCCGGAGGATCGTGTCCATGATGGAGAGTTTACCCAAATCGTGGAGCATTGCGCCGCGGCTCACGATCTGGATGGTTTCGTCGTCCAGTCCCATCACGGTGGCGATCTCGGTGGCGTAAAGCGCCACGCGCGCCGAATGACCCTTGAGGTACGGATCCTTCGACTCGATGGCGTTGACGAACGCGGTGATCGTGTCGATCAGGTGTCGCTCGAGGTTCTCGCGCAGCACGAGCTTCTGGAGGGCGACCGCCGTCGTCTGAGCGAAACCCAGCAGCATGTCGCGCTCGTCGGGCAGGAACCCGCCGTTCATCGACAGCCGCGCCAGGCACACGACGCCCATGCAGCGGTCCACGCCCGGGATCGCAGCCGCCACGACGTCAAGCCGGTGGCCCTGCCGCGTGAGGGCGACGGCCTCGCGGCCCCCCGTCGCGACCACCCGATCGAAGCCGAGCTGCAGCAGGCCGAGCAGCTCGCTCACCACGGGCGGCGCGCCGCTCTGTGCCGAGGTGAAGTGGCCATGCTCGTCGCGCAGGAGCAGCAGCCCCCCGTCGTTCCGCAGGCTCTCGGTGGCGAGATGCAGCGTCTGCTCGAGAAACGCCTGTGGAGCGAGGCCCTGCAGCGCAAGGTCGCCGACACGGAGCAGCATCTCGACGCCGGCCTCCCGGCGATGCAGCTCCTCGGCGAGCCCGGACGGCAGCGGCGTCTGGCCGTTCCACTTGGCGCGGTCGGCGCGCACGCGCTCGACCAGCCCCTGGACTTCCTTGATCGAGAACGGCTTCGGCAGGTAGTCGTACGCGCCGTGGCGCAGCCCGAAGACCGCGGAGTTCACCGAAGGCGCGCCCGTGATCAGCACCACCGGCGTGGCCGGCTGCTTCGCTTTCACCGCGCGCAGCAGGTCGAGGCCGCTCAGGCCCGGCATCTTGATGTCGGAGACCACGAGGTCGAACGCGTCGGCCTCGATCCGGTCCAGCGCCTCCTCGGCTGTGGGCGCCGCGGTGACCGCGCAGCCGCTCGCGTTGAACGCGGAGACGAGGAAGCGCAGCAGCGACGAGTTGTCGTCGACGGCGAGCACGCGAAGCGAGGAGACGGCTGTCATGGCGTCCTTTCCCTGGCTCTACTTGCTCGAGGCCATCTGGTTCAGAAACTCCATCCACTGGCGCGTGAGTACGCCGTCGTTCGGGAATTTGAGGCCCTCGAACTCCTGCGGCATGCGCGGCTCCGCCGGTTCGGCCGTGGCCGGCTTCACCGCGGGCGTTCGGGCGGCCGCCGCCGCCGGGGCCGGCGCGGCCACGGTCGGCGCCTTTGCCGCCGGAGCGGCGGCCACGGGCTTGAGTGCCGTCGCAGCCGCTGCGGACTTGGGCGCTGCCGGGGCCGCCTTGGGCCCCGCCGCCGCGAACGCCGACCTGGGCGCCGCGGCGATCATCGGCTGGGGCTTGTCCTCGACGACCGGCTTGATGACCGGCGGCTTGATCACCGGCCGGACGACCGGCTCGGCGGCCGTCTCCTTGACGAGGGCTGCCACGGCCTCCTGAATCTCCAGGTCGGCGGGCACGTCCTCGACGGCGACGGCGACGTCGGTCTCAGCGACGGCGTCGGCCGCGGCGGCGGCGAGAGCCTCGAGCGTCGCGCGCGTGATCTCCTCCACGGCAGGCCGCGGGATCACGGAGGGCGCGTCGAGACGGGGCGCGGGCGCCGACGTCCCGAGCAGCTCCTTGGCGATCTCGGCGAACGACACGCGCGGCTCCGGCGCCTGGGGCGCAGACGCGGCGGCCGGCGTGGGAGCCGGGATGGCGATGGCCTCGCGCAGTGTGAGGCGCGCGGTCGGCTCGACGACGGCGGCGGGCGTCTTCACGCGCGGGGCGGGGATCTCGATCCGCGGCGCGGGCGGGACGACGGCGGCCGCGGCGAGTTCGGCGCGCAGCAGTTCGAGGGGCGGCAGCGCGGTCTCGACCTGCGGCCGCTCGACGCGCGGCGCGGGCTTCTCGACCTGCGGCGTCTCGATGCGCGGCGTCTCGACCGACGGCGTGGCGATCTCCACGCGCGGCAGCTCGATGCGCGGGGCCGGCGTCTCGATGTGCGGCGTGGGCGTCGCGATGTGCGGCGCCGGCATCTCGATGCGAGCGGCTTCGGCGCGCGGTGCGGCGATCTCGGCACGCGGCGCGGGGGTCTCGAGCCTCGCCGTTTGCACGCGCGGCGCCGGCGGGGCGACGCGGGCCGCGATCTCGATCACGGGCGCCATCCCGTTGCTGTGGCTCGAGCCGTGGGTGTTGAGCATCTTCTGCAGACGCACGCTCGTCGCCCGCGCCGTGCTCGGTCCGCTCACCAGCGGCACCACCTTGTCGGCGCGGTCCCCGACCGTCTTCTCGGCCGGCCGCTCGGACCCCATCGACTCGGGCGCGCGTCGCATCTGAGGCTCGGACACGCGACGGGCGATCGGCGCGGGCGTGAACTCGGGAAGGCCCGAGCCGCGCCGCAACCGCGCGATCGTGTCGAAGTAGGCCGCGGGCGTGCCGCTCACATCCAGGTGGCGGAACTCCACGCAGTCGACCTCGGAGAAGCCGAGCTGCTTGATCTTGCGATGGAACGCGTCGGGCATCCGTTCGATCACGAACATCAAGCGCGGCGGCCGCGCGGCAGAGATCTCGACCGAGGGATAGAGCCGGCGAATGGCGTCCGGATACTCGAGGCACCAGGAGTACGCCTCGACCGCCTTCATCAGCATGTCCTCGTCGGCGGTGAAGCCGGCGGTGATCAGCACGAGCGCGCCCTCGGCGTCGAGGGCGACGGTGTCGATGGTGGCGTGACCGAGCAGCACGCGCGAGTCGAGCACGGTGAGTCCGGACTCGATGCCGTCGAGGTGCTCGATCACCAGCGACTGCAGCTGTCCGAGATCCACGACTTCCAGCTTCTTGACCACCAATCTCATCGCCTGCTCCTCGCGCTGGATTTGCCCGTGTCGGAGGGGAGGAGGAGCAAAGGGGGTACCAAACCGGTGCATCAGGCCTTAAAGTGCTGAAAATTCGCTTAAAACTAGGATGCCTCGGCGGGCAAAAGGCCTGATGTCCGGTTGATTCCTAACCGGTCGGACCCGATGGCAAGCTGCGCCATGGCGAGGAACTGACCGGGCCCGGCGCCCCGGCCGACGGGGAATTAGGCTTCGGTCAGCTTCTTTCGGAGGGTCTGGCGGGTGATGCCGAGGACCTTGGCGGCCTCGCTCTTGTTGCCCTTCACCTGCTGCATGACCTTGAGGATGTACGAGCGCTCGACGGCGGCAAGGGTGCGGGCCGTCGGCGCTGCATCCTCGGCCGGCCGACCCTCGGGCAACTGGGAGAACTGCGCCGGCAGGTTATGGGCGTCGATCGACTCGCTGATCGACAGGATCACCGTCCGCTCGACGAGGTTCTTGAGCTCGCGCACATTGCCGGGCCACGCGTAGCCGAGCAGCAGAACCTCCGTCTCCGGCGCGAACCGCCGGACCATCTTGTGGAACGTCCGATTCGCCTCGGTCAGGAAGTGGCGCGCCAGCGGCAGGATGTCTTCCGTGCGCTCGCGCAGGGGCGGAATGGTGATCGGGATCACGTTGAGCCGATAGAAGAGGTCTTCGCGGAACTTTCCCTCTTTCACCATGGTCTCGAGCGAGCGATTCGTGGCGGCGATGACACGGACGTCGACCTTGATATCGCGTGTGCCGCCCACGCGCTTGAACATCCGCTCTTGCAGGCAGCGCAGCAGCTTGGCCTGGCTGTTCGGCGCCATCTCTCCAACTTCGTCGAGGAAGAGGGTGCCGCGGTCGGCCATCTCCATGAGCCCCTTCTTCGTCGCGCGCGCGTCGGTGAATGCCCCCTTCTCGTGACCGAACAGCTCGCTCTCGAAGAGCGTCTCGGTGATGGCCGCGCAGTTGACCTCCATGAACGGGAAGTTGCGCCGCGCGCTCTCGTAGTGCAGTCCCTTCGCCACCAGCTCCTTGCCGGTGCCGCTCTCGCCGTGGATGAGGATCGTGTGCGCCTCGCTGCGCGCGAGCTGGCCGATGATGTCCCGCAGCCTCCGGGTCGAGTCGGACTCGCCGATGAGCTGGTCCGTGCGGTACTTGCCTTCCTCGCGCTTCGTGAGCCGGGTAATCTCGCGGCGCGCCTTGACCTCGTCGAGCGCGCGGCTCACCGAGATCCGGAGCTTCTCGAGATGCTGGAAGGGCTTCTCGAGGTAATCGGTGGCGCCTGTTTTGATGGCGGCCACCGCGCTCTCGATGTGGCCGAACGCCGTGATCATGATGACGGCGCTGTCGGGATGCTTGGCCTTCAGCTCGCGCACGACCTGGATGCCGTCCATGTCGGGCAACCGGAGGTCCACGAGGGCCACGTCGGGCGACAACTCCTCGGCGAGCTCGAGACCCTCCTTGCCGGTGCCGGCGGTGTGGACCTCGACGTCGTCCTGGGCGAGGACTCGGGACACCAGCGTGCGGATGTTGCGCTCGTCGTCGATGACCAGGATGGTGTCCATCGCCTTCTGCGATTCTAGCCGAACCGGCCCTGCCAAGAAAATAGCCAATTGCGTTGAAATTGGCCAGACCGTCGGTGAAAAACGACCGCTGATACCGATTAATTACCTGAATGTAAGCGGGCTCTTATACGACGTGGCATATGCCTTGTAATCCCTGGATACCGGAGGGAGCGACCGTGATTTCACACGTCTCGAGGCAACCACGAGGCCTGAACGAGTTGCTCAGGGAGCTCATCCAGATCGGCATCGCCTTGTCGAGCGAGCGGGATCTCGGGGTGCTGCTCGAGCGGATCGTGGCCGAGGCGCGGCATTTCACCAACGCGGAGGCCGGGACGCTGTTTCTGAGGGAGGGCGGCGCGCTGCGCTTCGCCGTCGTCCAGAACGAGCCCTTCGTGCAGCGCTTCGGCGCGGCCGACACCCGTGCCCGGGTCGGCACCGGCGCCGAACGGCTGGCGCTGGACCTGCCGGCCTTGGCCGACCACGTGGCCAAGACGGGCGAGACGATCGTGCTCCCCGCCGTATACGGCGTGCCTGACGGCCGGCCGTCGGCCTTCGACGCGCCCACCGACGACGGCACGCGCTCCGTGCTCGCGGTGCCGCTGCAGGAGCCGGCGGGCAACGTGGTCGGCGTGCTGCAGCTCATCAACGCGCGCGACGAGGACGGCGAGGTGATCCCGTTCGCGGCGGCGTTCGAGGGGCTCGTGCGCTCGCTCGCCGCGCAGGCGGCGGTGGCGATTCGCAACGCCACGCTCGAAGACCTCTCGTTCAAGG
>WNFR01004923.1_pt1 | contig 13698 bp, 10 predicted proteins | sample 5400221 | NCBI WGS metagenome assembly WNFR01 (sample SAMN13153357, study PRJNA577476) | soil metagenome | isolation source: 40 cm soil under Madrone tree | place: USA:California | collected 2016-06-14
AGCGCGAGCGCGGCATCACCATCAAAGCAAAAAGCATTCGCCTCCACTACAAAGCGAAAGACGGAAACACCTACCGCCTGAATTTGATCGACACGCCCGGCCACGTCGATTTTTCCTACGAAGTCTCCCGCGCGCTTTCCGCTTGCGAAGGCGCCTTGCTGGTGGTCGACGCCAGCCAGGGCGTCGAAGCGCAAACCGTCGCGAACACTTTCCTTGCCGCCGGGCACAACCTCACCATCCTTCCGGTGATCAACAAAATCGATCTGCCCGCCGCGCAGCCCGACTTTGTTAAGGAGCAAATCGAAAACGTGCTGGCCATTCCCGCGCACGACGCGCTGATGATCAGCGCGAAAAGCGGGCTCGGCGTGGAGGATGTGCTCGAAGCCATCGTGCAGCGCGTTCCGCCGCCGAAAGGCAGCGCGGAAAATCCGCTGCAAGCACTAATTTTCGATTCCTGGTTCGACATTTATCGCGGCGCCGTGGTCCTGGTGCGCGTGATGGAAGGGCGCATCACCCCGCACCTGAAAATTCGCTTGTGCTACAACAACCAGGTCAATGAAGTTGAAACGCTCGGCACACTCACGCCGAAGCCTGTCGCGCTCGACAACCTCGAAGCCGGCGACGTGGGCTTCGTGGTCGCCAACATCAAGGATGTTGCGGATGCGCGCATGGGCGACACGGTCATCGAAGCGGACCGTCCTGCTCCTGCGCTGCCCGGTTTTGAAGCCATCAAGCCCATGGTCTTCGCCGGGCTCTTTCCCGTGCTCGCCGACGATTACGAGCCGCTGCGCGATGCACTCGGCAAATTGAAGCTGAACGACGCGTCATTTTTCTACGAGCCGGAGAATTCCGTAGCGCTCGGCTTCGGTTTTCGCTGCGGCTTTCTCGGCTTGCTGCACATGGAAATCGTGCAGGAGCGGCTGGAGCGCGAGTTCGGCTTGAACCTGATCACTACGGCGCCCAGCGTGCGCTATCGCATCTCGCGAGTGGGCGGTGAAGTCATCGAAGTGGACAGCCCGGCGAAATTTCCAAGTCCCGGCGATATCAGCAAAATCGAAGAACCCATCATCAAGGCCATGATCATCACCAACGACGACTCGGTCGGCGGCATTCTGCAGCTTTGCCAGGACAAGCGCGGCACGCAAAAAGGTTTCGAGTATTTGTCACCGACGCGCGTCATGCTCACTTACGAATTGCCGCTGAACGAAATCGTGCTCGATTTTTACGACCGGCTGAAAACGGTTTCGCGCGGCTACGCTTCGCTCGATTATCACCTCGCGGGTTACGTCGAATCCGACTTGGTCAAGCTCGACGTTTTGGTGGGCGGCGAACCGGTGGATGCGCTGTCCATGATTTGCCATCGCGAGCAGTCTTACGAGCGCGGCCGGGACTTGGTCTCGCGCCTACGCAAATTGATTCCGCGGCAAATGTTCGAGGTGCCCATTCAAGCCGCGATTGGCAGCCGCGTGATCGCGCGCGAAACGGTCGCGGCGATACGCAAAAACGTTCTGGCCAAGTGCTACGGCGGCGACATCACCCGCAAACGCAAACTCCTCGAAAAACAAAAAGAAGGCAAAAAGCGCATGAAGCGCGTCGGCCAGGTGGACATTCCACAAGAAGCCTTCCTCGCCGTCCTCAAAGTAACCTCCACCGGCGACGAAGAGTAAGTTGATCGAACCTTCGATCTTGTCGCTGCTAGATTGATAGGTTGCGCGTCCCTTTGGCTGTGACCTTTGCGCGGTTGTCTACTTTCCTGCACATGGTGTCCACTTTCCAGAGACACTGGGGTAACATAGGGGGTAGGTTTCCACATGACTCCGCCGAAACAATTCCTTACTGACGAAAAAGGCGAGAAGATTGCCGTTGTCATCAGCATCAAAGAATACGAAGAGATGCTGGAAGAGTTGGAGGACGCGGAGGCTCTGCGCGAGTACCACGAGGCGAAAGCCTCTGGTGAAGTAGGAGTTCCGTTCGATGAAGCCATGGAGAGAATCGAACGCGAACGAAATCGTAAGTGAGCTACAGTCTTATAGTCCTGCCTTCTGCCGAAAAATAGATTCTTCGATTGAACTCCCCAGATCACGACTCCGTTAGAACGAGAATCGCCGCATTGAAAAAAAACCCGCGACCGGCAGGGTCTCGAAAGTTGCGCGACGTACCGGGCTGGCGAATCCGAGTCGGGCGTTACCGGGTCGTCTACGAAATCGACGATTCCCAAAAGATTGTAACGGTTCTGAAAGTCGCGCACCGCAAGGACATATACAGGTAGCTTCATTTGTCGGTCTTCGCTTTCACTTCGGTAGCGAGGCGGCCGCGGTGGAGTTGGATGTTTACGGCGTCACCCACAGCGACTTGTGCGGCGTCGCGTAGGAGTAAGCCTGCTGCGTCGGTGGCTATAGCGTAGCCGCGTGCTAAGGCGCGGAGGGGGCTACGCTCTTCGAGCTGGAGGCGCAGGCGGTCGAGGCGCTCGCGTTTGGCGCGGAGCAGGCGTTCGTAGCGGGCGGCTAGCTCGGTGCTGCGTTTTTCGAGGCGCAAGCGCAGCGCGGCAATCTTCATACGGAAATCGAAGGAGACGATGCGCAGGTGGGCGGTGGTGAAGCGCCGGCGCGAGTGCCGAAGGTTTGCGCGCAGGCCAAGCGCCAGGCGAGAAGTGAGCTCATCGGCGCGCTGACGCTGCTGGCGCAATAGATCGAGTGGGCGGCGGAAGCCTCGGCGGCCGGAAAGTTCATGGATGCGGCGGCTTAATTCGAGCAAGCGATAGCGGACGAGGCTGGCGAGCGTTTCCTGCAGATCGGCGATGTGCTTGTCAAATTCGCGGCGCGTTTGCACCACGAGCTCAGCGGCGGCGGAGGGAGTGGAGGCGCGCACGTCGGCGACGAAATCGGCGATGGTGAAATCGGTTTCATGGCCGACGCCGGAGATTACGGGAATGGCGGAGGCGGCGATGGCGCGGGCGACTTCTTCTTCGTTGAAGGCCCAGAGATCTTCGAGCGAGCCGCCACCACGCGCGAGAATCAGCACGTCCACCATTTGCCGGCGATTGAAGAATTGCAGCGCGCGCACAATTTCCGTGGACGCGCCTTCCCCCTGGACGCGCACGGGATAGACGGTCAAATTCACATTGCGGAAGCGGCGGCGCAAAATGCGCACCACGTCGCGAACGGCCGCGCCGCGCGGCGAAGTGATCAGGCCGATACGGCTGGGGAGCAGCGGCAGCGGCTTTTTGCGATCCGCGGCGAACAGGCCTTCGGCTTCGAGACGTTTCTTGAGTTGCTCGAAGGCAAGCTGCAAAGCGCCGAGTCCGACGGGCTCGATGTTCTCGATATAGATTTGGTATTCGCCGCGCGATTCGTAGACGCTGATGGAGCCACGCACGGTAACGTGCAGGCCGTCTTCGGGGCGAAACTTCATGGTGCGGAGCTGATTCTTGAAGCAGACGCATTTCACCTGGGCGCGTTCGTCTTTCAGGGTGCAGTAGATATGGCCGGACTGCGCTTCGTGGCAGTTGGAGATTTCGCCGGTGACCCAGATATCGGTGAAGTTGCGAGCGAAGAGGTCGCGGATTTTAGCGGTCAGCTCGGTGACAGTGAAGGCGCGGCGTTCGGGCATCAGGTTGAAGGTTAGCTGGCTCATGGTTCCGGGCCGAAAGTGGCGGCTCTTGACGCTGCTATCCTACCCCCACCCGGGTGTTTTGGGAAAAGAGGCTGCAAGTTATAGAAAAGAAAGAGCGGGGGTCCTGAAAAGATGGCAAAGAGGCGGCAAATCGATGCAGAGAAAGCACTTGGGGATTGGGGGAGCGCAGAAAGTTGAGCCGGAGCGCCAGGCGAGAAAGAAAAAGTGCCGTTAAGGTCAAAAGAGTGCGCAAATTATTGAAGGGAAAAGAGATAGCATGGCGCCGTTGCGCCAAAGAGTGCGGAAACGCTTGATAACACGAGAGTTGTTCGGTTGGGGTGGAAGGAAGTATTCGCGAGGACATGGGAAATAGTATCACAGGGGGTTAGCGTCAGTCAAGAGTAAACTTGTAAAGACATGTGTTTTTGCGGGACGACAGCCAAGGCGCGACGATTCAGTCGTACGGTCCGGGACTCTCAGAAGAAGAACATTCCATTTTCATTTTGCCGAGGCGAGTTCGGGCGGAAGGGGGTTGGCGGGGGTTTCTTCGTCCCAGAGGATGCTGATGATCCACCAGCGGCTGCCGTCGTTGAAAAGCTGGATGCTGTTGACGCCACGGGCGAAGGGCTTTTCGCCACGGGCGTTGCGGGATTCGTAACTGCTGAAGACGTGGACGACATTGCCGAATTTTTCGATGCGATTGACGATGGAACTCTCGAAGAAAGGATGAGTCTTAAAGTAGCCGCCAGCACCCTTCACGTAGCCTTCCACGTCGGCGAGAAAGATGGAGCCGCCCTGGCCTTTAGCCGCCGAGGTGAGACGAGCTTCGGGAACGAAGAGGGAACGGAAACGATTCCAGTCGCGATCGCCTGCGGGGCCGGAGATCACGTCATAGAGGGCATGAAGGATGGAGTCTACGGATTTCACGTCGTCGGGTTTGGCAGCGGGGACGCGGGAGGAGAGCGGGGGAGGAGCCGGTGCTTGTTGCGCGCGGAGCGGAGTTGAAACGGAAAGAAGTGCGACGACTAAGAGGAATGATTTCATTTGGAGATCTCCATAGGCGGGAGACTATACACCAGCTGGAGACACTAAAAAGCCTTTCAACGCAAAGCTGTAGCCAAGCCCTTCAAGTTGAGGTTCTTTCCGGCCAGAGCGGTAGTGGGTCCATTTGAAACGTGAATTAATAGTCGAAGGTAACTCCATTCAAACGGACCCACTACCGCCAGAGCCGGAATCTTTGATCGCCTATCCTCATCGGATAGGCTCAGAATGACACGCGCCTTATGGGCAGTTTAGCGGCGGAGATGGGAGAAGAGCCAGAGGAGGAAGGAAAGGACGATGCTGACGACGAGGCAGGTGACGATGGGAAAGTAGAAGGTTGTGTGTTCGCCGCGATGAATGATGTCGCCTGGGAGGCGGCCTAAACGGAAGGGCAAGCGAGCGCCGAAGAAGAGAAGAGCGCCAACGATGGCGATGAGGGCGCCGAGGATTAGCAGGAGGCGGCCGAGGTCGTGGAGGAAATCCATAAAGAGAGTCTAGGAAAAAGCGATGTGAAGAAGCAATGAAGCAAGGAAGTAATGAGGCGGGGAAAATTCTGTGGAAAAAAGCGGACAACCAGAATTCATCGCATGCAGAATTCGCATGCGCTGGGGCAGAGGTGGCTGTCCCACTGGTCGGCTGGTTTATGCGGCTAGATTAGTTCGTGGGCGGCGAAGAAGTAGCTGATTTCGAAGGCGGCGGTGTCGGGTGCGTCGGAGCCGTGGGTGCAATTGTTGCCGATGCTGGTGCCCAGGTCGTGGCGAATGGAGCCGGGGGCAGCTTTCTTGGGATCGGTGGCGCCCATGGTGTCGCGCCATTTGGTGATGGCGCCTTCGGCTTCGAGGACGAGGGCAAAGATTTTGCCGGAGCTCATGAAGTCCGTAAGTTCGCCGAAGAAGGGGCACTCGCGATGGACGGCGTAGAAGCCGCCGGCTTCGTCTTTGGTGAGCCGCATGGATTTGATAGCGAGGATGCGAAAGCCGGCTTTGTGAATGCGGGAAAGGATCTCACCTTGCAGGCCGCGACCGACGGCGTCCGGTTTGATGATTGCGAAAGTTCGTTCGAGAGACAAAGTTAAAGCCTCCTAAGGCGAAGTAATGAAGTAAAGAAGTAAAGATGTAACGAAAAAGCGGGAGGTCATGTTCCGAAAGTTTTCCATTGCTTCCAGAGACTTTTTAACATTGCCCCTAAGACATTAAATTTGTTTTCCAGTCGCGAACATTCTTCCGCTGAGAGAAAACCTTCATCGCGACTCATTTCGAGCCACAACTTGCATTCGTCACACGAACCGATGGCGACCTGAAGATATCTCTTAAATTCTGCTGCTGATGAACGCTTAGCCCAACCTTCCACGATGTTCGCCGGTATCGAGCGCGCAGCGCGGCGAAGCTGTCGAGCAAGCTCAAACTGCTCGGGTCCCGGGAAGCTCCTGGTAACGCGAGATATTTCCAGAGCCAAACCATACGACTCGCGGAAGACATTCAAGTCCTTGTAAGTCTTGATCGCCACTGACACCTCATCACGAAAGTGGCGCGCTTCCTATCCCTACTTCTTTATTTCCTTACATCATTACTTCAATGCTGATGCAACTGTTGAGCCGAGGTCCGCAGGAGTTTCCACACAGCGGATACCGGCGGCGGCCATGGCGGCGTATTTGTCCTTGGCGGTGCCCTGGCCGCCGCTGATGATGGCGCCAGCGTGGCCCATACGGCGGCCGGGCGGAGCGGTTTGCCCAGCGATGAAGCCGATGACCGGCTTTTTCACGTTGGATTTGACGAATTCGGCGGCGCGCTCTTCGGCGTTGCCGCCGATTTCGCCAATGAGGATGATGGCGTGGGTTTCGGGATCGTCGTTGAACATTTTGATGGCTTCGAGGAAGGAGGTGCCGATGATGGGATCGCCGCCGATGCCGATGCACGTGGATTGGCCGATGCCGAGGCGCGTGAGCTGATCGACAGCTTCGTAGGTGAGGGTGCCGCTGCGACTGACGACGCCGACATGGCCCTGTTTGTGGATGCGCCCGGGCATGATGCCGATTTTGCATTTGCCGGGGGAAATGACGCCGGGACAGTTGGGGCCGATAAGGCGCGTCTTTTTGTGGTCGACGACGAGAGAGACGCGGATCATGTCGAGCACGGGAATGCCTTCGGTGATGCAGATGACCAGAGGGATTTCGGCTTCCGCGGCTTCGAGGATGGCATCGGCGGCAAACGGCGGCGGGACGAAAATGACGGAGGCGTTGGCGCCGGTGCCGGTAACAGCGTCGGCGACGGTGTTGAACACGGGGCGCTCTAAATGCTTTGTTCCGCCTTTGCCTGGGGTGACGCCGCCGACGACGTTGGTCGAGTACTCGATCATCTGCTGTGCGTGGAAGGTGCCTTCGCGACCGGTAAAACCCTGCACGATGACTTTCGTTTTTTCGTCAACTAAAACGCTCATCGCGCACCTCCGGCGAGGGCGACGACTTTTTGGGCGCCGTCTTTCATGCCGTCGGCGATGGTGAAATTTAGGCCGGAATCGCGGAGGATTTTTTGGCCGAGTTCGACGTTGGTGCCTTCCATGCGAACGACCACGGGAACTTTAAGTTGAAGATCCTTAGCGGCGGCGACTACGCCGGTGGCGAGGACGTCGCAGCGCAGGATGCCGCCGAAGATGTTGATGAAGACGGCGCGGACGCTGGGATCGGTCATGAGAATGCGGAAAGCGTTCTTAACTTGCTCGGAGGAGGCGCCGCCGCCGACGTCGAGGAAGTTGGCGGGCGAGCCGCCGGCGTATTTGATGATGTCCATGGTGGCCATGGCCAGGCCGGCGCCGTTGACCATGCAGGCCACGCTGCCATCGAGCTTGATGTAGTTGAGGCCGTATTTGGAGGCTTCGACTTCCAGAGGATCCTCTTCGTCCAGATCGCGAAGTTCGCGAATGTTGGCGTGGCGAAAGAGCGCGTTGTCGTCGAAGGTCATCTTGGCGTCGAGGGCCACGAGCTTGCCGTCACCAGTGAGCACGCAGGGATTAATTTCGAGCAGCGAGGCGTCGGTATCGATGAATGCGCGATACAGGGCTTGCAGGAACGGCGTGGCGTGGGTAGCGACGTCGCCGGGGAGACCGAGTCCGAAAGCGATCTTGCGCGCCTGATAAGGCTGCAGGCCAACAACCGGATGGATGGGCTCGCGCAGGATGGATTCGGGATTTTCCTTGGCGACTTCCTCGATTTCCATGCCGCCTGCGGCACTGGCCATGAAAACGGGAAGGCCGCTGGAGCGATCGACCAGCAATCCGAGGTAAAGCTCGCGCTTGATGTCTAGGCCTTCTTCGATGAGCACGCGCTTGACGATGCGCCCACCAGGCCCAGTTTGCGGGGTGACCAGATTCATGCCGAGAATGTGGCCGGCGATTTCGGCAGCTTCGTCGCCGGAGCGCGCGAGCTTGACGCCGCCGCCTTTGCCACGGCCGCCAGCGTGAATTTGGGCCTTGACCACGACCACATGGGACTTGAGGCGCTGCGCGGCTTCGCGAGCTTCTTCCTTGGTGTAGGCCACTTCGCCGCGCGGGGTGGTCACGCCATAGCGCGTCAGAATGGCCTTGGCCTGATACTCGTGAATCTTCATCGAGCTTCCATCAGTGTTAGAATTTGTGCATCCGCAAAACAAAGAAGTTTACTCGGAAGGCGCGAGAGGGGCAAGGACGCCGGGAAATGGCTGCGAACACGACTCTGATTTTGATCGAGCAGATGGAGTCGGGCCACGTTCTGACAAGAGCCGGCGCCGAAGCGGTGATGGAAGAACTGCTCTGCGGCCGGATGGAAACGGCGGAGATCGTGCGGCTTTTGAGAGCGCTGAACGCGAGACCGGTTTTGGTGGAGGAGCTTGCGGGATTTGCTTCGGTGATGCGGCGGCATGCCGCGTGCGTGTTCGCGGACGGAGAAGCGCGCCCGGAACGCATGATCGATACGTGCGGGACGGGCGGGGATGGGTTCGACGCGTTCAACATTTCGACGACGGCGGCGATTGTGGCGGCGGCGGCCGGAGCGCGCGTAGCCAAGCACGGCAACCGCGCGGCGAGTTCGCGCAGCGGCTCGGCGGACGTGCTGGAGGCGCTCGGAGTAAGGGTGGATTTACCGTGCGCGCGCATAGGAGTGGCGATCCGCGAGGTGGGGATCGGGTTTCTGTTTGCGCAGGCGGCGCACACCGCAGCGCGCCATGCGGCTCCGGCGCGGAAGCTGATCGGCGCGCGAACGGTTTTTAATTTGTTGGGGCCGCTGACGAACCCAGCCGGAGCGCACGCGCAGGTGCTGGGCGTTTTTTCCGCGGAAGCGTTGGACCTGATGGCGGCGGCGGTGGCGGAGTTGGGGGTGGCGCGCGCGCTCGTGGTGCACGGAGCGGGCGGGCTGGACGAGATCTCGCTGGCCGGGGAGACATTGGTGGCGGACGTTCGTGACGGGACGATCCGGCACTACACGGTGACGCCGGAAGATTTTGGAGTGGCGCGGGCGCCGCTGGCGGCGATTCAAGGCGGGCTGCCGGCAGAGAATGCGGCAGTCATTCGGAGAATTTTTGCGGGGGCGTTGGGAGCGCGGCGGGACATCGTGGTGGTGAATGCGGCGGCGGCGTTGGTGGCGGCGGGAGTCGCCGGGGATTTCAGGGAAGGCGCGGAGCTGGCGGGGAAAATGCTGGCGTCGGGCGCGGCGGAAGAGAAGCTTTCGGCTTTGCGGGAGTTTACGAATGCGAGTCCATGAGCCTGAGCTCCTGCGGTGCGAACCTACAGGGCGCCGGATGTTTAAATTTTAGCGGGGGCGAGACGGGCTGTCGGGACTCTCGAGTTCGCGCACAAGGATGGGGATTCCTGCGCCGACAACTGCACCGATCATAATGAAAAGAAAGACTGGCCGATGCTTTCCGTGTTTCTTTCTATCCTGGTCGGGATTCAGTCTGCTGGCATACGCGATTTCCGTGTCTGAGGGATCCAGGAGCACGCCATAGGATTTGCCTTCTTCAACTACTTCAGTTTCGCAACGATAAGAAAACTCCAACGCGCCGCGTTGCGCGAAGACGTGTAATTCCCTGCCGCTGATAATTTTGATGGTTGCCATCGTGAGGGAGCCGCTGGCCGGGCGGAGTACGGCGCCGTCTGCCAGAACGGCAAGCGATGCAGTGGGCGTCGTCGAAAAAATGAGCGTGCCGGAGGCCAGGTCGATGGTGGTCGCGGCGGGATGAGGGATGGCGGACTGGTGCAGCGTCAGGGTGGTTTGCGGGTCGAGGTGCAGCGACAAAGACGGGCTGGTAATACGGAGAGAGCCGCGAGCTTCAGTGGACAAGCGGTCGCCGTCGTAAACGGTAGTGCCGGCGGAGGCGCCGGCGTCGCCGATGTGAGCGCGATCAGCGTGAGCGACGAGGGCCAGCGGAGCCGCGGGCAAGGCGGAGGGGTGCGCGGCCAGCGAAAACGCCAGCGCCAGCGCCAGGAATTGGCGAAAGAGGATCGTAGTGGCCTCACCGGGGACAGGGTTAACCGATGATCGATCCGCAGGAACAGCCAAATGCCGCTAAGAATTTATTAAATATAATATTACACTTATAGATATAAAATACCTCGGGCGCTGGTGTCAAGTGGAAAAAGCGGGAGGGCAATCGCGGGGCGCGGCCGCTCAGGTGCCGCATACCACATCGCGAGTTGGCGTGTGTTTTGCCCGGCCCTGCGGCGCGGTATATAGTGGCAAAGGGCGGCTTGCGCACCGCATCGCGCAGGCGCGCAGCTTCGCTTTCGAGAAAACCGCAGAGGCAACCGCAAGGAATGGCTGCAGACGTCAGCAAACACCTGGATCGCGCCAAGCGATTCCTGGAGAGAAACCGCATCGAGGACGCCATCTCGGCGTACCTGGCGGTGCTGGACGAGGCTCCGCAACACCAGGAAGCGACGCAGGCGCTGGGGGATTTGTACGCGCGGGCGGACCAGCCGGACCGCGCGGCGGTTTACTACGGGCAGTTGTTCGACATGCTGGTGGAGCCGCGGGACGAGAGCAAAGCCCTGGCGATTTATAACCGCTTCCTGCGGAGCAGCTCGCGGCAGCCTCCGGAGCGCATAGCGCGCTATGCGTTTTTGCAGCAAAAGCAAAATCGCGGCGACGAAGCGATTGAGCAGTATACGAAAGCGGCGGATTTATTCGTGGAAGCGGGGCGGCAGGAAGATGCGCTGTTTTGCCTGGAGCGCACGGCGCAACTGCAACCAGACAACTTAGGAAGGCAGCTGCGCGTGGCGGAGACCGCGGAGCGGTTGGGAAAGAACGCGCTGGCGGCGAAGGCGTTCTTGCGTGCAGGCCAATTGGCGACCGCGGGAGGCTCGCCGGAGGAGGCGCTGCGGCTTTTTGGGCGGGCGTACAAGCTGGCGCCACAGGAGCGCAGCGTCGCGCTACTGTATGCGGAAGCGAAGTTGCGCGCGGGGGACGCCGCGCAAGCGGCGGCGCTGCTGGAGCCCTTTGCCGCGGCGGACAGCGATGCCACGTTCCTGGATACGTTAGCGGATGCGCTGATGCACGGCGGCAAACTGGACCGCGCGCGGCAGATTCTGGAGCGGCTGCTGAAGGAGAAAAATCAGGGGATTCCGCGGCTTTTCGAGCTGGTCAATGCTTACGGCGCAGCGGGGCAGGACGACAAAGCGGTGGAGGTGCTGCAAACGTTGAAGAAGCGCATGTACGCCGACCGGCAGCAGAACGATTTTATCGCGCAGGTGGAAGGCGTCGGAGAGAAGCACCCCAAGTCGAAAGCGATACTGGAGTATTGCGCGGCGTTTTACAACGAAGCGAACCGCGAGACGCAGTACTTCGAGATATTGATCAAGCTTTTCGATGTGTATTTGAACGCGGGCAATGTTGTGAAAGCCTGCGAGGAGCTGGAGAAGCTGCTGGACATTGATCCCTACGATCACCGGAATCAAGAGCGAGTAGAGCGCTTGCACGGGCGCGTGGACGATGCGTTTTTGAAGCGTGTTGGGGCGCGGCTGAGCAAGTCCGGGACGGCAGCGCCGCAGAGGCCGGTGCACTCGCACTCCTCCACGGCGGACACGGTGAGCACATCCCGGTCTGCGAGCGGCGATGGGAAGCAATTGCAAGGATTGGAAGATTTGATCGTACAGACGGAAATCTTCTTGCAGTACTCGTTGCAGAATAAGGCGCTGGAGCGGCTGCAAAAAATCGCGTCGATGTTTCCCGGAGAGGAAGAGCGGAATACGCGCTTGCAGAATTTGTACCAGACCGCCAACTGGTGGCCGCCGGGGGCTTCGAGGCCTAAAGCGGCGGTGCCAACAACACCTTCGGTGAGCGCGGAGCCAGTGCCGGAGTCGCCGGCGATGGGAATCACGCAAAAGACGGGCGTGTACACGGCGGAAACGCTGCGGGATTTGGCGAAGATATCGGAGATCAACCAAAAGATTTTCCGGCAGCAAACGCCGCGAGCCATGCTGAACACGGCGGTGAACGAAGTAGGCGCTTATCTGCACTGCTCGCGAGCGCTGGCCGTGTTTGGAGCGCCGGGGCGTCCGCCGGAAATGGCCGCGGAATTCTGCGCGGGAGGCATGAAGGCGACTCCGGGCGCGCAGGTGGTGCTGCTGCTGGCGCAGATGGAAAAAGCGCAGCCGGATGAGCTGGGCGGGTTGACCTTGGGCGCGGCGGAAAGCTCGATTCTGAAAGAGATGGGAATCAACACGGTCCTTGGAGTGAGCATCACCGATAAGGAGACGCAGAGTCCTGCGGGGATGCTGATCGTGGGGCACGCGGACGAGCACAAATGGAAGCCCAACGAGGCTTATTTCTTGCAGGCCATCGGCGACCAGATGCTGATGAGCGTGAGCCATACGCGGCTGCGCTCGCTGGTGAGGCGCATGGGCGTTTCCGACGAGCGCACCGGGTTACTAAGCCGGAGCTCGTACCAGAGTTGCTTGCTGACGGAGGCGGACCGCTCGCGCACGCAGGGGACGCCGCTGTCGCTAGCGATTTTGCAGATTGACCGCGGGGCGGAGATTCTGCGGCAGCAGGGCGAATCGCCGGTGGAGCGATTTCTCGAGCAACTGGCACGGTCGCTGCAACCGATCGTGCGACAGAACGATGTCGCGGTAAAATATACGGCGTGGTCGCTGGCGTTCATTCTGCCGGATACCGCCCTGGCAGGCGCGCAGAATCTTGCCGATAAGTTGCGGCGGGCGGCTTCGGGGTTGCGACCGCCGTGGGATTCGGGGCAGGTCACGCTCAGCGCCGGAATTGTGGAAGCGGTGGCCAAATCGGATTATGAGTGCGAGGATATCGTCACGGACCTGATCAATCGCGCGGAAGTTTCCGTGGAGGAGGCTCGGCGGCGCGGAGGGGATACGGTGGTGGCGCTGGAAACCCCGAGGCAGTGACAGGAAAGTTGACAGTCCGCGGAAAGTTGACAGTCGACAGTTGAAGGTTGAAAGTAAAGACGAAGACCCTCGCCAGCGATGCTTTCCTATGCAAGGCCTTCCGATACGAGTTGTGATAATCAACTAAATTTCAAAAGCCTAATGGAGGAATGATGTTTCCTACGGATGTGGTGATTGTCGCTGGAGCGCGCACGCCCATGGCGCGCTATACCGGGTCGTTTTCGGAGGTGTCGGCGATTGATTTGGCGGCGCACGCTTCGAAAGAAGCGATTCGGCGATCGGGGGCGGACCCCGCGGAAATTGATCATGCGATATTCGGGAACGTGATGCAGACCAGCGCGGACGCGCTCTACGGAGCGCGGCACGTGGGATTGAAGGCGGGGCTGAAGACGGAAACTCCCGCGGTTACCGTGAATCGACTTTGCGGGTCGGGGATGGAGGCAATCGCGCAGGCGGCGCAGCGACTGCTGCTGGACGAAGCGAAGATGGTGCTTGCCGGCGGGATGGAAAACATGACGCAGGCGCCGTTTGTGATTCGCGGGGCGCGCGGCGGGCTGAAATTGGGCGGCGGAGCGCTGGAAGATTCGTTGATGGCGGGCCTGACGGATTCATTTTGCGGCTTGCCGATGGCGCTGACGGCGGAGAAGCTGGCAGAGCAGCAAGGCA
>WNFR01004925.1_pt1 | contig 13697 bp, 14 predicted proteins | sample 5400221 | NCBI WGS metagenome assembly WNFR01 (sample SAMN13153357, study PRJNA577476) | soil metagenome | isolation source: 40 cm soil under Madrone tree | place: USA:California | collected 2016-06-14
CAAGTGCGCTGCAAACGCGCCAACCACGACTCAGAAAAAGAAGACGCGAGTAGGGGTGGCTTCCGAGGAGGACGCTTATGACTTCAGTAAATTTTTTTAAAACTATACGATACAAAAATTTTAGAACTTGAGCATTACATGTATGTCATTGCCGCAATTATGATAGATAGATACATCATTGGGAAACGTAAAGGTGTTTCTCCTGTACTCAAATGTTATCGTTTCACAAACTAGCCGAAAATAGCGGGGACTGCGAAGCCGGAAGAATAATTAACGCGAAAGAAGAGTCCGTCTGCGTGTGTGGTACAAAAATATGAAGTTCGGTACTGTACGGAGTTATGGGAGATCATAATATCCGTCAAAGAGAAGGGAAATAGCTGTGTGACGCGTGGCTACAACGTGATTTGACTCGGCACAAAGGAGGGAACAACACTCATGAAACGATGAGAGGAATGACGTCTATGGGGTAGGAGGACTGCAAAACAATCGTGGTCTTGAAAGAAGTCGATACGAAGCGAAGAACAGAGAAAGGCAAGGAGACAGTCCATCATGGCATGGTGAAACACACATGCACACAAAAGAGGAAAGGGGAAAAAGGGGTGGTGGCGGTCACAGAACGACACGAATAACAGCCGTGCCGCCGCCTTCGAGCATCGAACCATCAAACGCCTCCGGGGCGCGCTCGAACGGCAACACACGCCCCGCGCCATACTCGCCTCCGAGCCCCATCAGCGTGTCCAGTGGTGGGTGCTGCAGCGCGGGCATGTCGAGCAACTCTGCCAGTGCGTCACGCACGTCTCCGCCCTGAAAGTCGACATCTGCGGTGCATGACACCCACGCGTATCCGACAATCCGCGCCGCGGACTCGGCCGACGGCGTGGGTGTGACCGGTGAACCAAGCGATGGTTTGCCCCAAGCGTTGTGCGGAGATTTCCCGAAATATGCGCCACCACCGCGGTTGACCGTCATGGCTCGCTTGAGACTGCGCACGCCTGCACGCCAGTGATCCTGTGCGGTTGGTACTGCCTTTCCCGAGCCAGCATCACCTACAATGGTCGTGAACTGCGCAGGGCCACGTGATGGGCTGCTGTGCGCGAGAAGCGCATGAGCGGCATCCCAGATCTCACGCCCGCCCACTGTGTCAAGTACAAAGTCGACGTCGGCGTCGATACTATAGAGCACGTCTAACGGTGCGCCAACGCAGATCCCCTCGACGCCCCATGCTCGCAGGCGAGCACACACTTCTCGTAACCTCCGCGGGATGCTAGTTCCGAGCGCGTTGTCGTCAGACGGGGAAAATAGCATAAGGGGTCCGGAGGTAGCAAGAGCAGAGGCATCAAGGCCAACGATGGAAGGCTCAACCTGGACGACGACATTCACGCCGATGGCACGCAGCATCAGTGTTGCTAGTCCTCCGGTACCATCTTGACCTTGAAGCACCAGAGCGGTGCCGCTGATTGACGATAAGGAAGACTTGCTCGTGGTGTAGGTTTGAATGGCGCGGTAGGCTGGGACTCCTAGAAGCGGAAGAAGGGCGAGAGACTCGAGGGAGAATGACGGCGCGTCAGCGCTTTGGGGATGAATGGTGGTAGAAATGGGAACGCTAGGTTGCGGGGCACGATGCAGATGGTGCCGATTAAGGAGCACAAATTCGGAAAGCGCGCCACACTGTGTGAAGACCACCGTCAATATGACGGAATGTTCAGTGAAAAGAAAGAATTCGGGTGGCGACGGACCTTCTTCGCGTCAAGCAAGCCAATTACCCACTCTCCCTTTTTCAAGAGGTCATTGGAGACTTCTAGTCCACACTCTACAACCCGACCCAAGACTCCACGACCGGGAACGAAACCGGTTGCCCCGAGCCTATCCGAGACAATTTGCCTGTCCAACCCCTCCAGACCGACTGCGTGTACTTGAACTAACACGTGTGAATTTGGAACAAACGATGGCGGTGGTGTATGAGATGTAAGAGCAAGGGCACCTGCAAGGTCATGCTTCTTGAGTGGCCGCGGTCCCGAATTACGCCTGTGCAAGCCTGTACGGAGAAAGGACGCCGAGGCTGATCCACGGACGACCTCTATTGAAACCATAGTATGCTGCGCACGGCCATCACCCGGTAAGTCAATGCGACCGCTGGCAATAGTTCGCCATGGGTTTTGTGGGCGGTATGAGGCACGTGGCAACGTGAGTGTCGTATAGCCAGGAGCTGGGGGTGGGGAAACAAAGGTGGGGACCTGTGGCAGTTCCACAGTACGAGAGACGGAAGTACGTGCGTAGGATGCTGGGGAAGTGGGACGGATATCATGGGAATGGCCCGTGACATGGTTACTATGCGGGTGTGAGGGGGGTGGGGAAGCACGCAAGTCGTCCGCCGAGTCTTCATCCTCTTCGAGCAGGGCAGTCATACGGTGGTTTGTATTAGGGCGGGCGACGATGGTTCGTGAGCGCGGACGAGACTTTGGGAGATTGATGATAGGAGTCGGTGCGGGCTGGGCTATGTTCACGGTTGCGCGGCGCATCGTAGCAGGGTTGATGGGACCTGTAGGCTGCGTGAGCCAGCGTACTTCCTTTGCCCAATCCTCATCGGTGTAAGTGTACGATTTTGTTGCAGAAGAGACGCGGTCTGAGCGTGGAGCTGAAGCCACGTTTGACAACGCAGTCAAGGCGGCACAAAGTTCGTCTGAGGTGGGTGATGTCGAACACGAGACTACGGTGTGGGAGGATGTGGTGGAAGAAGAGGATGAAGAGGAAGAGGATTTGTCGTCTCTGGACTGAGGAGGAGAGGAGTCCCGGGAAAAGAAGGAGAGGGGCAGATCGACGAGCATGGAGGTGGGTGGAGAAGAGAAAGGAGTATAAAAGACGTCGTCGTCGTCGTCGTCAGAAGATGGGTCGTGTTGGTCTGAGCCAGAAGATGGGCCATTGGGAGATAAGTATAAAGGTTCAGGATCAGTCGTATTCGTATTCCTTATTTTCTGATAGGCGAGCTGAATATCGGCCGAGGGAATATCGCCGACGGTGGCCGCACGAACAAGGTCATCCTTCGCCGAATAATACTGCTTCTCTGCCGGAAAAGAATACGTCTGCGAGGGTCGTCCAAGCAACGTTTGAAGCAAAGTCGGCTTTGGCATGGCAGTTTACAGCGCTTTTCATATCGATGGACCCCTACGTACTAAACTTCACTTAGTAGCGGAGACCGAAAGATAACTACTAGCCGAGACTTGATCCAGAAAAAAACAACTTATCATTTTGGCTTATTATTTTGTTTTGTAGTCTTATCAATATATAATTACTTTTCAAATTTCAATAAATAGTCAAAAATATATATATATAAGCCACGGCAAATTTGCCGGCGGCTGATACCGAAACTCAGCAAGTGAATAGGGGGTCCATCGATATGAAAAGCGCTGTAATGGAAAACAACTTATTCACCCCTAACCTCATTATTTATCACATAATAAATCCTATATTATTCGATATCAAACCTCGATCTCTTCCTCCTGCCGCGAACACGACAACCAAGAGAACCACATCATAGTACGGAGCTGTAGACTGTCCTCCTTCCAGACCATACTTTGATTCTGCTCCCGAAATTCACCTGTCAATTTCTCACATCGCGCAATATTGTTTGGGCTGACAAAGTCAACTGACACCTTGATCGAATCTGCCAAGTTTGCAACCTAAATAAAGACCATCGCATCATCCTCATCTCTCATGGCACACGTGAATAACAGACCTGATGTGCACACCCTGCTGGGATGAACACAGCATCCCCCGGTCGTTGATAAACACGATGGCTCTTGATCCCATAGTCATCAAATAACTCCTTCCGCAGGGCAGCATCCAAGTAGTACTGTTGTGATAAGATGGGATCGTGCTGCCCATTGACTCCAAATCGCCGCTTCAAAAATCTCCGCAGTCGGTCTGCGTCTTCTGTGCGGAACAGATCCCATGCAGCCACACCCGGAGATCCGTCCGCTTGCGACTCTGCATGCACCATGATGTTGATACCGTCGGCCATGTCCATGTGAAGTCGTGTCGATCCCTTGGATCCCTCTTCATCAGTCGTCGCCAGAGCGATGTACATCCGTGGGCCTATGACCAAACAAGTCAATGAGACAGACATCACATGATTACCTTGACCACTAACCGAGATCGGGCATGACCGTATTTGATGGAAAGTGCGACGCAATGTTCAGCACTCCATCCTTTCTACTGTAATTGGGTATTGGCACCCCCTTCTGGAACTCTTCGTATAGGTCTGGTAAAGCTGTCTTGAAGTCGGCACTCGATGGCCAGTCCTTTAGCTTCCATATATCTTTCCGGTCCTCGTACTTGCCAAAATATCCAAAAAACTCCCCCAGAGTCACCCGTTTACTCGCGTCTGTTTGACACTCCACAATTGAGCATGTTTGCGATCCGTGCTTGTCACGAAAGTGATCCGGTCGCCAACGAACACCGAACTTCTCCCCCAAACCTGTCACCACTAATGGCGCACCTTGTGACCACACTCGTCGAAACTCTGTGTCTGTCAGCTCGCTCGTCGTATAGATTCTCATTGGGTGCGACGGAATTCCCGTCGGGTCCTCCATTGCTACATATTCGTTTGACGTTGTCCCATTTATAGTTGTCTGCGGAGGAAGGGCCGACGATGGATGTGCCGACGAAGTGGCAGGATCGCTAGACCCTCCCAACATCTTCACCACACCCAGCGGAGCCTGTCTGTTGGTAAGCATAACATGACGAAAAAGTTGGTTAGTTTATAACGCATGCTTGATACAAAACATACGCATCAACCGGAGGTGCAGGTATATCACTTGAGGGTGAGACCACTGCTGGGGAGGTAGACTGGTTCTCAGTAACTGCTGATCGTGACACTTCTGCAACTCCATTTGTCGATGGCTCCGCAGCAGGACCCGACGCAGCTGCTGCAGTCTCGTCCTGAAGCAGCTTCTCCATGCTCTCTATAACACTTTCCAACTCGGTCTTATCGAATCGAGACATGGGCGAAAAGTCCGAATATTGGTGCTCATTTCGACGCGTGCAGGAGAGGAAGAATGGGTTCGTGTGGGCATGCGACTCGCGTTTCGCTTGGAGCGCCGCGATCTCGCTGTCGCTCGCGCCGGGTCGATACTGTGTTAGTTCCCGCACTTTGGAAAAACATTCAGCGCACGCCTCGCGTCCACAGAGTCGACACATCCATGACGAGGAGAAGATCGATGTCATGCACGTATCTGGGAATATGGAGGTATCAATTAGGTAGCGATGACGATCTCGAATAGTGGTGACGCACCGCAAGTCGCACGCACGTCGCTATCCCGCGGTCTTCGTATGATTTCTGGCTTGCGGAGGTGCTCTTGTTCCTCTTTTAGTGTCGGAAGAAGTGCACGCGCAACCGTGAGCTACAGAGGATCGATTACAACTGCAACCGTGTGCGAAGACTAAGACAATCCCTACCTTAATCTCCTTGATGAATACAGCATCGAGTGGTCGATTCCACCGTGTGGGGAATTTCATGCTTGGCGAGTCGGCTTTTTGATTCTCAACAAAACTAACTCCGACAATGTTCTGTTTTTCATCCTTGAGGAAGAAGCGGATACCTTGGAAGCGACACGTGTCTCCGGCCCAACGGCGGGTACAGGATACACACCGAGGGAAACTTTCCGTTTTGTATCGATTCGACATACATCGCGCAAATTGGAGCTCTGGGTGCAAGGGCCCAGTCCCATCGGTTCCCCCGGACCCCGCTGAGTTTTCATTGCCGTTTCGAACGGTACCTTGGAGATGTACGTCAGATGCGATCACAATATAATTGTATTAAGCGCCCAGGATCTGAAGTTGATGACCTACTATCATTAGTACCTGAGCCTGATCCAGGAGTATATGCTTGTAATTGAGCTGTGCAGGAAAGGTAGATTGAATGTCATGATCCCACGCGAAAGGCATCATACCCTAGAGACGACATACCATTCTGTGCAGCAATCTGTGCAGCCTGACTCCGTTTGTTCGCGTTGTAGCCGCGGCGTGATCCATTAGCTGCGATATCGAATGAACCTCGGGACTCACTCCCACCATCAAATATTTGACCTACTTTCGACTGCATCCCTCGCATTCGATCGTTTCCTCTTGCCCCTAGAAGTCTGCGCATCGTCAGGCACGCCGCGCTTGCGAGACGAGGATTCGGGAGGCGAAGAAGATGGCAGTGGGGGCGGGTACGGATGCGGAGCAATGTATGAATAAAGCATGCCCGGGTGTGGTATTGGAGAGTAGTAAGCAGGATGTGCTAAGTAGGCCGGGTGCGGCATGTGTGGATGCTGTGTTGGTGGATGCTCCATGGGCCCGCGTACTGTAGGGATGCCTGCAGGGGTGCGACCATGATGTGGCCACATACCTAATAGAAGTCACAAGAAAAGTGAGCTAGGAAGGTAGACAAGATACGGGCACTTCACCTGCTAGTGCTTGCGGGGGACGCGGAGGATAAACTGCTGGTGGAAGATCTGGACGGTGATACGTGGCAGAATCGGGTCTGGAGGGATGAGGCGAAGAAGCCGCGGTAGTCGAAGTGTCATTCGGTATCGCTGGTGGCGAAGGAATGTTGATAGGAGTCTGTGCGGCTATAAGAGACACTCACACGTTCGTTCATCAGAATATGAAGGTGAGCCATAACTGGCATCAGGACGCCCAGAAGGGCTTGGCCAAGCGGGATGTTCAGGAAGTCCATCTTCATGGGCTCGGGGAACGTGGGGATGAAAGTCTGGGTACGCGCCCAGGGGAGGCACAGCCCCGGGCGCATATCCTCGCATGTGATCTATTCTCTGCCTGTCATGATCAGCAGCACCGTCCCAACTTGCGGGATTGAGCTTGTAAGCTGTGCCGTTCGCAACTCTGTGATGAGATGGTGGGGGCATAGGGGGGTGTGTATATGTCATATTTTGTGCATAATACCCATTCGGATAGGATACTGGCTGGTGGGGAAGCCCATGGTCGATTACGGAAGAGGATGCGACGGGATTGAGGAGCTCGCTTATGGACGAACGCTTATGGGCGTGGGGGTCGGGCATAGGCCCATTCATCGCTGTGAGACGGAAGGATTGAGGCCAGGACTTATAAAGTAGGAGAGGGGCAGAGGACGGGGGAGAAAAAGAGGTGAGGAAGGGGGGAGACTCCCACACACCTGCGCTGACTTTGAAATAAAAGTTGGTCTCCGCTCTTTTATAGAAGAGAACATTGAAGTCAGCCTTCGCATTGATTAAACTTAGCGCTCCAACTCAGCGTGTTCTCAACGTGCTGCACCGCCTTACTCTTTACGGCATACAGGTGATACTGAAGGGCGGTTATCGAGCGCGCCTCATGCGGTAACTGAATGGCCGTCCAACCCGCGCGCTGAGCTTTCGTTTTGTTTACAGCAGATCCGCTAGCATACAGCGACCACCCAAGTCTGACACAAACACATAAAATGTAACCCAATCCATAATTCCAACAAGTACCCTGTATATGCCCAGTTGACTAACCCTTAGAACACTCCCAAACAAACCCGGCGACCTTCAGATACCACAACGTGAACCAAGATGACACCCTTCCGAAGATCGCCCAATACCATCATCGCTCAGCAAATTCACAAGTCACAACAGCAGGCACTCCATCCTCGGATCGTCGTGTTACGCCGTCGTCACAAGGTGATCCAGCTGAGTCTGAAGAGAATTCTGTAACACCCGATGATAGGGACCGGTCCGTGTGAGTTTACTTGGGTTCCAGAAAAAATAAATAAATAAACCTTACCGGTGGCGCCGGTGGAATGTAACGTGTCCCCAGATATTACGGGATCTAACAACTTGGTGTCAGTGGAAAGGCGAAATGGAAATGTGGTGATGAGAATCATCACCATCACTCACCCTTTGCATTTGCATTCAAGTTCCCGCTAACAGGCACTGAAAATGATCGGTCATTTTTGAAATGTGTGAAGTGTGAAATATAACTGACTCATGTTCCACTCCGACGTTCCCGACGTTCCTTTCGAACTCTCCTGAATAGGACATAACGACTTGTGGACAAGTGAGTGTGTAGACCTCCCAACTGGCGTCTGTTCATCCGAACTAGACGGTGATGACAACAGCCCTGTGGTTGAAAACGTTCCGGGGACCACTGCTTGCGTCCCTGGCCGACTTGGGGACGGAGAAACCCTCCCTTCGGGCATATGCAGCCTACGCGCAATGTTCTGGGCCTGCACGGTCTGGCCAGCAGACACCGACTTGATAAAATCTGGTCTGTTGTCCGCAAACATCTGCAATGCTTTGATAGAGCCCCACTCAATGATTTTGCTGTTGAGCCAGTCCAAGGACACGGGTTTTGTCAGAAAATCGTTGCAACCAGCCGCTAGCGCAGCGACCCTGTCGGATTGCAATGATGACGCGGTCAAGGCGACAATGATAACCGAGGAACGGAAAGGGCTCGAAGACATGCGAGAATCATTCGAAACGTCAGACGGAGTGCGCTGACCTTCCGTCTGAGGAGTTCCCGGATAACCTTGCGAATTATTCAGCTTCTCCAATCGACGGATCTCCTTAGTCGCGGAGATGCCGTCCATCACGGGCATTTGGATATCCATCTACCAAACGAATTCATCCGTGAGAAAATGCGATCCAGGTGCAGGGCCGAACCTACCAAGATAAGATGGAATCTCCCGCTCCTCCATTTTTCTACAGCCTCCTCACCGTTCTTCGCCACGTCGTACTTTATCTTCTTTCTTCTCATGAAAGTTGAAAGAAGAGTTTGATTGATCGGGTTGTCTACGAGACCCTCAGTCTTTGTCGCTGAAATGTGAAGATTACAGACCTTCAACGATAAGAACACTGATTGGCGGGACAATACTAGGCTCTGAAGCCTTCCCTTTTCTCATGGGAGAAGACGAAGCCGACGCGTTTTCTAATTGTGAACGACGTGGCCCTGAGCCTCGCCTTTTTGGCGATACTACGACACTCGTAGGTAACTTTTGTGATGGGGGAGATGGTGAAGTTGTCATGCGCAAGGCTTCCATGGTGCTAGCCATCGTGGCTACCTGATGCCCGTCGGCGGAACCTCCAGTGTGACTCGGTGCAGACATCACAGGCGACTCCCCATCCGGGCTTGTAGCCATAGGCGTAGAAACACCCGAACGGACAGGATCAAGGGGGACATGTGGCGGGCTGTGATGACTCTGTTGCGTCGAGGCAGGAGGATTCAAGAAAGTGACACCGCCAGACTGGGGTGACCGCTCGATCGTATCAGAAAGTCTTCTGCTACCTCGTGAATAGACTGGGCCATTCTCAACACCCATACTCTGCGAGCTTGGCCGGGCATTGCGAGAGCGGGATGGGTGAAAGAAAATCCCTGCGGGCTGCCCGTTTGGATTTTGTATGACCAGTCCAGAGGAGGGTGATGAACCGAGTTTCTGTGCAGCCTCGGAGAAGTAGTCCATTCCCTCCGGCAACCCGAGCGGAGATGGCGGTAAGCCGCAGGAGTCGGATATTTCAGCAGTAGCCCTTGGAGAACGCAACGGCTGGTGTGAGAAAGCACGCGGACTGCTGGATGGCCGAGTCATCGGCGACTTGGGACTAGGATGTTGAGGGAAGTAAGACGCTGCAGGATATAGCCCAGGACTTATCGGTGACGTCGCTATCGGAGAAAAGAAGGGATCCACTACTGGCTTAGTAGCGGCCGTGTGTAGCGCTGTGAGTACACGGCGTGGACCAGCAGGTTTGGGTATTATGATGACTTCAGGTAAGCGGCTCGGGGTACTACTGGTCGGCCCAAGTACAGACTGCAGGACTCCCTTTACTCGCTTGAAATTGGCTAGACCAGTAAAGTGGAGAATGACAGTACTTCTCGCCGACAGAGTGGGAGCAGAATGACCAATAGCACGAGTAACCTGGTGAGAAGAGCGTGGTCGGTGATTCGCAGCGAGGTTTGGCCGCTTGCGTGAAAACTGAAATGGGTGCAGTAACTCAGCCCGCAACTTTCGGAGACGCTCCCGAAGCACCGAAATATCATCATCGATCAAGATGAACGACGGAGACAGGTTTTGCGCCTTAGGAGTGAGAGCAACTGGCGGTGGTGGGTCCTGCTCGGGGAGTGTTTGGAGAATGGAACCACCACCTACTGTGGTGGGGTACTCAACGGAAGGGGGAGTTGCCGCCTCTCGAACAGGAGAGCCTTCAGCGTCTGAATCAGATGATGCATGGCTCACGTCGAGCCCCCACGAGGCCAAGTAGCTCGTAAGATGTTGGGCAAAAATTCCAGTTGCGTTTGCGTACAACGAAACCTTTTTCCCCTTCAATGTGTCTACGAACTGGGAAAGATCCTCCAAAGTTGGTTCCCCAGACAGTTTGAAATCTGGGAACGCCTGAAGAATTGGATCATCATCAGATAGAATCACGGCTGAGTTGACGACGGCAGGAGAACCACGCTCAAGGGTCACGGACAGCTTGCAGGTGAAGGTTGTGTCTGTCAGCTCATGGGTAAACGAGGCTTTGGTATGTTGTATGAGTCGACGGAGAATGAGGGAATCTACGGACGGTTCCGTGCGCATAGATGTTCTAAGGGGTGGCTGGGACGCTCCCAAAATATGCTGAACAAACGTGTGTGTAATCTGAAAGGTACAACGCAACGGCAGATTTGGATCAGGTTGGGAGGTTGTATCGGCAGGCTCTGTAGCATCCAGAGGAACCTCGAAGACAGGAGAGTCCCCTGCTCCCGGGGACGCAGCGACCGGAGCAACTAAGTAAAGACCAATTTGGACAGAGTCACCGGAATGAGCCGTCGCGAGGATTTGACGAACAATCTGCGCGGAGTATGAGGACAGAACTAAGCCTTAAGAGTGTTAACTGACGTGTGACAATGTATAAGAGATCGCGATCTCGTCACCCTTCACTGGAATATGCTTCATCCCAACATCCCCATGATACAGAACAAGGTCAACTTCAACATCGGCAGACATCCCGCTGAGGGCGTCACCAACACTTTGTAAAGTTTCACCGATATCAAAGTCGTGCACCTGGGTCTGGGGTGCTTGGAAAGGTGAGTTTGAAATTGTGGAATTACAAGTTCTATGGGGTGGGTCGCACGAGGGCAAGGAAAGGGAAGTATTGAAAGCAGCCATATTGGCGGACATGAAATTAAGACTCTTCATGACAGTGAATAATGCCGAAACGGAAGGGGTGGGGATAGGTAAAGCACAGGCGGAGAACTGCTCCTTCGCAGGGTCAAAGACCTGCGGAGGTGACAACCGGAGAAAAGTCTGTACGACCATCTGAACCGAGTCCGCTAGTTCCAGCGACAATTCGTGGAAATGTACCATGTCGGGGGCTGGTTGCGTAGAGGGGGTCACGAAACCAGGCGGTGATGGCAGCGGAGACCGCTTAGGATTCATTAGATGTTCAATTTGGGATGGTAACGGCACAGAGAAAGCGCGCGATAGCCGATGGTTAGGTGGAGAAACCTGGTCTAATGGATTCTGTTCCATGTTGAGTCGATTGGTGGGCGTAGTGAAGTCAGATTCCTCCGATTCCTCGCCATGCCCCTTCCTTCCTGCTCCGGTGCTCCATCGTCTGGTCTTAAATTTCTCGAATCCTGTTTTCGATTCAGTTTCAGTTTCATGCTCGGAGGGGACGGAGTCTGCATCCGAAGAACTGAGGGAGGCGTGACGATCGACCAACGAAGGAAGAGAAGGGACAGGTCCAGTGTCTGTTGGCCATGCGAAACCGAATTTACCGGAGTGAGGAAGGTCAACCACCAGAGATTCTTGGAGAGAAGGTTCGCTGCCATTGCTAGCGATTGCTGGTGGCAGGCGTACAGTGGGAAGTCGTGGTGCGGTAGACATGGAAAGATGACGAAAGATGCTGTGGTTGTTGGGCAGACCCGCCGGGAATGACACAGGAGGGGAAACCCAGCGATAGTAAGAAACCTATATCGAGCCAAATTGAAAGGTTCCCCTGTCAGTGAAGGTCGATATAGTCCCTGCCCGTGAATGACGGTGATGAATGTTGAGAGGTGAACGACGAGCCAGTGGGCGGTTGCCACCAGACCCCAGACCGGAACTGCGCTCTTCACGGGCCGTCGTCACTCGGTCCTTATCTCTCTCACCTCCCTCACAGCACAGATCTCTAGCACACTGGTTTGGATTTACCCTCTGCCTGCCCCTTGCCCAGCTATTGGCCCAAAAACTTCTCCTCTTCCGAACCCAGGTTTATATCTGACTCTGAGCCCCTCGGCGCCGATATAGTACGTCCACGGAATCGCAGAGTTCTGGATATTCTAACGTTGTGGTCATGCGTCTGTACCTCTCTAAACTTCTTGCAGGTACGATCAGCCTATTAATGACCACCGTCTAGGCCAGTGTCTGCGATGGTATGTCTACCTATCGTGGCCTAGTACCGTCGAGACCTATCACTGACCAAGGGCATTGCACACCACAACGTTCACTCCATTGTGATAGACCCCTAGGCAACGACCAGGATGCTCTGGCCCAAGTCCCTACTGTGACTTGGCACTTGAATTGGATGTGAAGAGGATGTTATTCAACTTCGCTAGGCTCCAAGGAATGTCAAGGGCTCCTGTTCCACGCCCAAGCCCAAGTTCTCGCCCATTCCATCGTGTCTTCCTCCCTGCCACGGAAGGTCACTCTTGTCATTTTCACCCGTGTTCCATTCCAGTCGCCGCTTCAAAGCCATGAACAGGTGTTTCGCGCATACCTCGAAAGGAGACCGGCCATCTGACAAGTTTCGAGGGTGCTTTCATGAATACCCTACGCCCCATGCTACGCAGGGTGGTGAAGTCGATGACAATGAGGATAGGAACTCCGAACATCCAAATGAACACTCGACACTTGACACCAGGAGTTGTCCCCACCTGATCTCGGTGTTGTTACTGGAACGAGCCTTTCTGAACTTGGAATTCTTTTTCGTATAGCAGTACCCAATGGCCCCTCAGACGCCGATATATACGAAATTCACTTTACCAAGGCACTACTACGACGTATGTACGGGCCGGGTGTATGGCGAATACAGCGCGCGACGGGCGCGAAGACACTACCGTGTTGCGTGATGACTCATACTCTGTCGCGGCGATTTCCGAGTAAATCCACGTCACCCACCTGTGATTGCTTTCGGAGTGCACGAAAGGAAAACACGGATGCCGCGCAGTCTACGTCCCACGCGTGATTGGGCCGTTTTCATGCTAGTGCATAGTCAAGCCTATTCCTGTTGGTCGCACACGGGGCGCATTAATTTCATTCACTGGCATTTCATATCGCCCCTACTCTGACAGACATCGTCACAAGGACACCATAAGTCGTGACGGAAGGGTGATTTACCTTATAGATGAATCTCGCTTCCGCACAACCTCACATCTTTCACAGGACTACACTTATATCACAGGTGACAGATCAAGTTAAACCCTTACTGTACGTCGCCGTCAGACACTTAATACACAGAACAGAATATTGAGGTTGAAAGAGTCGTGGCTGTGAGTGGACACTGCGTTACGAATAACAATGTATGTAGGGTGATGAAGTGCAAAGAAAACCAAGCGAACCAGACGTCAGACCGCAATTAGACACGAACTGAACTATGAGCCAATTCGATGCAGGCGGTCTGCTTTGTATGACGAGGCAAGCACACCCATAACGCTCAGTACTGTAGCTCGACGTCACCCTCAGCTACCAAGTC
>WNFR01004926.1_pt1 | contig 13695 bp, 10 predicted proteins | sample 5400221 | NCBI WGS metagenome assembly WNFR01 (sample SAMN13153357, study PRJNA577476) | soil metagenome | isolation source: 40 cm soil under Madrone tree | place: USA:California | collected 2016-06-14
CGACGATGAAATATGTATCGCTGACGTGGATGTCGATCGGGACCGCGCCGAGCATGACGCCGGAGAGGCCGCCGATCACGAACATCGAGAGGAAGCCGAGCGCGAACAGCATCGGCGTCGAGAAGTTGAGCTTGCCCTCCCATAAGGTGGCGAGCCACGAAAAGACCTTGATTCCGGTCGGGACGGCGATCACCACCGACGTCACCATCATCGGCACCCGCAGCCACGGCGCCATGCCCGACACGAACATGTGGTGCGCCCAGACCGAGAAGCCGAGCACGAGGATCGCCATCAGCGAGAGCGCCATCAGGCGGTAGCCGAAGATCGGTTTCCTGGCAAAGGTCGAGATCACCTCCGAGGCGATCCCGAAACCGGGCAGCATCATGATGTAGACGGCCGGGTGCGAGTAGAACCAGAAGATGTGCTGGTAGCCGAGCGGATAGCCGCCCTGCGCCGTGTTGAAGAACGACGTGTGCATCACGTGGTCGAACATCGAGAAGAACTGCGACCCGGCGATGAACGGCGTCGCGACCACGACGAGCAGCGACGTCGTGAAGTTCGCCCACACGAGCAACGGCATCCGCCAGAACGTCATGCCCGGCGCGCGCATCGTGATGATGGTGACGAGGAAGTTGAGCGCGGTCATGATCGAGCTCGCGCCGGCCCACTGCACGCCCTGGTTGAAGAACACGGCACCGAGCGGCTGGTGGCTCGAGCAGAGCGGCGCGTAGCCCGTCCAGCCGCACGCGAACGCGCCGTTCGGGATGAAGAACGACGCGAGCATCATGACCCCGGCGATCGGAAGCAGCCAGAACGAGAGCGCGTTCAGGCGCGGGAACGCCATGTCGGCCGCGCCGAGCATCAGCGGCACGACGAAGTTCGCGAGGCCGGCGAACGCCGGAATCACGAAGAGGAAGATCATCAGCGACGCGTGGACGGAGAAGAGGCCGTTGTACGTCTGCGGGTCGAAGTACTGCGTGCCCGGCTTCGCGAGCTCGGCGCGCACGAGCAGCGCGAGCATGCCGCCGATCACGAAGAAGACGACCGTCGTCACGAGGTACTGGACGCCGATCACCTTGTGGTCAGTGTTGACGCGGAAGTAGTCGCGCCAGGAGCGCGCGCCGTGACCCGAGTGATCCTCGGGCTGCGTCGGCCGGCCGATCGCGTAGCCGGCCCAGTAGTCGAAGGTGCCGATCCCCGCGAGGAAGCCGATCGGAGCGGTGACGAGGAACGCGACGAGCGTGAGCGGCTGCCAGTCGAGGATCGGCTGGTAGTTACCCCACCACCGGAGCAGGACGACGAGGCCGAATCCGAAGCCGGCGAACGCGCACGCCATCCACGCCGCGCGGATCCAGCCCGCGCGGTACACGAGGCTCCAGCCGCCGCCGCGACGTGGGCTCACTCCATGGTCGATCGTCGCTGCGGTCACGGCTTCGGACTCATCCCTTCTTGCTCGAGCTGATCAGATACTGAACGAGAGCGTCGAGCTGCTGCTTCGAGAGCGACTGGCCGAAGGTCTGCGGCATCACGTTCTTCGGATAGCCCGGCGCGATGTATGCGTTCGGGTCGACGACCGACTGGCGCACGAAGTCGGGCAGCGGCTTCCCGGCCGTCTGCGCATATGTGGGCAGCTTGTCGAGGTCGGGTCCGACCGTCGCGGATGAACCGGCCGCGGTCAGCGTGTGGCAGGCGCCGCAGCCGTTGTTCTTGAAGACCGCAGCGCCGGCGACGGTGGTGTTCGGCGAGGTGACCGCCTGCGCTTGTGCGTTCGCCCACTTGTCGAAGGCCGCCGGCGTCATCACGATCGCCTCGGTGCGCATGACGGCGTGGCCGAGCCCGCAGAGCTCCGTGCAGATGACGTCGAACGTGCCGAGGCGCTTCGGCGTGATGTGCAGCCGCGTCGTCAGACCCGGAACGGTGTCCTGCTTCTGCGAGAACTCCGAGACCCAGAAGGAGTGGATCACGTCCTTCGACGTGAAGACGAGCTCGACCGAGCGCCCGCGCGGCAGGCGCAGCGTTCCGCTCGTGAGGTTGTGCGAGTTGGGGTAGGTGAAGCTCCAGGCGAACTGCTGGGCCGTGACGTTGACGCGGAAGTAGTGCTTGCCGAGGTTGTCGTCCCGCGCGAGCACGATCGCGCTGACGATCCCGATCGCGGTGACGAGGATCGTCGGGATCAGCGTCCACCAGATCTCGAGCCCGGTGTGGCCGTGGATCGACGGGCCGTCCGACTCGTCGTCCGGCGCGGCGCGGAAGCGAAGGATCGAGTAGGCCAGCACCGACGCGACAAGCGCGAAAATGACGATGCAGATCACGATCACGAACCAGAAGAGGAAGTCGATCCGGTCGGCCTCGTTCGAGGCCGGTTTCGGGAGCCACGGCAGGGCAAGCGCAACCGCCGCGGTGATCCCGCCGGCGACGATTCCGAGCCCGAGCAGTGACGCGATGGAGCCCCTACGCATCCGGGCGTGAGCCTACCGCACCCGATCGGGGCCGTTCTCCGTTACAGCGGGGACCTCCACCGAAACCGAAAATGAAGGAGAAACCATGGGTCTCGGAGTCGGGATCTTTCTTGCTGCGGTCGGTGCCGTGCTCGCCTTCGCGGTGAGCGCGAGCGTCAACGGCGTGAACATCCACACGGTCGGCTGGATCCTGCTGATCGTGGGCATCCTCGGGATCGTCCTGTCGATGATCTTCTGGTCGTCGTGGGCGGGCCCCGGGTACTGGTCGTCGTCGGCGCGTCGGCGCACGATGTACGTCGACGACGGACCTCCGGGCGGGCCGGGGTTCTAGCAGCCGTTCGTGTGGAGCCGCCGCGGGCTACGCCGGCGGCAGCTCCACGTAGAACTGCGAGCCGCGGCGGCCGTCGGACTCGATCCAGATCCGGCCGTCCATCCGGTTCACGAGCTCGCGGCAGATGTAGAGGCCGAGGCCCGTGCCGCCGACGCCGAGCGTCAGGTTGGGGTCGAGCCGGAAGAACTTCTCGAAGATCCGGTCCTGCTCGCCCGGGGGCACGCCGAGGCCTTCGTCCGCGATGCGGAAGCGGATCGAGCTGCCCGCATGCGACAACTCGACGAGCACTCGCCCGCCCTGCGGCGAGTACTTGATCGCGTTGTCGATCAGATTCGTCAGCACCTGGCGCAGCTTGTCGGGATCTGCGGCGACCGGCGGCAGCTCGGCCGGTGCCTCGACGACGAGCGACACGTCGGCAGGCGCGTGGGAGCGCAGCGCCTCGGCGACCTGGCGCGCGAGCTTTGCGCCGTTGCAGCTCTCGATCGCAATGCGCATCTGTCCCGAGTCGAGCCGACTGGCCCAGAGGATGTCGTTGACGATGCGTGCGAGCCGATCCGACTCGCTCGCGACGATGGCGAGCAGCCCGTCGCGCTGCGACTCCTCGAGACGCACGTCGTCGCGCCGCAGTGTGAGCGCCGCACCGTAGATCGCTGCGAGCGGCGTACGCAGCTCGTGCGACACCGTCGCAACGAAGTCGCTTTTCAGCTGCTCGACCGCGCGCTCCTCGGTGAGGTCGCGGAAGGCGTACACCGTCCCGGCCGGGAAGCGTACGGCGGAGATCGAGAGCCAGCGCTCTTCGCCGTTCACGTCGACCGGCACCGTCTGCGGGCGGCGCGAGCCACCGTCCGGCCTCGTGGCGAGCGGGATCCGGCCCTCGAGCGTCTCCCAGTCGCCGATCAGCTCGTGCACGTGCCGGCCGACCGCCTTCGCGGGTCTCACGCGGAACGCCCGCGCGGCCGCCGGATTCCAGAGACGCACGATTCCCTCCTCGTCGAGCAGGAAGACGCCGTCGTCGACGAACTCGAGCGCCTCCGCGGCGTGCGCGCGTGCCTGCGCCTCGCGGTAGAGCCTCGCGTTGTCGAGCGCGAGCGACGCGCGACGTGCGAGCTCGACGGCGAGCTCGACGTCGCTGTCGTCGAAGCGCGGCTGCGGATCGATCGTCCCGAGCTGGATCGTTCCGAGTGTGCGGCCACGCGCGATCAGCGGCACGACGATTCCCGACGTGTTCGCGAGCTTGCGGATCTCAGCCGCATGCGGCTCGTCGTGCGCCATCTCGTCGACGTGCTCCTGGACGTTCGCGAGGTAGACGTGATTGCCGGTGCGAATCGCGACCTGGACGGGATGATCCGCCGCCGTCGGCGGATAGCGGCCGCGCAGATCGCGCAGGTATTCGCTCTTCTCCGGGTCAACGTGAGCGGCGCCGACGCAGCGGATCGAGCCGTCTTCCTCGAGGAGGTCGATCACGACCTGTCCCGCGAGCGTCGGCACCGCCATCTCCGCCATCGCCGCGAGCGTCTGCTCGTAGTCGAGCGTCTCGTTGAGCAGCTCGCTCGCCCGCGCGAGGAAGCGGAGCCGCTGCTCGGCGGCCTTCGTCGCGGTGATGTCGCGAATCACGCTGACCGACAGGACGGCGACGCCGTTCGCGTCGTAGACGGGGTTGGCGCGCACGAGCGACCAACGCTCTTCGTTCGTCGCGCGGATCCGGTAGCAGACGACCTGCTCCGTCGTCTCGCCGCGCAGCGCGCGCCGGCCGGGGAGCTCGTCCGGTGCGAGGGGCCGGCGCTCCTGGTCGAGGATGTCGAACTGCGCGAGCACCTCCGTGCGCGAGGCGGACAGGAACTCTGCGGTCGAGGCGAATCCGACGAGGCGCGCGGCAGCGTCGTTCGCGTAGACGAGCTCGCCGGACGGTGACTGCACGACGATCCCCTCGTCGACGGTGCTCATGATCGTCGACAGCTGCTCGCTCGACGCGCGCAGCGCTTCCTGTGCACGCTGCAGCTCTTCGCGCTCGCCGACGTCGCGCGCACTGCCGACGACGAACGAGACCTTCCCCGTTGCACCGAAGATCGGCGCCCCGGTCGTGTCGTACCACGTCCAGTGTCCGTCGGCCGCGCGCAGGCGGACGGTGAGCGATCCGACCTCTCCGCCGGCGAGCACCTCGCGGACGGCCTTCGCGCCGCGGCTCGCGTCGTCGTGGTGGACGAAGTCGAGGATCGGCGTGCCGCGCAGCGTGTCCGGATCCCAGCCGAGCGTCCGCCACGACGGCGACGCGTAGACGACGACGCCATCCGGGTCGATCACGGTGATCAGATCGTGCGAGCGCTCGAGCACGAGCTGCTGGAACGCAGCCTGATGCGCGACGTCGTCGCCGACGGACGCGGCGTGTGCGAGGACCTCGTTCGTCTCGCTCGTCATCTCAACCCCCCGACCGGATGCAGCAGCAGGTCGTGCCGGTCGTAGTGTGCATCACGATCTGCGACCTGGAAAGAGCCGAGGCTACAATGGCCGCCGGTTCGGGCCGTTAGCTCAGCTGGTAGAGCAGGGGACTCTTAATCCCAAGGTCGGAGGTTCGATCCCTCCACGGCCCATCGCGTAGTAGCGTCCGGAGCGTGACGCGGTTCGTCGTCGACTGCGAGACGCTGCTCCGGATCGCGGCCGGCGAGGTCGAGGTCGCGGCCGAACACAAGCTCGTCGCGCCGACACTCGTCCGTTCGCAGGCGCTCGCGGCGCTCTACGCGGCGTCCCGCAGCGGTGAGATCTCGGCCGCCGAGGGACTCGAGCGGGTAAGGCGGGTCAACTCCCTGAAGGTTCGGTTCCTCGGCGACAGGTCGCTCCAGCAGACGGCGTGGAGGGTCGCGGATCGCCTTGGGTGGGCGACGACGTACGACGCCGAGTTCGTGGCACTGACGCAGTTGCAGGCGGACGTCTTCGTCACCTCCGACCGCGATCTGGCGCAGGCGGTCTCGGGCCTGGTCGAGACGGCGACGATCGACGCGCTGCGTACGGCCTGAGCTGCGGCATTCCCCCGCAACGAGCCGTGAGCGCCGCCTCTAGGGTGGCCGGATGAAAGCGCTGTCCGTGGTCGGGAACCGGCCGCAGTTCATCAAGTCGGGGCCTGTGTCCGTCGCGCTGCGCGAGGCGGGGATCGACGAGGTCGTGCTCCACACGGGCCAACACTGGGACGCAGCGCTCTCGGAGGTGTTCTTCACGGAGCTCGGGCTGCCGGAGCCGGCGTACCGGCTCGACTTGCACACGGCCGACCCCGAGGCGATGAGACCGGGAATCGAGGCGGCGCTCGAGCGCGAGCAGCCCGACTGGGCGCTCGTCTACGGCGACACGAACTCGACGCTCGCGGGCGCGCAGGCGGCAGTCGAGGCCGGCGTGCCGATCGCCCACGTCGAGGCGGGGCTGCGCAGCGGCGACCTCTCGATGCCCGAGGAGCGGAACCGGATCGCGGTCGACCGGATCGCAGCGCTCCTGCTCTGTCCCGACGAGCGCTCGGCGGCGACGCTGCGCGCAGAGGCGGTGCCGGGCCGCATCGAGGTCGTCGGCGACGTGATGGCGGACGTCTGCTTCACGCTCGCGCCGATCGCGCGCGAGCGGTCGCGCATTCTCGAGAAGCTCGACGTCGAGCCGCGCGGCTACGTCGTCGCGACGATCCACCGTGAGGCGAACGTCGAGCCGGAACGTCTCGGGCGGATCGTCGACGGGCTCGGCCGCATCGCTCTGCCGGTGCTCTTTCCGGCGCACCCGCGCACGCGCGGACGGCTCGGCGCGCTCCCCGCGAACGTCCGCCTGCTCGATCCGCTCGGCTACCTCGACATGGCGGCGCTGGCCTCCCAGGCCCGCGCGATCGTCACCGACTCCGGCGGGCTGCAGAAGGAGGCGTACTGGTACGGCGTTCCCTGCGTGACGGCGCGTCCTTCGACCGAGTGGGTCGACACGGTGGAGGTCGGCGCGAACGTACTCGTCGACGACGACCCCGAACGGCTCGCCGCGGCGGTAGCGGCCGCGCGCATGCCGGACGAGCGGCCGCAGCTCTACGGCGACGGCAACGCTTCGGCGAAGGTCGCAGCGGCCCTCCACGCTAGCCTTGCCCGGTCGTGAAGCCCGAGATCGCCATCATCGGCGCCGGTTACGTCGGCGTCCCGCTCGCCCAGGTCTTCGCCGAGGCCGGCCGCCGCGTTGTGCTCGTCGACGTGGTGCAGGACCGGGTCGACCAGCTGAACCGCGGCGAGAGCTACATCGAGGACGTCCCGTCGGAGGCGCTCGCAAAGCTCGTTGCGAACGGGCTTTCAGCGACGACCGACTACGACATCCTCCGCGACGTCGACGCGATTCTGATCGCGTTGCCGACGCCGCTCTCGCGCCAGCGCGAGCCGGATCTCTCGATCGTGCTCAACGCCGTGCGCGAGATCGCGCCGCGCCTGCGCAAGGGGCATCTCGTCGTGCTCGAGTCGACGACGTACCCCGGCACGACCCGCGAAGAGGTCCTGCCGCTGCTCGAGGCGACCGGTCTGAAGGTCGGCGAGGACTTCCATCTCGCGTTCTCGCCGGAGCGCGTCGACCCCGGTCGCACCGACTGGACGACGCAGAACGTGCCGAAGGTCGCGGGCGGCATCACTCCGGCCTGCACGGACCGCGCAGCCGAGCTGTACGGCAGCGCGATCGACACCGTGCACCGCGTCTCGACGCCCGAAGCCGCGGAGCTGACGAAGCTGCTGGAGAACATCTTCCGCTCGGTGAACATCGCGCTCGTCAACGAGATGGCGATCCTCTGCGACCGCATGGGCATCGACATCTGGGAGGTCGTCGACGCGGCTTCGACGAAGCCCTTCGGCTTCATGCGCTTCAGCCCAGGCCCGGGCCTCGGCGGCCACTGCATCCCGATCGATCCCTTCTACCTCACCTGGAAGGCGCGCGAGTTCGGCTTCTACACCGAATTCATCGAGCTCGCCGGCAAGGTCAACGAGGAAATGCCGTACTTCTGCCGCTCGCTCGTGTCGCAGGCACTGAACCATGCAAAGCAGATGTCGCTCAAGGGCTCGAACGTGCTCGTGCTCGGTGTCGCCTACAAGCCGGACATCGGCGACATGCGCGAGTCGCCGGCGCTGAAGTTGATCTCGCTGCTGCAGAACGCCGGTGCCAACGTCGTGTATCACGACCCGCACGTCGCGAGGTTCAACGAGCACGGTCTCGAGATGGAGTCCGTGCCGTACGAGCCCGCCGGATACGACTGCGTGGTCGTGGTCACGGATCATTCGGAGATCGACTACGCGCAGCTCGTCGACGACGCGAGCCTCGTCGTCGACCTGCGCAACGCCACCGGCGCGAAGGGCACCGCCTCCGAGAAGGTCTTCAAGCTTTGAGTGTCACGCCGCGCGTCGGCCTGGTCGGGCTCGGCTACTGGGGCCCGAACCTCGCGCGCAACTTCGACGAGCTCGGCACGCTCGTCGCGCTCTGCGATCTCGACGCCGACTTGCGTGAGCGTTTTGCCGCGCGCTATCCGAATGCACGCGTCTACGCCGACTATGCCGAGATGCTCGAGTCGGGCGGCGTCGACGCGGTCGTCGTCGCGACCCCCGTGCCGACGCACTTCGCGCTGTCGAAGCAGGCGCTCGAGATGGGCAAGCACGTCTTCGTCGAGAAGCCCCCGGCGATGCGCGCCTCCGAGATGGAGGAGCTCGTCGCACTCGCCGCCGAGCGCGACCTCGTCCTGCTGCCGGGGCACCTCCTGCTCTACCACCCCGGCGTGCAGAAGGTGAAGCACATGATCGACGCCGGAGACCTCGGCGAGATTCTCTGCATTTACGGCAACCGCCAGAACCTCGGTGTGATCCGCAAGGACGAGAATGCACTCTGGTCGCTCGGCGTCCACGACCTCTCCGTGATCCTCTATCTGCTCGACGAGGAGCCGGACGAGCTCTGGGCGCACGGCAACGCGTTCCTCAACCCCGGCGTCGAAGACGTCGTGTTCTGCTACCTGCGCTTCCCGTCGGGCCGCATCGCGCACATGCACCTCTCGTGGCTCGATCCGCACAAGATGCGGCGGATCACGGTCGTCGGCAAGGACAAGATGGTCGTGTTCGACGACATGGAGCTCGAGCGGAAGGTGACCGTGTACGAGAAGGGGCCGTGGCAGCCCGCGGAGACGTACGGCGAGTGGCGTACCCGGACCGGCGACATCTTCAGTCCGCGGATTCCGAACGACGAACCGCTGCGCCTCGAGTGTTCGCACTTCCTCCGCCTCGTCGCCGACGGGCCCGGCGAGGGCAAGGAGGCGCGCGACGGGCTCGCCGTCGTGCGTGCGCTCGAGGCCTTGCAGGCGACGCTCAGCGGCGCGCGCCTGTGAGCGCCGAGATCCACCCGACCGCGACCGTGTATCCCGGCACGGTGCTCGGCGAGGGTGTGAAGGTGCTGGAGAACGCCGTCGTCGGCAAGCAGCCGTCGCTCTCGCCGCGCTCGACCGCGAAGCGAGAGCCGCTGCCGCCGACGGAGATCGGCGACGGCACGATCGTCTCGACCGGCGCGATCGTGTTCGCGGGCAGCAGGATCGGCGCGCGGGTGATCCTCGGCGACCAGTCGTGCGTGCGCGAGCGCGTCGACGTCGGCGACGACGTCGTACTCGGCCGCGGGTCGCTGATCGAGAACGACACGACGGTCGGCGCGCGGACGAAGATCCAGGCCGAGGCGTACATCACGGCGTACTCGCACCTGGAGGACGACGTCTTCATCGCGCCGTGCGTCGTCACGACGAACGACAACTTCATGGGCCGCACGGAACGCCGGCGCGATCTGATCAAGGGGCCCACGATCCGTCGCGGCGCACGCATCGGCGGCGGCGCGATCATCTGCCCTGGGTTGGAGATCGGCGAAGAGGCGTTTGTCGGCGCCGGCGCCGTCGTCACGAAGGACGTGCCCGCGCGCATGCTCGTCGTCGGCAATCCCGCGCGCGTGCTCCGCGCGGTGAGCGACGACGAGCTGCTCGAGAATCAGTAGCCCTTGCGCGGCGTCGTCTTCGAGAACGCCATGGTGTACGCGCCGAAGCCGGGCGACGCGACCTTCGCCTCGAGGTAATACCAGCCGCGGCCGGGCGCCTTGAACGTGATGCGCTGCGTGCTGCCCGGGACGACCGACTGGGCCGCGCGCAGTCCCTTCGAGCGCTGGTCGTCGACGCGAACCGTCCCCGGCTTCCAGAGCACGAGGTTGACGTTGGCGCCGGCCCAGGTGCCCGTGAGCTGCGCGCTGATGCGCTCTCCGCCGGAGAGCGCGACGCGATAGACGTCGACCGGATCGTCGTAGTAGTCGAGCGTCGCGGTGATGCTGACCTGCTTCCCCCACAGCGTGTGCGCCCGCGTGCCTGCGTCGTCGTTCGTCTCGAACTGGTCAGGCGCCGGCAAGGGTCCGGCGAGCGCCTCGATCGCCTTCGCGACGTCGAGACGGCCCCAGCCGGAGAGCGGATCGCGCAGCAGCGCGCAGCGCGGGCAGCCCGTCGCGGCGTTGACGTCGTCCGCGGTGTGCTCGAGTAGCGACGCGACCTGGCCGTTCGTCAACGACGGGTTCACCGCGAAGAGCAGCGCTGCTGCCGCGGAGACCTGCGGAGCTGCGAATGACGTTCCCTCGGGATTGCGGTACTCGTCGGTGCCGCAGTCCGAGTAGCCCTGATCGGGGCAGGTCGGCCGTTGGGCGGTGATCGACAGGGGAAACGTCGAGAAGATCCCCTGCCCCGGCGCCGAGAGGTCGTTGTAGATCGGGTCGCGGTTGGAGAAGTCGGGCACGTTCCCCGCCCGCGTCAGCGCGCTCACGCCGATCACGTGCGGCAATGCCGCCGGGTAGCTGGCGTACGGCCACGGCTGCGAGAACGCCTCGTCGCCGTTGCCGACGGCCGCGACGAGCAGCGCGCCCTTCGAGAACGCGTACGCGACGGCGCTCGCCTCGAGCGGCGAGTAGGTGTCGCGGTTCGGATGCACCGGATCGCGGACGCCCCCGAGGCTGAGGTTGATCACCCGCGCGCCCTGGTCGGCGGCCCAGCGGATCGCAGAGGCCTCCGCCTCGAGCGGAATCGTCCCGTCTGCCTTCACGACCTTCGCGATCAGCAGCTGCGACGTGTACGCGATGCCGACGATGCCCTGCGTGTCGAGATTCGCCGCGATCTCGCCCGCGACGAACGTGCCGTGGCCGTCGGTGTCGACGAGCGGGCTGCCGCCGACGAAGCTCTGCGACGCCACGATCCGCCCCGCGAAGTCGGGGAGCGTGGCGTCGATGCCGGAATCGACGATCGCCACCTTCACCGGCACGAGGTCCGGCGGCGGGGTCGCCCACGCGTCGAAGGCGTGGTCGTCGGTGAGATACCACTGCTTCGGCGCGAGCGGATCAGCGGGCGCGAACGCAGCGGCCGGCGCCGCGACGACGAGCGCAGCGACGAAGACGAGGAGAAGCGTGCGGGGACTCAACGCGCTGCGATCTGCGGTGTCGTCACACCGGGCCAGTACCCGTGGCCGGGTGCGACGACGACCCGGTACGTCCCGCCGGAGGCGAGCTGCACCGGGATGCTGAACGTGCCGTCGGCGTTGACGACGCCGGTTGCGACGTCCGACCAGGTGAGGTCGGGCGCCTGCTGCTGCACCTGCACCGGCGCGTCGGGAAGAACGGGCTGCACGGTGCCCTGCACCTGCGTGAGCGAAAACACCGTGACGGTGACGACCGGCGTGACCCGGATGCGCACGTACGCAGCCGCTGCCGCCGCTGTCGCGAGCCGGTAATCGGTCGTGATCGTCGGTGTCTCGACGAGCTGCACCGAGCCGTCGACCGCCGGCGCCACGGGCCCGACCGTGCCCCACGTTGCGAGCGACGTGCGCTGCTCGAGCGAGACGCCGCCGACGCCACGGATGAGGCCGGTGAGCTGGATCGCCGTCCCATATGGGATGGGCGCGCTCGGCGCGGGCACGGCGAGCGAGAGGATGCCGACGTCGAACCACGTCGAACGTAGGCCGAGCGCGCTGCGGAACTTCGTGCCGAGGATGGGCACGTCGAGCGTCTGCGCAAACAGGTCGACGCTCGCGACGCGACCGGTCGGGCCCCGCGTCGTCTTGATGTCGGTCAGTGTCGCGGGCAGCTTCAGTGCAGTCACGACCTGCTTTCCGGTGACCGTGACCGGTCCCCAGTCGTGATACGGCGACAGGGCGTCGTACGGATCCGGCACGGACACGAGATACGGCACCGGACTGCCGGTCCAGTTCGCGGCGGACTCCGTCATCCCGCCCGATGTCGACGAGAAGTACGTCACGGCCACCTGGCCGTTGAACGTCAGTACCTGGCCCTTCGTCGCGTCGACGGCCGCGCTCGACGCCCCTTGCTCGTGCGAGATGCCGAGGTACACCTGGCTGCGGGTGTCCGAGAAGACGTCGTACGGCGCCCCGACCTGGCGGGTCGCCATCGCGTACGACCGCGCCGCGACCGCCTGGGCCTTCAGCGCCTCCGGCGACCAGCTCGACGGCATCTCGGACGGGACGACGCCGTAGAGGTACTTCTCCAGTCCGACGATGTCGATCGCGCGGAGCTTGCCGTCGACGACGTCGACCTGGATCAGGCCGCGGTACGGCAGCTTCAGCGACAGCGGCCCGCCCGGGCCGGGCCGGAACGTCAGTGGCGCCGGGAGTGCCTGCGGGGCCGCCTGCCCGTCGACGGTGAGCTGGAGGCTCGGATCGAGCACGACCGGACCGGCCGCGAGCGTGTGCCACACGCCGGCTCCGTCCTTGACCCGGAACGGCACCTCGGAGGACAACGTCAGCTGCTTCTTCTTGTCGGCAAGCAGCACGCGGACGAGCGAGACGGGCGCGGTGCCCGTCGTCGTCCCCGAGTAGTAGTGGGAGAGGATCTGCTGCGCCGTCCAGCCGTGCAGCGCGTAGCCGTACGCGCCGTACTGGCTCATCCCGACCCCGTGACCCCAGCCGTGCCCCGTGAAGACGAGCAGCGGCCCCGAGCCGGACGGCGCCGCGAAGCACCCCGTGCTGCAGATCGCGGGCGCCAGGGTGCCGTCGCCGCTGCTCCGAGCGTCCGCAGGGGACCCCGCCGCGACGAGGGCGGCGAGGACTGCGAGAGCGAGAGTGAGACGCAGCGGCGGCATGGGAAAGAGGGCCGGGCTCCGGCGGAGCGGATCCAAGCTACCAGGGGAATTCTCCGCCGGTGCCCGGTTTCCCGCCGGTTTTCGAGCTAGACAGCGGACGAGTCGGCGAGCCGCGCCGCGTACTGGCGCTCGTAGTACGCCCGGTATTCGCCCGACTTGATCGGCTCCCACCAGGCGCGGCCCGAGCGGTACCAATCGACCGTCTCGCGCAGGCCCGCCTCGAAGGCCTTCTGCGGCGCCCAGCCGAGCCCGCGCAGCTTGGCCGTGTCGAGCGAGTAGCGGCGGTCGTGGCCCGGCCGGTCGGGGACGCTGCGCAGCAGCGCACGGTCGGCGGCGGTCAGCTCGATGATGCGGCCCGCGACGTCGATGTTCTCGTGCTCGTCGCCTCCGCCGACGTTGTAGATCTCGCCGGCGGCGCCTTCGCGCAGGACGAGCTCGACGCCGGCGCAATGGTCTTCGACGTGGAGCCAGTCGCGCACCTGCCGCCCGTCGCCGTAGAGCGGCAGCGGCTCGCCGTCGAGCGCGTTCGTGACGAAGAGCGGGATGAACTTCTCCGGATACTGGTTCGGGCCGTACGTGTTCGAGCCGCGCGTGACCGACGCGTTGACGCCGAACGTGCGCGAATACGCGGCGACGAGCAGGTCACCCGAGGCCTTCGCGGCGCTGTACGGACTCGACGGGCGCAGCGCGTCGGTCTCGGTCGACGCACCGCCGGCCTCGAGATCGCCGTACACCTCGTCGGTCGAGACCTGCACGAGCCGGATACCCGTCTCGCGCAG
>WNFR01004927.1_pt1 | contig 13694 bp, 14 predicted proteins | sample 5400221 | NCBI WGS metagenome assembly WNFR01 (sample SAMN13153357, study PRJNA577476) | soil metagenome | isolation source: 40 cm soil under Madrone tree | place: USA:California | collected 2016-06-14
AGTTACCGTCTGCCCGCTACGCGCCTGTTCGGAAATCAGCTCCCGCCATTTCGTCCAAGCCTTCTTTGTGCGCCGTGTCATGGCGCAACATTGCTACACTCGGGCCCACCCCGCAAGATGTGGTTCGTTAATCGCTCACGAACATTGGTCCTGGGGGTTAAGTGCCGCAGCTTGCGCCGAGGTACAAAGGGGAATTACAGGATCGCGAACAAACGAGACAACACCAGTATTCGGATCCACCCCGGTGACACGTGGCCGATTGAAGTGATTTCGATCAACCAAGAACGCACCTTGAAAGCCACCCAGGTGTGCGTAACGCCGCATGACATAGTCAGCACTGAAAGTCAAACTCGGCGTCAGTTCCTGTTGGATCCCTGCATTTACGTGAATTGCGTACCCGGTAGTGTGATTAGGGCCGAACAGCTGGTCAGCCTGTTTGATCACCTCGACCGTGGTCACGGTCGCGTCGGTTCCATTGCCAAGCTTGGACGCGAGCGTGGAACGTATGCCCGGAAGTATTGAAAGCAGATCTTGTCCCCGGAAAGCGGTAGGCGTGCTTAGAAAACTAAGTCCAACGACTGAACCGTCTACCGGGACGCGTTCGTTGCCGGAGGGTCCCAGCGCACCACGCTCTAGAAGGGGAACAAAGAAATAGATTTTGTCGTGATATATTCCGCCGCCCCCGCGGATCACCGTTTTGCCCTTGTTTCTCACATTCCAGGCCAGTCCAGCGGAAGGATCGATCACGCTGGCGCCACGATGCGGCGGTCGCAAGTTGCCACCGAATATGGGAGCGAGATAAGCAGGTCGTTTCAGATCCTGATTATAGATGTTTGTCTGATACGAGTACGCGGCTCCACAAGTCAGGGTTAAGCCACGCCGCACGGACCATGAATCCTGCGCATGGAATCGCCACAAATTGCTGTTTGATGCGCTGTTCGAATGATACGGGCCGGGTAAACTGATGTTGCCAATTCCCGTTGTAAAACTGCGTAGGGGTAGTTGCAGAATTTCTTCCAGTGTGGGAGGCGCCCCTGTCGGATCTCTCAAGCTAATAGGCAAAGCGTCGTAAAGCGGTCGGAAGGACGGTGATCGCAACAGGTCTGTCGGTCCCCACAAGGTCATTTGAGCGGGTTCAAAGATCCCTCGGTACCCATGCAGAGAAACGTGCTCCCAGTCTCCTCCAAGGCGAAGCAGATGCGCATTATGTTGCCAGGTGAGCACATCTAGCAGTTGGTTGGTAATCGGGAATATAGAGAGGGGAGCGCTCGCCCGATTCCCAATGCGAAACCGGGGATCATCAAAAACCAGAATCTCGGCTCCCCCGACACCAATGCAAACTGTTGGATCCCCACATTGTTGTGCGGTTATAGGATCAACGTAACTGTGCAAATGACTATAGGCATACCGCAGATCATTGACGAGGTGCGAGTTGAGGACTGATGTTGCGCCGCCTGCAATCTGCAGAGCGGAATTGCGACTCGACAGCCAATTGGAGGGCATAAAGATGCCGGTTGGCGGAGCTACTGTATTGTTCTTGTCTTGGCTGACACGGACGAATGCGGTGTTGGTCTCACCGAGTTTTCCATCAATGCGTAGATTGAACTGGTTGAACGTGAGAGGGCTGGGATAGATCAAGTCCAGCTTGGAAAAGATGGGGTGATTGTTTTGTACTGCGAAAGCGGCGGTTTGCCAGTTGTGCTCAAAGTTCGTGAACCAAAACACTCGGTTTTTTCTTAGAGGGCCACCAACTCTGAAACCCGATTCTTTCCGCACAAAAAACGGGTCGGGATTACCTGGATTACGGCGAAAGCCTGGATAGGCAGCCATATTGTGATCGCGGTAGTAGAAGAACGCGGCTCCGTGAAGCTCATTGCTGCCACGACGGCTAACAATGCTGATTCCGCCGGTTCCGCTCATTGCTGATGCAGGATCAAAACTAAATCGCTCAACCTGAAACTCCTGCACGGTTTCTTGCGAGAAGTTTTGCGCGGTTCCGCCATTAACGCGGTCATCTACTGTGACGCCATCGACGGAGACCTGTGTCAGCAAAAACTGAACTCCCGCCATCGAAACACGCGAGTAGTTGTTTGCGAAGGCACCAGGATTTGACACTGACACCACTCCTACGCCGGGCTCGAGGCGCGCGAGGTCAAGAGAGTTGCGACCATTGAGCGGCAGGTTATGAATCTGAACCTGACTCACACTGCCGTTCACGGCAAACTCGCTGGTGCTAATGCCAGATGTCTGACTGCTTACCAGGACTCGTTCCTCGAACGATCCTGGCCGCAATTTGAAATTGACGGCCAGGTGGTCTCCTACACGCAGCGCGACATGCTTCACTTCTGTATTAAAGCCGGGGGCGAAGGCCTCGATCTCGTAATCGCCGGGCTCGAGATTAGTTATGTAGTACTGGCCATAACCATCCGTCCGAACGATGCGGCCGCCTCCAAACTGCGGCTGAGTGACTCGCAGGCTCGCTTTGGCCACGACCGCGCCAGTGACATCGTTAACTATTCCTCGGATGGCTCCCTCAGGAGTTTGCGCCAGGAGACTGTCTTGGACCAGAACGAACAATGTAAAAGCAATTAGGCGGGCGAGAGGGTATAACGATGAACGCAGGCAGCCACATCGATCTTGCAACAATCGCAGCTGAATCGAATTCGACAAGGACAAAAGCATTAAAACGATTCCCTATACAGCTCGGGCAGAAACCTGGACAGAGCTCCTGTGCTAACTGATAGTACCCGCAGTGTTCCACTGTCAAAACTGACAGTTCTAGTACGAGGTCTTACCCGGCGTGCCTAAGAGTTCTTTCTGAAACAACGCGAACACATTATCAACATCGAGGTTTTTAAGTCTGGTGGCACGGCAAGTTTGATGCAAAAGATCGAAGCAAATTCCGTGCCTCTATCCGGGGTCGCCGATGTCAGAGCCGGTCTCAAAGCGTACTAGACCGGATGCGGAAGTCCGCCACAAACCGACAAGATGAAGAGGGGCCGTGTCTATCATTCCACACGACAAATTGACAAGAACTACATGAAATATTTCGATGGCAAAGACGTGTGTCGGTATTACCTTGGTTGGAGCGGAGAATATCTCAAATATGGAGACAACCTCGCCGCGCCGCGAAAGGACTTTCGTCTGTATTCGACGCCGAGAATCTTGGTGAGGCAGATTCCAGCCAAGCCGCCCTATTGTGTCCACGCTTGCTTCACGGACGAGGTCGCGTTGAACGACCTAAATTCGATGAACATCATCAACATTCCAGAAAAGCCGGAATACGTGTTGGGCGTTTTGAATTCGAGGTTGGTCTCATGGTGGTTCGTTCACAAGTTCGGAAAGATGCAGCGCGAGACGTTCCCGCAGTTCAAAGTGAACGAATTAGCTGATTTTCTGCTACCGACAAACGGTATAAAACACCGGGACGAAATTGCAAAGCTTGCTGCTCAGATCCTTACGGCGAAGCGACGCAATCACGCGGCAGACACAACGGCGCTGGAGAAGGACATCGACCGCCTCCTCTATGAGCTATATGGCCTGACCCCAGAGGAGTGCGCTATCGTGGAGACTTAGCGGCAACGCTTATTGAGACCGAACGAATTCGGAGTTCCAGATTGCTTGTTCCTGGCCGTAGAGGCAATAGTGGCTCCAGAACCCCAGCCGCGGGTAGCTCTCCGTTGGTCTCTAAACTCATCAACACGCACGTCGAAAGGACGCGGCTTCCTCGCCCACAGGATTTAACGGCGCCGGCCTGCGCCTTGAATAGAGCGCTTACTGTCAGAAATGACAGTTCAGAGAAGAGCTGAATACCTGTTAGGTTCGACGCGGCGAGCACTAACTACTCGAGAGGAGCCACGATGGGTGCCAGGATCTCCAAAACATTCGAGATTTCTACTTTCTTATCATGGTCCCTAGCCTTAATCCCATTGCTCACATGCAGCAGGCCCGGAAGAGGTTCAGAAGCGCGCGTTGAACGGCGCACATCTAGTCCCCCGAAAACGCAAAATCAGATGCTAACGGAATCAGGACCTCAGACGCCAGATGATGCTCAGGTGAAAGCGGTTCTCGACAAGATGGCTGCGGCCGGCATCACTCGGCCAACTACTGTGGCAGACGTGCGAAAGGCTTATCTCTTCTATCCGAAGCTCTCGGGAACTCCGGAGCACGTTTTTCACATTGATGATCGGCAGATCCCTGGGCCGGCGGGCAATGTCACAGTCCGCATTTACACTCCTAATCCAACGAGAGGCTTGCCCATCCTGGTTTTCTTTCATGGTGGGGGTTTTGTGGCGGGCAACCTGGACACGCACGATAATCCTCTGCGTTCAGTGACAAACCGATGCGAATGCATCGTCGTTTCTGTCGATTATCGACTTGCACCGGAAAACAAATACCCCGCAGCTCCAGAGGATGCTTATTCGGCAACCAAGTGGGTGGCGGAGCACGCCGGCGATATTGGCGGGGATCCACGTCGAATTGCTGTGGGAGGAGACGGCGCAGGCGGTAACCTGGCCGCCGTAGTTACGCTAATGGCCCGAGAGCGCGGTACGCCCAGTCTGGTCTTTCAAATACTGATCTATCCGATGCTTGACGCTTCCACCATGAGGCCGAGTTGGTTCACAGAATCCGACGCTCCGACTGTGACGAGGGAATCTAAACATAAATTGCTTAGCACATATCTCCCAATTGCAGCGAATCTGGGAGACTCCTTTATCTCTCCGATCCGTGCTCAAAATTTCAAAAATTTGCCGCCCGCCTTATTGATGACCTACGGGGGTCATGATCCGATGCGGATTGAGGGTGAAGAGTATATTCGTCGTTTGAAGGAGGACGGAGTTGTAGCAAAGGTTTCTCTTTATCCACAGGCGATCCACGGTTTCTTTTTGATGGCTGGAGAACTGGACGCTGGGAAAAAGTGTATTGATGAAGTGGCGACGACCCTGAGAAACGCGTTCAACAGCACGCCCACAGGCTCTTCAGTGAAGAGCGTACCCCGGTCTACTTCAAGAAATTAGCCTGCAATCGCCGCTATCATTGCCTGACCAGCCGCACCACGCCACAGTTTAGGTGATGTAATCAACGCTGGTCGAGCTTTGGGCTGTCTCGCCTAGCACAACTCAGTAGCGAATGCCCCACGAGACTATGAGCATTTGTGTGGTGATATTCTTGGTGGGTGCGAAATGATAGCGCGATTCTACATACATCCTGTACGGAGCTTCACCCACTCTGAATGTGAGACCGACGCCTCCGTTCACACCCAGAGCGCTCGCATTCGAGTGTACCTCTGTTAAGTCGCTAACTATGAGTCCTGATGAGCAGTCATATCCCCAGTACACCCAGGCCGGAATGCAACCGATGGTCGTGCCATCCGGAACAGGCCGCGAGAGGCTGGCGGTCCGGTAGTACCAGCCGCCACCGCCAATGAAGTAGGTGCCAAGCGTTCTGCCGCGCAACTCCAGTTTGTATCCGCCCGTAAGAGCAAAGAGATTACCGTGCCCACTGACCTTGTTGGTATGTAGTGCGATTTGGATAGGTCGCAGGGTTTGGTTTGTCGGATACAGCGAATTCCACATAAAGTCCCCTACAAGCGCATGTCGCCGAGTAAAGTTATAGCCCGCGCCAGCGGTCAATCCCAAACCCCAACTGACGTGCTGGGCGATCGGACTCAAAGGGGCGTTCAAAGGCATACCGAGACTCGTGGTGGCGCGCGGGTTATCGTTCCCAGTTTCTTTTCGAACCTCTTCACGAAGGTACCAAGGGACTTCGGTTTCTTCTTGGGCCAACATGCTGCAGGGAGTGGCTAACAGATGGGCCCAGAATAGAATTGTCATGGCACGCTTCATGATGTCCTCTAAGAGGAAGACTACTTACACCGGAAACTGGCTGTCTCAGCGGACGCGCTGAGCGCCAGAAACCCCTCGGACCGTGCAACTTCACTCTAATTCTTACGTCAAAACGCAGGCTAGTTTGGAAAGCGAGTGCCATGAAACTGTCAAAAATAACAGAGCGCTTAGAGGCGGGAACTGCAAAGGCGCTGAGGTCGCTTAAGTAAGACTAGGTGTCGCTTGTAAGGTTATATTGCCCCTGCTCTTAGCGCGAGCAATGACCTCTCGCTTGAGTGAGTCTATGTAGGCGTCGATGTCCTTCGGCGGTGGACACCATTCATGCGATTTCGCTGGCCTGAGTGGAAATGCAACGACCTGGTCAGTAGCAAACGAATCGGCGAGTACGCCGTTCTTGCCGTGGAAAGACTATATTTGTGGAGCACCCCCAAATTGCATCAAGTACCGAAGTGCAAAACACCCCTGAACGCCGAATCCGCCGAACCGTCGGGTGTTCAGCCCTCCGGCGGCGCTAAGTAATAGCCTGGCCGTGCGCGTACTTTCAGATCCTTGCGTTTTACGTTCACTCTAATTTTGTGGTATCCCGTCTCCTTTGTGCCCTTGGGCTCGTAGGTCAACGAATACTGTGAGTGCAGTTCCGCGGCAATCTCGTCCACAGCTTTCTCCATCGACCTGGGTCCAAATGTGGCGATGTGTCGGCCCCCGGTTCCCGCCGCGGCCGTCTGAAGAGCGTGACCGGTAATTTGGTCTTTGCTATTTTTCAGTGCCCACAGGTTGAAATTCATCAGGTTCCCGTACCCGTAGCGAATGTCTTCCGTTGGCTGTATTTGCACCGTTCCGGGCATCCCAGGCTGTGGAAATATCCCTTCCGGTGTTATCTGATGCCTAACGTCTTTCGCGGATGCCTTCAACTCCGCCAGGGTTGTTGGAATCCCCACGGAATAAATCGCTATGTTGTAAAGCTGCGCTCGCCGTACGACCGCATCTAGCCGGGTATCGCTTTCAACGTCGGTCGCTTCCGACATAATCACTATGACGAGTCGGCGTTCTGGCAGGTCAGCCGCCGACTGCCGTTGTAGATGCCTGCTCAACATGTCCACTCCTGTAGCCATCGCATCAAACAGCTTCGAGCGCTCTGTACCGCAGTTTAATTTACTTATCGTGTTCTGAATCACCTCGTGATCGGTCGTGAAGTCTGCCAGACCGTCCACCGAGTCACTGAAGCCCAGAGCTGCTGCTTCGTCATTGGGGCCCATCAAAGCATCCGCGAAAAGGACGCCGGTCTTGCGCATATCCGACAGAAGAGGTTTAATTCGCGAACTGGTCTCCACCAAAAGGACCATCGATAGTGAGGTGTGCCCAAAATCAAGATCCGCTATTTTCTGTGGCACCCCGTTGTCGGTAACTTGGAAATCTTTAGCGTCCAGATTGGAGACGAATTCGTCTTTTGCGTTCGTGACTGTCGCGGGCACGTTCACCAGCAGCACGCGGCTTCGGATTTTGCCCTCTTGTGACTGTGGTACCATCGTCGCCGGGTCGTATATGACGGGAGCGGTAGGCGCCTGACCTAGCATAGGCATGGTCACGGTCAATATCGCAATGCAGGCCAAAATCGAAGAAATGCTATGTGCTTTCATGGCCCACGCCCCTCGACCGGTGGAGACTCTGGGGCGGCGTTCTTGGTCCAATTAAGTCTCCACCATTTGCTATAGAGTCAGAACTGGCAGTTCTGACAGCACGTCGGAAGCATTATCCGCGCAGATGCCTTGCCGATGGAGCAGTTGGCTTGCGCAGGCCTTCGACGATTATGGGAAGAAAAATGGTAGGCGTTCGCAGCGACAAATCTAACCAAAGATCAAGTCAGTACTAAAGACTCTTTAGGATTTTATGCGCTTGCCCCAAGTTTTTGGTATCGCCGTACCTTACACGTAGGATTGGACATCGGGATTCGCGCGCGGATTCTCGCGCCAAAGGCCACTGTCCGAACGGAAACACCACACAATTCGAGGGCTTTGGTGGAATCGCTCGACGCGCGGTAGCTTCCCTCATGCTTTTTTCAGGAACATCAGTCTGCTCGTCATCCCATTCCAGTCAACCGAAATCGTTTCTCCCGTCGTCACCTGATCCGTGGCCAGCAGGCTCGCTAGCGGATAAACCAGATGCCGCTCAATCGTTCGCTTCAAATGCCGTGCTCCATATTTTAGGTCCGTCCCTTCGCGTAGCAAGAAATCCTTTGCGGCTCGCGTTGCTCGAAACACGAAGTGTCCCCTCGGCGTCTCCAATAGGCGCTGCTGCACCAATGTAAGTTCGATCTCCAAGATTCGTTCCAACTGCTCCCGGCGTAGGGGCCGGAAAACTACTGTCTTGTCGATTCGGTTCATAAACTCCGGAGCGAACTTCCGTTTCGCAGCTTCCGACGCCATACGTTCAACCTTCTCATCCAGCCGCGGTTTCTCTCCTAGTGTCATCGCTGCTGCAAAGCCCATTCCGCCCGTCATCAGCTCGGTGATCTCGCTGCCGCCCAGGTTCGAGGTCATAAAAATCATTGCCTGCGATAGGTCAACTCGCCGATTATCGCCCAGCGTCAAGGTGGCCTTATCCAACATCCCCAGTAGCAATTGCCAGAGTGCCTCACTCGCCTTTTCGATTTCATCGAACAACAGGAAGCTGATCTTCAAGGTCTCGGTGTGATATTGCGCCAGGGCTTCCTGGGTGATCACAGGACGCGTTTCCCGGTGCCCCAAATAACCGGGCGGTGAACCGATCAGCTTCGCGATTTCGTGCGAGTGTTGGAATTCGGCGCAGTCAACCTTGATCACTCCTCGCGGATCGCCGAAGAGCACCTCCGCCGCAACTTCGACAATCCTCGTCTTCCCCGTACCCGTCGGCCCAAGAAATAACAAATTACCCACAGGGCGGCCAGGGGATTGTAGGCCGGCTCGAAACACTCGGTAGAGGTCCACGACTGCCTGTACTGCTTCGTCCTGCCCAACAATTTTCTCGCGCAGTCGCACCTCGAATTCCCGGGACTCCGCTCCCTGGACGGTGGGATCTAGCCGTACTGCCTGTGCTCCCAAGACCTGCCCCCAATAGATCTAAGCTGTCACAGTTGCGCCGAGTGATGTTCGTTGCTCCGGCGTGTCTGCGGGTGATCATCCGTAATCAGCTCTTGCAATTGCACATGATTCACATCCCCACGGTGCCGGACAATCACATCGCCACATATTCTGAGCCCTTACGAATGTTTGTCGTTGCTCCGGGGCAATCAAAGATGCTCCAGCCGCGTGATTGGGCCAAGCCTTCCATCGACGAGACTGAATACCACGAAGGTGGCATGTTCCGGAGGATCTGGCAGGTCCGGGCACCCGACAAGCTTGGTTGCGTTCCAGCAACGAAAATCACCTCGGTCCAGTTCATGATTGCGCAAAATGCGGCGTTAGCAGTGTTGTCAGGCGCCGCGAATGCCGATAGCATAGGGTTCTTTTATAGGCCTAATGTCTAGGTTCTCTGGAGAAGTGATGCCAAGTAAAAGCCTTGCGTGGAGAATGGTTTGTCTTCTAGGTTTTGCCAGTACCATTTGTCTGTCTGTACGAGGGCAGGTTTGGGATTTCTTGGGTGATGCGCAGATTGACGGCACTCGGGATCATGACCGGATCCAGGTCACGCGTCGCGATGGTGTCTTTCACACTATTCAGCTGCGGGTGAGTGGTGATCCCATTTTCCTCGACCGTGTCGTTGTCCACTTCGGAGATGGAACGTCGGAGGAACTGGCCGTTGGAGACCGTATCTGGCCAGGAGGAAGAAACCGCGTCATGGGCCTCGCCGGCAAACCTCATACAGTCGAAAGCGTCGAGCTTTGGTATTACAGGGAGCCTTGGGACCACAGCCCCAGGGTGATTCTGTACGGTTCGTGACGACACCGCGTGGGGTGTTCCGTGTGAACGCGCAAGCCGGAAAAAGCTGCCCAGCAGGAAGAGAGACGGTTTCTGGCACGATCATTGCACCTAAAGTTGTAGCCCAAACCATTCCGATGATTTCGCCGAACCCGGCATGGTTTCACTGCGTCCGAGCAGCGCGCCAAGAGTGAACCATAGCGTACCGCGAACCGCCGGGGATCCGTCAATTCGTGGACTGCACGGGAACGCGCTTGATCAGCACAGCTGTCAGATCATCCTGCTGCGGCGTCTCTCGGGAGAAGCTAACGACCGCCTCATAAAGCTCGGCGATGATGATTTCTGGATCGCGATCACTGAACCTTCGAAGGACTTCGGCAAGACGATCGGTTCCGAATGGCTCCTGCCTAGGATTCTCCCATTCGAAAAAGCCGTCAGTGATGAGGAGCACCATATCTCCGCGTTCCATCGCGAGCTTGGTGAGAACAGCGCCTTCCATTTCCGGCAGTATTCCAAAAGGCAAAACTTGCGCATGCATGTATCGCAGAGACTTGTCTCGGGCAGAGTAAATGAAAAGCGGACCATGACCGGCGGAGAGCAACTCCACCTGGTCGCTACCTTCTCGGAACACCGCCGCGACAAAGGTCGCAAAGCGTTCGGGCGTCAGGTCTTCCGAAAAAGACCGGTTGATATTTCTAAAGATCGTGGCCAAATTATCGCGTTCATTAAAGCTGGCACGCGAATAGGCACGGCACACAGATGCGAGTATTGCAGGGCCAATGCCGTGTCCGGTTACATCGGCCAAGAACACTGCCCACCGGCCGTCGGACAATCTCTTCCAATCGTAAAAATCCCCGCCAGTATCATCCGCCGATTGGCTCCAGCCTGCCACCGCAAACCCCGGAATTTGCGGCCGGAGATTTGGTAAAAGCGACTGCTGAATGGATCGGGCGATCTGGAGCTCGTGCTCCACTTGCCTCAGCTGATGCTGTGTGTCAGCTTCACGCAGCGCCGCCTCTACGTAGCTACGAATTTGGGAAGCAACTATAGCAGCGAGAATTCCCGTGGCCGCAAGAAGCAAAGCAAAGTACGGAACGGCACTCTCGGTCACGGCAAATCCGTCCTTTGGGTTGAATCGCCATCCCAGAAAAAAAGCAGCTGTCAGATATCCGAATGCTGAAGTAAATCCAGAGAAGCAGCAGAGCCTCGGACTCAGCCGCAAAACAGACAGCAGGATGAGCGAGAAGTACGCCAACACCCAGGGTGTGGCCAAGGGCCTATAATCCACGTGCAGCTGCGTGCTTGATAAAAACGCTACTCCCGAGGCGGGGAAAAGGGATTCGAGCGTCAGAGTCCAGTACCATGCGAACTGCGAGACCTCTTTGCCCGATTGCAGGGCCCGGTTCACTGCCCACAAAAGCCCCAGTTCAAATGCGATTAGGATCACTGCCGTGATGAGCCCCCAACGGCTCATTGCCGAACCCAAGGCAAAGATCCGAACAGCGGCGAGAAGTACGAAGAACAGCACGAACAGAACTATTCCCAGAATGCGTTTCTTCTCGCTCTTGAGCAGCGCCTGTCGGAACGTGGGAGAATCTTCACTGATTTGTTGAAAGAAGCCCGTCATCTCAGCCAAGCATCTTCGGGCAGACCTCTCGTGCAGCGCCGAGATCGCTCGTGTTCAACCGGCCTTCCGGCACAAACTAGATATTCTTCGCGCCAGCGGCGGCTGCCGTGAGCTTAGCGGGTGCCGACTTTGCCTCACAGAGGGTGTTCTCGCCGGTTGCCTTCTCTGTGCTTTTCTCGATCTCGAGCGAACCTTTAAACCACGCTCCACTCTCGATAAAAACCTGCCGCGTTCTCAAGTCTCCGGTCACCGACGCCTCGTTCCCGATTTCGATCCGGCCTTTTGCGCACACGTTTCCCTTCACGTTTCCCCTTACCAGCACGTCTCCCGCGGTGATACTGGCGCTAAGTCTTGCCGCCGGTCCAATGGTCAGTTGTCCCTCGCTGAGGCGGACGACACCTTCGACGGAGCCATCAATAAGAAGATCCTCGGCGCCGGAGATTTCTCCCTTCACTAGCAAGCTCGGGCCAAGCCACGAACTATTTGCTTGCAAGTTTCTGAGTTCCGGCTTCGCACTCCCCAGCCTGTTCGGATTCTTGATACCCCACATCTGGAGCCTTCCTACGCTCAGGCGCCATAGCCAAGAAACAAAGAGGTTCGCCTTTCGCCACCAGCTACGAAATCCAGACCGCGGCGTGAACATCAGTTCGCCCTTCTTAGATCATCTTTTCTGTCCTTGGCATCCCGGCTCCGCCACAACAGAAGAGCAGATCCTCTAGCGCCTCCCTACTGTCAAAACCGACAGATAGCAACATCGGCCGCTGGAAATTAGAAAGCGAACGAGCATTCAATCCAGGCTTCCGCAAAGGCGGTTATGTTTCGAAAACCTGTGGGTGGGCTCGCCGTATTTCTTCCTTTAACCTCCTGCTGAGGAACCGTTCGCCCTGAAAGACGGCTTCCACAGCCTCAATTAGTTCGCTTACAGCGTCCAGCTTGAGGACGTAACCGTTCGCGCCAGTATTAAGAGCTTCTTCAACAACTTCCAGTGAGTCAAAACCACTCAAGAAGAGAATCTTTGAGTAGGAGGCAATTTGGCCGATTTGTCGAGCGGCTTCGATGCCATTGAGCTTGGGAAGGCCGATGTCCAGCAGAATCAGCTCTGGCCTAAGGTCACCGGCTTTTTCAACCGCTTCCACGCCATCGGAAACTTCGCAAACAATGCTCCATTCGGGCTTCCTCGGCGCAATCAACCAAGAGACGAGGCGACGCCAGGGCTCAAAATCGTCAGCAACTAAGATGCGGATATTCACGCCGTTGCTCTAGGTCAGCCACGATAACGCGGAGCTTTATCATGGGACCCTATGGAAGCACGATTTAAATGCCACATATTGAAAGCCCACAGTTGGAAGAATCCCCTCTAAGAGCAGGTAGCCTTATAATGCAAAAGGTTTAAGAATGGCCACGAGCAGATTAGCGGGACTGATGGGACTAGTCCTCGTAAATTCCCCTATCCAGCCCGTGAACTAGACGGTCAATCGAAGCCCCGAATACAGCACACACACGCAGTAGGGTCGAGACGGTGATCGGCCGGCCTCGATTTGTTGCCAATGGCGCGCGGAAAAACCATAGGAAATCATATCTTCCTGAGAAAGGCCTCGCTTCTCTCTCAACTTGCGGATTCGTTTCCCTAATCGAAGGAAGAATCTCATTTGATTCAAAACCGTCCGCATTCAGCTTGTCCTCGGCCCCTATTGCGATGCGCGCTGTCGCTCTGCGGGCGCGCTTTGCGCACACGTCTCAAAATACGGTCAATAGGAGGCGAAGTCATTGCTCGAAAGCAGCTATCTTCGTGAGCGTTAACCGAACCCCATCTTGTAAAAGATCGTGTCGCACTGCAATGTTGCGACATGACCAAACGCAGAAAGAAAGCGTGGACGAAGTGGCGAAGGCTGATTTCCGAACAGGCGTGTAGCGGGCAGACGATTACTGCGTTCTGCCGTGAACGCGGCCTATGTAGACCATATTTCTTCGCGTGGAAGAAACGGCTGCGCGAAGACACCGCGGTGAAATTCCTAGAAGTGCAACTGACGGAGGCTGCGCCGAAGGCGGCCGGGGACTCGTGCGTTGAAATCCGGCTGCGGAATGGCCGGAGCCTGCTGGTGGGTCGCGGGTTCGATGCCGAGCATGTGCGCGCGTTACTGGCGGTGGTGGAGACGGCGTCGTGATCGGGCTGCCGAGTTTGCAGGCGATGGACCGTGCGCAGGAAACGCGGATCTGGCTGGCGAGTGAGGCCATGGACATGCGCTGCGGGTTCGACCGGTTGGCGGAGCGGGTGCGAGCGGCGATTGGTGAGGACCCGTTGAGTGGGCATTGGTTCGTGTTCCATTC
>WNFR01004929.1_pt1 | contig 13693 bp, 10 predicted proteins | sample 5400221 | NCBI WGS metagenome assembly WNFR01 (sample SAMN13153357, study PRJNA577476) | soil metagenome | isolation source: 40 cm soil under Madrone tree | place: USA:California | collected 2016-06-14
GAAGGTGCTGCATCAGCATCAGATGATTCCGAGCATGAGCCGGCCGGCGAATCCGTACGACAATGCCAGCTGTGAAAGTTTTATAAAAACCTTGAAGCGCGAGGAAATCTAGGCAAATCGATATCAAGACTTGGGGCACATGCGTGTGAACATCGAGGAATTTGATTGGGTTGGGCCAACTACTTCTGGCTAGGCAAAGATGACGGTTTTGTTGCCGTAAACAAAGATGCGGTTTTCGATGTGCCAGCGCACGGCGCGTGATAACACCACTTTTTCCAGGTCGCGTCCTTTCTCCACCAAATCGTCCAGCGAATCGCGATGGGAAATGCGGGTTACGCCTTGCTCGATGATCGGTCCATCGTCGAGCACTTCGGTGACGTAATGCGCTGTCGCGCCAATCAAATTTCACTCCATGTTCGTAGGCCTGACGATGTGGCTTCGCACCGATAAATGCCGGCAAGAACGAGTGATGGATATTAATGATGGGCTGCGGGTACTGCACGATGAAATCCGTCGAAAGCACTTGCATGTAACGCGCCAGGACAACTAGGTCGATGTTGTGGGCGTAGGCAGCTCGATCTGCTGCGCTTCGGCTTCGGACTTGTTTTCCTTCGACACGGGGATGTGGCAGAAGGGCACTCCGAAGAAATCGGCGTGGCGCTTGGCGTCGGGATGGTTGCCGATCATCAAGGGAAAATCGCAGGCGAGTTCCCCATGGCGCTGGCGATGAAGTAAATCAACCAGGCAGTGATCGAATTTGGAAACGAAGATAGCCACGCGTGGCCGGCGATCGCCCAGGGCGAACACCCAGTTCATGCCGAACTTGTGCGCGACCGGACCAAACGCTCCATCGAAGTCGTCCAGAGCCAGGCGAAAACCGTTCAGGTCAAATTCGACGCGCGCCAAGTAGTAGCGCTCTTCGCCGGCTTGGTGCTGTTCGAAATGCAGAATGTTGCCATCGTATCGGTAGATGAATTGGGCGATGGTGGCGTCCAGTCCCTTCCGGTCGGGACATTGCACGAGCAGGATCGCAGTGTTTTTCATGGGGTCTCCTGAAATGGAGATCATTGTAAGGTAAGGAGCATGGCTAGGCGTCGACAAGCCAATCGTAGGCGGCCAAAACAGGACGCGCACCCTGGCGGTTAGCGGACCATTTTGATGAAACACCGATTTATGCGATTGAACGATTATCGTTTTGACCCGCCGTGCCATCCCCAAGGTCTTCTTCGCAATTTTGAGAAATAACTATCGACATCTCGACATCTCTACAGATAGCGACTCAGCGATTTCACTTTTTAGGACCACCGCCCCGATGCAATCACTTACCAGTCTCGCCTTTAACTCGGCCGCGCAACAGCAATCTTCTTGCGCGGTCCTCTTATTTCTATATTACTAATTTAATCGGTACGACCATAATCGTGTATCGTCTGAAATTGAGAAGATTCGAATAGCCTCCGTGAATTCGATCGGTTCCTCTTTTACGGAATGGGAATCGGTACTGAATCGGTTCAGCGTGCCGGGTTATCCTGCAATCTATGTCCTTGGCTGCTCCGCTGGCCATCAAGCGACCGGCTTGATCGACCCTTTGGTCTTACCGTCGGTAACCCGACACGCGTTACTCGTCGAGCGGGAGTGGCTCACCGGGGCGCTCGCTCGAGCGATACAGTGCCTCCACCAGCGCCATGGTTTGAAATGCATCTTCGAAGTGCGACGGCAAGGTTGAAGCTGACCCCTCGGCGAAGGATTGCAGAGCGCCCATGGTTCCCATGAAGGCGTCCGGGAAGTTGTTGCCGCCGACCGGGAGGGGGTGCCAACGAGGAGAGTTGGAGCCGCGCTGGGCGTATTCGGCGGTATCTGGCTTGCCGGTGGGGTAGTCGAGGTTTATGCCCATCGTGATGCGTGCTGCGCCCGTGAGCCCCTCCCATTGAACAAAGCTGTGCTGATGCTCTGGACCGAAGTTGTGGTTGTGATTGGTGGCAACAATGACGCGTTTGGAGTTGCCGTAGTCGAGAATTGCTATGGTCTTGGTGGCGGCCAGGTTTGCTGTGTGCGGGTTTCTCACAGTGCGCGCCAAGACGCTTTGCGGGTTGCCCAGCCACGAGCGAATGAGATCGAAGTAATGAATGCTGTGATAGAGGATCTCAAGGCGCGGTGCCGTGGCGAGAAAGGTCCAGAGATGCCACGGCGTATAGGTGCTTGTTTGAACTTCGATGTCGTGGATTTCCCCAAGTAAACCATTGTTCGCGAGCGACGCGACGGCGAGGTTGTTAGGAGAGTAGCGCAGCGAAAAATTTACGGCAGCGATGAAACCATTCTTCCGGCAAAGGTCGCGGATGATGAGAGCCTCTTCGAGAGTCTCGCCCATAGGCTTCTGCATGAGTATAGTCGCACCATTATTGAACTGCGGAAGGATGTGGACAAGCTGAGAGGCGGGAACTGCCACATCGAAAATCGCGTCAGGTGGAGCGAAACGTACCGCCTCGGCGACAGAGCTGAAGGCACGAGGGATGCCACGCTGGGAAGCGAGTTCAGCGGCTCTGGCCTTCTCGTGATCCATGAGGCCGATCACCGGGAACCCTGCCTTCTCGTAGGCGGGCAAGTGAGCGGCGCGAACGATGCCCCCCGCGCCGATCACGATGATGGGACGAATCTGCTTTGGCCGCGGTTGCCGGACGGTTTGGACAGCTGCGAGAATCCGCGCGTCAGGAGCTTCAGGGGCGGGAAGATTTGGCATTGGTCGTTCTCCATCTGATTTTTTTGAAGCTCACCCCGCAACCAGCGCTTCCGCTGCCTTGCCCGCGCTCTTCGAGAATTGGGGTCAGTTTTTGCGCGCAAAGGGGCGAACCCTCGATCAGAATCCCGAGAGAAATGACAAAAAGCACTCGCTAAACGAACCAACCTGCGGGCTGGCTGGAGTAGCTTTCGAATGCGCTGACCAGGGGCATGGTCATCGCCGATTCCCATAGAACGCAAACGTTCAAGAGAACGGCCTACAGGCTGCCAACTGCCAATAGGACAATAGCAGCGGTTAGACTGGCCATGCCAGAGCCCAGCAGCAGTTTTGCGGAGCGCGAAGCTTGTCGCCACTCGCCTGTCATTGCTCCCGCCAACGTCGCTGTCATAATCATGAAGATCTGCAACAGTCCCCATCCGACGGATGTCCCTAGGGCGCCAAGCAAGCTTGCACTGATTCCGTAAAGAGCAAACGCTCCCATCCAGAGAGTGCCCATCAGGCAAGACCACAAGAGATCTGGTGGTGCGCGGCGGAACAAAGGCCAGGTCCGATTCTTGAAAAGCAGCCACAGGCTGTAAGCAGCGTTAGGAAGAAACCCTCCCGCCAATCCGATCGGCCAAACTGCATAGGCGCTGTGCACGGGCTGATTTCCAAAGCGGGCCGCTGTCTGTGCGATGCCTTGCCCAAAGGCGAACGAGTAGTTAAGCATGGGGGCCATCAGGCCACACAACACGGCAACCAAGATGGCCGCCGGATAGGACCGGTGCGATGCGCTCTGAGAAGTTGCGCGCTCTTTGATTTGGCCGCCCCATGTGGTCAATGAGATGCCGATCACCATGACAGCCACGCCGCAAATAATCAGCTGCATAGCGTGTTCTTTAGCTATCGCCCTTTGCTGAGCGAAGAGTGGAACCAGCGTCCCCAGAACCGCACCCAGGCCAACAATAATGGCGTAAGCGATACCTAATCCCAAGCGCTTCACGGAGATGCCGAAGAGAATTTGCGCCACTCCCCAACCCGCGCCAAACAAGATCGGGACGGCGAGCTGGCGAAAAGATAGCGTACGGTACGTCTCGAAGAGTCTCTCCACCAAACCAATAGCGAGCATCCAGGGAATTATCACCAGCGAGACAAGACTGAAAATCAGCCACAGATTCTCCCATTTCCATGAGCGCACGAATTTCATTGGCAGCATGCAGGTGCCAGACATGAGGCCAGCGACCATGGTGATTGAAACTGCCGCCAGCAGAGGCTGCCCCATCAGCCGGTCCTGCCTGAAGTCAATTTCAAGTCGCACGATGCGCCTGGTTCCTGTGGCGTTTTGTAGCAACCTTCCGCTACGAGTGCCGGGAAAACAAAGTGGTTGCGCAAGTGCGGAATGTGCTCGAGGAACAAGACTTCGTGTCCCAGCGCGATGTGGTTGAACAGGACAAGGTGTTGGTGCAATTGGCCCATGTCTCCAACATGCGGCACGACTGGAAGGGAGAATTTCTTCGCAAGAATGCTGACGGTAAGAAACTCACTCACTCCCGCAAGTCTGGTGCAGTCGGCTTGAACGTAGTGCAAGGCTTTTGACTGGAAAAAGTTCTTGAACACGATTCGATTAGGGATATGTTCACCCGCGGCGATCTTGACCGGAGCTATCTCACGCGCCAGGACAGCATGCCCGTGGACATCATCAGGGTGAGTAGGTTCCTCGATCCACAAGGGCTGAAAGTCCATCAGATCGCGCGACATGCGAATGGCAACTGGGAGGCTCCAGCGTTGGTTGGCATCGAACATGAGAGTCCCCGATTCGCCGATGCATTCGCGTAACATAGCCGCGCGACGGAGATCGCGGCCCTCATCGTCCGATCCCACTTTGAGTTTGAAGGCTGCAAATCCCGACTCGACTGCTCGAGCCGTTAAATCCCGCACTTTTTCATCGTCGTATGCCATCCATCCGACCGACGTGTCGTAGCCGGGATAACCAGTCTGCAGAATAGGAAGGCGGCTGCTACGGCTTGTAAGTTGGCTTAGGAGCAGTTCGAGAGCGTCTTGCCCACTCAAGACATCTTCCAGATAACTCAGGTCCAGAAGCCGAACGACTTCTGCGGGGGTAAGATCGAGGAGCAACTTCCACAACGGTTTGCCGCGGCTCTTGGCCCAAAGGTCGAAACAAGCGTTTGTGATGGAGGCTAGCGCGAGGTGAACCACGCCCTTATGGGGCCCAAGCCAGCGGAGCGACGGATCGCCAGCCAGCTTCCGGGACACACGACCGAAGTCGGACATGAGTTCTTCAATCGCAATGCCAGCCAGCGGTCGTGCCAGCAACTCGATTGCTTCACAAACCAGGTGATTGCCTTCGCCGAGGGTAAGCACGATTCCGGTACCCTGAAGGCCGCCCTCGCCGGTCAACAATGTCACCGCGAAGCTATATTCAGAATTCGTATGAACGGAATCTGTCCCGGCGCCTGGCGGCAGGGGAAAACGTGCATCGCATGTCGAGACTGAGCTAATGGTGGAGTCAGGCATCTTGCTCCGTTCTCGTTGTTGCCGATCGAACAGGACCGAGGGCAATTAATCCGCCCTCGACGAGAATCGTTTGCCCCGTAATTAGCGGAGCGTCGGCAGCCAAAAACAGCGCGGCAGCCGCGCAATCCTCGACCGTTGCCAGCTGTTGAAGAGGAGTGGCTCTCTCTTCCGTTTCAAAAACCGAATCGGAATCCTGGCGATTAGCGAAGCGCGTGCGGGTGAGACCTGGCGAAATCGCGTTCACGCGAATCTGTGGCGCAAGCGCCCGTGCCAGCGACTTGGTCATCGTCAGGACGCCTGCCTTCGATGCTGCGTACACAATTGAACTGCCCTCGCCCGTTATGCCCGAAGTGGAAGCGACATTGATAATGGAGCTGCCGGGATGCTGCCGTAAGAACGGCACGGAAGCGCGAATGCAGTAAAAGCATCCGCGCAAGTTCGTGTCGAGGGTTCTGTCCCAGATTTCGTCCGTGAGTTCCTCGAGTTTGCGGTGAGCAATGACGGTGCTCCAGCCGGCGTTGTTTACGAGGATATCCAGCCGCCCAAACTCAGCATGAGTCCGGTCTACCATGGAGCGGACTTCCAATTCTTTCGATACATCACAGGCAATGGATATCGCTCTGCCACTCTTGGATCGAATCTTTGAGGCTAGTTCCTCGGCGCCATCGCGAGAGCGATGATAGTTCAGTGCAACTTCTGCACCCTCATTGGCGAATAGTTCTGAGATGGCCCGACCTATGCCGGTTCCACTTCCGGTTACGAGTGCCACTCGGCCAGTCAGCTTCACAAATCCTCACTTGATGCTGACAGCGCGAAGCCCCCTGCGCGCCGTCGGTCGCACGGTTCGTGGAATGGCTCTGTCAAGCGAGCCGATATATCCGAATTGCATTTTCCTGAAAGAGCTTTTTCTGGTTCACTTCTCCCGCTCCGCGAGTAAGCGAAACAAGAGCGTCTACCCACTGTCGATAACTGGCGGAAAGCGTGCAAACGGGCCAGTCGCTCCCGAACAATACGCGGTCCCAGCCGAAGCATTCTATTGCGTGATCAACGTAGGGACGCAGATCTTCCGCGGTCCAGCTATGCGGATCCGCATAGGCGACTAAACCTGAAATCTTGCAAAACACATTCGGAAACTTGGCGATGGCGTGAATGTTCTCGCGCCAGGGGTCCAGGATCTTTTCTCTCACCTGCGGCACGCCGCAATGGTCGAGGATGAAGGTCACCTCGGGACACCGCGAAACGAGACGAATGGCGAGAGGCAGCTGACGTGCCAGGACGCAAAGATCAAAGGAAAGATCGTGGCCAGCGAGGCTATTCACATTTCCGATGAATGTTTCACTCTGTCCTAGATCGTCGGGCTGTGTGTGCAGAATTCGGCGGATCCCTTTCAGTTTCGGACGACCCAGTATTCTTTCCAGGTAAGTCTTGAACTCTTTGCTCTCCGGTCGGCCACACGCCACAACACCTGCAAGGGGATTGTCAGCACGGTCCGCAAGCCGAAGCACATGTTCGGTCTCGTCAACCATAAACGGCTCGTCAACATCGGCTTCAAGATGAACCGACTTTTCGATAGCGAGGCCCTTGGTTGCATCCCAATAGTCATTCATGCGGAAGGATCGATTCAGAACCGGCAAATCTTTGAGCCAGGCGTAGCGAAAAAGATCCAGATCCCATAGATGTTGATGAGCGTCTACGATTTTCATGCATTTTCAATCCGCGTGAAAGACTTCCTCCATTGCCGCCCAATCGCTTCCGGTCTTATCTTTAGCACTTTTATCTACTCCGAATCTGAAACAGTGCGCCGCTTCCACCGACTCCCCTCAGTTCTTTCTGACCTCTGCCCCTTTGCCATTCAAAGCGTGCAGGTTCTGCAACACGGCAATCGCCTTCTTGGCCTCAACGTCATTCGGATTGAATTCGAGCGCTGTCCGAAGCTCTACTTCGCCATCTATCAGGTTTCCGGTACGGCAATACATCAATCCCAGATTGCTGTGTAGATGTGCAGCTTCCCGACACTGCTCGCAAAGCGCAATGGCCTCTTTCATTTGTGCCAGGGCTTGAGGCCAATTTTGAGCATTGGCGGCCTGGATCGCGAAGTTGGCCATTTGACCTACTCGGTCCGTGGTCTGCTGGTTTCTTTGCAATGCATCGAACTGATCTTGATATTTCTGGGCCTCAGGATCCTGCAATTTATTCAAAGCTCTCGCTAAGTTATAGAGAGCTTCGGATTGATTTGGATCGGCCTGGAGCGCCAATTTCCAGTGTTCGATGGCCTCCGATGTTTTTCCCGCATGTTCGAGATTTCGTCCCAGGAGATACTGTGCGTCCGCGTTGCCCGGTTCCAGCGCTACGACCTTCAGCAGAAGATTTGTGGCCAGCTCCATCCGGTTGTCTTGTCTCGCGGTAAGTGCCAGAAAATAGAGTGCGCCCGCAAAATCGGGTTCCAATCGCACAGCCGTTTCCAGCTGCTTTCGAGCTTCCTCATACCTTCCAGCTTCAAAAAAGAACCGGCCCAGGTTGTAATGAACTCTGGGCGACATGGGATTAAGGCGCGCGGCTTGCTTAAACTCTTTGAATCCGCCACTCCGGTCATACTTGTCGACGAGAGCGATGCCCAGGTTCAAGTGCGCCTCCGCAGAATATGGCTGCAGCGCAACAACTTTTCGGAAACTCTCCACGGCATCTTCACCGCGCTCGGTCTTAGCTTCGAGCATCCCCAGCGAGGTATAAGCCGTGGCATTTTTCGGGTCGATTTGTATTGCGGATCGGAATTCTTGCTTGGCTTCAGAAAAATCACCGAGCCTTGCCATTGTCAGGCCGAGATTCACATGAGCTTGAACATTATTCGGGTCGTTCTGGATTGCCTGTCGAAAAAGTGGCGCCGCTTCCGGGTCCTTCCCTTGCTGAGTGTATAGGACACCCAAACTGAACTGCGCGGGCGCAAAATTGGGATCATTTTGCAGGGCGGTCTCAAACTCTTTTGCAGCGCCGTCGAGCTTCCCTGCTTCCTGAAGCAGGGTCCCTAGCGCAAAATGGGGAGCAACTGAGTTTGGTTTCTGCAGAATCGCAGCTTGGAATTCACCGGCAGCGCGGCTACGATCACCCTTCGTCAGAACCGCAAGGCCAAGATTATAGTGTGCCTGCCAATTCTCCGGTTCCAGCCTCAGTGCGCCTTCAAAAGCTGCGACCGCGCATGTTGTACGGCGGTCTTGAGCATATAAAGCTCCCAGGGTGTTGTAGGCACCGGCCGTGGGATGATCACGAATCGTTTCCAGCAATCCAGTGATCTGCTCTGAAGGGTGCTCTGGAAATAAGCAAGGTTTAGGCAGTTGCTGTGTTTGCCGCCTGGCAGAAATTCCGCTGCGGCCGCTCACCTGGCCACTAACGCTGGGACTCTGCGCCGCCGCCGGTATGGTGAACGCTAGGATTGCGAACGTGCTCAGCTTTACGAAGCGCACGTCTCCAGGCCCTCCCCAAGATTAGCTCGGCATTTCGAGTATAAATGAACCACAGTTTCTGTGAGCATTGGAAAAAAAATCCAAAGGTCGGATGTGAAGATGCGCCCTAAAAACCGGATAGTTTAGAGTCGTTGCCACCCGGTATCGACGTCTCAAGCTGAAATTTACGCAGCCTTTTCTTGCCGCATTCAACTCAGAAGTAAAGTTTTAGCCCAAACTGTAACTGGCGAGCCGTGTTCGCCGTGCTGGAAATTGTTCCGAACTTGGCTCCATCGCTTATGTTTACGTCGGGTACGCCCCAGACAGGTGTGTTCGTTAGGTTGAACGTCTCGAACCGGAATTCGAGCCTCTTGCTTTCGGTGATCGGGAACTGCTTAAAGAGCGAGAGGTCAAGGTTCTTGAAGCGATCTGATCGCAACGTGTTCCGTCCCAGGTTTCCAAACGTACCTGCGTTCGGTACCGAAAAGGCGGCTGGGTTGAGCCATTGGGTGGGCGATCGGTTGGACGCATATGGATTGCCGCCGGAAAAGTTAAGTCTTTCGTAATTTCCGAAACCCAGGGCGCAACACGCTGTATTAGCTGCGATGTGTGCAATATCCCCGGACGCGCCTACAAAGAATGGTATTCCGGAACTAAACGAGAGAATCCCGTTCAATGTCCAACCGCCCACTACATAATTTAATTTCTTATTGTCAGAGGAGTACTTATGCCCCTTGCCGAAGGGAACTTCGTAGACCCAGGCTGCTGAGAATATTTGCGGCACGTCTGTGCCGGCCGGGCCCTTGTCGTTTTTCAGCGTGTAAGGATTTTGTATACTGCAGCCTTCCACGCCATACCACCCGGTGCAGCCGAGATCCAATGTCTTTGACCACGTATAGGAGACAAGGTACGTTAGCCCATGGAAAGCCCGCCCGTTTAACGAGGCCTGCAAGGCGTTGTAGCTGCTTTTTCCGATGGCGGCATCAAAGTCAGCTGGTGATATATAAGGATAGGGTGAACTTGTAGTCGCGCCCGTCGGTAAGTAGTTCGCCACTGCCGATGGTATCTTGCCGGTATTGCCCGAGAAACCTACGTCCAGGCGGTGACCGCGCGATCCAACGTAATTCACCGTTAGGACCGTGCGCGAATCTAGTTGTCGTTGAACGCCAAAATTAAACTGGTCCGCGTAGGGCCTCTGCATGTGCGGATCGGCATACCAGTTAAAACCGGTGAACGGACTTGGGCCTGCAATCGCTGGACCCGTCCCAGACGGCGCCTCCGCCAAGCCCGGCGTCGGTGGTGCGTTCGCCGGGTTCAAAGCTGCGCCGAGTTGCCCGGTATCCGGCCATGATCCTTCATAGTTCTGAGCACTTTGCGTGACCGCGGCCCAGTTGTCGTAGAATCTGCCATAAGAAGCTCGCAAAACGGTATTGTGCGCCAACTGGTATGCGAATCCGACCCTTGGCTGAAAGTTGGTCAGATCGTTTTGAAAGATGGCCCCATTGGCGTGAGGAGTAACTACTACGTTCGCGGGTAGGTAGCTCTGCCCTGGCTGGGGGTTCGTCCCTCCAGGTCCAATACCGAACGGGATGCAAGGAGGTACGGGATCGACCGGATCACACACCGGCGGCAAAGCCGTCAGCACGTATGTGCCATTGTTGAAGTTTAAGTCTCCGGTGTAGCCGTTCCCGTCTTTTATGCTCCCATAGATGGGCATCAGCGTTACGTCATACCGAACGCCGAAGTTGATCGTCAGTTTGTTGGTGGCTCTCCAGGAATCCGAAAAATAGGCACCGTCAACCCACCCACCATGCTCCGTTTCTTTGACGTTCCGCCGCTTAAAACTGTTTGGAACACCCAGTAGGAAGGATGCCAGTGAGCTCCCTGCCGTACCGGTAGCGGCCACGTTGTCTGTGTTCGCCGAAGAGAATACTTCGGAGGCATTCAGATATAGAGCGCTGGCGTTGTTGCTGGCAAAATCCGTGCCCATCTTGAAGGTGTGATGTCCGTGGGTCTTGGTAAAGTTTCCGCCAAATTCCCAGATGTTTGTGCCTTGGGTCCGGTCAGTATGCGAGGCGCCGTGCGCGCTTGGATCGATGTTTCCGATAAAACCGTTTATGGTGATGTTCGGAATCAGGTCAACGCCCCCGATGAAGCCGCTCGCGAAATTCGGGGAAAATCCTAAATCGGTGCCCGTGGCGCCCGCGGCTTTCGAATAGCCCGAACCCTGGGAGATGTTAAGTAGCACGCGCCCGAAGTGGGCCTCCAGCACCGCACTGCTGGAGAATATGTGCATATATTCCACGCCGACGTTGTATCCGTTCGTGATTTGAAAGTGTGAGAGGCCGGCAAATCCGCCGGAACCCGCTACCGGCTGCCTGAACTGGCTCCAGCGGCCGAAAATGTTGTCGTTGTTCGTGATCTGATGATCAAGTCGGGCGCTGAACTCATCCTGCCGTACGACGGATTTGGTTGTGTCTGCTGCGTTAAATGGGGAGCCTGCCGTAGGAGTTCGGTTTGGCAGTGGGAAAAGCTTGGTGGCATATCCGATCATGTTTGGGTCCAGCAAGTCCGTGGGAATCTTGTTGCAGGGCGAGCCGGTGGATTGAATCCCATTCACGTCCGGCGATGGATTACCTCCCACGCATAGAAACGGCGAATTGGAGAATCCTGTTGGGCTGCTCGCGTTCGGCACGATACTGTACGGATTATAGATCTGGCCGGCAAACGGCAATCCGCCGACCGTCGTAAGATCGCCACCGAGCTCCGCACCAGTGGGCACATTGTATAAATTGGATGCCGCGGTGTGTAGCCGGAAACCTTCGTAGGCCACGAAGAAGAACGTCTTTGGTGCTCCGGAGTGGTGCCACGGTATGGAGAGCGGACCCCCTCCAGCCACTCCAAACTGGTTTTGTTGAAATGGAGTTACTGCGGCAAGAAATGGGTTGCGCGCATCGAATTTGGTGTTGCGTACGAACTCCCACAGGGTCGCGTGGTATTGCGACGTGCCGGATTTTGAAACCACGTTAACTATTCCACCGAGAGCCCCGCCGTAAGATGTGTCGTCGTTGTGTGACTGAACCTTAAATTCCTGGATTGCATCGATAATGGGCGCCACGGCATAGGTACTTCCAAAGGAGCCCTGATTATTTAACCCGTCGAGCAAATACAGATTGCTGCGATTGGTTTGCCCATTGATCGAAGGGTAGGAAAACGTGCCCACAGGATTCGACCAGATCCCGCCGCCGGTCGTGGAATTCTGTGCAACGTTAATTGTGCTGACCCCTGGCGTCAGATTGAGCAATTGCGTGAAATTGCGCCCATTCAAAGGCAAATCATTCACTTGCTGCTTGACGACGGCTACGCCTAACTCCGCTGTGGAAGCCTCTACGGTCAATGCTTCGGCCGTCACCGTAACGCTCTCGGTGATAGATCCTGTTGACAATGTGACGTCGGACGTCGCGGTTTGATTGACGGCGAGCGAGATTCCAGCCCGGACGACAGTCTTGAAGCCGTCTTTACTGATTTTGAGATCGTAGTCCCCAGGCTGAATGTCCGGAATGACGTAGGCACCGGCCTCATTGCTGGAGGTCGTTCGGTCCAGATTGGTCGCCCTATTGTGCAATACCACGGCGGCATCGGGCACAATTCCACCGGATCCGTCGTACACCGTGCCCTTGATCGCGGCACTCGCCTGACCGCTGGCCGTTCCCGGCAGCAACGCGCAGACAACAAACAACAGTAGGAGTCCTACTCCGCGGGACCAACGGTTTAGAGCCGTTCCAAAACAAAGGAATGTCATCGTTGCTGCTCCTTTGAAGCCGAACGAGCAAGGTGCTCGACTCCGTGTCAACCGGCCAAGCATGTTATTTGGAGTTGCCTTTTTGGCAGGAACTCCACCCCGAAGACGCTAAAGACCAGAACAATGGAAGTTCTGTAACAGTAATATTAAATAGTGTCAAGCAAAAAGTTTCATATACTTGAACATCGTTTCAACATGTGGTAGGTTCATATCGCTCTCATGGCGTCCTATAGAACGTCAAAATGCGCAAAATTGAAGACAATTCGACGTAAGATTCCTGAAAAGTAGTGTATTCGTCGGTGAGATTGTTTTAGCATGCGAAACGCCATCTCATGTTGTACAGGTGTAGTTAAGTTGTTTTGAACGATGAGAAGGGTTGCCGCGTAGTCCGGATAGCAGCCTGGCGGCGAAATCCTTAGGTTAAGAAAGCATTTGGTGGTTTGTTCAAATAGAAATATAGGAGAGTCCAACAGTGCCTGTCGGCGTAATCTCAAAAGTATTCAGAATTCTGGAAGCGATTCAAGGCTCTTCGTCGGGATTGACGCTGAAACCCATCTGCGACATCACCGGTGTCCACAAGAGCACTGCGCATCGTTTTCTCAAGCACCTCGAGAGAGACGGGTATTTGATTCGGACTGAAACCGGAGCCTATCTCATCGGGCCGAAGTTCTCTCACCTCGCTACGCGGGCAGACAACCGCGTCACCCTTCAAGCTGTTGCGCGCCCGATCCTGTGGGAAATCTGGAAATCAACCAGGGAAACGGTAAATCTAGGCATTTTGGACCAGGGAAGTGTGCTGTACATCGAAGTTATAGAGAGCCCACATGAGTTTCGGCTTTCTTCCAGAGTGGGCACTCGCCGTTCTCTACATGCTACAGCTTTAGGCAAGGCACTTGCCGCCTTTCTTCCAGAAGATCAAAAAGACAGAGTACTCGCCACTATACAATTTCAACCTCTAACCCCAAAAACCATCATGAATCTTGTGCAATTCCGTCAGGAACTGGGAATTATTCGGAAGCAGGGATACGCGGTCGATGACGAGGAGACAACCCTTGGAGCGCGTTGTGTTAGCGCGCCAGTTTTGGGCGCAAACCGAGAAGTCGTTGCAGCGGTCAGCGTTTCGGGGCCGGTGACGAGAATCAGTCCGGCTCAGGTACCTGCCCTTGCTGCAGCAGTCATGAGTGCCGCTCGTGCGATTTCATCGGC
>WNFR01004932.1_pt1 | contig 13690 bp, 14 predicted proteins | sample 5400221 | NCBI WGS metagenome assembly WNFR01 (sample SAMN13153357, study PRJNA577476) | soil metagenome | isolation source: 40 cm soil under Madrone tree | place: USA:California | collected 2016-06-14
GCTGATAAAGCTTTGTCCAATCATGCAGGCGAGGTGGGCCATCAAAAAGCATGATGTCCCTCGGGGGAGGGTAATGAAATTCTCGCTCTGTCAAAATCATTTGTCTGTCCGCTAGCGCACTTTGTGGGTGTGAGAATGCAATAGAACTCAGCAGCGCGTAACAGTCGCTGCGTTTGCGGAAAACTACGTACACCAAAATGGAAGACGAGTGAGCGAGCGGCAGCCGTTAAGGGTTCAGACTGAATTATTCGCGCACTACACTCAACGGGTTGGCGTCAGCCGATCACTTAACTCTTCCCTCAGACGCCTCTCCTTTTCGTCCAGTATCCGGTTTATCTCTTTTATCAGCGCGATGAGTTTGTCGGAATCTTGCTCGACCGATGCGAACTGGCATAGATGAAACCAGCGCTCTGTAGTCCCACTACCCATAGACCTCCGGGCGTACGCGGGAGAGTGTAGGATGCCTCTGAACTTGTTCGGTGGGAATACGACCGATACTGTATTAACGCTCGGTAGTGCGTCAGTTTGAGAGCGGCATAAATAATGAATGCCTTGAGTGATTCACAGATCGACGAAGCTATTCTGTCCGTCACTGCAACATCTTGGAGGAAGGTGGCGCGCGTGATTGTCATGACTGCCGAAATATTGGGCGATAACCTGCCGAAGGATGAAGCCGGACTTGACCTAGTCGCTAACCGCATCGAGGCTCTCGTTCATGATGGTCGTCTGTTGGGGCAAGGTGATATTAAGAAATGGCGGTACAGCGAAGTGCGGAAACCAGATTCAAACTGAGGCACTACCTAACGCTCGGACAATTTGACCTTTGCGAGCTCCCGCAACCGCTCGATCTGCTCCTGGATCGCCGCTCGCAGTTCGGCAAGTATCCGGCTTACCTCTTCAGGGTCTTTCACCTCACACGCACTTTGGGAGAGGTCTCGGATTCGGTCTTCTAGACGAGGATTGGGCACAGGGAAGCGTACGCGCAATGGGAATCTCCAAATACTAGCGAAAGTAGGAGCATGCGGACATCAGGGAAACACTGTAGGAATCCCTACGGTAAAATGTGCCCGTCTGATGCCGCCTTCGTTTCCTGTTCGACTGCCATTTCTCCGACGCCAGGGGTCAGAGAGAATCGTCTCCAAAGTAATGTTTGCTACAGGAAACACTGTATGCCAGGCAGGCTTGGTTGTGTGACAAGCTACAAACATGATTGACCGGGCATTCAAGGACGTGGCGCAAGACCTGCAACACATTGCCTCCAGGCTCAACGCGACAATGGACCCTCAGCTTCGTTACCTGCTGCTGCGGGACATGAAACTCTTGCTCGTGGAAGCGGACCAGATTCTTTTAGCCAGGGCGCCCCAGCCACAGGTTAGACCCGCAGCTCCGTCGCCAAAGTGACGATGCAATACCGCGTCATTTGTGAACTCTCCTGCCGAGTTTGTTCCCGCAATTGGGTTGTCGATGACCATGAGATCGAAGCCGGGAACGAAGAAGCTGCCATCACAAATTTTAAGCAGCGCTACCATCTATGTTCTCGATGTTTCGGTTACGGCAGAACGATTCCTGTTTCCTTCGACGATCGCATTTACCCGGAGGCTGTTTCCGAATAGCTTCAGTTGGCTTCCTTGATGCGCTGCACAGCCTTTGAAAAACCACTTCCTGGCCTGAAAGAGTGCCGGGGAGCCATTTCCATTCCCACATCGGCCGCGCCTTGGCGGTGGTTCTCCCCACTTGTTACCATATTGGTTCGCTCCTCTTGAGATGGTGCCGCCCTGGCAGTCTGGCTCGACGGCTCTTCTCGGTCTCATTTGCCACCCTCCTTCGCAAGCCTGCGGAACCCCGCATACTCGCCCCACAGTCCCAGCTTCTCCAGGGTAGCTCGATCGGACTCCCGAAGTTTGGCTCCGGTTGCATCGTCTGGATGAGCTTCCAGTTCGTGCACCAGTAGATCAGCCACATAGACGGCGAGAGAAACATCGAAGCCGCTGTGTGGAATGCGAGTTGGATGATGATGGTGCGCGATCGCCTCGCTCGCCAGCGGTTGGACTCCCCACAATCCCAGCAGATACGCGCCGATCTCCGCGTGGGTAGTTGCCAATAGCTCCTGTTCCGCTTCGAAAGGCTCGCATTTGCGCTCATGGACCATTGCCAGTATGGAAGAAAAGACGTCCGGCATTTTACTCGCCAGCACAAGTCTCCCAACGTCGTGCAGAAGGGCGGCCACAATCGTCAGGTCCCGAGACTTCGAGTCCACGGGAAGTGTGGGGGCAATGGCCGCCACACTGTACGAGTGTTGCTGTATCGCCTCGCAAACCGATACGGGGACACGCGGGTCCGGAGTAAAAACTCTGAAAGTTTCCGTCGTCAGAGCCAGATTCTTGATGGTTTGCATCCCCAGATAGGAAACAGCGCTCTTCAGGCTCGTGACAGTCTGTGCCAATCCGAAGAATGCGCTGTTGACCAGCTGCAAAACTTTCGCTGACATCGCGACGTCGTGCCCGATGACATCCGCTACATCGTTGATGGAAGTATTCGGGTCGCCCACCACTCGCGTTAGATCGTGGTATGTACGCGAAAGCGATGGCAGTTCGCCGACCGATCCAACAACTTTTTGAATTTCAGGCGCGCACAACAACTCCTGTAACGTGCAGACCCGCTCGATGGTTGATTGCAGGTCGGCTGCGTTGCATGGTTTCGTGAGAAAGCGATGAGCGACCGGAACTGCTCTTGTCGCGAGCGCCACTTCCGAATATCCCGAAAGAATAATTCGCGCTGTGCTCGGGTAGCGGTCCCGGATGTGTCCGAGTAGTGTCGCTCCGTCCATCCCCGGCATCCGCATGTCGGAGATGACCACGTCGAACGTCCCCTCCTCGCAGGCCTTCAACGCAGCGTCCCCTCCCACCGCGAATTGAAGATCCCAGCGCGCGCGCTCGGTGTGCAGCATCCGGCGGATGCCGTCCAGAATCTTGCTTTCGTCGTCCACGAATAAGATTCGCTTCACGCCGATCCTCCCTTCGCGGCCGCCGCCTGGCTCTCCTGCCACGGCAGACGAATGATAAAAGTCGTCCCCACTCCTTCCTGCGTTTCAAAGTGAATGGTTCCACCGTGCTTGTCGACCACCACCGAATGGGCGATCGCCAATCCCTGCCCCGTTCCTTTGCCAATTTCCTTGGTCGTAAAAAAAGGATCGAAGATTTTCGCGCGCACTTTTTCCGGAATCCCCGACCCCGTGTCCTGAATCCGAATCTCGCACCACTCCGGACAATTCCGCGTCTGCACCTTGATCGTCCCCTTTTCGACGACGCCTTTCTCGACAACCTCCGCAATCGCGTGCGCCGCGTTGACGATCAGGTTCAAGATCACCTGGTTGAACTCCCCCGGCCGGCAGGGAACCGGAGGCAGCGACGGATCGAAATCCGTTTCCATATCGGCGACGTATTTCCACTCATTGCGTGCCACTGTAATCGTGCTCTCAATCGCGTGGTTCAAGTTGAGTAACGTCTTTTCTTTCGTGCCCGGATGCGAAAACTCCTTCATCGCTCCGACCAGCGTCGACACTCGTGTCACGCCCTCCAGCGTCTGCTCGATCGCCTTGGGAATCTCCTCCAGCAAATAACTGACATCCGGCGACTCCGCGGAAACCTGCGCTGGGCCGGGAACCGGAGAATTACTGTCGGCGACCGCTAACCGCCGTTCATAATTCGCCAGCACTCCCTTCAACTCCTGGAAAGCGTCTTTCAGGAACCTGACGTTGTCCCCGATGTATTGCGTCGGCGTATTGATCTCGTGCGCAATCCCGGCGGCGAGTTGTCCCACCGATTCCAGCTTTTGCGCCTGCCGGAGTTGATCTTCCAGCACATTTCGCTGCGTAGTGTCCGAGCCGATGACCAGTAGCCTGGTCAGGTCTTCGCCGACCATGTGAACACGGGTAATCGTTAGCCCCAGCAGACGCGTTTCGCCCTTCACCTCGAACAGCAGGCGATCGCACCGCCGCGAAGGTTCCCCGGAAAACCACGATTGGACTTCATCGTGCATCCCGGGGCTCAGCCATTTAATACCGCATTCTGTCAGTGTTTTGCCTGCCGCTTCCGCCTCCGCCAAGGTGAACACTTTGGCTGCTGCTGCATTCCAGCGCGTGATTCTGGAGCCTCCATCCAGACCGATCAGAATCGATGGCACCGCATTGATGAAAACCTCCGCCTCCTGATGAGCCGTCTCCAGTGCTTCCTTCTCCGCTCGCACCCGGATAGTAATTTCTGCGACTAGGCGTCTTATCACCACGATTGCGATGATTCCGGCGAGTGCCACTGCCGCACTGATGACCAATAACGCAAGGCGCCGAGTTGCAGCATAGCGATCCCTGCTGTTGCGAACTGCCAATTCCAGCTGGTCTCGCTGGAATCGCACAAACTCATCCCAGGCGGAGTGATACCGGAACAAACTCGGAGTGGCTTCCCGGCGCATAACGGCCACTGCCGCATCGTGTTTCTTCTCATCGAGCAGAAGATGACGCGCCCGCTGGTAGTGCTCAAAGTATCGCTGTCTTGCCTCTTTGACGACAGCCAGCAGCCGCCTCTCTTCTTCCGATTCGCAAAGGCCGTCGAGTGAACCCACCAGCTCCGAAATCTTCTTGCTGTTCTCCGCTCGCACTGCCAGCAGCGACTCGATCTGCTCTTGATCCGTGAGCAGGAAGATCTGCGTCGTAATGTCATTGTTGCGATTCGAATAAGTCACCGCCTCGCCAGTGAGCCGCAGTTTCAGCCACTCCCGGCTCATGATGTCTTGCAGGTCGGCGTTGATTCGATCCATGCGCCGTATTCCCAGATCGCCGACCGCAACCAATAGCGCGATCACCAGCCCAAATGCCAGCCCTAAACGCACCGCCACGTGCCCGACTGGGATCGTGAAGCGCGATCCGACAGGCTTGAACCGTTCGCCATCGCTCCCGACCTTCCGCGGTGGTCGGTCTTGCGCGCTTACGGAAACCTCATCGGACATGGATCGAACTCCCTTCGGCCGCTCCTCACCAACTTGGCGCCCGAGACGGCACAAGCCTGCCTCTTGACTCATCGGCGCAACCCCCGTTTGGATTATCGGTAAAGGTCCCCGCCCAGACGTTCAACGGAGAAAGGGTCATACCTAACTGAATCTTTAGGCCGATTCAGTCGATGTGGAAAACTAGCCGTCCCTCCCCCATTGCTCCGCGATAAGCAGTGTGGAAACGGCGCGGAATCCAAAAGCAACTTCGTAACCTAGTAAATGAGGAGCGCCATGTCTGAACGCATCCTGTTGGTCGACGATGATCCCAACCTTCTTGACGGATATCGGCGCAGTTTGAGCCGCGAGTTTCTCCTCGAGACTGCCCTGGGCGCGCAGCCTGCCCTGAAGTTAGCCGCCGAAAATGGACCCTATGCCGTCGTAGTCTCCGACATGCGCATGCCCGGCATGGACGGCATCCAGTTCCTCAGCAAGATCAAAGCCCAATCGCCCGAGACCACTCGCGTCATGCTCACCGGCAACGCCGACATGGATACGGCCGTCCTTGCCATCAACGAAGGCAGCATCTTCCGTTTCCTCAATAAGCCCTGCACCAAGGAAATCATGGCCAAAACGCTGACCGCCGCCCTCGTGCAGTACCGCCTGGTCACCGCCGAAAAGCAACTCCTCGAACAGACCCTGAGCGGCAGCATTCAAGTGCTTACCGAAGTCCTCAGTCTGGTAAACCCCGCCGCCTTCAGCCGCGCCGAACGCGCCCGCCGCTACATCCACCACATAGTCTCCGCGATGAAACTGGGGAACCCATGGCAATACGAGGTCGCTGCCATGTTGTCCCAACTCGGCTGCGTCACACTGCCGCCCGAAACCCTTGATGCCGTCTATGCCGGGAAGACACTCTCCCCAGCAGAGCAGGCGCAATATGACGCCCATCCCAGCGTCGCCTATGAGTTGCTCTCGAAAATCCCCCGCCTCGAGCCCATCGCGTGGATGATCGATCACCAGGACCGTCCCGTCCCGGAGGTCGGCTCCTCGGCACAACCCGACATCCGATTGGGAGCGAAAATACTCCGCCTGACCTTGGCTTACGAAAAACTCATCCACACCGGAGTGCCGCGATCCGAAGCGGCACACTCGCTAGCCCGCCAAAATCGCGACTTCAGTTCAGAGTTTTTCGAAGCCCTCGTTACCCTGGACCCCAACGCCGAAGAAGCCGGAATTCGCAGGTGCCGGATCGAAGATCTGGCTCCAGGCATGATCATCCAACAGGAAGTTCGCACCTATGCTGGAACCTTGCTCGTCTCCAAAGGGCAGGAAGTAACGTCGCCTCTCCTAGCCAAGCTCAGAAACTATCACTCCAAGAGCACAATCCCAGCAGACATAACCACATCCATGCCCGGCACCACCCTTGCGTTCGTGAAAGGCGCCTCTTAGACTACCCGGCTTCCTCCCAGTCGCGAATTAAGCGCGCCTTCCCACTATTACCCTTATGATTCCCCAAGCTTGGCACGTATCCAGATCGCCAACCGACCAGCACACTTTCCCACTTCGTCCAGCCAGCCTGAAGAAACGGCTGCCATAGCAGTGCATGACAACGTCTAGGGGTCCCTCCCGATTCCACCTTTTACTAGTTTGATTCCTTGTCTGCCCGCGAGGCGTCGGACTTTCAAGACCACTTAGAGCGGGGACGGTCAACGACTAGCCTCGTAAACTCACTGCAACGCATCCTGCTTCTTCTTGAAGGCCAGCAATTGGTAGAGCTTGTCGGTATCGAAACTGAACCCGAAATTGGCATGGACATGGTCTTCTTTGAGCAACTCCGATGCGGTAGCGTAACTAACCGAAATCGGGAACGAGACTCCCGAAAATACCGGGATTTCAAACTTAACCTGAACCACCGCCAGGTCAGCCTTCTTGCCCGCTTGATGCCGATTCTCCAGTAAACGCTGGTATCGCCCCGCGAACGAAAGCGTCACTTGGCCCTGGTCCACATCGTTGAGCACCAGCGGACTCCTCCCCAACTGAGCTTCCCACGATAGAGCCGCCGCATAATCGCGCACCGTCTGCTCATTCTTCGTTCGATCGGGGTTACCGTAGAATGACGCCCCAGCGTTGAATACCAGCTTGCGGTTCGCAGACGTGTTTTTTTCAAGAAGAAACTTCGTAACTGAGTAGCTCGGTGTTGTAGTGCCTCTGACATTCGTATACACGAACGTCAAGAGCGGCTTTTGTTGCATTGCTTTGAGAATGTCCTCAGCTGCACTGTGCGCTTGCTCTACTTGTGTGTCCAGGTCTAGGCTTGTGACTATCGACATTTGAATTTTCTGCCGCGTGTTCTTGTCTAGCGTTACCTTCAAGGCTCCGCTGTTTCCGGGAGATGCAACGTCGCCAGGGGAAAGTGCCGCCTCCACGACTTCGGTTGCGTCGTGGATATCGGCACCGAGCCGGCACAGTATTTCTTCTTTTAGTCCCGCCACGAGCAAGTCTGCGGACGTTCCTTGATGAATGCCAAGGTAGTCCCTTACATATCCAAACAAACCATCGTAGGCAGCTGCTAAGCCCTTTCCAGTATGGATATCGTTGAGAATTGCCAATTGATCCGCGCTGGACTGAGCCGCCTTCACGAGTATTGGAAGGACAGTCTGGTTCCACTTATTCTGGAACTCTTGCGAACGGCTCGAGCGATCAAAGAACCGGTACTTTACTGACCACTCCGCTAACTGCCGCCGCGTCGCATTTGCTAATGGGACATCCGCGTTGGTAATGTTGAACGTTGCAGAAGCGCCAATGTTTGTTAAATCGTGATTGTCTCGATAGACCTCGGCCGTGTCGCCTTGGCGCGCGGCCACGAATGCGTAGGGCGAACTGCTCAGTGTCAATGTCGAGCCATTGGATTCCTGCTGAATTGTTCCATTTTCGATGGCAAGGCTCAGCAGTTTTGGAAAGTCCGGCTTCTCCACGGCGCTTGTCGACCCTTGCGCCTTAGCTCCAGCCCCGGTCTGTTTATCCGTGCTTTTGGTTTCTGCCTCCGTCTGAGTCTGCAGGAGGAGAAGATCAATCTTCTTGAACCGCTCGGATGCCCTCTTCACTTGGTCAGGGGCAACCGCGTCAGCAATGGCCCAAAACACTAGATCACCCGTAGGGCCACCTCGTATTTCGGTTGGATCGCTCTTTCCGTCCTTGCCGACAACTTTTTTCGCATACTGTTCAGCTTTCTTCTGTAGTACGTAAGGAGCCGTTCGGGGATATGGATTACTGCAAGCGGTCAATGTACCTTGCTGGGCAGCGGCCGGAAGTGATGCCATTATCATTCCCAAAAGAAAATGTTTAGGGCCTATTCTCGATCTCTTCCTGCGGTAGACTTCTTCCCTCATAAATGGTTTCTCCTCATTTGCAATGCCGCAGTTTCTACCTACAGCCCGCCAGCCAATGGATTTTGAAATGAAATGGGCGCTTCTGCAGGGTCTTCTTTCGAGATGTGCGGACCCTGAAATGTCACCTGATTCTCACCATCATCTAGTCCCGAGACCAGCACTTGAAAATGGGCATCTGGCGCTGTGTCGCTGGCGAAGTCGCACTTTACCACTCCGAAATGCGCCTGACCCGGTTCGACGGAGACGTCAAACTGATACAACCGAGGATGATCCGACACCTGATTTGCCCTTCCGGGAGATACAGCGAAGACTGCTGTATTCCCTATACCGAACGCCACAATCGTGACTGTGACGGTTTCGCCTACCTTGACGTGGTACAGTGACCTCCCAAGCTGTTTCATCTTCGCTCCTAGAGTGTTCCAAAATTATTTCTTTACCTCCGGCTTCGTCCCCGCCAGACGCACATTCGTTGCTTTCGATAACAGGTCGAACCAGAAGGGTGATCCCTGCGACACAGCCAACGCGGTCATCAGTATTCCAAGAAACTTGATTATCCAACCACCGCATTCGATCGGTGCTAGCCGCGGCTCTCGCACTTCCGCCTCTGCACGAATTTTGGCTTTCTCTTCCGCGGTTAGCTCTTTCTTCTTCGGCTGACTTCCTTGATTGGCCGGTTTGCTCCCATCCTGTGCTAGCTCTTGCTTCGCGCCTTCAAGTTTGTTGCTGGTCCCCGCCTTGTCTGCTGTTTTTCCTTCATTCTGCGCACCCGCTTGTTTACCGGACTCCCCACCCACTGCAGGAGCAATCTGAGCTTGTTTTTTCTCGTCCACAACATCAGCCTTTGGAGGCGAAGTCACTTTCGGCCAGCATTGCACCTCCTTCGGGTCTGTCGCGCCCTCCGGCAACCAGCACCATCCGATTGGCGCCCCGGTGCCTGCGAGTGCACCGCGGATTTTCTTCACCTTTTCGAGCGCATCTTCGCTGCTGCTTCCCTTATTCGACATTCCGACGCCTGTCGCCCCTGCGGCATCATTCTTGGTTCCCCCGCTGGCGCTGTGCCCCGCTCCATTGGCATCGGTACCCGATCCCGGGGACGAACCGGGAGGTGTTTGTCCCTTGTTCTGGGCCGCGGCCCCCGGCTGACCTGTTCCCGAATTTGTCTTGGCCTGCCCATCCTTGCCGCTGTTGTCTTTTACATACTCGGTCGCCGCTGCCACCATCGACCCTCGCACCGCTTCGTCGTTCCAGAACAACTTACCCAGCATGAATACATCCGCGTTCAAAAACAGGCAGACCGGGACTGCAATCGCCCACACCAGCACATGCGTCTTGCGCTTGTACCACCCAGACACCCGGCCCATCGCGTCGTCGAACCATTTCTCAATTGCCGCTCGATGTGCCTCGATGTCCGTCAGCGCGGTCGGGGCGAGGGTGTCGACTATCTGTTTGGCAGTGCCGGACAATCCCCCCTTGTCGAGGTCAAGAAGCACGCGCGAGAAAGTTTCCGGAGTGAGGTAGGAAGGCTTGCGGCCGTCCTTCCACATTCCCTTTACGAGGACATGATCGTAGAGTTTTTTGGCATTGGAATCATCCAACAGCTTCTTGAATGCATCTTCCATCGTAGTGGCGCGAAGGTTTAACCAGCTGGCTATTAATTCCTGCAGCGCCGAACAAAGCGCGCTCACCAGCAGGAAGAAGAACGCCAGGCTGATCGCAAGTTCCAGGACCGTAGTAGTCAAGGTTTGCCTCTCAGCAACATAGCAATTTGGACGAACTCTGCTCGTAAGAACGAGAAAGGATGGGTAGCTCCTTTTCAAATTGCGAATATTTCGTTGCACAAAAAAACGGGGAGGCCTAAAGGCCTCCCCGCCACAATCAATCACTAACCCCTGATCACTTGCCCTTCAGCATTCCCACTACCCTATCAAAATCCTCCAGCGTCCCATACTCGATCGTGATCTTGCCCTTCCCCCTGCGGTCCCTGATCCGCACCCTCATTCCCAGCGCCGTCTCGAGCGTCCGCTGCGCCGCCCGCACATTCGGATCAACCCAGCGCGCCCCTTGCCCCGGACCCTTCTGCTCCTCCCGCCCTTCCATCGGCATATTCAGGTTCATGACTTCATCTTCCAGCTGGAGCACCGACCACTTCTTTTTTACTGCCAGCACAGCGAGCTTCGAAATTTGCGACTCATCATCCAGCACCAGCAACTCTCGCGCATGGCTGTAAGTAAGAAAACCTCGGCCCAAAAAAGTCTGCACGTCCGCTGGCAGCTTCAGCAGCCGCAAATAATTGGACACCGTCTCTCGCGACACCCCCACCCGTTTCCCGATCTCTTCCTGCGTCAAACCAAATTCCGTGCTCAAGTCGGCGAATGCCTGCGCCTGCTCTAGGCATTCCAGATCCTGCCGTTGCAGGTTCTCGACGATCGTCATCTCCGCCGCTTGCTGCTCCGATACCCGCTTCACAATCGCCGGAATCGTCGTCTTCCCGGCCAGCTTCGAAGCACGCAACCGCCGTTCGCCCAGGATCAGCACATAGCGCCCGTCAACTCCCGGACGCACCACGATCGGTTGAATCACTCCCTGTATCTGAATCGATCGCGCGAGTTCCTTCAGAAGCTCCTCGTCGAATTCCATCCTCGTCTGGTGCGGATTGCCCTCGATCGAATCCAGAGCAAGCTCCAGCACGTCCGGACTCCGCCGAGCCGCCACCGCCTGCAAATCCACCCTCTCCCCAACCGCCGAGCTGTCTGCCGAAGCGCCGGCGCTCTTGTCGTCGAGCCCTTCTGTGGGCATCGCCGACGCCTCGGAGGGTGCCCCATCTTTGCGCGTATTTTGCGCAAAGGTGGGGTCGTTCGATGGCACCACCCGCGGCCCTCCCGGCAATAGCGACTCTAGCCCCCGGCCCAAAGCCCGCCTCTTCTCCGCCAATTTCTCCGCCACCTTCTCAACACCCGTCTTCTCCGCCGCAATCGCCATCGTCGCTCATCTCCTGAATCGCCAGATTTTCCCCGTGACCTCTGTGCCCCCCGTGGTTAAGCCTTTGACTTCAGCAGCGGCGCCACGCACCCCTGACTAAAATCGATGAACATAAATATTGATGTCTATCAATCTAGGCTGCCCCCGCTCCCGCCTCATTCCGCGCCGCCGTGTACCGGTCCAGCATCTCCTTCGCCAGCCGGATATAACTCTCTGCTCCCCGCGACCGTACGTCATAAAGCAAAGCCGGTTTCCCATGGCTAGGCGCCTCCGCCAACCTGATATTTCGCGGAATCGTAGTGGTGCACATCTTCTGCCCAAAATATTTCTTGAGTTCCTCGGCCACTTGCTGCGCGAGGTTTGTACGCTCATCGAACATAGTCAACACCACCCCCTCGACAGCCAGGGCAGGATTCAATCCCACTCGAATCCTCTCGATCGTATCCAGCAACTCGCTGACTCCTTCCAGCGCAAAGTACTCCGCCTGCATCGGAATGAGAACTCCATCCGCTGCCACCAACGCATTCAGCGTGAGGAGATCCAGCGCGGGCGGACAATCCAGCACAATAAATTCAAACCGATCGCGCACCAGCGCCAGCGCGTCGCGAAGCCGAAACTCCCGCCGATCCGCTTCGACCAGTTCGAGGTTCGCGCCGATCAGGTTCTTGTGCGACGGAATCACCCAGAGTTGTTCCAGCTCTGTAATCTGGAGCGCCTCTTCCGCCGAAGCGACACCCATGATGACGTCGTAAGTGCTGATGCGATCCGGATCTTTTCGCAAGCCGAGGCCGCTGCTGGCATTCGATTGCGGATCGCAATCCACCAGCAACGTGTTTACTTCAGCTGCGGAAATGGAAGAAGCAAGGTTGATGGCAGTCGTAGTCTTCCCGACGCCACCCTTCTGGTTGGCAACCGCGATGATGCGTCCCATGATTATTCTTGAGGAGAAATCGCGCGCCAAGAATAGTGCGAACGCGGTTGTGAAATCAATGCCTTATTTTGGTGCAACGTTCCATGTGGAACACTCTCTTTAATCGCCATGTTTCATTCGCAATTCCGAACGTTCCACGTGGAACACTCTCTCTTTTATCGTGTGGGGCTTCCCGGATTCCACAATTTCGGGGAAGGAATGTTCCACGTGGAACATCTTAATGTTGGCAAAAAACATTTCTTAAGCGAATTGATGGGATATGTCTCATGTTGAGATTATTGGTTCGTATCCCCACTTACTGGTCGTCTGACAACGTATTTTTCGTTTTCCTTACTTAAAAACCCCAGTTAGAGATTGAATCTGTTCCACAATCATTGGGGAACACTTATTGACAACACTCTTGACTCTGATTCTGGAATTGGAATTGGAGCTTCCCAGTGGAGGTTGGGGAGGGTGGTTGCGATGTCAGGCAGTTGGGCGGAGCTGATCAGGAGGCCCAAGCGGCCGGAGGGAGAAACCAGGTTTGCGGCTATGGGGAGAATTGTGCTGAAGCGCTCGACGGCTCGGAGGGTGACTACGTCGGCGGGAGGATGCGCGGGGATCACGGTTTCGGCGCGGGCAGTAATTACATCGATGTCGGTCAATGTAAGGGCGCGGATTACTTCGCGGAGGAAAGCGGCCTTTTTGTGGTTCGATTCGACTAGCGTTAGACAGAGGTCGGGCGCCCAGAGTTTTATCGGGATGCCGGGGAAGCCGGCGCCTGAGCCGATGTCTAGGACGTGCGTTTCGGCGAGCGTGGGGCTGGGGCCGGGGAACAGATGGCTGGCAAGAAAAAGGGACTCGCCAAAGTGGCGGGTGACGATTTCATCGGGATCGCGGATGGCGGTGAGGTTGATGCGGGCATTCCAGCGAAGCAATAGATCGATGTACGTCGATATTTGCTGGAGCTGCACTTCGGGGAGTGTCCTCTCGAGGAACGGGCGGAGCAGAGCCGAGATGCGGGCGGGATCCACGGGCGCAGGAGATTGTATCGCGATGGCGGAACTGAGACTGGCGGGGTCTGTTGCTTTAGACGAGATTGTGACTTAACGCTGTCTGGGATTTCTTGCAAGAATGAAGCGGATAATTTTCGTTTCGCTGATAACCGCGCTGGTTTTGATCGTTCTTTGTTTGATTGGAAATCACTGCTTCCAATCCAGCAGCAATCAGATAAGGCCATGAAATTGATAGTGAGCCGACGTGACCCAAAGCGAGGTTGAAGCCGCAACCAAAACAACGGGGATCGTAGCGGTGACGCGCTGCAGCGCCCAAAAAACGGAGTTTCTCAGCGAACGGTGAAAGGCGACACTCATTCTGAAAGTTTGCGGCACGATTGAAGTCGGGTACAGGGCGAAAACCTAGCTGAAGA
>WNFR01004934.1_pt1 | contig 13688 bp, 11 predicted proteins | sample 5400221 | NCBI WGS metagenome assembly WNFR01 (sample SAMN13153357, study PRJNA577476) | soil metagenome | isolation source: 40 cm soil under Madrone tree | place: USA:California | collected 2016-06-14
GTCAAAACAGTTCCACCCGATCCGAAAGACTTGGTTTTGCTCGATAAGTTTATGAGCTGGGTGGAACCCTTCCGCACGATGAAGGTCCGCGCTAACGCTGACATCCCGCGCGATGCGATCAATGCGCGGAAATTTGGCGCCGAAGGCATCGGCCTTTGCCGCACCGAGCACATGTTTTTCGGCGAAGAGAAAATAGCGCACATGCGCACCATGATTCTTGCAGATAACGAAAAAGACCGCCGCAACGCGCTCAAGAAACTGCTGCCGATGCAGCGCAAGGATTTTGACGGAGTATTCCGGGCAATGAATGGATTTCCCGTGACCATCCGCACCCTGGATCCGCCGCTGCACGAGTTTTTGCCGCCTCGCGAAGAACTGATGGTCAATCTCGCGACTCTCCCGTACGCAGACGCGAAACAGAAAAAATCGCTGGTGGCAAAGTACCGCGACTATGGAGTGAAAGCGGCCAACGATTTGAAGAAGGTTTTGCCGCTACTCCTAAAGCGCGTCGAGCAACTCCACGAGGTCAACCCTATGCTCGGACATCGCGGTTGCAGGCTCGGTATCACTTATCCGGAGATTACCGAGATGCAGGCGCGCGCCATTTTCGAAGCGGCCGTTGCTGTGGCCAAAGACGGCGTCAAGGTCTATCCCGAAGTAATGATCCCGCTTACCGCCACTCTGAATGAAATGGCGAACCAGGCAGCGATCGTTCACCGGGTGGCGAAAGAAATCTTCAAGGAAAAAGGACATATTGTTGAATACCTCGTCGGCACCATGATCGAGCTTCCGCGCGCTGCACTGATCGCCGGTGACATCGCCCGGGAAGCGCAGTTCTTTTCCTTCGGCACCAACGATCTCACGCAGACTACTTGGGGGTTCTCGCGCGACGACGTCAACAAAATCCTGCCCACCTATCTCGCGGAGGGAATCATCAAGCAGGACCCGTTTGCTGTGCTTGATCGCGAAGGTGTCGGTCAGTTGGTGAAGATGGCGACGGAACGGGGGCGCAAGACAAATCCGAACCTGAAGGTTGGCATCTGCGGTGAGCACGGTGGCGAACCATCGTCGGTCGAGTTCTGCTACCAGACCGGGCTCAACTACGTTTCCTGTTCACCGTTCCGCGTACTAACCGCGCGACTGGCGGCGGCCCAGGCGGCAGCCGGCGAAAAGCTGCAAAGTGACGCTGGACGAACAAAATAACGGCAAATCCAGAATGGCTGTGACCACAAGCAGTTGCCGAGCTGCGCTCGGCATGGACAGGCGAGGGCGCCCGTCCCTCCACTGAGTTCTACGAGCTTTTACTGCACTCTCTGCAGGCGGGCGATCAGTTTCTGTGCCAGATTCTCCTCCGACTCGGACCAAAGCAACCGCCCGGTTGCTCCCGCATTCTTTTCCACCTTGGCGGTAAACTCCACCAGTTTTTGTACGTTGCTTCGGACGTTCCGCTCCGCCTCGGAAGTAAACTCGATGTCTTCGTGCAGGAAGGGCGTGTCCAAACCGAAATCAATTTGAATGTGCCCGGTCTCTTCCGCTGCGTGCTCTTCAAATTCCATCCCTTGCGCAGTCAGACGCACGAGTGATGGATCCAACACCCACTTCTCCGCGCCCTCAGGAGGAGTCCATAGATCCCAATAGGTCTCGAAGACATACGCATAGTCGTCGTGAAGAAGCTCTGCGACCACCTCGGCCGCTTCTTCCGGCGCAACGCCAGGACGAAATCGGCGCTCGAGAATAGTCGGCTCACTCCACGAGACCGGCTGGATCGCCGCGTATGTCACCCCATCCCGCGCTGCAGAAAACGGAAGTTGCCGGAGCACGCTGACGGTTCGCGGCAGAATGTCGGACAGATCAAAACGGGGAAACCACAGGCTCAAATAAAGGGAATCGCCCATGGTTGTATTCTAAATCGCAGGTGCACTGGGTTCGATGGTGAAGTTTATGATCGCGTCTAGTTTTGACGCGCGAAAATCGCCCTGTTACTATAAATTCCGGCGGCAAAGAACCATCTCATCCACCAGAGTCCCCGTCGTCTAGCCTGGCCTAGGACATCGCCCTTTCACGGCGGTAACACGGGTTCAAATCCCGTCGGGGACGCCAACCTTATCAATCACTTGCAAATCCCCTCCAGAATTTTGTACGTCCGTTAACGTCCGATAAGCCTCGGCGCTTGGCTTTTCTTCGTTTTTGTCGAGCAACAAGCTCACAACTCGGCTCTGCGCATCTCGCTTGGTTTGCGTAATCGCCTGCGCGTAGATGTTCAGCGTGACCGAGATGTTTGCGTGTCGCATTAGCTCTTGCACAACCTTCACGTCCTCGCCGCCTTTGAGGAGCGTCGCGTATGTATGCCGGAATGTGTGCCAACCGAAATGGCCCACGATTCTGATTTCCTTGGCCGCTGGTTCCAAGTGCGCCTTGTACAGCGAACCTGGCCAGTACGGCAATTTGCCTGTGCTGTGCGGGCTGGCGAACACCCAGTCCTCGTCGATTGGGTATGGACTCTGTAGTCGCCAGTTCCACAGGACCTTCGACAATCGCAAGTCGAGCGGAACCGGCTTGCGAGAGGCTTCTGTCTTGCAATCGCCCACATGTTGCATGACAATCGAGCGGATGACATGGATCTCCATCTTCTGAAAATCGATGTCTTTCCACTTGAGACCTAGCAACTCCCCGACCCGAAGGCCCGTGAACACGGCGAGGAATACCATTGTGCGCGTCGGCTCCTTCAGGATGCGAAGCAGTGCCGCAATCTGCTCGATGGAAAGCACAATGGGCATCCTGGTCCGCTTGGCGCTTTGACGCACCATGCGTATGGGATTCACACCGAGCCATTCCCACCTGACAGCGTGATTGAAAACGGCACTCATGATGTTTCGAGCTTTGGCTTTGCTTCCATTCGCATACTTGAGCGACCGAAGCCACTGCTCGACAGCGACTGCCTTGACCTCGGTGACGCGATAGCTTCCCCAACGAGGCAGAATGCACTTATTGAAATAGCCCTCATAGGTGACCTGCGTCTTCCGTGTTTTGCTGCAATTCGTGCCCAGTTCCTTTTCCCGGTAGTGTTCGACGAGCGTTTGAACACTGATCGGTGTCAAGCTGGTGCGCGGATTCTCAGGGTTGATGTCTGCCCGAAGTGCAGCTACGGCCTTCTGCGCCGACGCCTCGTTCGGATATTGTTCGACCGAACCAACGATCAGACAGCGTCGCTTGCGTGAGCCGTCTGCCTGGAGTTCTTACCACCTATACTCCCAAACGTTTCGGCCACGAACACGCTTCACGATCTGAAGGCTGCCTTGCTGAAATCTCGTCCGTCTCATCACGATCCTCCGTGGTTAGGGACGGTACGGATAGCTGGCTAACTTTACCCTCAAATGCACCCACGCGTCGAGATCGGATGTGCGAAAGCGCCACAATTTTCCGATCCGCATAGCGCGTATCTCACCCTTGCGGGCGAGTCGTTGAAGTGTTTTCGGGTGGATCTGCAGCAAGGCCGCCGCCTCGCGCGAATCGACTAACCTCTCGAAATGAGGGAACGGTTGGCTGACTGGCGTTGCTTCGTGCATCTCGCTCATAAAAGCTCCTACAGCGAGAGTCGAGACCGGGCTGAAATCACCGCGTCGTCTGAGGGTCGGCTGTGGCGTCCGGCTTCGTCCGACAGATTTCGAGCCCATTCACTACTCGGCTGGCATTAGTCTTAGCGTCATGGGCGGACGAGAACATTATTCGTATAGAAACCGTACAAGACGCATTTGTTGCTTTCTCTCAAAGAATCTTTTTTCTTGTCGACTTCGAACAAACTTCTCAACCGGTGCTTAAAGTGCCTAGAGCGCCTAGAAGTGCTTTTAGGTACGTTTAGGGAATCCACGGGAACAAAGCAATGGACGCACTCAACCGCCCGCCTCCTTAGCGAGACGGTTCCACTAATCCGCCGCGAGATTTTCCCCTCTATGTATGTAAGGAACATATAGCAGGGAAAAGATATCGAAATTTTTTTTGCGTCTGCTACCGACACGGACAGCTTCTTGCGAAAGACTTAGCGGAAGTTTCTAGGCTAGTAAGGTAAGTTGGTGACTGCACGCCATTTGCGATCTGCAACATGAACCGACTGATCATCTGACGCAGTGCCTACCGAACAACTCGGCCCGAGGGCAGCCAACGGCAGTTTGCATGAGCGCCTTGGGATGGAACGCGGCCCAAGCCCGCTACCGTCGAGGAGTATCTGAACCAGATGCTTGATTCCCGGAAGACGTAGACAGGCTCCCGCAAAGGCCCATCCCAGATTGATGTGCTCAAGACCGCGCGCGAAAGCGCCCACACCCTCGTCGATATCGGTCCCATCCATCGGATCATAAGTGATGCGCTGCAGATCCCGTGTGGGATGATCCTCGGCAGCGACTACGTGCAGCAAGACGGCACCGTGAGACTCGAACCAGCGACGTATTTCTGAGCAAGGACCACACGTCTCGGCAACATACAGTCGCGCTAGCGGACGATCGGGGGCGTGCCACGGCGTCAATCGCGGTCTCCAATCTTTGACGTTGTTGCGGTACTCCTCCCAAGGTTTGCCGAAACGAACTCTCATGTCCTCACCTTCATCCCAGGCGGCCAGACCGAAGCTATAAAGAAACGACATGATGCCCCCTGCTGCCAACCAGGGGTTTCGAAGCGCGCAGCCCCACGCAGTCATCACGAGTGTGCATGAGAACTGCATAGGGTTGGAGATGTAACGATAGAGCCCGCTGACCACGAGTTGTTTTGGCGGGTCGTAAGGGATCGGCGTACCGTTGCCACGTTGTGCGAACTCCTGAACCGCGGAAACTCCGGCAACGCCCAGCAACGCGATGGCCTGCAATTCCAGGTTCCGCAACCATGCAGGTTCGAAGAGCAACGGATCCCACCTGTGTCCGGGTCGCACCGCAAAGAGAATTTCAGGGATCAAGAAGAGGAAAACTCCGCCCGCTGCCAAAACGTGAAGTACCGCACGCGCTTTCACCTTCGTATCGTGGATAGTCCAGCGCGCGAACAATTGCGCTGGAACCAGGACAAGACCCAGCGCAACAAATTCACCAATCAGCCAACGATGGTTGAGAACGACAACGGGGGAGCACGCCGGCATAAGGATCAGGTCAATCCCAAAGAAAACCGCTGACACCCAAACTATTCCAGTTTCATCAAAACTTAGGATCGGAAGGATTCCCCAAAGCACTGCCCATCCGAGGTAGAGATCGACAGGCATTCCACGAAAGAGTCCGCCTAGCGTGTTGAATCTCCACCAGCCGAAGTGCAGGTTGAGCAATTGAAGCGCAAGCAGCGATGGCAGAGTCCACACAAACCCCAGCAGCGCCGCAGGGAATATCCTTTTCCGGTTCGGTCGCAGAAACACAAGGAGGAAAGCAGCAATGACGGGAACGTAGAGTCCCATGAATCGGACGGCGGCGACGCGTCCCATGTTCCTACTCTCCCTGCTTTTGTGGCGCCGGAGTCGCGTTGGCCCGGATTAGATACTCGGCGGCCAAGCGAGTCGCGTATCGCTCCCAGGGACGAAAGTACCAAGCTGGATCCAAGCGCCTCTGGAAATGAAGAGTCCATGTCACGCGAACGTGTTGGGCATCCGTCGCCGACCATTCGACTTCCGACGACTTCCAGTCCAACCAGTGTGCGAGCTTACTGTGGTCAGATACCGCGTCAAACCGAACATACCCGGTACGTGATTCGCTCACCTTGAGCAGAAGGTCGCCAGGTTTGCCCTCGCCACCAGCAAAATGAACCGTGCGGGTGGCGCCAACTTCCAGGCCGTCGCCCCATGCTCTAGTTGGAAGAGGAAACCCCATTCTCCCGTAAACCGGCACCGGTGTCTCTGTTCGTGGGCTATGACTCAGTGCAATCTGCACGTCATGCTCCGATCCATATACGATTTGCGACTCCTGCACTGTTTCTTCGCGATTGAATGACAATTTCGGAGAACTGCCTTCAATGCTCATGGGAAGGAGAATCAGCAGAAGGCACGAGAGAGTTGTCTGTAGCTTCGCCCGGTTCCAGTCGACAATGGCACCCACTAGGAGCCCGACGAGGTAGAAGATCGGCGAAGCCATCAAGATACAGATGAAGCCTTCGCCGAGAAGCGGACCTGAGAGAAGCAAAAAGAGAGTGAGGCCTTTCGTGATTCCGCCCTTTACGGTTTTAGCTTTCGGCACCACCGCCAATAAGATAGCCAAGACCGTCGGGATACCCACAAATAGCACGGCAGTCTGCTCCAGCCTCCCAAGCACGATAAGGCGGTACATGACACTACCCGCACTCACTGCAAGAATCAGAAAAATAAGCTTCCATTGCGAACGGCTTATTGATGGTTTCGGTTCCAGATCATTCATTTGACCCTCTTGTGCGGTAGCGGCCGACCAAGTCTGCTGCTGCGCTCTCCCAGTGGGGGAATCGGAAATTGAACCCGGATTGCAAGAGACGGGCCGGAATCACCCGTCGGCTTTTCAGAATGAGTTCGGTTTCGGTGCGGTGGAAAAACGTAGCGACTTCGAGCATCAAGCGAGTGGAAGGAAGACCAATCTCTATTCCCGCAGCTTGGCGCAAAGCCTGCATGAATTCATAGTTGGTCAACGGGTTCGGCGCTGCGAGATTGATGGGGCCGTCCAATTCTTGGTGGGCGATCAGGTAATCAATGCTGCGAAGGAAGTCCGTGTCGTGAATCCATGAGACGAATTGCTTTCCGGAACCGGCAGAGCCTCCCAGTCTGAACCTCACTAAGCGAAGGAACTGGTCGAAAATGCCACCCTCCTCCGGGCTCATAATCATGGCACTACGAAGCGCAATCTTGCGGGTGTTGGGCGTGTTCGCTGAGAAGAAGGAGTACTCCCAAGCCGTGGCTACATCAATGCTGAATCTCCATGCGCTCGGGACGCCGCGCTCCTTGCCGCCGATTTCCCCGGTGGCCTCGTCCATGACCTGGTCCAAAGCATGACGGTAAATGGTAGCTGTGCTGGCATTCATCCATAACCGAGGCGGACGCGCCAATTGACCAAGGGCCACACCGAGCAAGTATGTGGTCGCGGTGCGGGATTCCTTAATCTCAGCCCCATTCTTGGTAGTGTAACGGCAATTTACGCTACGACCTGACAGGTTGATAAGTACATCCGCGCCATCCAGCGTGGCTGCCCAATCGCCAAGGCTCGTCCCATCCCACACGATGACTTGCCACGGCACGGTGTATTTGTTTCGCGCCAGAACAGTGACATGGTGGCCTTGGGCATGAAGATGCCGAGCCAAAATCGTGCCCACTTGGCCGCTGCCTCCCGGAATCACGATATGGAGGTGTCGAGTCATTGCGCCGGTTCCCCAGCATCCAGGCCATCTTCCCCATAAGCGATTTCCAGCAGGCCGGTGGCCAGTTTTCGGATAGGCCGCAGCAAGGGAAAGCTGGAAAGCTTGATGAGTGCGACTACTATAGCTAGACTCTTGTCAAAGAGCTTCATGGTGCGCACTTGTTTGGGCGAAGAGTCGTACACCCAGAAGAGAATCAATCCCATTTGATACAGCCACAGCACGCGGGGCAGGTGGACCTTTAGGTCTTCAGGGACGCGCACTTTCCCGCCCTCGACAGCGCGGGAGAAAAATCCGATGTCCTGGTCGCGAATGCTGCGGGTTTCCTCACTGAACGGAGAAAGAGGATGGTAGGGATCGATGTGGGCGGAAAGCGCTCCCATCAGCTTGCGGTCCGCAGCAAAATACTCCAGTTTTACCTGAATAACGGCGCGCAGGCGGTCGTGCAAGCCTTTGGCATTGGACAGCGACTGATCGAGCAGGGGAGCGAGGTGTTCCTGTGCGCGCTCATAAAAGCCCATTACGATGGCATCTTTCGAGTCGAAGTAGTAATACGCGGCTCCAAGCGCAACACCCGCTTGGTTGGCGACATCGCGCATCGTTGTCGCCTCAAACCCTTTGTCCCGAAACGATTGAAGGGCACGTTCCAGAATGGTGTTGCGAGTCAATTCGCCTTTCTCGGTCTGCGTCGCACTCTTGAACATGTTCAAATATTCGCTTAATCGAGGGTGGATGTCAAGGGAAATAGTGAACGCGTTCAAGTCGGAAGTTAAGGCCCTATTTTCAATGAATTTCGCTGATATCCCACATTCTCGCCAGCATAGCCGGGGTGCGGCTCGTGTCAAGGCTCACGACCGCTTCGCGGCGCACAAGACGCGGCCTTGACACAATCCTTACTCCCGGCCCATTTTCTCCGCCATGTGGGGAATGTGCAGGTATGGGCCGACGCGACATCTCAAAGCCCGAGACCAAGACCCGGGCCACCGAGGTCATGTTCGACTTCGACATGGGGAGTCCTTTCCGGTTCCGGTGTATGAGCCGGAACTGAGGAATGCTGCTCTCCGATCTGCTGCCCAGCCTGCCGGTTCACCCCAGTCACCAGGTCAACACCGTGCGCTTTTTCCACATTGTGAGCGGATAGCTGCTTTCGGGCTAGTTCAATCGCAGACTGCCGCATCGTGGATACGCCGACGGATTCACGAAGTTGCTCGCGGTCGCTGGTGACGACGGCGATCTCGCTCCGACCACGGCTAGCCACGTAGAACAATTCTTTCTTCATCGCGTCTGCCGAGATGATGACGGTATCTACCGTCTTGCCTTGGCTTCTGTGGGCGGTGACCGCATAACCATGCGTGAATTCGTGATAGTTCGCAGGAAGCGTTCTTCCGTCTTCGAGGCGAATGGCACCGCCGTCTAGGGAACTCACTCTGACCAGCTCTCCGTTGGTCGCCCGGAGTTCCGGCCCTCGACGGTTTGCCGTGAGCATGAGGCTGTCGCCAGGGGCAACTTCAATCGGCTGACGCTCATAAACGGAGAATGCCCGCGTTTGTTTCGGCGAGATGCTCACCTCTTCTCCGGTTTCTTTTCGCGCAACCACAGATTCCGGGCCAGCGCGCACGACTTCCAGCGACTCATGTCGTTTTGCAAGTTTCGTGTCTCTGTGAAATTGCAGAACCTGCCCCTCTTGGTAGTTGGACAGTTCCTGTTTCTGGGCTGTTGTCCACTGGAGTGAGACGTATCGATCAAAGGAATGGCCGACTCCCAGTTCACCGTGTTCCTTCCGATCCTGGCGAATCGTGTCGGTGAGTTGGGAAATCTCAGAATGAGTGCTGGCAACTACAAGCGTATCGCGCCCTTCGGCTCGGAACTCGCGATGTAGATCCGCCACTATCTGGCCTCGGTCGAAGATCGATACCTCACGAATGGCACCGAGCTTTTCCAGTTGCGCGAACCCTTCCTCGGGTGAATGCCTCATGGTCTTCACGGCCTCACGATAGAGGGAGTTCGTCTGCCGCTGTACTTCAGTAAGAGAGACACTCTTCAGTTCAGACTCCCTCTCCAAGATACGCAACGCATCCAAGGCCTCGACGCTCGGAATTTGCCGCGTATCACCGGAGAAGACAATTCTGGCTCCCTGATCCTCGGCGAGGTGCAGCAAGCTTTGCATTTGCCGCCCCGAAACCATGCCTGCTTCATCAACAATCAAGACCCTCCCGCGCAGCGCGCCCTGTGGTTCCTGAGCCTCCAGAAGTCGTGAGACAGTCATCGCATCTCGGAAGCCAACTTTTTCGAGTTCATCCACCGCACTTCTGGTGGGAGCCACCGCAAGTACCTCGTGTCCTGCCTCTCCCCGGTCAATTTCACGCAGCGTGGCAGTCTTGCCAGTACCGGCAGCGCCTCGAACATTGATCGCAAAATCACGAGAACCGAGCACTGCTTCGACGGCGCGCCTTTGTTCGGGACGGAGATGGTCCGATAGCTCAAAGTCGCGAACCTTACCGAGGCGGTCATAGCGGTCCACCCCTTGGTTGACAACCGCGATCATGTCGCGCTCGCGTTGGAGGCTTGCGTGTGTCGCAATTTCATCCCCATCGGAGATGAGAGTCCCCTTCGCACGTTCAAGGGAGAGAGAGCCCTGAAGGTCGCTGAGTTTGACGTTGCCGCGCCCGTGACGAAGAGCTTCGGTTAGAACCTCATGTTCTCTGGCGACTGAGAGACACTCGAAGATGTGCTCCTGAGAGTATGCAAGTGGAGCCTCGTGCATACCGCGATTGATTTGAGGTGAATGGAATCTCGTCTGAGCTTCGTTCAGCCCCTCACGAAGCATTTGCCTCTCATCCGGCGTCAGCCGATCTTGCTGAAGGTTGCGGACTCGCTCGGTCGAAATCTCCTGAAGCTTGGCAGCCCGCGTTTCCCGGACGAGCACCGCAACCTCGTTGTCTGTGGGCGCACGCCCACGCTCACGAGTGAATTCCTGAATCGCCGCATCGCGCTGGGCACTGCGTTGACTATATTTATCGAGTAGATCTCTAGAACACCCGGCGATCTCAAAGCCCTTGTCACGGCCTCGTGCATCGCGACGGTTCTCAAAGTCGTAGCCCAAGGCACGAACTTCGCCGGCCAGGGCGTTGCGATAGACCTCGGTAAGATAGCTGCGCCGCTCGTACAAACCCGAGGCCTGCAACGCCTTCCAACGTCCCTCAACGCCATCGTAGGTGAGATTCGCGGCGACCGCATGAGTGTGAAGCTGGGGATCTAGCTCACGACTGGTGTCGTGTGTGTAGGCAGCGACGACCCAGTTTCCGGTTGCCCGATTCTCGTTCAGGCCGGCAAGGCGAACCCGAGTCGCTGAGTATTTCTCCGCTTCTTGCAGGGCCACGGCCACGGCGGTTTCGTGAGCGGCGATCAATCTCTCATCACCGCCAACAATAGCCATAACGGATACGGACTTGGGAGCCGAAAATGTCATGTCGTAGAGCGAGCGGGCCTTGCTTTGTTCCACGCCATCGCTGGCAATGCGATCCGCGCTGTGGCGTTGCCGGAGAAACTCTCCTGTTTGCGGGTCGAGACCTTGCCGCACTGCCTCAAAATCCTCTGACGCAACCTGCCCTCTGAGTCCAAGCAGTTCAGCGCCGCGTCCATGCCACTGGCCTTCGACAGTTCGATTATCGTCATAGTAGTCGCTCTGTTGAAGGTGGCGATGTGCGTAGCCCTCGCCGCTGGTCATGGCACGAATCGTCAGCACAGGCAGACGCTACTACTGTTCGAATTCCGGCATCAAGCTCGACTTTCTGCTCATCCTCATATCTTCAGCGCTTACGACTGTAGGCGAGCAACTGATTCAGAATCAGTCATTCGATTGGGGCGTGGGGGAAATTCATCAGACTAATCAAGAGGATACGTGTTCTGCAGTGAAGCGTGTGGACGGAGTGTGGGTAGCGCACCGCTCAAGAAGAACAGCCAACCCAAGCCCTGCCCTGTCACGCAGGAGGCCGCGGGTTCGAGTCCCGTCGCTCTGCCATTCTTTACTGCGAGCCGGCACCGTCGCGAGTTCGATACGCGTCTGAGCTTACTGCGATTGGTCGGTCTCCGGCGTGGGCCGAGGGTCAGCGCTCAGGAATCGCGTGTTGTTCCTCGACGCAAGACTCCAGATTCTTGAGGTCTACCGCAACGCGGGCTTGTGAGCCTTCTGGGGCCGCCCTGAGATATTGGACAGGCCACGAAATTGGCTGTTCTAGCTCACGGGCCGCCCGCAAGGGCCAATACGGATCTCGCAGAAGTTCGCGGGCTATGATGACTGCGTCCGTCTGTCCGCTAACGATGACGTGCTCGGCTTGAATGGGAGATGTGATCATCCCGACCGCACCGGTAAGGATGTCGGCTTCCCGGCGGATCTGCTCCGCAAACTGCGTTTGATAACCCGGACCGACGGGAACCTTTGCATGCAGCACATTGCCGCCAGAAGAACAATCGATCAGGTCTGCTCCAAGTTCCTTCAGCTGGCGGGCGAGTTCAACCGACTGCTGAATGTCCCAGCCGCCATCGATCCAATCAGTCGCCGAAATACGCACGAACAGCGGCGCTCGTTCTGGCCAGGCACCTCGAACCGCGGCGACAGTCTCCCGCAATATTCGAGTGCGATTCTCAAATGAACCTCCATAGGCATCTGTTCTTCGGTTGCTGTGAGGCGACAGAAACTCATGAATCAGGTATCCATGAGCAGCATGAATTTCAATGACATCGAAGCCCGCTTCGCAGGCGCGGCGCGCGGCGGCGGCAAAAGCAGAAACGATCTTCTTAATACCGTCGATAGAGAGCGCTTGCGGCATCGGATAGTAATCCGCGAAAGCCAATGCGCTCGGAGCAACGACATTGTTCCAACCTCCATTACTTTCGGGGACAGTTCCCTGGCCTGCCCATGGCCGGTAAGTGCTGGCCTTGCGTCCGGCATGCGCCAACTGCATCCCAGCCGCGGTACCTTGCTCATGAATAAACCGGACGATTCGAGCCAGCGGCTCAATGTGATCGTCCATCCAGATGCCCAGGTCGTGCGGACTAATCCGGCCCTCGGGAAGAACTGCAGTTGCTTCGGTAAGCACCAATCCAGCACCGCCTACTGCGCGGCTGCCGAGATGGACGAAGTGCCAGTCGTTCGCGTATCCGTCAGCGCTGGAGTACTGGCACATGGGCGAAACAAATACGCGGTTCGCAAACGTGATATCCCGAATCGCGAGCGGATCAAACAGGTGAATCATGGGTTGCATACTACCTCTCGTGCTTACTGTTTGATGCGCCGGTCACCGGCGAGACGCGAAAACACCGGTTTCTCTGTAACTCTGCTGATCGGCTGTCGCTCCTAAATAGGTTTGTGCATGCGCCTGTCTACGCCATGAACTTGTATCCGATGCCACGCACCGTTCGAAAGTGTTTGGGCCGGGCCGGTTCGGGCTCCAGTTTCTTGCGCAGATGCAAAATGTGGTTGTCGACCGTGCGAGTACACGGATAAAACTCATATCCCCACACTTCGTTGAGAAGTTCATCCCGAGAGATCACTCTGCGTGCATTGTTGAGGAGATAAGCCAGAGTTTTGAACTCCTTGCGTGTAAGTGGGACTAGTTGCCCTCCGCGATAAACTTCCATCGCGGAAAAACTAATCGTCACGTCCCCATACACCAACCCGTCGGCTTGATATCCGTGGTTCCGGCGGTAACCCTCGATGTTAGCCTGATCTTTCGTGAGAGCTTCGTTTTGCGAGACCATGTTTTGCTTCCCCGCGGCTCGTTGGCCGTTCGTTCGGTTGCCCCAAGATCCAATCGCGGAGCATCCTGCCATCGGCGCAATGGCAGGATGCCGGCGTTGTCATCTCCCACGTCTACGCTTGGCCATTCGGTCTGAAAATCAGCCCGTGCATTCGTTGACGTGGGCGTTGACGTGAGCGATGAGTTAAGCGCAAACAATCAGTGTCGCTGGCCTTGGCCGTCCGAATCCTTGCCCCGATCCTTCGAGCCGGCCAGAGTAAAGGCGTAGACTTTGTTGTTTTCGGTTCCAGCGAGATGGTAACCAGACCCCCAATAGAGGGTGCCGTCTACGATTGATGGGCCATCGACTACTGTGCCTCCGCTTGCGAAATTCCAGAGAATGTTTCCGGTTGCCGTGTCGAGGGCATACATCTGCCCTGAATTGGAGCCCACATACATGACGCCGTTTGCGACAGTGACCGAGCCCCTATCAATGGCGCCTGAGGTAGGATCCGCAGTCTGCCAAAGGATCTTCCCCGTGGTGACATCAAGCGCGCTCCAGGCTCCCCACGTAATCTTCTGTCCCGAGGGCACCAAGGTGTAAGGGAGATGATC
>WNFR01008428.1_pt1 | contig 13687 bp, 12 predicted proteins | sample 5400221 | NCBI WGS metagenome assembly WNFR01 (sample SAMN13153357, study PRJNA577476) | soil metagenome | isolation source: 40 cm soil under Madrone tree | place: USA:California | collected 2016-06-14
GCTCGGTCAGAACGCAAGCGCGCTCGGCAAGGCGAACTGCGTCGCTCCCATCGCGCGATTTCGAATCGGGATACGTCGCAAGCAACCACGCTAATTCGTCCAGCATTCGTGGTGAATCCGGTGCGGTTGCGGCGACATCGCTGCAAATGCGCCGGATTCGCCACGAATGCTGGACGAACTGGCGTGGTTGCTTGGGACATATCCCGATTCGAAATCGCGCGATGGAACCGAGGCAGTTCGCCTTGCCGAGCGCGCTTGCGTTCTGACCGAGCGCCGAATCCCGGCACTTCTCGACACGCTGGCTGCGGCTTACGCTGAGGCGGGAGACTTTCCACGTGCAATCATCACCGTCGAAGAAGCGCTCAACCACGCTCACTCCTCCGGGGACGGCGACGCCATTAAGCTGAGCGAAAAGATTCTTACATCACTCCGCGAAGATCTTGCCTACCGCGAGGAGCCGGAGTAACCGGCTATCACCAAGCACGGTGAAAATCGGCCGGCGCCGCAATGGCGCAGAAACCGAGTAGGCCAACCTTATTCTCCTCGCGAGCGCGACGCTGGAGTCACACTCTTCGCGCGGGGACGCAGTGTCAGAATGATGGGTAGTCCGGGAAAAGGTTGGGCTTTTCGAATGCGAGCTTCGAGATAACGACGATAAGTGTCGGTCAATAAGCGAGGCTCGTTCACAAAGATGGCAAATTCCGGAGCTTCGAGCGTCGCTTTTGGGTCACCGCTCGCCTGCGCGGCGTAAAAAAGTTTGAGGCGTCGCCCGGAAATCATCGCTGGTGGATTGGCGGCAAAAGCCGACCGAAGCAATCGATTTAGAACCCCGGTGCCGATCCGCTCCCGTGCTGCGCGTCGGACTTTTCCGATAAACGCAAATAATTTATCAATGTTTTCGCCGGTCAGCGCGGACGCAATCAGGACCGGCGCGTAATCGAGAAAGAAAATTTGGGCACGCGTTTCATCGACAAGTTGCGCGATGGTCTGCTTTTCCTTGCGCTTTGGTTTGACTAAATCCCACTTGTTCAAAACAATGATCGCCGCCTTGCGCGCCTTTTGAATCAGCCCCGCAATCCGTTTGTCCTGCGCAGTGACGCCCATCGTAAGATCGACAATCAGCACGCAGAGGTCGGCGCGGCGAATACTTCGCTCCGCGCGCATCACGCTGAAGACTTCAACCGAAGTGGAATGTTTGCCGCGTCTGCGGATTCCCGCAGTGTCGATAAACAAGAACTCCTGACCGTTCCGTTGGTAAGAGATGTCAATGGCGTCGCGGGTTGTTCCGGGCAGCTCGCTTACGATTGCGCGCTCGCTGCGTATAATTGAGTTGATCAGCGAAGACTTGCCCACGTTTGGACGCCCGATGATCGCGATGGCGATTGGATGTTGGATGTTGGATGTTGGATGTTCGATGTTCAAAGGCGCCGGCAGGGATTGATCAACCGTTTCCAACAATTCGGAAATACCGCGCCCATGCGCTGCACTGATTGAAACACTCTTGGAAAATCCCAGCGATGCGAAATCAATTGCGAGGTTCTCGCGTTTTTCATTGTCGATCTTGTTGATGACGAGGATGACCGGCTTCTGTGATCTGCGCAGTATGCGCGCCAGTTCCTGATCAAGCGGTGACAATCCGTCCATTGCATCGACAACAAGAAGCAGGAGGTCGCTGTCTTGAATGGCTCCGTCGACTGCGCGGCGAACCTGCGCGGACAGTTCAGATTCGCCTGCGCCGGCTACGCCGCCGGTATCCCACACGATAAACGGCTGACTGCCGCGCGTGCAGACCGCTGAGATGCGATCGCGTGTGATCCCGGGTTGATCGTGCACGATGGCGATCCTGCGGCTAATCAAACGATTAAATAATTCCGATTTGCCTACATTGGGCCGGCCTACGATTGCGACATTCGGCAGATTGCTCGCAGCGCCGTTCATCGCGTGAAAACGCTCGCCTCAATGCCTTGTCGCGTGCGCGTGGCCTTCAACTTGTAGCTGCCGTATCCCGTCCGAGACGTAAATGATTCCTGAGATAAATGTGAAGATTCCGGCAGCGATAACAACGTAGAGCAGGGGAAGAAAACGCAGCTGCAACATGACCCACGCAATCGCCGCCATTTGCAAAACAGTCGCGACTTTGCCGGTCCAACTTGGTTTCACGTGCACTTTGCCATTGAGCATGTGTAACACACCTGCGCCGACGAGAATAACGGCATCGCGTGTGATAACGAGAACAGGGAACCATGCTGGAAATCGTCCGTATTCAGGATCGATTTCGCTCCAGTTACTGATGCTCAACGTGATGATCGCGCTCAGCAGCAAGCCTTTGTCCGCAATGGGGTCGAGAATCGCGCCGAGCGCGCTGCGCTGTTTGTAATGACGCGCGACGTATCCGTCCAAACCATCGCTCACTGCAGCGATCAGGAAAATGGCGATGGCGGTGAAGCGCATCCATTCGGCCCGCGCACCCTCTTGAATGCTCTCACCGTAATAGATGGCCATGGTGACGAAAGCAGGAATCATCAAAATCCGAACCACAGTGATTTTGTTGGCCGTCGTCATGATGCGAGGGTGACGAAAGCAATTGTAGGGCGTTTCGGGGAAACGCCAATCCTGCGATTGGCGTCCGACACAGGCGCCTTGCAACGTGCAAACGTTAAATCGGGATCGCTCCTGCCTTTGCTGGGGAGATTTTAAACCCTTCGATTTGTTTCTTGATCTCGTTAGCGAAGCTGGCTGCGCCTGCGCCATTCACAACGCGATGATCGAATGTGAGTGAAAGCGTGATCACTTCTGCACTTTCGTTTTTGTTTCTGTTTGGAATTAATTCGCGGTGCGCAGTACCGACGAAAAGGGTGCCGACCGATGGCGGCACAACAATCGGTGCGCCGGCTTTCACACCGAATGCGCCAAGACTTGTGATCACGACCGGCGCGTTCATCGCGTCAATACGACCGCCGCGGGTAGCATTGACCGTTTCGTTGTAAATCTTTACGAATTCTGGCCAGCTTTTCTTGTTTGCATCCACAACGACGGCGGTCGCAAGGCGATCGCTTTCCAGCGCAACCGCAATGCCCAGATCGAAGTTTTCGTTTTCAATGATCTGATCGTCCTCGAGAATCAAACGCCGGAACGGCGCGTGTTTTTCCATGGCGCGCACGACTGCCCACGCAATCATAACGGAAGGGGAGGGAGCATTCTTGCCGTCCTTCTTTTTCGCTGCGTCACGGGCTTTTTGAATTGCCTCCCAGCGAGCATCGATTTGCAAGTTGGCAGGGATAACGCGGCTAAGTTTACGCGTGATAGTAGGCGAAAGCGCAGGCTCGATTGTTGTAGTCCGGCGGCTGCCGGATGACCCCGGCTGCGTGAACTCGCGCTCAGGCATCGAGCGGTTGCGGTCAGCGCCTGCGGCTAGCGCGCCACCAGTTGCCGATTCGTTTGCGGCAGCTTGAAACTGATCTGCTAAAGAACCTTCCCTTGTAAGAATGGTCCCAAGTTCCTGGCCGATCTCGACCGTGTCGCCCACCTTTGTTTTCCATTCGCCCATCGCACCAGCGAACGATGACTCAATCGGATAAACCGCTTTGTCTGTCTCAACTTCGCAAAGCGGATCGTCCAGTACGATCGCATCACCGGGCTTCTTCAAAAGCGAGACAATTTTCGCGTTCCGAATTCCTTCGCCCATAACCGGAACGGTGATGTTTTGCACGCGTGCTGCTGAAGCCGGGATCGTTGATCCCGGCTCGGTAAACGTTGGCTCTGCTTCGGTACGGCCGGAATCACCGATTCCGGCTACAGCAGCACGTTCCTGTTTCGTTGCGATAGAGCGTTTGATCGCGCTGACGATTCGTTCCACATCTGGCAACGCGGCGTATTCGTAGATCGGGTTGTAACCGATCATGACGTTGGCTTTGCTGACGAGAATCGGCGGGCTGACCATCTCATTCCACAGCTCCGGCCTGCTGGCTACATGCGAAATGATCATCTGACCGACGCTGCAATTTTCCGTGTCTTCTTGCACGACCACGAGCCGCCCGGTCTTTCGCACCGATTTTTCAATCGTGGCGCGGTCCCACGGCATGATCGAGCGTAGATCGATCAGCTCAACGCTTACGTCGTTCTCGATTTTCTCGAGAGCTTCGAGCGATTTTTCGATAGTGTTGCCCCACGCGACCAGCGTGACATCAGAGCCGCTCATGCACTTGCGAGCCTGACCCAATGGAACAGCGCGAATTGGTTCCGCGTATTCGTGTTCGGCCCAGAGCAGGTGTTTGGGAATTAAAAATATTACCGGATCCTCACTGTGCATCGAGGTCCAAAGCAATCCTGCCGCGTCCTCGGGCGTGCTCGGAATAACGACGCTCAGACCGGGATAATGCGCGAAGACGGACTCGTTTGTCTGGCTATGCCACAAACTGCCGCCGGGAAGATAGGCGCCATAAGGCGCATAGATCACGGCCGGACATTTCCAATTGCCAAATGATCGCCAGCGCAGGGTCGAGATGTTGGTGACGAGCTGGTTGAAGCCTGGATAGATAAAATCGATGAACTGCAGCTCGAAGACCGGGCGCTTCCCGTACGCAGCCAGGCCGCAGGCGACACCGAGAATCGTCGATTCGGCAAGTGGAGAATTGAAGACTTGCTTCGGGAAATCGGTCGAGAGCTTTTGGGTAAGACGAAACACACCGCCTTTTGGATCTTCAATGTCTTCGCCGAAAATGATGCGCCGCGGGTCTTCTTCGAGACCGGCGTGCAATGTTTTATTCACGGTGTCCCCGATGCGATATTTCCCGGGCGGCAAGATTTCCTTGTCGATCTTAGGGGGGGACTTGGCGACGTTGGCGAGAAGCTCGTTAGGCGACGCGTCATCGGCCTTCTCCGCTTCGCTGTACTCGCTGCGAACGCGCTCCTTAACTTCATTGTCGAGCTTTGTAAATTCCTCGGCCGTGATCACACCCTCCGCAATCAGTTGATCTCTCCAGCACTTGAGCGGATCGCAATTCTCCAGCGCCTCTAACTCTTCCGAGCTGCGGTAAAGTTTTTGATCGTCGGAACTGGTGTGACTGGAGAGCCGCTCCATCTTCACCCAGAAAAACACCGGTCCATTGCCGGCACGGATTTTCTCCATCGCCGTGCGCCCTGCCTCATAAAGTTTTTCAACTTCTTGCCCCTCGATTTGCTGCCAGTCGCTGGATTGAAGGACTCCGAGCACGAGCGGATTTGTTTTCCGAGTCGGCATGCTGATGCCATAGGCATTGTCTTCGACGACGAAAAGGAGAGGCAGCTTTTTTTCTTTTGCGAAAGAAATAGCCTCGTAAAAGTCGCCTTGACGAGTTGCGGCGTCACCGACTGTCGTGACGACAACATTCCTCTTTCCATCGAGCTGGATGCCCCACGCAATCCCGCATGCCGGAAGAAGCTGCGAACCGGTTGGCGTCGGCACACTCCAGATATGCAAATCCGCATCACTGTAATGGGATGGCATTTGTCGGCCGCCGCTCCCAGTGTTGCGCTTGGCGAAATATTCGAGGCCGAGCTGCCGTGTCGTCGTGCCGCGCCCGAGAACAAGACCGCGATCCCGATAATACGGAACGATGTAATCGTCTGGCTCCATGAGAAATGAAATTGCCGCAAGCCCCTCGTGCCCCATTCCGGAAACGTGAAAGTGTCCTTTGCCCTGACGATTTAAATTCTGCTCGCGCAAATCCGCGTGGCGGCTCTCCAGGATCGTTTTGAGAAGGCGAAGCTTTGTTTCCTTATCTAGCGAAGCCATACGATGTCGATCCATGTACGAATAAGTCCGGCAGCCGCCGGATTGCTAAAGGAAAGAGATTCAAACACTCTTTGCAAAGCCTTTTCGGCATGTTGATTTCGGAAGTCAGGCTTCGAACCCGACTAGGCGGGCAAGCTTCCAGCGTGTCGGAGCATGCTACCCGATCTTCGACACGCCGGAACATGCCCGCCCGCGACAGGCAGAATGCTTATTCTCCTGTCAAAACGCTCGGGACTATACTAGCCGAGGTCAGCAACCTCGATTACAAATTTGCTTTGATGAGATCTATTCCAGAGCGGGGCAGGGGAGTGATCGCGCGCTATTGCGATTTCCTTCCGGTCAACGATGAAACCCCGATTGTTTCTCTGGGCGAAGGGGACACACCGCTGATTCATTCTCCGCGACTAAGTGAGCGGACCGGTCGCGGCTGCGATGTTTTCGTTAAGAACGAGGGCGTGAATCCCACGGGTTCGTTCAAGGATCGCGGCATGACGGTGGCTGTGTCCAAGGCGATAGAGCGCGGCGCACGCACGCTCATCTGCGCTTCAACTGGAAATACTTCGGCTTCGGCGGCTGCCTATGCGGCGCGGGCCGGAATTTCATGTGTGGTCATTTTGCCTGGCGGAAAAATTGCGACTGGCAAATTGCTGCAGGCTTTTGCTTACGGCGCAAAAATCGTCGCCATTGATGGCAACTTTGACGATGCGCTTCGAATCGTGCGGGAACTCGGCGAGCGCGGCGATTTTGCCATCGTGAATTCGATCAATCCGGATCGGATCGCTGGACAAAAGACTGCCGCCTTTGAAATTGTCGATGAAATTGGGGATGCGCCCGACTTTCATTTGCTGCCGGTGGGCAATGCCGGAAACATCACTGCGTATTGGGCGGGCTACGGAGAATATCAGGCGCGCCAAAGAACCTCTCCTGAGCGCCAGTCGAATGGATCGACAAAGGTACCGGCAATGATTGGTTTTCAAGCGGCTGGCGCGGCGCCGATTTTTCATAACCAAATCATCCAAAAGCCGGAAACGATTGCGTCTGCAATTCGAATTGGCAATCCGGCGAGTTGGAAACAGGCGCGTGCGGCAATCGCCGAATCGCACGGCGCGATCGACATTGTTAGTGACGAAGAAATTATCGCGGCACAAACATGGCTCGCGCGGTACGAAGGAATTTTTGTCGAGCCGGCAAGCGCGGCCGCCATTGCCGGATTTTTCAAATGCTGTGATTCGAACGAGGCGGCGTATTCATTCAAAAAAATCCCGGAACAGAGCCGGATTGTTTGCACAGTCACCGGACACGGTCTGAAGGATCCCGACATAATTATGCAACGCATGAGAGAATTGAAACCGGTCCCGGCGAGCGTGAACGATGTGCAGCGCGCGATCGACCTTTAGAGCAGCCGCGGTTGACACGCTCGATTCCCAAGCGGAAACGACGGCGTTTCGGATTTCGCTTTCTTGCTTCATAATGCATTCCTGACATGCGCCTCGTCGTTCAAAAATACGGTGGCACTTCCGTCGGAACGCCTGAGCGAATCCGTAGCGTCGCACGTCGTCTACTCGAAACGCAACGCGGAGGCTGTCAGGTGGTGGCGGTCATCTCGGCGATGGCGGACGTGACCGATAACCTGATCAAACTCGCGCACGAGATATCGCCCCACCCAAATGAGCGCGAGCTCGATATCTTGCTCGCAACCGGCGAACACGCGGCCACTGCTTTGGCTGCGATGGCAGTGAATGCACTCGGCGGAAGAGCCATCTCGCTCACAGGCGCCCAGGCGGGAATTTTAACCGATCGCAATCACACCAAGGCGCGAATCGCGAACATCAGCCCAAAGCAAATTCATGAGCTGTTGTCGGATGATTACATTGTGATTGTTGCCGGCTTTCAGGGTCAGACTCCGGAAGGAGAAACAGCGACGCTCGGTCGCGGCGGCTCTGATTTGACGGCCATCGCGCTGGCTGGCGCCTTGAACGCAGATGTCTGCCAGGTCTTCACCGACGTCGACGGTGTCTTCACGTGTGATCCACGCTTTGTTACTGACGCAAAAAAACTCGACGAAGTCGCCTATGACGAGTTGCTCGAGATGGCCAGCACCGGGTCGAAGGTGATGCAATCGCGCGCGGTGGAGTTTGCAAAGAAATTCGGCATCGAATTCGAGGTGCGGTCGAGTTTCAGAACGAGCGCCGGAACAATTGCCAGGGAAGCGACCCCCAGTATGGAGGACGTGGTTATTCGTGGAATCAGTCTCGATCGCCACCAGGCAAAACTCACGATTGCAGGAGTGCGGGATGAACCAGGCATCGCCGGGCGGATCTTTTCGAATATTGCTGCCGCGCACATTATCGTGGACATGATTGTGCAAAATGCGTCGATCGGCGGAACGACCGACATTTCATTCACGATTCACGAGGATGAATTGGAGAATGCCCGAAAAATTTTGATGCCGGTCGTCGGTGAAGTTGGCGCGAAACGCTTGAACACGGCAAGCGGCGTGGCCAAACTGAGTGTCGTCGGGATCGGGATGCGATCGCATTCCGGCGTAGCCGCGCGAATGTTCGAATGTCTGGGTCGAGGCGGGATCAACATCCAGCTGGTCTCCACCTCCGAGATCAAAATCGCTGTCATTGTCGACGAAAAAGACGCCGAGCGCGCGGCGCAACTAATACATGCCGACTTTGGTTTGGCGCGTTTGATGCCCGCCACCAGGGCCACCGGGGCGCTTGGCTGACGAGCTACCGGTTGCGCACCGGGTCGACATAGAATTCCGGTGTCCCTTCAATACGCATTTTGTATCCAAAGATGCCGTGAAGGACCACGGCCGCCGGATGATCGGTCACTCGGGGTCGGAACCGGTCGTCGGGATTTGCTTGTTTCCATACGGTCCCGTCTTCCAAACTAATCACCGTTCTGCCGGTCAGCCCGCCGAAGTTACCGGCCACGCGGCTTACAAGGAGATCGAGTTTCGTGCGCTCTGCACGCGCGGTAGCCTTCTTCTCGGCGACTTGCCGGTAACCCTGCAACCAGGCATCGAGTTTTTGCAGCTCTTCCGGCGAAAGCTTGTTTAGACCCGCCGCCTTGAATTCTTCCGGCGACATCATCTCGTGAATGCCGCCTGAGATTTCCTCCTGCGCCGCAGAGGCTGGTTTCAGGAAGCCAAAAATCATGAAAAGGTCGAGCAGGAGGCAGGACACGAACGCGACGCGGGAAATATTCATAGTGTTTTTTGCGGTGAAAATCGAAACTCCGCGCGACGCTAACACCCATGACGGCCACGTCAAGAGCCGGGGGATCTCACCACCGCGTGGCCTTCGATGTTTCTTCGGACAGCGCAGGCTGCCAGCGCGCAGTTCACGGCAGCTTGCCGCGAACACGATATGCGTCCCGGCCTTCCGCTTGCCAAAACGGACATTCGCCACGGGCCCCATGCTTTCCATACTCGGCACGCGGGCCGTCCTGCGCGGACTGGCGGCTTGCGTTCCCTACAGGGAAGATTCCACCACAGATCGGTGGTTATTTGGTCGGCAGGCGACATGGCTTCGTCAATCGCGGGACATTTTGCAGCTGTTTCAACGATACGTTATCACAGTAAGAAGCTTGGCTTGTCATTCTAAATAAGACGTTTTCACTGAATGTTGGTATAGCATATCGAGGCTTAGACACCGACGACTCGAGCGAGGGACCGCCAGTCGCACCATCCCTTATCGCGGCGTGACCGAATCCCATCAGAAAAGGCAAGAAAGATCAAACGGCAGCCGATCTATTGCGGTAACCCCGGCATGGGATCTAGCGGAGCACTGAATCGGCAGCGATATCGGCCCAAATCGAATTAGTTTTCGGAGTTTTGTCTCACGGTCTCCGCATGAAGACGGAAATCGTTGGAACGAAGAGACAAGCGGGTGATTTCGAGGCAGTTGCAGACTTCGGCTGTAAATCACGGAGGTTGGGGAGCGAATTCCAGCGATCCAGAAGCCCCCTGAAGCGTATCTCAATAACATCAGACAATATATGTCATATGAAATCGGTAGGTGTTGGTGCCGATTGGGCAATTAGTTCTGGTAATTCTAATTCCCTGCCGTGAGGATCGCGATTGTGCTCTCGATCTTCGTAGGAATTATCGGCGCGCTTGGTCTGGTTATCGGAGAACTTCGCAGCGCGCCGATAGGCTACGAGAGTGAAGATGGGTTTCACATCGTTATGCAATGTTTCCGCCGCATGTAATCGGCGGTCATTTCTACGACCTGTTCTAAACTCCACGGATTTTCTTCAAGCCCAGCGGCTACCGCTCCCAAGTTGATTTTGTGATGGTCCGTCTGACGGCGGCGAAACATAACGCCAAATCATCATCTTGAAAGCTATTCAGAATCGACAAGAAGGCAGGCTTTCGGTAAAATTGGAGGAGAGATGGCTCACCTGGTTCTGAATTGTGACGGAGTTGATCTCGTAACGGATAAGTTAGGCAACGTTACCACGATTGGCCGTGCTCCGTCGAACCACATAGTCATTGACAATCCGGCGGTATCAGCGCAGCACGCGATAATCGGGAGATCCGCCGACTCCTATCGGCTGAAAGATTTGGATTCAACAAACGGGACACAGGTCAATGGCGTTTTTATTACTGACGTTGAGTTGAAGGATGGCGACATGCCCAATAAAATCGCACTTGATATATGTCGTATTAAAATCAGCGGGTGGAAGCGAGCGAAAGCGGCAAACGCAATGCCGCCCTCCTAAATAACTTTTACTCGCGGAGTCGAAACAACCGCGTCGAGGGGCGGTATGTTAAAGTTATCTACCGAGGGATCTCCTTCGCGCGGGTCTCGGGATCACCGAGGAATCGGACGCCGTGGCGGATTTGCCTCCGAAGAGACGGGCGGCATTTTCATTTGCCATCGGCGGCGAATTGAGCGCAATTTCACTCCGGAGACGTTTCGTCAATGCATCGCGGAAATTTTGCCGCACAGCAATTATGAAGAGACAGACCTCGAAAAGCTGGCGCGCGAAGTTGCTTTCCATCCTGCGCGCCAGACTGACCCTGGAAAACTGGCGCGCGAAGTTGATGTCCGTGCTGCTCGCGACAACGGTTTGGTACCTGATCAAAAAGAACGTAGCGACGACGCCCTCGCCGTCTGAAACGTCCTCCCCGGCGCCAGTTACGGAAACGCGCTGAGGGCGACTTAATCCCGCCGGTCGCCGCGTCGAGTTAGGCCTGGCGGACCACTTGCACCTCAAAAGCGTTGTCCGTCCGCGACGGGTTTTTCCATCCACGCCCGAGCCTGCGCACCCGCGCAATGGGGAGGGTCTTTATCCTCAGGCCGGAAGGCCCTTCGCTCGCACTACGCTCCAGCCTGCAGTCTCCGACGACGCTTTTCGTACTCATCTAGCGCGCGCTCAATTTCACGCCACTCACGCACATCACGCTGACATCGCGCACACACAAAATTCTCATAGGGCATCGTCCCGTCCTCCCGCTTGTTCTCACTCGGAAACAAATCGCCCCGGCGCCACCTTCCACAGACCCCGCATTCCCTGACCTCCATTACTCATTCAACCTCATTTCGCAGACAGAGTTTCTGGCGTGTTTCTCACCGGCGAATCCACGGCTCCTATTCTCTGGCCGCAAGGCCGTTCGCTCGCGCTACGCTACCCGCCGCACACCACTGCGACGTTTCCAGTACTCGCTCAAACGGCTTCAAATTTGTGCGCTCGCTCGCTCACAACACGTCCAGCAAAACCCATGCCTAATAAAGTCTCACTTGATATATGTCGTATTAAATCAGCGGAACTGGGAGTTTGCGGCTTGCTAAAGTCCGAGATCTCGGGCGCGAACCTACCAAAAGAGCATTCAATCACGGGCTTTTGCCTGTCAGCAAAAAGTGACAGGACCGTTACTTTTGCGAAGAAAGTGATTTTACTTTTTCCTCAACTAATACGGACCGGTGTTGTCAAAACGTGTAAATATGAAAACTACGACATCGATGCGCATCCGCGTTTCTCGTTTCATCAGTGACCGATACGCGTACAGGGAACGCCCAAATTATTTCGCTGAGCTCGCGGCCTTCGGAATAATCGTGATCATTGCATCCTGGCCAATCTTATCGTTGGCCAATGCCATCGCCACCCTGAGATAAAAAGGATCGGAGTGAGGCAGCTTCCTCTGGGATTGCTGCGAGCCGTCTGGCTCTGAAACCGACGGTTGTAGAGAGTGACGCCCAACGATATGTGTCCCCGCGTTTCCTGTCCGGCAAATGCCGCAAGGCGTTAGCGAACGAAAAACAGTTCGGTATATGTCCTTTCAAATCGCATAGGCTCGATCAGCATTTGTGTTGTTTACGATGGCAGCGCTCACACACTGATACCAGCCAGTCTATCGGTTCCCTTCCGATCTGCCGCCGCGCATAACGCTTGTGGTGAACCTGCTCTGCGCGGATGCCGCAATACACACAGCGATAGCCATCTCGCTTCAATACCAACGCCCGCTTTCGTTTCCAGTCGTCCGATTTAAGATATTCGTCCCGATAAAACGTGCGCCGTTGTTCACGTTCCCTGCTCTTTAGCCCTGTCTCCACAGCAACTTTGAGCAAGATCGCAACTGCCAAGATAAGAATGATGCCGGTCATTTCGAAACAAAGTCGTTAGCACATCAGCGCCTTTCCCCTCGTGCGAGCGGCATCCTGGACCATCTTTTCCGTTTTCGGTGCATGTTTTACTCCCTACGTCGCTCGGTCGCTCATCGGCGAAGCGCAACTAAATGCCGAGCGCGGCGACTCTTGGCTCCGCACTTGTTTAGGCCGCACAATCATAAGACATCACTGCCACATCTGTCCCCCGGTACCTTGTATGCTCAACGAGCAACCAACCGAGGCGTGAGTAAAACTCCTCTGTGCTTGGAGTGTAAAGGTAAAGCCGTCTTACGCCGAGTGCCGTTGCTTCGTCGATGACGCGCCGGACCAGCGCAGCTCCGATCCCGAGGCACCGACGCTCCGGAGCAACAAAAACGCCAGCCAGCCACGGCGACAACTCCATGCGCGTATCCATGTCGTGAGCGATCAGCATCGCCGAGCCGACCAGCGTACCACCGGTGAATGCAATGATTACGGTCGGGATTTCGTGATGGCCACAACAATCTCGAAGCCTGGCCATGCGCGCCTCAACTGAGTCGCCTGGCCGCAGATACGCCCACTCGTGGTGATGCCAATGCGTAAGGGTCGGAATGAACTCCTGGTGGTCTGCAAGGTAGCCGATTTGCATAAGCGTGACCGTGCGGCCTAACGCCAAGCTCAGTCGCCGTGACAGAGCCGGATGGACGCCAGTTGCCGTACAACTTCGGGACCGCTCACGGTTCTCGCAACTGTTTCAATTGAACCTTGGGTTTTGGGATTTGCGATTTTCCGTTGCGTCTCTTGCTGCTTTCACAACCTTCTGCGCTGCGTCGGCCAGGTCATCGGCCGCAATCACGGCGAGACCTGATTCCGCGATCTTTTTTTTCCCTAATTCGACATTTGTTCCTTCGAGACGCACAACCAACGGCACGGACAATTTAAGGGTCTTCGCGGCATTGATGATGCCTTGCGCAATCACGTCGCATTTCATGATGCCGCCAAAGATGTTGACAAGGATCGCCTTCACTTTCTTGTCGGAGATCAGGATTTTGAATGCTTCGGTCACCTGCTCTTCCGTCGCTCCACCTCCTACGTCGAGAAAGTTAGCGGGCTCGCCACCGTAAAACTTGATGATGTCCATCGTCGCCATGGCCAGACCAGCGCCGTTCACCAGGCAGGCGATGTTTCCATCCAGTCCGATATAACTGAGGCCATGCCTTGACGCTTCGACTTCGCGTGGATCCTCCTCCGCAATGTCCCGCATCGCCGCAATCTCCGGATGGCGATAAAGTGCATTGTCATCGAAATT
>WNFR01009025.1_pt1 | contig 13686 bp, 14 predicted proteins | sample 5400221 | NCBI WGS metagenome assembly WNFR01 (sample SAMN13153357, study PRJNA577476) | soil metagenome | isolation source: 40 cm soil under Madrone tree | place: USA:California | collected 2016-06-14
CGCTTTCGGAATGTTGTCTCCGGAACGCTTCTCCCACAGCGATCTACCCTTATGGTAAAGTTCATACGCGGTAGTATCGGTCGTCGGTTGCGCCGCCATCATCTGCTTCTCTGACCCGGTCAGCTTGGCCTGCAACGTGTCGGCAATCGTTTTTGCGATGTCGCTCTCGACCGCGAAAATGTCGGTCAACTTGCGATCGTAAATTTCCGCCCAGAGATGTGCGTTGGTCAGCGCATTGACCAACTGCACGTTGACTCGCACCTGATCGTTCACCTTCTGCACGCTGCCTTCGAGAATGTTCGCGACACCGAGCTGCTTCGCGATATCGGGCAAATTTTCCGGAGCGCTCTTAAAACGTTGCGTCGATGTACGCGCAATCACTTTTAGGTCCGCCACTTTCGCCAGGCGGGTAAGAATTTCATCCTGCACGCCTTCGGCGAAAAAGGCGTTGTCCGGATCGCGACTTAAATTATCGAACGGCAGCACCGCGATCGATTTCAATGGAAGTTCACTCGATGACGAACTGGCGTTTCGAAATCCGTAACGACCAAGGAAGAAGAGTCCGATCGACAAGACCGCGCCGACAATCGCGACGTAAATCCATGCGTGTTTCTTTTGTCCCGCCGCAGCCGGCATTGTGTCGGCAACTTCTGTGCGCTCGATTCCTTGCGGAGTTATTTCAAACGCCCAGGCAATTACGAGAGCGATAGGAAACCCGGCAGCGACCAACACGATGACAAATCGCACGACCCAGTTTGGAATTTCCAAGAATGGGAAGACCTGCGTCGCGACTTGAACAAGAAGCCAGCCGACGATCGCATAAGCGACCGCAACCTTGTAAACGTTGCGACGTTTTAGTTCACCGAAAAAGGTCTTCGGGTTCATCGATTTGGTGGGCGCACTTTAACCACGAATCGACACGAATGAACACGAATAGTTGTAGCCGTCGGTCGCTGGCCGCCGCCTGGATCATTCGGTGTTCGACGTTGGGCGTTTTCTGCTTCCGAATATCCCCCTTCATCCTTCCTACCTCCTACTTTGCCTTGGTCGCAAGCGCCCGACGCCCGGCTACCGCTTCGCAGAGTTCCGACACGATTCGCAGGTCGCGGTTGTCTCCGGGAAGTGCGTGAGTGTGCCAAGCCGACCCTGCGTCTGAAGGCTTACAAATAGATTACATTTCTTACAGATGCTCAGATTGACTTACTATGTCAATGACAGTAGTATATGCCGTTATGAGTTCAACAACGCGGACAGACACAGTATCGTTCACGACAAAAGGCCAGGTGGTTATCCCGCGATGGCTGCGCAAAGACTTTGAAATCAACGAGGGCACGAGAGCCGTCGTTTACAAGCACAATGACCACATCGTGCTGAAACCGCTGACCGCCCAGCATTACCGGCGGCTGCGTGGTTCGTTGAAAGGCACCAAGGCAATGGACGTCTTCATGTCCGAGCGCAAGCGCGAGAGGGAACTCTGACCCATGGCGACGATGGTTTTAGACGCTCACGCGCTGATGGTGTTATTCAACGATGAACCCGGCGCTGAAGAGATGGAGAAGATTCTTCTCAAGGCAGAGAGCGGGACACTGGAGCTGTTGATGAGCGTGGTGAACTGGGGTGAAATTTACTACTCAATCTATCGTGGAGCGTCGCCGGAAATGGCAGAATCCAAAGCCCACGAAATTGCCGGCATGCGGATCGAGTTGGTGCCTGTCGATGCGCGGGACTTGGAACTGGTTCGTCAGGCAGCTCTGTTCAAAGCAACAAAAAAAATGTCCTACGCCGACTGCTTCGCTGCGGCGTTGGCCAAAACCAGGAACGCCGAATTGGTCACCGGTGATCGAGAGTTCAAGGTGATCGAAAGCGAGTTGAAGAAAATCCGGTGGCTGAAATGAAGAACCAACCGGACGTTGAGTGTTGAGTGTTGACCCACCTTCGTCCTTTCAGTTGAAACTCGCTCGTTGCGCACACGCGCTTGCCGCTACCATCGTCGCAAAGTCGGCTTTTCATCAAAACAAGTCTTTAATAATTTTGTCGCTCGATGCCCAAGTCTTCGAACAAGCTAACCACTGATCAACTTGGCCGACTCATCTACGAAGTCCGCGGTGAACGCGTGATGTTGGACTCCCATCTTGCGTTGATCTACGGCGTTGAAACCAAGGCCCTGAATCGTGCAGTGAAACGCAATCGGAATCGCTTTCCAAAGGATTTCGTGTTCCAACTGTCCGAGGATGAATGGAAAAACTTGAGGTACCAAATTGGCACCTCAAGTTCGGACTCGAAACCTCTAAGGTACCAAATTGGCACCACAAGTTTGCGCCACGGCGGCCGCCGCAGCCGTCCGTATGCCTTCACTGAGCACGGGGCGATCATGGCTGCAAATGTGCTCAATAGCGCACGAGCGGTTCAGATGAGCGTGTTTGTAGTGCGGGCGTTTCTCAAAATGCGCGCTTTGCTCGGCGACAAGCGCGACTTGGCTCAAAAACTCGCTGCACTGGAAAAGGAATTGAAAAAGCGCCTCGATGTTCACGAGGCCGTGATCGTTACAATTTTGCAGCGCGTGATGGATATTATCGACCCGCCTGGCTTGCCATCACCTCCACCAAAGCCTCGCATCGGATTCACACCCTGATCTCTGTCGTCTGATCTCTGCTCTCATCATTCGGCGTTCGATGTTCGATGTTGGGCGTTGGGCGTTTTCTGCTCCCGAATATCACGGTTCATCATTCTTACCTCCTACTTCTTACTTCTTAATTCGCCTCAACCCCGATAAATCCTGTGCCTCCCAATATCGAGCGTCGTCACCCACGAGCCATCGATCCGGAATATTACTCGCAGATCCGTTTCGATCACAGCCGCATAACCAACCGCGGCCTCGTTCTTTCCTGTAGCGTTTTCGACACAGACGCCGTGGTGAGCGAAGTCGAAGCCATTACACAGATCATAAGCGAATCAGGAAATCTGGGAGTCAGGAAAATTTTGGAGCCAGGTCATTGACCCGCCACCGTGTGTCATTCGGCGTTCGATGTTGGACTGCCTGCTCGCGAATCCTTTCGGAGTTGAGCGCGTAAAGCGGCCGTGGGCGCCACGCGCCTTTACGGCGTTGGGCGTTTTCCGCTTCCGAACTTCTTCCTTCTTACTTCGCCTTAGTTCCAAGCTTCCGGTCGAAAAACTGCGCAGTTGCTTTGTAGGCGCGAATCCAGCTCCCGCGGCGGAGGAGATCGTGGATTTCGTCGGGAAACACCAGTTCTTCAAGATCGATGTTCTGTGCGTGTAGCTTCTCGACAAGATCCGTCGTTTGTTGGAACGGCACATTCCGGTCGTCATCGCCGTGAACGAACAGCACCGGGGAGCGCCATGCCGCCCCTGGCGCTGAGCGCCCCTTCTAAACACAAGCTCGACAATCATGGGTCGCAAGGCTGCGCGGCACAGACATCTGGTCCCCTGCAGCGAGCCTGTGGGGCCGACGGGCGTCTTGTCTGCTGGAAGTTTATTGGTTTTCCTTCGGCGCGAGCGAGGCAACGATTTTCTTAAAACGCGGATCGCCGCGCAGCGCGTCCCAGTCCGGGTGCAAACGCAACCATCCATAGTTTGATGAACCTGGCAGACGCACTGCCTCGGCCAGTTGCTTTAACGCCAGATCCTTCTCACCTGTCCAATCGGCACCATCGATGACGTCTTTCGAAACGGGCACCAGTTCAACCGCGCGCCTTCCTTCCCGGATGGCGTCATCTTTGCGGCCAAGACCGGCGTCGATCAGGCCAAGGGCGATGAGCCCTTGGGCGTAATCGGGTTGCCCGCGCATGGTCTTTTCGACGTCGGCGCGAGCAGCAGTAAATGCGGCGCGGGCGACGGCCGCATCGCCGGTTGAGCGCGCAGCCACGGCTTCGAAATACGCGCGAGGCAACCAAATGCCGCCAGTAACACTAGTTCCTTCCGGGGAAATATTGGCCAGCGCGCGAGAAACGCCGAAGTTGTCGCGCTCGCACATGGCGGTATAAAACCATCGTTCGGCAATGGTTTTGGCAGCCGCAGCACCCTCCGCAACGACAGCCTCGATGGTTGCATGGGCTGGTTTTGGATCTGCGCGCTCTGCGAGATCAATCAATGCTCGCGCCACCCGTGTGGCTGGGTCGGAAGGAGCCAGTTTGAGCGCCCGATCCAGAACTGCCGCGAGGTCCCGATACCGGCGCTGGAGTTCATAAGTGAAGGACAATTGCTGGAGAAAAAAGAGGTTGCGCGGGTCCAGTTCCAAGGCGCGCTTAAGAGCAGTTGTCGATTCTTCCCACCGACCTTGCCGTCGAGTAATGAAACCGATTAGTTCGAACACCAGAGGATTGTTCGGCAGTGTACGGCGGGCCAGAGCCAGTTCAGCGACAGCGTGTTCGTGGTCTCCGTAACCGCGGTAGAGATGCTCCGCCAAGGCAAGGTGCGCTTCACCAGAGCCGGGCCGCAAACGCAATGCCGCCTGCATGGCCGCGTTGGCCAGTGCAAGGCGCTCCGGCGTGTGATCGATTCCGAAAAAGTAAATGAGGTCATGCGCTTCAGCCAATCGGCAGTAAGCAAGGAAGAATGTCGAGTCGCGCGCGATCGCCTGCTCGAGCAAACGCGTAGTCTCGAGAAGATTATCCTTCAGCCGCGTATTGAAACTTGTGGCGGCACGAAGGGCTTGGGCTCGCACATAAAGATCAAAGGCCACAAGATCGGCCGTGGGTCGCTGGTTGATGCTCGCTTTTTCCTCCGGGGAGAGCTTAGCATTTAACTGATCAGCGATCGCCTGTGCGACTTCGCTTTGGATGGCGAAGATGTCGTCAAGTGGACGATCGTAATGCTCCGCCCACAGGTGCGCGTCGGTGCGCGCATCGATTAATTGCGCGGTCACGCGCACTCGGCCACCCGTCCGCTGCACGCTTCCTTCCAAAACATGTGCCACCCCGAGTTGCTCAGCAATTTCGCGCAGATTGCGGCTCACGCCGCTCTTGTATTGCATCACCGAAGTACGGCTGATAACCTTTAGATCGGCGATCTTCGCGAGATCGGCCAGGATTTCATCCTGTACGCCGTCGGCGAAGAAAGCATTGTCCGGATCGCGGCTTCGGTTTTCGAACGGAAGAACCGCGATGCTTTTTTCCGCGATGCTTAACGTCGATCGCGCGTGATAACGTGAAAAAATTGCGATGCCAGTGACGATTGCAGCGAGTGTGAGCAACGCTACCGTCATTGCGGTAAAGCGCAGATGTGTCCGGCGTTTCTGCGCGGCTCGGAATTTCTTGGGCAGCGTCGCATTGCCAAATTGATCGTTATAAAGGGACACCACCGACACGCGCATGCCGTGTTTCACTTCGCATGTGCCAAGGTCATGTAGCAGTGGTCGCCACTGTTTGTATTCTTCGAGATCTTCGGCGACGTGCTTCGAAAGCAGAACGTGCCCGGCATCCCCGCATTCCATGACTCGCTGTGCCATGTTTAACCCAGCGCCAGCGAGATTGGTTCGACCCGCAACATCAATAACTTCGCTGACCGGGCCGCTGTGGATTCCCATGCGAAGTTGCAGGCGCGCGTGCTCTTTAAGCGCACGACTAATTTCGATAGCACATTGCGCAGGCGCTTCCGGACTGGTGTAAAAGACCAGCGCCATCCCATCGCCGGTTGGAATTTTAATTAAACGATGGGATGCCTCGGTTTTTTGGAGCTGCTCTGAAGTGCGAACTACTTCATTTAACTCATCGACCGCGGCGCGCTGCTCGTTGGTCGGGCGCTTCGAGTAACCAACGATGTCGATAAACAACACGTGGGCAATCTCCACTTCGGAATCGCTTTTGGTTTCCGCAGACATTGCTGCCACCCTGCAATTTAACCTGACAGTATCTCAGACTCGGAGTCGATCACAATTGGCCTATGCCTCGGATCGCCGCTACGCTTCGGCAAAACAACAGACCGGCAGTAAAAGAGAAACGAGAGCGACACAACTGAAAGTTTTTACAGAGGCGCGACTCTACTCGTTTTTCGCCACAGATCACGCAGACGCCGTGGTGAGCGAAGTCGAATCCATTTTCACAGATCATCACTGAATCAGGCTGCAACGGATGCGAAGCAACGGCCGGCTTTCAAACCAGGAAATCAGGAAAAAATCCGTGACCGACGGTTCCTGATCTCTGCCCTCATCATTCGGCGTTGGATGTTCGATGTTGGGCGTTGGGCGTTTTCTGCTCCCGAATATTACCCTTCTTACTTTGCATTGGTCGCAAGCACCCGAACGGCGAACGGGTGGATTGGTTATGTGCTCATTTTTGCCTTTCGTTCTTCAATAGAAAGACGAACGAGCACATCGGTTCCGGCCACATATTTGACTGCGAACCCGCAGCACCACGCTATGGTCATGAACGGACCCATATATATTATGAGCGGCTTCTTTGAGGAGTTGCAGCGACGAAAGGTTTACCGCGTCGCTGCCGCTTATATCGTCGCCGCCGGATTCTTGATTCAAATCGCCTCGGCTGTCTTTCCAGCATGGGAATTGCCGAATTGGAGTTTGCGGCTCGTGATCGCGCTTTTGTTAATCGGGTTTCCGATCGCGCTTATTCTTGCCTGGGCGTACGACATCACGCCGCAAGGGATTCAGAGCACGCCAAAAACGCCAGGAGCCCATCGGCGACGAAATCTCATTTTGCTCATCGTCTCCGCTGTCATCGTCTCCGCTTCCGCCGGATTTTTTCTTTTGCCACGCGCCGGCTCGCATCAGATCGACAAATCAGTGGCGGTCCTGCCCTTTCAAAATTTGAGCAGCGATCCAGAGAACGCTTATTTCGCCGATGGCATCCAACAAGAAGTCCTGACGCGCCTGGCTAAGATCGCGGATTTGAAAGTGATTTCGCGCGTTTCTACGCAGCAGTATCAAAGCGAGCCTGGTAATCTGGCTGAGATCGCGAAGCAGCTTGGCGTAACAAACATTCTTGAGGGTAGCGTGCAGAAAGCCGCCGATCAGGTGCGGGTCAATGTTCGCTTGGTTAACGCGCAAACCGGTTCGCAGCTCTGGGCCGAGACGTATGATCGAAAGTTGAGTGATATCTTTGTCGTCGAGAGCGAGATCGCTAAAGGAATAGCGGAATCGTTGCAAGCAAAGCTGACCGGTCGTGAAGAGCAAGCGTTGGCTGCCAGGCCCACAAACAATCCGGAAGCTTACGATGCCTATTTACGCGGGCTGGCTTTTGAAGCGCGTGGCAACTACTCGAGCGATGCTCTATTCAAAGCCATCGATTTTTATGATCTGGCGGCGCGCCTTGACCCAAATTTTGCGCTTGCCTGGGCGCGACTTTCTGGTGCGCACGCACTTCTTTACTTTAATCGCGGCGACACAACCCCCGCTCGCCGCGATGCGGCCAGGGAAGCTGTAGAAAACGCGCGGAGACTGCAGCCGGACTCGCCCGAAACCCTGCTATTCTTGGGTTATTATCAATATTGGGTGCTGCGCGATTACGAGATGGCCAAAGCCACCTTCGGGCGCGTCAGCAAAATGTTGCCAGGTAACAGCGAGGTCTCATACGCCCTTGGCGCAATCGCGCGACGCGAGGGACATTGGAATGAAAGTGTTGCCTACTGGGAGCGGGGCCTCGCCCTCGATCCGCGGAACACGGCGTTACTAACTGAAGTGGCATTCACTTACGCCGCGCTTCGACAATTCTCGACAGCGGTAAAGCTCTACGATCGGGCACTAGGTATTCTCCCTAATGAGTTGTACTTAATGGCGTCAAGAGCCAGCATCTACCAGGCCGAAGGTAACCTGCAAGAAGCCTCTAAATCGCTTGTGCAAGTAAACGCACAAACGAATTCGGACGCGGCCGTTCGAATTAAACTGACGCAATTGAGACTTGAACGAGATCCCACTGAGGCCACCCAGTTGGTGCAAGCCCGACAAGCTCGACTGCAGTTTACTTTTGGCATTGACAAGGGCATCAAGCAGGTGGGGCTAGCGTTGGTCCAACGCGTAGCTGGCGACATCGCGTCGGCAAAAGCTGCCGCTGAACAGGCGCGCAACACGCTTGAGCCGCTCAGAAAGGATCAACCAGACAACGCCTTTGTTGCGGCAGCGCTGGCCGTGGCTTATGCCACGCTTGACAAGAAGAGCTCAGCTCTCAACGAAGCGCAGCGTGCAATCACGCTTGTGCCGAGTAGCAAAGATCGGCTGTCTGGACCCGCCTTCGAAGAGAACCTGGCGCTAGTTGAGATGATAATTGGCGAGAATAGTCGTGCGATCGCAACTCTGACGCGATTGTTACAAACGCCGTATGGTGGCTGGCTTTATAGCCCAACGCCCATCACGCCGGCCCTTCTTAAGCTCGATTCAATCTGGGACCCGTTGCGCGCCGATCCCGCTTTCCAAAAGCTCTGCCAGGAAAGCAGCCGTGGACGACACGACGAATCCCAACACGATCAAGGGAATCAGTAATTCTAGTTTGACGCTCATATGTTTGGCGTTTTTCTCCAAAATTTTTCCTGACTTCCTGGCTTCCTGGCTTCCTGATTCATTTCTTAAGTCTTAATTTTTACTTCTTACTTGGCCTCGGTAGCCAGCGGTTGACGCGGCCGAAGTACGCTTCGTATTCATCGCCGAAAGTTCGTCGCAAAGTCGGCTCCTCGTATAACACAACGAACAGGTGAGTTATGAGAAAGAACAAGCAGGCATAGATGAAGATCGATAACGACTCGTAAAAGAGCGCCGTGCCGGCCAGGGTCATTCCGGCGCCGATATACATCGGGTTACGCACGAAACGATACGGCCCACGGATCACGAGTTTTCTTGGCGGATCAAACGGCGCAGGCGTGCCTTTCCCGATGAACACAAACGTAAACACGCACCAAAGCGCAATCGCCGTTCCGATCGCTACCATGATCATCCCCGCGACCTGCGGCAGTCCGGTAGTTGCCGGCTCAGCAATGCCCGACCACGACAAGAACCGAGCCGGCAGATAAACCAGCACGAAACCAATAAAAAGCGCAGCGTAAGTAACTGCTCGAACAAGAACAAACATGTTTACTGCTTTCACGGAAAGCATCCAGTATCCAGAAGCCGAAAGCGAGAATGGAGTGAACGGGATGAGCGACATGGCCGGTAATGCCGCGAGGTAGCGGTCGAGCGCAGCGGGAGCTGCCGAGATACAATGGAGTGAACGGGATGAGCGACATGGCCGGTAATGCCGCGAGGTAGCGGTCGAGCGCGGCGGGGGCTGCCGAGATACAATGGAGCGAACGGGAACAGCGACATAGAAGGAAAAGCTGCGAGGTAGCAGCGAGAGAGCGCGGGCAGCGAGCGAGTTTCAATGTCGGGCTCCCCGTTTCCCCTGCAACTCAGCGGTTGATTTTCGGACTCGAACGATCTGGATTATTGACGCGCATCGCGACGGTCAACGCTTCGTTGCGCGAGCGGATGAAAAGCTGACGGCGTTTCTTGAAACTGAAGGAAGTCACTAGTCGCGTGCCATGTTGAACCCAACAGATCCAATGCTCATGAGCAGCCGGCGCGCGGGGACCCGTATACTTTCATGATCGGCCAATCATGGCATTACTGTAGCTGGTCGCGATCGCGGTCAGTACACTTATTGGGTTTCGTTCGTTTCGAACCATCAAGCAATTCCATCAGGCGCGCCTCGTAAGAATCACACATAGGACACTCGCCATTTGGCTGGACCCATTCGGGATGTTGGATCCGAAGGTCATCGTGAATCTGTTTCCGCAGGTCTGCGTAGGTATAAACTTGGTAAACCATAACGCTTGATCTGTTTGCGTTTATCTCGACGCAGCCGCCATTGCGTCAGCCAATAAGATGATCGGCCAGATGGCGATGACCACGATTATCCCGAAGGCAACCAGCTCGGATAAATAACTGGGCTGCGCCCTATAAGCATATCGATTACTAAAGAAACGAGAAGCGCGAACGCGTATCGAGTTTGTAGTTTCCATGTTCATGTCAATGTAGACAACCGTCTGAATGCCCGCGCTTCACCGCAAAGGTAACGCTGCTGTCACTTTCGCGGTCGGCAGGTTACTATTGCATGACACTGCGCCAGCAATTCGCCGAATCAGCGAGAGCTCGGGCACGGGCCTCGATCAATGAGTCAGTGAGGCGAGGATGTTTTCGACGATGCGTTCCGTCAAGGCCGAGATGGTCAGGAATTGATTAACTTCGAGTGCGGAACGGATGATCGATCCATCCGCGACGTATAGCCCGTCGTGCACCGCTTGTGTATCGTCCCGGAACACTTTCCCGAAATGGTCCACCACGCCTTGGCTTCCGTCCTCGCCCATCGGACATCCACCCAACGGATGCGCCGTGACCTGCGGCGCTGCAATAACTGTGGGCCGGACAATGCCCGACCACGACAGGAACCGACCGGGCAGATAAACCAGCACGAAGCCGATAAAAAACGCAGCGTAAGTAACTGCGCGAACTAGGACAAACATGGTTACCGATGCAACGTGTCAGGATTCCTCTGCAACTCTCAACTTTTGCGGATTCCGCCGGGCCGGCTCGAACCACATGAGCTAATCCTATCTCTTTCGAGAAAAGTCTGGTCAATTGTGAAACGCCTGGCCATACTCGGCAACTTCTGCGGGTAAACAACGGAGGAAAAATTATGATTCACTTAATCTGGTACATTGTTGTTGGGTTGATCGCGGGGATTATCGCGAAATCGGTGATGCACGTGCACATGACGATTTTCTGGACAATCGTGCTCGGCATCATCGGATCGATCATCGGCGGGGCCGTTACCCACATGTTTTCGCACCCGACAACCGGACGATTTCATCCCGCCGGACTCATTTTTTCCACACTCGGCGCGATCCTGGTTCTCTACGTTTGCATTAAGCTGAATATCCGTTTCCCCCGGGTTCTCTAATCAGGAAAAAGGAAAACTGTAGCCGTGGTCGTTGACCGCGGCCTCTTGGTCTCGATCATTGATTCCTCCTTCATCATTTCCCCGGTCGCTCTAGAACGAATTGGATGCGCGGCTTAGCGGGAGAAGGCGCAATCGTAATGTCGAAGTCTGTGCAGGAGAGGATTAGGGTCAAGCCGACTGACTGCGCCAATGAAATCATTTTCGCCGGTGTGAACAGTTGCCATTCGAATTCTTCCTGAGCGCCGTCCGGGTAATCCAGCTGCACGCAGAGCCGATCGCCATTTAGACGTTTATTCTCTCGAACCACTCCGCTAGCCGTCTCGAGTTCACGCTCGCCCTGATGAGCGGCGAAAAATTCCCGGTTCCACAAATCCAGAACAACACGACCGCCTTCCTGCAGGCCCGCTGACAGCCGGCCAAGCACATCGCGATTTGTTGTCGGGTCGAAATAACCAAAGCTCTGGGACATGACAATCGCCACGTCGAACGCGCCGGGCGCTGGCCGGTAGTCGCGAATGTCCGCGTGCACGTAGCTCGGACCGCCACCCAGTTCGCGTGCCTCCGCGATAGCACCAGAATCCCGGTCGACGCCGATCACTGAGTAACCCCGGCTGGAAAGCGCTCGTGCGTGTCGTCCCATGCCACAGCACACATCAGCAAGTTTGCGGAAGTCAGGCAGAGGGGCACAACGGCAGACAAATCCCGCCTCTTGAATCGTACGTGCTTCGCCAATACCGATATGGAAGAACTTGAACCATCGACGAGAATAAGCATTCGGTTCTGCTCGCATTCCTGTAGCGGCGGTCTGTGACCGCCGGTCTTTGGTAAATCTCTCAACACTCAACTACCGGCCACGCCGAAGGGCGCTTAGTCTGATGACTCTAGCTGAGGTTTATGCTGATTGAAGTCGAATGTACATCAACTCTTGACGATCGTGCACCATCGTTCCTGCCTCTCCACGGACGAGGCCTCTTCGACGCGCGTCGAAATTGTCCACACGTGTCCTGATGGATCGATAATCCGTCCGGTGCGATCGCCCCAAAACTGGTTTTTCACCGGAAGCAGCACTCTCGCCCCGCCAGCCACAGCCCGCTCTATCACCGCATCCACGTCTTCAACATAGACGTATATCACCACGGGCGAGCTGCCATCCGGCTGCGGAGCACGGCTCGAAAGGCTTGGCCACTCTCCCTCGATCATGATCATAGCCCCGCCAATCATTAGTGCCGCATGTGCAACGTTCCCATCTGGACTTGGTCGGCGCACCAGCTCCACGGCGCCAAACGTGGTCTTGCAGAAGTCAATTTCAGCAGCAGCGTCGCGGCACACCAACATCGGCATCACAACTGGGACGCCGTCGGGTATCGGTTTCACTTTGCTCATGATTCTGTGTCCTCCGAGCTGCTGGAACGCATTCGTTTGAATTGGAATTGCTACTGTTCGTCCTCGGCGAACAGCGCTTCACATCACTCAACCCTCAACCCTCAACTATCAACTCCTTGTCACGCCGAAGCCAAGCGAAGGCGGAAGCGCCACGAAGATCAACTCTCAACCTCTTCCGTTCGGCCATTCGCCGCTGCTCTGCTCAAGCCCGATAAATCCTGTGCTTCCCGACATCGAGCGTCGTTACCCACGAGCCGTCGATCCGGAATATCACTCGCAGATCCGCTTCGATGACAGCCGCATAAATCGTGTGTTTCGCTCTCGCCGATAACTCATGGATTTCGTGTGATCCTAATGACGGATGGAACGGATCGCTTTTGAAGACCTGCCAGACGCGCCGAATTGATTCCTTTTGCTCCGGCCTAAGTTTGTAAAAGTTCCGCCAGAATTTTTCGACCGCGCGGTACTTGTAATTCACGCGTCCGGCGGCGTTTCATTCAGCGCGGTTTCCATCGACACGAACCGCTGCTGATTGAAATCGTCCAACGCATCGATGAAATCCTGTGGAATATCCGCCGATTCGCGCATGCGCTGCACAAGGCGTTCTCGCTCCGACCTCGGCAAAGCTTCGATTTCCTTGAATATTTGTTCGGCAGTCATCTCAATTTGACGCTAGCAGAATTATTCATCTCTTCCAAGCGATAGGAATCATCCGCTAACATTGTCCGCCAAACACGCGCAATGAGGCAAAATGAATCGCGAGGACTCCAGCTTTTCGATTCCTGCGCAACCTCAACACTCAACCATCAACTCTCAACTTTTTCCGCCCTTAGGGCGCGCTCACCGTGGCGGTGACGCTTTCCCATTCCGCCGTCAGCCGGGCAAGATCGTGGGACAAAGCAGAGAGATCGCGATTGATCGCAGTGGCATGGCCGCCCGGTGTGTAAGCCGCCGGATCTTCCAGCGCCGCCGCTAGTTCTTTCTGTTGTCCTTCCAACGCCGCGATTTTCGTCTCGAGTTCGTGCACCCACTTTTCTTTTTCGCGCCTGGCTTTGGAAATCGCATTCCGCGACTCCGCTTCCAAACGCTTCTGCGCCTTTTGTTTTCTTAAACCGGAGCCGGTTTGCTTTCTCACCTTCGCTGCGGCAAATCCGTCTGTTGCCGGATCTGGCTGGAGTTTACTCGCCGCGGCAGAACCGTTGACTGCTGGCGCATCGCGGCCCGCGGTCAGGGCGGTCCGCGCTGACGTGGCTTTTGATTTGTCCAGATAGTAATCGTAATCGCCGGGATAGAACGTCAGTTTACCACCCGTGCGGTTCGCACCTGCGGTCACGTGCAGAACGCTTGTGGCGATGGCGCGGATAAAATGAACGTCGTGACTAATAAAGATGAGCGTCCCGTGATATTG
>WNFR01011372.1_pt1 | contig 13683 bp, 10 predicted proteins | sample 5400221 | NCBI WGS metagenome assembly WNFR01 (sample SAMN13153357, study PRJNA577476) | soil metagenome | isolation source: 40 cm soil under Madrone tree | place: USA:California | collected 2016-06-14
GATCTATCTGAGCAGTGACACCTGCTTTTCCTTCCCAGGTTCAAGCATGGTGTCCAGCCGCACCAGCCACGCCTAAGTGGCGTTCAGCGGCGCTAGGCCGGAGGCCACAAGGTGTGAGGGCCACAGTGCATCGGGTGCCCCTCCGGTTCCGTTCGCTCCCTACCTCACCAGCCACCCTACAGCCGGTCCCATTCACCAAGGACAGCTACCACCAAAGGTCACTTGGGTGCTGCTGCCAATTAGACGATGATTGCTACGGGCAAACCGTGCGGTGCAGTGACCCACCCCCGAAGTCACCCGCCGCTTGGCTCTCGGGAAGCTCCAAGGAGACAGCCGCGACTCCCCTGTCAGAGGACTGTCCCTGCCTTCCCGGCCCTGTTGCTTCGGGTGGCGCCCTGTCCTGACGGGCAATCGCTGCCTTCCGGTTCCCTCATCCTCCACCATTCCCCCACCATCGAGGCGACCGCCCCGCGTGTACAACACGAGGCATTGCCTGGGGCGTTCGGAGCGTGGCGTGAGCCGGTCATTCAGAGCGGCTTGGCGCCCGGCATGGGGGGACCATCCCGGTCACGATAGCGTATGACCCAACGAATTTTTTGTGGTGGATTTTCCGAAAGAGGCGCCCCTGATGTTAGGATTGCCCTAGGGAGAACACATGAATCGCACCCTAGTCGCTCTTGCGTTCGCTATCGGGGTATCTGCGTTACCGCTGTCAGCAATTGCTGAGCAGGTGGCGGTGACACATGTCGAATATTCCAATGACACAATTTCGCAAGGCGGCAAGACAATCGTCTGTGTCGTGACGATGGTCGCTATATCCCCGCCTGATCCCCGCGTTCTGAATTTTCAATTCCTCATCGCGAAAAACGGTTTGGGCTGGAAGATCACTGGGGGCCTGGAGGACTGGAAAACGATGACTATGGTTGCCAATCGGGTCACCGATGGTGGCTTCACAAGCGGCAGCTTCTACCACGACGAGGATTTTAAGAAGAAACTCACACCTGAGGGCCAGTTGATCGGCACGTTGCAAACCTTGTCGCTATTTCCGAGCTTCTTACAGGCCTTCTCCTCGGCTCCCTACACTGTGCGTGTGAGATGGGAGAACGGCCACGATGATGTGGCGTATTACATTGACCAATCACCTGACCCGAAAATTATCGATACGTTGAACGCTTGTTATAAGACTTTGTGAGGTCGCCTACGCGAACAACCATGATGGAATGTATCCTGCTTATGTACACGCCAAGAAGATGTATTTTGTGCAGCCGCCGAATCGAGTATAGCCCCTAAGGGCGGCGGCCGCTTGAGGGCCGAAAGCGGACACAGGGCCAAGCATGGGAGCAGGGCCGCTCAGTGCCAGAAGCGGGCATGCCGATCGACACTCGGGCGTCGCGTCCTTCAGCGCAGTGTTTTCTGTCCGCCGGCGGCGGTGATGACGCCGACGATAACGAGGCCGGTTAACAGCAGGCGTACACCGGCGCTGACCCCGAAGGTATTGAGCATGGTGAGCAACAGCACCAGGAACAGCGCCGCGCCCCACACCCCCGGCACGTTCGCCTTGCCGCCCGCCACCGAGGTGCCGCCGATGACGACCACGGCGATCGAGGCCAGCAGGTACTCGTTGCCGATGTCGACATTGGCGCCGCGGAAATAGCCGGCGAGCAAGGTGCCATTCAACCCGCCGAGCATGCCGGAGAGCGTGTAGGTGAGGAAGCGGATGCGGCCGACCGGAACCCCCGCCAGCCAGGCGGCACGGATGTTCTGGCCGACGGCGGTGACCGAACGTCCGTAGACCGTCCGCAGCAGGGCGATGCCGGCGACGATTGTGAACAGCACCGTCAGCATCGCCAGGATGGGAATCCCGAGGAACTGCAGGTTGGTGAAATCGGCAAAGCCCGGCGGCGGCTTGATTTGCAAGCCGCGGCCATAGCTGATGTCGATCGATTGAATGATAAAGCTCGCCGACAGGGTCGCGATGATTGGCGGGATGCGCAGCGCCCAGATCAGGAGGTAGTTGGCGGCCCCGATCGCCATGCCGGTGGCCAGCGCGGCGGCGAGGCCGACGGCCACCATGGCGTCGTTGCCGTCCATCACCTTCATGGCGACGGCGCTGGCGAGCCCGATATTGGCCGGCAGCGACAGGTCGACATTGCCGGGCCCCAGCGTGATGACGAACATCTGGCCGACGCCGACGATCACCATGAAGACGGCAAGCGACAATGCGGCCGTGAGCATGCCGCCGGCGCCGTAGCCGCCGGTGAAGGCGATGGCCGCGAGCCAGACGGCCAGCGCGCCGGCAAAGGACCATATCCAGGGCTTGCCGATCAGGGCGCGCAGGACGGGCATCGCGATCACCCTTCCCGGCGACTGATGATGGCCCGCGCGGCCAGCACGATGATCAGGATGGCGCCGTTGGCGCCGACCTGCCAGTCCGGCGGGATGTGCATGAAGGTGAGCAGCGGTGAGGCGGCGAGCGCCAGCGTAAGCGCGCCGATGACCGCGCCGATCGGCGACACGCGCCCGCCCACGAATTCGCCGCCGCCGAGGATCACGCCGGCAATCGACAGCAGCGTATAGCCGTTGCCGATGTTGGCGTCGGCCGCGGTGGTGATGCCGATCAAAGCCATTCCCGAGAGGACGCCGAAGGCGCCGGCGAGCGCGAACATGGTCACTTTCGTTTTGAGCAGCGACCAGCCGGCGCGGCTGATGGCGGTCGGATTGCCGCCGGAGCCGCGCAGGATGGCGCCGTAGGATGTGCGCATCAGCCCGACATGGGCAACCACTGCGATGACGACGGCGGCGATGATCGGAAAAGGCACCCAGGGCGGCTTGAAGCCCATGAGCTGCAGCAGCCAGTCCGGCGCTTTTCCTCCGGGTTTCGGCAACAATAGGATCGCGAGGCCTTGCCAGACGAAGCTCATGCCCAGCGTGACGACGATCGAGGGCAGATTGCGAAGATGGATGAGCGCCCCCAGAGCGGCATACACGCCAATCGAACCGATCAGCACGAGCGCGCCGAACAGCGGCGCATCGCGCAGCCACGTCGCCGTCACGCAGCCGGCGAAGCCGACGAAGGTGCCGATCGACAGATCGAGGTCACTGCCGGTCATGACGAACATCTGGGCGATTGTCGCCAGCGCGATGGGGATCGCCAGATTGAGCATGAGGGTGAAGCCGAAATAGCTGATGGCGCGCGGATTCAGCCAAGCGATGGCGAGCAAGATCAGCGTCAGCGACAGGGCCGGCAGCAGCGCCCGCAGCAAGCGCCACGAGGTCATCCCAGCGACCGTCGGCAGATGGGCACTGCCTGCCGTGGGGATCGCGGCCATGGTTCAGCCGGTCGCCAGAAACGACGATTGGATGACCTTCTCTTCCGTTAATTCGCCGCGGCCAAGGTCGGCGACGATCCGGCCGTTGCGGAAGACATAGACGTGGTCGCAATTCTCCAGTTCGTCGGTTTCGGTCGTGTACCAGAGGAAGGTGCGCCCGGCACGCGCCTCCTCCCGGATCAGGTCGTAGACCTCGAGCTTGGTGGCGATGTCGACGCCGCGCATCGGATCGTCCATCAAGACGATCCGCGCGTCGGAGCCAAGTGCACGGGCGAACAGCGCCTTTTGCTGGTTGCCGCCCGACAGCGACAGGATGTTGTTGTGGATGTCCGGCGTGCGGATATTGATCTTCTTCTGCCAGGTCGCGCCAAGCTCATCCTCGCGCGCCCGCGAGATCAGGATGCCATTGCGCAGCCTGGCGATCGAGCCGATGCCGATGTTCTCGGCGATCGACCACAGCGCAAGGATGCCGTCCGATTGCCGGTCGCCGGCGATGAGGGCGACCGACTCGGTGACCTCGATGCGCTCGGTCCGGCGCGACGCGCCGTTGAAGATCGCCAGCAGCAATTCGGTCTGGCCATGGCCTGAGAGTCCGGCAAGGCCGACGATCTCGCCTTCGTGGGCGACGAGCTCCGTGCCGTCCGGCTGGCGTTTCGGTCTGGCGCGGACGCGGATCGCCGCGGTCCTGTGCCTCTGCGAGACCCTGTCGTCGCCGGCACGCTCGTGTCGTCCTGCCGCGCCCATCGCGGTGACCAGCTTGTCGCGATCGAAGGCGCCGGCCTTGTCGGCCGCTGCCACCTTGCCATCGCGCATGACGACGATGCGGTCGGAATTCTCGAGCACCTCGCCGAGCAGGTGGGAGATTAGGATGCAACTGGCCCCCACCGCGACGACCCCGCGGACGAAGGACAGTAGCTGGCCGGCCGTCTGGGCGTCGAGCGAGGAGGTGGGCTCGTCGAGGATGACGAGCCGCAACGGGTCGAGGGTGACCGTGAACGCTCGCGCCACCTCGACCATCTGGCGCTTGCCGATCGGCAGGTCGCGGACGATGTTGGCGGGCCCGATGCCGTGGCCGGGAAAGATCTCGTCGAGCCTAGCGAGGATGAGGTTGCCGGCGCGGCGGCGCCACCCCAGGCCCTTCAGCGAAGCGTGATTGATCCGCGCGTTCTCGGCCACCGTGAGGTTGGGGCAGAGCGACAGCTCCTGGAACACGCAGCGGATGCCCAGACGTTTGGCGAGGGCGACGGAATAGCCGCTCTGCAGGGCGCCGTCGATCGCGATGCTGCCCTTATCCGGCATCTGTGTGCCGGCGAGGATGTGCATCAGCGTCGACTTGCCAGCGCCGTTGTGGCCGACGAGGCCGACGCACTCTCCGGCATGGACGGTGAAATCCACACCGTCAAGGGCGTGGACGGCGCCGAAATGCTTTTCGACGCCGTCCAGCCTGACGATGGTGCTTGCGCCTGCCTCAGCCATCAGCGGTCGTGCTTACCCGACAACAACAAAGCAGGCGCGAAACGCCCGGGCAATCACTTCATGTTGGCTTTGATCGCCGCGACGGCGTCGGCCTGCGTGTACTCATGACTTGCGACGCTGCCTTTCTCGATTGTCGGCAGGGTCGCCTCGAAGTCGTCCTGTGTGAAGGCAAGATAGGGCACCAGTAGATCGTGCGGCACGTTCTTGTTGCCGTCGAGGATCTGCTGGGCGACCCAGAAGGCGAGAGTCGAAACGCCCGGCGCGATCGAGGCCGACCAGGTGGTGTAGCCGTCCTTCGCCTTCTGCTCCTTCCACCACTGCAGCTCGTCCTGCCGGTTGCCCATGATGATCGTCGGGCGCGGTCGGCCGGCGGCGTTCAAGGCCTGCGCGGCGCCGTAGCCGTCGCCGCCCTGATCGACGACACCGACGATGTCGGGCAGCGAGGGAATCACGGTCGCGACCGCCTTCTGTGCCGTCGTCTGGTCCCAGTCGCCGGTCACCGACGCGACGACCTTGAACTCGGGATGCGCGGCGACGCCTTCCAGGATACCAGCATGGATAGCTTCGTCGATTGATGTGCCCGCAAGACCGCGGATCTCGAGCAGGTTTCCCCCCTTTGGCTGGAACTTCGCCATCTGCTCGACTTCCTGTTTGCCCATGTCCTTGAAGTCGACGACGATGCGCCAAGCGCAGGGCTCGGTAACGATGCCGTCGAACGACACCACCACTATATTGGCGTCGCAGGCCTGCTTGATGGCGCCATTGAGTGCGTCAGGCGAGGAGGCGTTGATGACGATCGCGTTATAGCCCTGCAGGATCAGATTCTGAATCTGTGCGGCCTGGGTCGGTACTTCCTTGTCGGCAGTGGTGAATACATCCGCCGCGGCGACAATGCCGTCGGCGACTGCCTTCTTGGTGACGATGTCGTAGCTCTTCAGCATCGCCTGCCGCCAGGAATTCCCGGCATAGTTATTGGAGAAGGCGATCTTCTTGCCGCTGGTGTCGGCCGAAGCCATTCCGGCAATGACGCCAGCGCTCAACACCGTCAGCGCCAGCAATTTTGTCAAACGATTCATTTGAGCCCTCCCTGAAGAATGGTGTCTCGTTCTTTGCCCGGTCGATCTTGGTTCTTTCGATCCGCGCCGGACTCATTCTAGTTGATGGCCAACGGTCCGGACAGCTTCACCAGCATGGCGTAGTCGATAGGCGCTCCAATGATCAGGTAGCAGGTTGGTGAGCATTGGCGCGGCGGCGGCGCCGGCCGGGTTCGGTAGGCGGGCCCGCGCGATCACGAATCGCCTTGATTTCCCCGTGATAGCGCCGTCCGGCTTCGAGCCCGCGCGCCAGATTGTAATACCGCTCTGAGGTTTCCAGGCTCGAATGCCCAAGAATGGCGGCAACGATTTGGACGTGCTCCGGGTCATAGATGGCAATCCAGGTCGCAGCGCAATCGCGAAATCCGTGTGGATTCAGTTTAATGCCGAATTCGGCCTGTGTGCGTCGCATGATGTGATAGCCAATGGTCTGTTGACCGAGGGCGGTCGCATTGCGAGTCACCCAGAGCTGGGAGATTGGGGCCGGAGCCTGTCTGCCTCCCGCTGTCAGGAGAACGGGGCGATAGGTTTCTAGATACCTATTCAGATACGGTCCGAGTGCGGCAGGGAAGGGGAACTCTAACGGCCGCTTGTTTTTCATCTCGGTGCCGGCGAAGGCGATCCACCAAGCCTCGCCCCGACGAACGAGGTGTTGGTAGCAGCAAATCATCGTCAGATTTTTGGCCCGCAACGGCCGGTAGGCGAGGAAGGCGATTATCAGGCCGTCGCGGAATGCCAGGGCCGATGCGAGGGTCACGTCTTGAGCCTGGGCAACCTCCATAAGGCGCAGGCCGAGAGTGACGAGGCGCATTGGCGACTGCAGCCGGGCTCTTTTGTCCCTGAGAGGGACTGCCTGACTGCGGAGTCTCCAGGCTCCTCGTGTGATCCACCTCAGATCCTGATCAGGGGCCATGACCCGCAGGGCATCCCCGACCTGCTGGATACGACCTTGTACCGTGAACGGGCTGTAGCTGGCCTGGAGATCCTTGGCATAGGCGGCGACCAGCTGTCTGGTGGCACGGGTCGCCGGTGAGGCTTTCGGGTCGAGCAAGCCCCGCTCGTCGAGCCAACCCAACCATTTGCCGTAACCGGTGGCGATTAGCCGGCGGGACGCCAAAGCCCAGCCGGCGCCTAGCCCGCCGGGCTTAAAGGGATCCCCTGGCATAAACGCCTGCGCCCAGGCGACTTGGTCCAAGGCCGGCCATTGCTCCACAGGCCGGCAGGGGCGCCTGGGTGCGATCCGCGGCCCATCCGTATCGCGACTCATACCCCACCCGCCTGACGACCCTTGTTCGGAAGCCGTGTGAGGGCCTGTGCGCGCCGGGAAGCGATCATGTCGTCATACCGCCGGAAGGCAGCCGCCGTCTTGATATCGGTGTAGCTGCGCAGGGTGGTCCGCAGTGACGTATGACCGAAAATCCGGCGCACTGTCTCCAGATCCTCAGGATGAGCCTCGAGGTAAAGTTTGGCGGCGAGCTGCCGGAACAAATGCGCGTGCATCCTGATCCCCGTCTCGCGCAACACGAACTCCGAGATCTGGCGGGAAAAGGCCTCGGGGTGCCTTCGCCGACCGCCATAGCCGGGGAACAACCATGGTGTCGCGGTGGGGGTCATTCGAGGCTGGTAGTCTTTGAGATACAGCGCCAGGAATTCGGCACTCTCTTTTGGCAGCGCAAGCTCATATGACTGAGCGTTTTTGACCTCTCCGCCGGGAATGACAAGGTGCATCACAGGCGTGGGGCCAAGGCGGGTGGGTACGAGATGGCGCTCATGTTCGAGGAAGGTAAGGTTTTGGATCCTCATAGGAGCAATGATCAGCAGTTCGACGGCCAAAGCGAGGGCGACGTACCCGGCATCACGCCGCCCTCCCTTGTCATTCCCCTTCACCCGCTGAAGCACGCGGGCAGGGAGGGTGAGCAAGGCATCGACATTGCGCTGGTCATCAAACTGCCTGAGAAGGCTGCGGTTCTTCTCCGTCATGCCGTTCTTCTTGGTCGCAAAGCGCCGGGAGAGGTTCTCAACTGTCTTGAGCTCGGTACCGGCTGGCTTGACCCAGTGCCGGGCGATATTCCGCAAGAGGACGGCTTGGTGGTAAAGCCATTCGGTTTTCTGTTTGCCCGCGCGGTCCCAGAAGAAACGGAGCGCCAGTTCAGCATTTGCCGGGGTTACCAGTACGGCGAGGCTGGTGACCTGTTCTGCCAGGTGGCCTGATCGGACCAGGGCGGAGGCTATCTGGAGGATCTGCTGGCGCCGCCCGTCAATGGTGGCCGGCCTCAGCGATTCGACATAGTCGTCCGAGAATGGATCCTCATTGGCGAGATGCCCTAGGTAGTCCTCCGCATCTGCGTGGAAAGACGCGGGGAAATGGTCCCAGCCATAGGCGTAGCGGCGACTGCCGTTCGGCACCGTTACCTGGACCTGTGGCCATTCGGGGATGGCCGTAGCGGCCTCGTTCCAGACGACGCAGGCAGTGCGATAGACCTGTTTTGGCTCCTTGATCAGGCTCTCATTTTCGAGAGCGTCCAGGTACCGGTCGAACACCCCTTGATCCACCGCATCGGGCGCGATCCCGTGGGTGGTGCAATAGCTCATTAGCCGGGATAGAGCGTACTGGTGATGTTTCTGGGATAGACGAGCCCGGAGAGCCTCCCAAGGGAAAGCCAGAGGCTCGCGGGTGCTTCCGGGCATGGCGCGCACCCCGGCCTGCCTGATGCCCGTCAGGGTGAGGCTGCGGACGTTGTTCCAGCTTCCCTGGCCTAGTCCTGTCGAGGCATGGCTGACGGCTTTGAAACGTCGGCTGAGGTTCCGGGGTTCGGCCGGCACGAACTTTGGATTGGCCCTGAATACCCGGCAGACCGTTCGGATCGCCGAGAGCATCTTTTTCTTCGGGGTCAACTCCAGGGTTTGATCGTTCTCGATCCGCACCATCACGTCGGCAAGGGACATGCCGAAAGCCCGGTTTATCGGCTCGCAGCCTGGGTTGGATGAAAGTTCAGGGGTTAGCATCGTGGGCTCCTTTGGTCAGAGTATCTGAAGTAATAATTACGAAGCTAAAAGTGATAGAAAAAAGATACCTAATTGATTCTTGTCTACATCACTTTCGGTGCTTGCTAAGAAATGCGAGTAGGTCGTCCTCACTGATACGGAGGCGTCGACCGAGGCGATGAACATGAAGCTCGCCTCGCTCGATCCATCGGCGAATGGTCTTGCTGGATACCCCGACCTGCGGGCAAATCTCTTTGATGCTGAACAAACGCGGAACATTTGAGGTGACAATCATGTTTTTAAATCTGGTTTGGCAATTGGCGAGGGTAATTGACCGTGCATCGACGCAATTGCAGCTTGGCGTCCAAGCAGGCGAGCCAAAGTTAGGAGTGGCTCCAGGTTCAAGGTATGTGAGCTTGGACCAGACTGGGACGCCCTCCCGCGAGCAGCCTTTTTTTGGCCGTCTGCGGTTTGCGCCACTCCTCTAACATCGTTGGTTTGCATACTGACGCCAAAAAAATGCCGCTGTAGTTACGGCGGCCCCCCGAAACGCCTCTACCTGTTATCTCTAACGGTCCAAAAAGCTGATGAGCCACCAACTATTCAAAAGAATTTTTCATTCGCTTAATGGAACTAGAGGGAATCGTGTTCTTACGAGGTTTGTGAAATTCGGCGATTGGTGTCGACGAGTTCAATTGTCAAGCCCTGCCGCAGGGATGCGGCGATTCCTAGCTGAGCGGAAACATGTGCGAGTTGCCCATCGGAAACGTGGGGCTCAATTTCAAATGGTCAGAACATTGCGGGTCGGGTCGCAGAAAAGAGAGAGCAAGATTATGCGCGATCCGAACTACAGTGGGATTCGACTCAGCGGGTTGAAGGCGGCGACCAAATCGATGTGCCACTCGAGCGACGTCCGAGGTGATCGCAACCTAGATGCGAATAGACGAATAGTCAGGCTGAATGGCTCAGGTCGGACCTGGACACCGATCATTGGAGATAAGCTCGCGTGAGCATAAAGCAGCAGGAAGATCCGATGACCGCCGCAGAGTTCACTGCCGCCGGCGAGCTGTTGTTCGGACGGTGGTTTAAGTCGCCTCTCGCCAGGGCGCTTGGCCGCGACCGCAGCATGATTCGGAAGTATTCGTCGGGCGAACAGCGGATCCGCCCAGGCCTCGCCGCCGAGATTCGGACCATTGTGAATATTGGGCCGGTCGGTACCGCGATCCGCAATACGATCAAGAACTCCATGCCTGAAATACCGACGTTTACGGCGCACAGGACGGCCAAGCAAATCTTACTCGACCTCATCTCGCTGGGGATGGTTGCTGAGAATTCTCTCTGCGATAAGGGGGACGCCGGTTCGAGCCGAGGGAAAGGAAGCGGGATTGAGTGAGGCAGCATTCCGGGCCGCCGGTCAGGCGCTCGCGGCCATTTGGAAGGGGGCGCCGATCAATCGCGTTGAAATTGAAGGCATCGCCCTCGATTGGGCCGACGACGCGTCGCCGAAGGCGCGGGTTCCGGCCCGCCGGATCATTCGTCGGCCGGCAGAATGACGTGAAACGCTGTTCCGTGCGGGGAAGCCAGGGATGCTGTCACCTGGCCTCCGTGGGCCTCGACGATTGAGCGGCAAATCGACAGTCCCATCCCCATCCCGTGGGATTTCGTCGTAAAAAAAGGCTCGAATATGCGCTTGACGTTTTTTGGGTCTATGCCCGTTCCGGAGTCCTCTAGAGTGAGGATCAAGCCGGCCGGATCGCATCGCTCGGAACTCACCCGCAACGTTCGCGGCCTATCGATCACCAAACTCATCGCGTCAATAGCGTTGATCACCAAGTTCAAAATGACCTGCTGCAGCTGGACCTGGTCACCCAAAACGCGCGGGAGCTCCTGGCCCAGCTCGTATTTCACGACCATATCGTTTCTTTGCAACTCGCTATCTAACAAGCCAAAAACCTGCCGAACGACATTGTTCATATCAAGCAGTGCCTTCTCCTCGGTATCTTTCCTGAACATCGCCCGGACAGTTTCCATCACCTGACGAGCACGTTGGCCATCCCCGACAATTCGTTCAAGAGCTGCTGCCGCTTCATCCCGATCAGGAGTCTCATTCGAAAGCCATCGCAACCCCGCATTGGCGTTCGCTAGGATAGCCGTCAAGGGCTGTTTGATTTCGTGAGCGATCGACGCCGTGATCGCCCCCATCGTCAGCTGCCGGCCCACCCGCGCAAGCTCCTGCCGCGAAGACCGCAGCTCTTCTTCAGCCGCCCTGATTGCGGTCACGTCGCGGGCGACAGCATAGATTCGACCACGGTCGGGGACGGCGGTCCAGGAAAGCCACCGGAAAGAGCCATCCTTGTGCCGCAGCCGATTTTCAAACTGCCGCGTTCTGTTCCCTTCAGCCAAACGCGCTAGTTCGGCACGGCTTTTATTTCGATCATCCGAATGCACTAGCCATTCGAAAGTATTGCCAACGAGGTCTGTTTCGGACCAGCCTAGGGTTGTTGTCCAGGCTGGATTTAAGCTAAGAAATTCGCCTTCGAGATCGGTAACGACAAGCATGTCCTGCGAAACATTCCAGATGCGCGCGCGTTCTCGCACCTCCGACTCGACTCGCTGTTCCAAAACCTCGTTGAGACGGCGGAGCGCTGTCTCGGCTTCGATGCGCTTTTCCTCGGCCTGTTGGCGCAGGTGGATATCCAGGCAGAGGCCAACCCATTCTCGGATGGAACCATCTGCTTCAAGAATCGGAACCCCGCGCGCCCGATGCCACACATAAACTCCATCGCTCCGACGGATTCGATAGTCAGTCTCGTAATACGACCGCGTATCTACGGCCTGCAGCCAGACAGCCGCGGTGCGCTCGCGATCATCAGGATGCAATGAGTTGAGCCAGCCCCAACCTTTGATCTGCTCAATGGGTTGGCCGGTATAGGCGCGCCATTCCGGCATGTCTACGATTTGACCGTCGGCCGCGGTCGTCCAAACGAGCGACGATGTGGCCCGCACCAGCGCACGATAGCGCTGCTCAGCGATGGCGAGTGCGGCGGTATCTGGCTGTGCTGTGGACTCCTCGGGGCCTGTCACGTCGCATCCACCTGCCGATGCTTTGAAGTGGATTTCGTCTCGTTGCCAAACCCTCACCCGCCCGCCGTCGCTGCGCTCTGGCGGGACGACCTCTCCCGCTTCGAAGTGCGGGAGAGGTAATCATCGGCTGCGACTACGCGCTGTTTTCTTCCCCCTCGCCCTCTTTAGGGGGAGAGGGTCGGCGTGAGGGGCGCTTCAAACTGAACGAAATCCGCTTCTAATAATAACACCAGGTGAACGTCCCCGTGAAGAGCCTGCCAGCGCGTGCTCACGCTGTGGCCGCTGGCCGATATCAATGGAAGCCGCAGGGGTGAAATCCCCAATCCCCTGCGGCCCCGGCCACCCCTTAGAGCCCGTCGATCCTCCCGATGTCGCCGGTAGCAGACTAGCAGAGCCCGACAACCTTCAATCAAGCCCCATATGGCCGGCGCGGCCCGCGCCGTGACCTGTAGGGCGCAAAATTGAAATCTGCTCTGTCATGCAGCTGTCTGGTAGACGTGATGCAGTCCTCCGAGCACTGGCGTCGCTACCACTGTGCCGCTCTGGCGACCCGGTGTTGTCAGAGCTGGTGCGCAAGGGGCTCGTTGACCTATCGACCGATGCGACCGCCATTGGTTGAAGTACGCGACGTACTCGGCCAGAACCTGGCGCAGGTGACGCTCATCGAAGATGAAGGATTGATCCAGGCACTCCTGCCTTGCCGATCTCACCCATCGCTCAGCAATTGAATTGGCCTGTGGCGCTCTGAATGGGATACGAATCTGAGTGATTCCCAGGCTCTGGAGCCGTCGGTCGAAGAGCGTCCCATAACGACTATCGCGGTCATGGATGAGAATGCGCGGTGGCTCCCGGTCCCATCCGCAGCATTCCAGGATCTGCTGCGCCGCCCACTTCGCCGTCGGATGCTGGGTCACCCGGATATGCACCACTTCGCGGCTTGCGTGATGGATCACGAAAAAGGCATAGAGGATTTGGAACCATAGAGTCTGGACGCCGAAGAAGTCGCAGGCCCAGATATCCCCACCATGAGAGCAACCCACTTCCTAACGAAGGCGCTGCCACGGGTTGCCGCCGAGATGGCACTGCACGTGCTCGCCTACAATCTTACGCGTGTCATGAACATCATGGGCGTCCAGCCACTCCTGGCGGCGATGAGGGCATAGTCGTCGCAGACATGCCTTCCTCTGCCGCCGCAGAACCACCCAAGACGGCCAGACTCAGCACCAGGAGCACCTCCAGACGGAAAGAGCCGCCAAACCCGGAAAGATGACCGAGCAAGGTCACCTCGCCCGAGATCCCGGCGCATCTGTGCTTCCGCCAGGGCGTTTTTTACACGGCCAAGGCCCGTACCGGACATCGACATCGCTCAGTGTCTATTTCGCCGGAGTCCACTTCAACTGACCACTTCAGCAACTAGGATCGCAGCAAGACGGCGCTCACGCTGGCGCACCCCAAGACTGGCTGGGTTCCGAAACCGCTAAACACCAAAGCGCCTGAAAGGCTGCTGTTCGAGAGCGGCTTGGACGTGCTTGTTGTTTACTTTTTGTAAACTAAAAAGTCCAGAATATGTCACACCCCTCCTTCGTTGTTTCACAGGCGGCAAGCGAAGCGACCCGCGGGGTCGCGAGTCCACAGCCTCTCGCCGCGGCCCCGGGTTGGGGGTGAACGAATTCGGCGGGCTCGAATAGTTCGGAGCCACAGAAATATAGAGGCTC
>WNFR01020125.1_pt1 | contig 13683 bp, 7 predicted proteins | sample 5400221 | NCBI WGS metagenome assembly WNFR01 (sample SAMN13153357, study PRJNA577476) | soil metagenome | isolation source: 40 cm soil under Madrone tree | place: USA:California | collected 2016-06-14
GGTTCAGTGCAGAAAGCTGCTGCATGTCGAAGTCCTTTGGCAATGCGAATCCGGCGGAATCCACCAGAACCAGACGTGTAACTTTGTCCGGATGTTCAATCGTGTAATCGGCGGCAATCCAGCCTCCGAACGAGTTGCCAACCAGCGTAACGCGATTCAGGTTTAATTCGGCGAAGAATTTATCGAGAAAATCAACAAGTGTGCCTGCTCGATAATTGATCAACGGTTTGTCGGACATACCGAAACCAATTTGGTCCGGGACGATAACGTGAAAACTATGGCTAAGGGCACTGATGTTAAAAGCCCAATGGGACGAGTCGCCTCCTAAACCATGAAGCAGAACGATGTCAGGACCGGCACCGGCCTCAAGGTAATGGATCTTGAAGCCGAAAACCGTGACATCTTTACTTGATGGTGGTTGCTTGTATGTACTCTGTCCGGTCGATGTGGGGTCATAAAACGCAGCAGCGCTTGCAGTGTGAGTTCGCCAGTTAAGTCTGGCCCGACAGTTTCCTGCGAATAAGTAACCAGGCGTCGCGATGCCGATGACAGCTATCACCAAAACCAAACGCAGCACTGTTCTCAAGGATATCCACATCTCGTTAGTCTCCTGGTGGTAATCATGGCGCGGTAATCGACGCCGCAGATCAGAATAATGTTCCCCAACTATGCGCGGTCTGACATCTCAATTCCGGAGTATAATTCTTCGATATCGCGACCATAGTTTCTGATAATTACATCTCTCTTGAGTTTCATTGTAGGAGTCACTCGTCAGCTTCGATCAGGAAATCGCGGTCGAGTATTTTGAATTTTCTGACAGCTTCACTGGACGAGACTCTGCTGTTCATACGTTGCCTCTGCAGAATATCTCGGCAAGACGGCTAACGACCTTATCATCAGTAAGCCCAAGATGGTTCTTTCCACCAAAGAGTTTTTCAACCAGAAAGTAATTAAAGAACTGCATGTAGGCGGCAGTGAATCCGAGGGCAGGATCAACACCCGCGTGAAATGCTCCGCTCTTTTCAAGTTCACTGAAATATGCGCCAAATCGGCGGCGAAAGTGGTCGGCCAAGCCCTCGAACATCTTACGAAAATGGCGGTTTTCGAACTCCAGGACGTCTATGTACATTAACAGCCAAAAGTCAGAATAGTCATTGACCATTGTTTTGACCAGTTGTCCGAAACGAATTAAAGACTCCGGTACAAATGGCTCTTCAATCTCGTCTAAGATCTCGCGAAGTCGCGCGTCGATCACCTTTTGATATTTGAAAATAATCGACTCGAGAATGTCGTCTTTCGTCCGGTAATAGTTGTAAAGGTTGCCGAGCGATGTGCCTGTTCTCGTTGCAATGTCACGCATTGAGGTGGCATGAAAGCCGCGGGTAATAAAGAGTTCCTTCGCCGCATCTTCGATGCGCGAACGCTTCTCTTCCATGACTTCATGGCTTAACTTTGGCATCTAATGGTTGATTCGAGGAAAACGAACGTCCGTATTTTATACAGACCGGGGAGTTTGTCAACATTTTTTAGAATTCTTCCAAATTCGGTTCACGGCTGATGGTGCGAGGTAGCTTTTCAATTCGTACCGTGAATGCAGTAAAAGGAATACCAGTACGGAAGCCCTATGTCATTTTGGACAACAACCCAAATAATACACCGGTATACGATTTCGTCTAGGATTGATACTCCCTTGCACTATTACCTTTCGAGAACCCGCAAGATTTCATCGAACGCCGAATGGCCCCCGAATTGCTGGGGGTTGCGTTGGACATTCAAAATAGTGAAGCTGAGGAGGTATTCTTAGCGTTGTTTCGCCTGGCGCACCGCAATTTCGAGATTACGGTTAAGACGCTTTTCCTGCCCCGGAGTTTTGAACTTTAAACGAGAGTTCGGTTTGGAATCTGTCTGCTCTGAACAGACGCTGAAGATGGAATCGCTGATGGAAGCGGTGAATTCACTGTTCCCTTCCCGGCAAAGCGAGACCTTGGAAATTCAATTGAACAAATGTAGACAAGGAGTGATATCGAATGAAGAAGTTGATTGCCGCAGCATTATTCATAGTAATGCTGTCTGTATCGGCATTGCCGTCGTTTGCTTGCAGGAGACGTTATTATCGAACAGCCTATAGCCGCTCATATTACAGGCCTGTTCGTTATAGGACAGTTCGTTATAGACCTGTCCGAACCTATTATTCTTACCACCGGAGGTCATTTTGGGATAAGCACCGCGATAAGCTTACCCTGGCGATGGGAACAGGTGGAGGAGCACTAATGGGTGGTTTGATTGGCGGAAGAAGGGGTGCCGGTATTGGAGCCCTGGCCGGACTCGGCGGTTCCGCACTTTATACGTATGGGCTTAGAAACCGCAGGCATCGATACTGACTTTTGGATTTCGAACGTCAGTATCGGGTGGAAATTTCTGTAACTTCGGACGTTGGCCGGATTTCGACTCTAGGGTCGAGCCGGCCTTCATCATTTGAAAGACTGGCAGGTCAAACACGAGTCAAAATATGCCATGGGTATCTGTCCATGAAGGTTCAATAGCGAAAGTTCGTGGCCTAAATGATCGTTCATGTTTCCAAAGTTCACGGGCGGGACGCCCATGCCACCTCTTCAATGAAAATCGTGCGACACCGAGGTGCCCACGTGAAACTCAAGTGCCTGGATGCGCCTTGCCCTGATCGAGACTACACCATCCTGGTTTTGCAGGATTCCTTCGATTAATAAAAAAGGATTTTGGGTGATTGTCATACGGTTCCGGTCAAACATATCAGGCGTCACAATTACGTTGGACACTCCGGTTTCGTCCTCCATGCTGATAAACATAAATCCTTTGGCCGTACCGGGACGCTGACGGACAATTACCCACCCCGCAACTCTTACATAGGATCCGTCCGCCACCCTGGCAAGGTCAACGGCGCGTATAACGTTTAGTTCGTCCAGTTCCGCTCTGTGATGCACAATCGGATGTCGTCCCACCGTAATGCCGGTCCCACGCAGGTCAGCATTTATACGCTCGTCAAGCGTCATACGATTCAAAGGCGATTGATGGCCGTCCTCAGGCAATTCCCTGTAAAGTTCGCCTGCCTCGCGAGACGCATGTTCGGCTTTCCATAATGCATCCCTACGATGTGAAGAACCAGTTGAAGAGTTTGCATCGCCGATATGATTTAAAGCTCCCACGCTGGCCAGTGCTCGCACCTCATTCTTTCTAAGTTCCGGTACTCGATAACTAAGATCCTGAATACTGAGAAACGAACCGGCTGTTCGCTCGCGAACAATCGCCTGGCCGGCAAGCTCGCGCAACCCCTTTACATAGTTAAGCCCGAGACGCAAACATAATGCGTTATCTACTTTTTCGATGGTGCATGGCCAATCAGAACGGGTTACATCCACAGGCAACACCTTCAGCCCATGCCGTTGTGCATCTTTTACCAGCGTAAACGGACTGTAGAAACCCATCGGCTGATTGTTCAGAATCGCAGCTGTAAACGCAGCCAGGTAATGACACTTCAAATAAGCACTGGCATATGCAATCAGGGCAAAGCTGGCCGCGTGCGATTCAGGGAACCCATATAGTGCGAATGAACTGATCGATTGCACGATCATATCCTGTGTTTTTCCGGTGATGCCGGTGCGCTCCATTCCCGTGCGCAGCTTTATCTCGATCTCTTTCATGCGTTGGACCGAGCGTTTGAACCCGAGAGCCCGCCGCAGTTCCTCGGCCTCACCGCCTGTAAAACCCGCACAGGTCATTGCAATACGCAGCAACTGTTCCTGAAACAATGGTATTCCCAGCGTCCGCTTTAAAACCGGTTCCAGCAAGGGATGAAGAGGATCCGGCGTCTCGCGCCCCATTCGCCTGCGTATATATGGATTGACCATGTTTCCGACAATCGGGCCAGGACGAATAATGGCAACCTGAACCACAAGATCATAAAACTTCACGGGGCGCATGCGCGGCAGACACGACATCTGCGCGCGACTTTCCACCTGAAACAGTCCGATGGTGTCGGCCTTTTGCAGCCCCGCATAAACCTCTGCATCGTCATATGGGATATGCGCAAGCTCCACATTTTCGCCATATGCATCTCTTATCAATTCCAGGGAATCCTCAAGAACCGCCATCATGCCAAGACCCAGCAGATCGACCTTTACAATTCCCATGTCAGCGCAGTCTTCCTTGTCCCATTGTATGACCACGCGGCCAGGCATACTCGCAGGCTCAAGCGGCACAACAGAATCCAGTTGTCCCTGACACACAACCAGGCCGCCTGAATGCTGGCCGAGATGGCGTGGAAGATCCTGCACCAGTTTGTAAAGTTCGAGAAACTTGGAAATCCTTGGACTGTTAAGATCCAGCCCTGCGTCGCGGAATTGATGCTCAGCTTTATAGTTTGGGTCCTTCCATTCCCAGCCGCTTACCAATGATGAAAGCTTTGCCAGCGTGGGTTCGTCAAAATTCATCACCTTACCAACTTCGCGCACGGCCGAACGCCCGCGATACGTGATCACATTTGCCGTCATTGCGGAGCCGGCTTTGCCATAGGTCTCGTAAACATACTGGATTACGCGCTCGCGCCGGTCACCGCTCGGCAGGTCAAGGTCTATATCGGGCCACTCTCCCCTCTCCTCCGAAAGAAACCGCTCGAACAACAGCTCCATGCCGACCGGATCCACGGCCGTAATGCCCAATGAATAGCAGACTGCGCTGTTTGCGGCTGAGCCGCGACCCTGCACAAGAATTCCCTGCTTTCGACAAAACTCCACAATGTCCCAAACAATCAGGAAATAACCGGCAAGCTTAAGCTTTGCAATTAATGCAAGTTCGCGATCAATCTGTTCCAGCGCACGCTCGTAGCTCGGCCGTCCTATCCTTCCATCATATCGTCGCTTCGCCCCATCATAGGTTTCTTTGCGAAGAAACGAATCCATGGTATGAGAGTTATCGACGGGATAGCGCGGAAACTCGTATCCAAGGTCGTCCAGGGCAAAGGTAAGACTGGACGAGAGCTCAATAGTATTTGCAATTGCCTGTGGAAGATCCGCAAAAAGTTTCTTCATGACGGCAGGTGTCTTAAGATTGCGCTCGGAATTCCGGGCCAGCAATCTTCCTGCTTCATCAAGACGCACATGGTTGCGAAGGCATGTAAATACATCCAGCACCTGTCTTTGATCGCGGGTCGAATAACAGGCCCCGTTTGTCGCAAGCAATGGCACTTTCAATTTGGATGCAATGTCGACTGTTGCCTGGTTGCGCCATTCCTCTTCACGAATCAGATGCCGCTGTAGTTCCGCATAGACGTTTCCGCGCCCAAAGGTTTCCAGCAACCATTCAACAAGCACGATCGGATCTGCATCTCTTCTTCTGATCAGCGGATTATGAAGACTCTCATGCCACGTGCTGGAATGCAGCGCATGCGCAAGCGGACCACGCCTGTCACCCGTCAAGCAGATAAGTCCTTCAGCATATTCAGCCAGTTCATCCGGAGTTGCAGCACAGGGCGTATTCTTGGGAACACGCATCTTGACAAGGGTGATTAACCGGCAAAGATTCTGATATCCCTTACGCGTTTTTACCAGAAGAGGGACTGATACATGGATAGGGTTACCCGCCGTACCGAAATCCACTGTCAACTCGGCGCCGATATGTGCCCTGAGGCCGCATTTTTTTGCGGCCATATGAAATCTTGCAGCGCTATACACACCATCACGATCGAGCAGCGCCATAGCAGAACTGTCCATCCTTGAACAAGCACTGACAAGCTCTTCCGGCACGCATGCGCCTTCAAGAAAACTGAATGCCGACCGTGCATGTAGTTCGACGTATTCGTCAGTCATACACTCCCTCGACATACCACTTGTCACTGGAGCGTTCGTGAAATATCCGATACAGTGTTTCGACGCCCGAGGAATCTTTAATGGACACATCCCACTCATCACGTGACCAGTTGTCACCTGACCACCAATCCCCTGTTGTCCGCCATGGTCCGGCCAGATTAACTATCCTGCCACTTAACTTTCTAAGAGAGTCACGCGCAGTTATTCGAAGTGGTCTGCCATTAAGGGTTTGCACTTCGGCCTGAAGAAGAGGTCTGAATCTTCGAAATCCGATCAGGGGCTGTTTGTTTAGCAATCGCTTCTTTGACCCTTTACGCCTGCCTCTGACAGCAAAATGTCGAACAGAAAATGCATCAGGGCGGTGGGTATCCAGCAATTCCGCTGCACCAATATTCCCCTTCCCGACAAGATTTCCAATTCGCGCTAACGTCATCTCCAACTTATCCGGTTCAGGTGCAAGCGGTTGAAATAATCCATACTGTGTCACTCGTGGTCTGGCCGGGTTGCACCCAATGTGGACCTCTGTAATCGGCTCTTCAGGCGGATCGGTTTCAAGGGCTAATAAAAGCAGTTTGATAAAAGTTCTTGATTCACGAGTCGGCGAAGGAAGATTCAGAGTCTTTGTATACTCCCTTTCCTTCTCAAGCTTTAAATAGAGATAGAGTTCATTGGTTGCAAGCGCAACGGCATCAAGGCTGGCGCAAAGTTCATTCAAGAGCCTGGCCAGGACAAACGACAGGGGTTCGAGTTCCTTGAGGTGGTGTTCGAGTTGGATAGAGTATTCAAACTTCGGTTTAAGTTTCCGCGGGACAAGTGCTCTGTTGTTTGTACCCTTTGCCAATCGCTGCAATCTAAGGCCATCCTGCCCCAATCTTTCAATCACGCCTATCTCGGGCAATGCTGCGAACTGTCCACAATTATTGATCCCCCATAGAGATAATGTCTCGATAATCTCGATGGCCTTTGCACTATTTACTTTGACCAGGGCTGGATCCAATACAACAGTAGGCAAATCAGTAAGCTGAGCCTCCTCTTCACCCGGGGCAACAAATACAATTCCCCCAATGTGCCGCGCCACAAGTATTGCAGTATCAGGGTCATTGGCGATCGCGATGCTTAGCTTAAGCTCTGCATGAGCTGCCCTGGCTGCGATTCCTGCAGCAATATCTCTGTAAGAATCAAACAGCAATTCATACCCGTTCAGATCCAGTACAAGGGTATTGTCCGCCGACTCTTCGATAAATGGTGAAAAACAATACGCGAGATCAAGCAGCGCCACGGACACAAATCGTTCAACTGATTGTGCCTCTTTATTCACAGCATTCGAGGATGAGCCGATTTCAAAAAGACAAGCAAACATAATAAGGTGACAGGTGACAGGTGACAGGTGACAGGTGACAGGTGACAGGTGACAGGTGACAGGTGACAGGACCGTGCCGGAAAACAATTCGCAAATTCATCAACGAAGACGTAATACGGTTTTTCTTTTACCTGTCACTTGTCACTTGTCACCTGTCACCTGTCACGGCTTTAAGTTACCTGTCACGGTTTTAAGCTACCTATCACTGTACGAGGCTCGCGCCGCAAATTCCGCCCCTTGTGCGCTAAGGCTCATTGGCTTCAACCGCTGAGCATATAAACGCGTGCTGCATAAAAGATTGGATATTGCATGGGTTTGTAGAGGCTTCTGATTTAAAATGTCTAAAGTCGAAGTCCAGTATGAATGTGCCTGATTTAACTCCAGCAACATAGAGGCTGCAGACCGGGCACATGACCTTTGTACAATAACCATAAGCGCAGTGGGTGTATCTTCAATCGTGTGGCGAAATCGATACCACCACGATGATATGATGCGGCTGGTATAGCTGACGGGAACGTCCCCGAGGTCGAGTGCTATAAGCCCAAACCCACCACCCTGGAGCAGGATATCCACTGATTTAAATGCATGCTCGACATTGCCTGAACAACGTATCCATAAAAGTTTTTCAAGATCGATACCGGATTGGCTTGCTGAAATAATGTCCAGCGAATTATTTGTATCGACAAGGGCGCAGGATTCATCGTTATTTGTGGCTTCAGATAAAGTTGAAAGCATAAAACTTGTACGGCCGGAAGACTGCGGACCGGCAACCTCCGTAATACAGCCGCGGGGAACACCTCCGACAAAATTGTCTAATTCGGACAGGCCTGTTGAAAGTGTCTCAACAATTTGCCGCTCGCGCGGTTTAAGTTGCTTCAACCGTCCGGTAAGATCCGCAACCACCTCCCTTTTCGACAAAGCTGACTTCACTGGTAAACTATAGCTCCCTCACTGCCAACGATTCTGTACTCAATGCCGTTGCACTGTCAAGACATTTCTCACACATGAAACAACATCAACGCACGTCATACTGATTCATTATTGGACCATTTCGTTAAAACCGTACCGAGGAAAAATATTTAACCCTAAACATTTAACTCTTTAGCCACACAGAGCTGCGATCATTCTTTAACCAATGCAAATACTGCTTAATGTGTTCAACTGTAATAAGCACTATTAGGGTAAACTTTGGAGTTGTTTCACAGCAGCGGATACCCGGATGGGTTCATAATGTTTATTGAAATCTGAAATTTTCAGTAATGTACATTCCGCTTAGACATTAAAATCCGATACATTTAGACTAGCTTTCTTGCCTGATAACTGAGCGGAAATTGGCTTGCGCTTCCAGTAATATGATTCCAATCAAATATGAAGTTCCCAGGTTTTGTCTTCATCATGTGCGAGCTAAAGATCTAAAACCCAATCGTGTCAAGCGCAATAATACTGTGCAGCTCGCATAAACCCCGAGTTGTGAACAGTGCCTTTCCGACTTCTCGACGCGTCACCTGAGAAGATTGGCCACATTCAACTGAGGCAGAGTTCCATCCTGCGCAATGCGCGGCATTGATGCCGTCCAGCGTGTGCTAATTGTCAGACCCCCTTTAATGCTGTCGTTCGACCGCGGTTTGTCTAAATCTGAAAACGTCCCTCGTATGTTCGGAGTAAATGAATGATAACCAATACGCCTCTTAGGAATTCAAATAACAAAAGTCTATTTGAAGGCTCGAACCTAAAACGTTTCGCACTTGTAATGGTGTTGGCCGCGATGATACTTGCGGTAATTTTCCACGCTTCGAAAAACGGGACCACAACTCTGGCTGCAGGCTCCTCGTCGATCGTTATCAGCCAGGTCTATGGCGGCGCGGGGTGTGGTACAGCAGGGTGTTCGACATACAAGAACGACTACATCGAATTGTTCAACCGCGGCGCTTCCCCGGTTTCTTTAAACGGCTGGTCAGTGCAATATGCAGCCGCAGCAGGAACAACTTGGCAGGTAACAAATCTAGGGAACGTTACCTTACAGCCTGGTCAGTACTATCTGGTCGCCGAATCGCTTGGGGCAAACGGCGTAAATAATCTTCCGACCGCTGACGCCACAGGAACAATCGCAATGAGCGCGACTGCCGGGAAAGTGGCGCTCATCAATACGACGACGGCTTCATCTGGCGCTTGCCCCGCCAGTGCATCAATCGTCGATTTGGTCGGATACGGCTCAACAGCAAGCTGTAATGAAGGAGGAGCAAACGCCCCTGCGCCGAGCACCACGATAGCCGACATACGAGCTGGCGGCGGTTGCACCGACACCGATAGTAACAGTACTGATTTCGCTGCTGCGTCTCCTACTCCAAGGAACACCTCCTCGGCGACAAACACTTGCGCCACCCCGACGAACCCATCGGGCAGCGGATCGAGCAGTCCTTCAACGGTGATCGCCGGAGGCACAACCCTTCTTACCGTCGCAGTTACGCCGGGCCTGCAAGCACTGGAATTACAGCCACGGCAGACCTGAGTACGATCGGCGGATCAGCCAACCAGGTGTTGTTTGACAATGGCACAAACGGGGACGTAACTGCAGGAGACAACGTCTTTTCGTTTAGCGCGAACGTTCCGCTTGCAACTACTTCCGGGGCGAAAAGCCTGCCGATCAGCGCCAGCGACGCGCAGCTCAGAACCGCATCTTCTTCGATTTCACTAACGGTGAACCCGGGTCCGACACCACTTTCCGTCACGGGTTCGGCAACACCTTCGTCGGTCGTCGTCGGTTCGTCGACCTTAATAACTGCCACGGTCACACCAGCTACAGTGCCAGCCAGCACTGGAATTACGGCCACGGCAGATTTGAGTTCAATAGGTGGATCAGCCACGCAGCAACTCTTTGACGATGGCACGAATGGCGACGCGACCATTGGCGATAACATCTTCTCCTTCAATGCGACGGTCGCCCCGGCCACTCCACTGGGCGCTACAAGTATTCCAATTTCGGTTGCCGATACAGAGACACGCACCGCCACCGGCTCCGCCAGTTTGACCGTCAAAGCCCCGATCGTACCGAGCAGCGTTGTTGTAAATAAGTTCTTCAACTCTGGCTCGACCGCGGACGTAGTCGAACTCCTGGTGATTCAAAACAACCTCGACATGAGAGGAATGATCATCAAGGATTTTTCAGGCGGCAGCGTAAACGACGGTGGAGGCAAGTATCAATTCTCGAATGATTCTCTCTGGGCCAGTGTTCCATCGGGAACTCTGATAATCCTGCGAAACGACACCACTGCGGCCGATACTTCTTTTTGTGATTTCGTACTTGATGTCGGTCTGAAAAACACCACCTATTTCACCAATTTGGGGGGCACTTTTGATATCGCCCAGACTGAAATGGTGATGATCAAAACCGCGTTTAGCGGCGCCGCTGGTGTTGATGGCAACATTCACACGCTGGCCAGCGGTACCACGACTGGCCTTTACACCTCAATCACAACCGGGGAAAAGGTCGCAACTTCGACGACTTCCGCACCCGCCAACCCGTACATCTATGTAAAGAACAGCACCTCAAGCATCAACGACTACGACGGTACTGACGCAGCGGGGATTGCTTCGTTGACATTTGGCGCCGGAAACACTCCATCTAATACCACCTATATCAACTCGCTTCGTGGGGCTCTTCCCCCGGTCACCGAACCAACGGTACAAGCATCCAGCGTCTTCTTCAGTAATGTGACGTCAAACGCGTTGCTACTGAACTGGACAAATGGTAACGGCAATGGCCGGCTGGTCCTTGCGAAGGCAGGTTCGCCTGTCGACGCTGTGCCCGTTGACGGAACTACATACACGCCCAACGATGTATTCGGGACGGGTTCACAAATTGGCAGCGGAAACTTTGTCGTTTCTGCCAATTCTCCAAATTCTGTAAATGTCACCGGATTAACCCCCGGTACCACCTACTACTTTGCAGTATTTGAATACAACGGATGCAGTACGCCTGATTATCTTACGACTTCGCCGGCGACCGGCAGTCAGGCAACATTTGGTACATATACAGTATCCGGTCACGTTCAAACCACAGGAGCAGCTAACGTCCTGGGAGCTTTGATATCCCTGAGCGGTGGTCCATCAACGCTTACCGCGACGACCGACGCCGGCGGCAACTACTCGTTCCTGAACGTACCGGGTGGCGTTGACTATGCGGTGACACCATCGTCTGCCGGTTTCAACTTTACGCCCCTTAGTGTTGCGCTGGATAACCTGAGCGCAGACCAGGCAAATGTGAATTTCACCTCTTCTTCGAATGTCCTGATCAGCGAATTTCGATTCAGAGGTGTCGATCCGGATGGAGGAGGTGCCCTGACCTCCACGGCCAATGAATTTGTCGAGCTTTACAACAACTCAAACTTTTCGACCGACATTTCAGGGGCAGTTCTGGCAATGTCGACGGGCACTGTCATATATACGGTACCTGCTTCAACCACGATTCCGGCTGGTGGGCACTATCTAATCGGTGGCCTCAGCTATGGATTGACGGGCTATGCTTCGCCAAACGGTACTTTTGTCGCAGGCACTGATATTCCCGATGATGGCGGTGTGGCGCTGTTCACCAACAGCAACCTGACGATTGGCAATCGTCTTGACGCTGCGGGCTTTAGCGGCGCTCCGGCGCTGTATACCGAGGGTACCGGCTTGCTGCCTGCCGGTGGCATCACCACCGATGGCGAGATCACTTTCGTACGTAAACTGGCGACGGGCCGTCCAACCAACACCGACAATAACAATGCCGACTTCGATTTTGTTGCGACTGACGCCGGCACCTATAGCGGTCGTGTTGCTATCCTCGGCGCTCCGAATCCCGAGAACCTGACCAGTCCTGTGACCAACGGGTCAATCGGTAGCTATCTGCTGGATGGAAGCCAGCCCGCTACCTCAGCTCCTAATCGAGTCCGGAGCTTTACGCCGGTCACGAATGGCCCACTTGGAACATTGGCCATTCGTCGATCGTTCCTGAACAGCACTGGAAAGAACGTTAATACCCTTCGGTTCCAGATAGTTGATGTTACGACACTCCATAGCTGTCCGGCTTGTGTACAGGCGGACCTGCGAGTGCTTTCATCTTCGCCCGGCTCGGTGGTCGTAAACGGGAACGCCATCCCGATCCAGGGGCTAACACTTGACACTCCTCCTACACAAACGATTGGCGGCGGAATGTATAGCACTGTCAGTGCAGGGACCATCACTACGGGAGCCCCATTGGCTGACGGCCAGGTGGCGACTGTCGAGTTTCTGCTCGGCGTCCAGAGCGGTGGGAACTTCCGCTTCTTTGTAAACGTCCAGGCTGTTACGTCGGCCCCACTGTCAGCAAGCGAGCATCTCGTGATGGGAAATCCGAGCAATGCGACGGTTGACGTAAACCAACCCGCTAATTACCTGTTGTCGAAAGCGCAGTACGCGGTCTCGTACAACCGTGACGCGGGACGGCCCAACTGGGTTAGCTGGCATCTTGACTCCACGTGGATCGGTGGAGCGCAACGCCAAAATGATTTCCGCAACGACCCCTCGCTTCCTGCGGGCTGGTATCAGGTTCAGGGTACGGATTACTCCGGTTCCGGATTTGACCGTGGACACCATTGCCCATCGGCCGATCGCACCAGCTCCATTCCGGACAATTCGGCTACGTTCTTTATGACCAACATGATGCCGCAGGCCCCGGACAATAATCAGGGACCATGGGAGCAGTTGGAAAGCTATTCGCGTACGCTGGTAGCCGCAGGTAACGAACTCTATATAATTGCCGGTGGCGCAGGATCCGGAGGCACCGGATCAAACGGTGGGGTCACGACAACAGTTGCCGGCGGCCACGTTACGGTCCCGAACTACACATGGAAGGTAATCATCGTGCTGCCGGCCCAGGGTGGAAACGATGTAAACCGCGTTACCAATTCAACCCGTGTCATTGCGGTAAATATGCCGAATGCACAGGGCATCCGGAATAACGACTGGAAAACCTATCGCGTAAGCGCACGTTCAATTGAAAACCTAACCGGTTACAATTTCTTTTCGAACGTTCCTCAGGCGATTCAGGACGTTATCGAAACTCAGGTTGACAACCAATAGCATTTGTTAACAACCCCTGGCAGCCTGCCCTCAAAAGGGGCAGGCTGCTTTTTTCCGGAGGATCAATTCATGGCAGATACGGATCTTCTTGATCGATTTAAGGCTGCGACAAGCGGTCTGCTTTTTATGAGCGAATCGGATTATCCATTTGACATCAGGTCGTGGCCCGGAAGTGAAGAACTAAAACCGGAGCAACTGAAGGCCGATGCGGGAGTACCGGCGGATGCACCTGTCCAAAAACTGAATGTCAATGATTTTTTCCATGCCGCGACAAAAGAGCATGAAGGACAATCGGACGTTGGGAAGGAACTGGTCGCGCGATACAAACAACTTGTTCGGACGATCGAAGAAAACTTGACCGACACTGCAGTTTATAAATTCGGG
>WNFR01004939.1_pt1 | contig 13680 bp, 10 predicted proteins | sample 5400221 | NCBI WGS metagenome assembly WNFR01 (sample SAMN13153357, study PRJNA577476) | soil metagenome | isolation source: 40 cm soil under Madrone tree | place: USA:California | collected 2016-06-14
CGCCACGACCGGCTGCCAGGCGAGTGGCACGGCTTACGAGATCGATCTGCCCGTCGACAAAATTCCCACCGTTGCCTGCGACGTACACGGCGGCGATCAAATGTTCGCCGGCAAATTACAAGACCTCGGCCAAAAAGCCTCCAGCATTCCCAACAAACTCTTTCAATCGTTCCGCAAATTCTTCGGCGGCAAATAGGGTAGCGCATGCGCCTCGCGTGCTGGCTTTGGCGTCCCGCCGAAACGAACTTTTCGTCTCCGTCCTTAGTCTTTTAGTCCCGTCGTGACCTTTGCGAGCTCCAAATCTTCCGCGGTGTCGATGTCGATCTTGCCTTCGGGAAACGGAAATTCCGCTACGCGTTCGCGCCTCGACAAAATGATCGGCTTCGCTCCGCTGTCGTCGTCGAGCGCGAGAAGTTCCGCAAAACATGATTGACCGAAAAGCGCCGGCACACCGAGCGTGTCCGAATAACTCGAAGCCGCAATCGCCTTTTTCGTCTTTTCATATAGCGCAATGAGTTCGCGAACCGTTTGTGCTTCGACAAACGGCTGATCGCACGTCAGCAAGACGATCGCTTTGGTTGCGTGGTCGATCACACCTTGCACACCTGCGCGAATCGATGTGCCAATCCCGCGTTGCCAATCTTTGTTTTCGACAGCGATGGCACTCGTGCCCGCTAATTCGTCGCGCGTCTTTTCGGTCTCGCTCCCGATCACGACAACGACTGGCGAACACTTCGCTTCAGCCGCCGCATTGACAATTCGTCGCAGCAAACTCTTCTCGCGAAATTGAATAAGCTGTTTTGGTCGAGCAAACCGCGACGATCCACCCGCCGCCAAGATTACCGCTGCGATTTCGTTGGCCACGAATTCGTTATAGCAGATCGCCACCCAAACGACGTTGCAAAAAAGAAATCCCCGGAAATCTTGCGCGACGCGTCTCAGGGATTTTCACGCCATCTTTCATATTAACTTGTCCGGTGTGATCGGCAGATCGCGCACCCGTCTACCGGTGGCGTGAAAAATTGCGTTCGCCACCGCGGCGGGCACGCCGACGATCCCGATCTCACCGATGCCGCGCGCACCCAGATCAGGCATATGCGGATCCGGTTCGTTGATGAAATCGACGTCGAACTCCGGCGTGTCCGCGTGCACGGCTACGTGATACTCGGCCAGGTTTGGATTGACGACGCGGCCCACTTTCTCATCCGGCACGGTCGCTTCCATTAAAGCCATGCCGATACCGTAAAGCATTCCGCCGATGATTTGGCTTCGGGCCAATCGCGGATTGATGATTCGCCCCACATCATGAACGCTTACCGCGCGTTTCACTCGCACCTGTCCAAAAAGATCGACATGTACTTCCACGAAAACTGCGCCGAACGACAGGAACGAAAACTTTTCCCGCTCTTCTTTGTTCGGCTCGGAGTTGAACTCGGCATCAATTCGATCTTGGCCGGAGCGCGCGAACAAATCCGAAAGTTGCGCCGAGTCGTTAGGCCAACTGCCGGCAAGATCGACAACTTTCTTTTTTAGCCCGCTGCACGCGCCCATCACGGCGGGCGCGACACTCGCCGTTAGCCATGATCCGCCATTGTTCGGCGCTTCGGGAAATTGCGAATCGCCCAGCTCAAAACGGATTTTCTCGATCGGAAGACCGAGCGCGTCCGCGGCGAATTGCGACATCCCCGTGTAAGTGCCGGTGCCGATCTCGTGGGTCGCGCTGCGAACGACGACGGTTCCATCTCTATTCAGAATCGCGACCGCGCCCGCTTTTTGTTGTCCCGCTGGATAAACCGACGTTGCCATGCCCCAGCCAATTTGGCCGCCATCGGGCGCTCGCATCGATCCCGGTTTCCGATTGCGCTTCGACCAGCCAAACTTCTGCGCCCCGCGCTCATAACATTCGCGCAGCTTTTTGCTTGACCACGGTTTCTTCTCGTTCTCGTCAGTCTCGGCGTAATTGCGCAGCCGAAACTCGACCGGGTCGATGTCGATCTTATCCGCCATTTCGTCCATGGCGCATTCGAGCGCGTAAACGCCAGGCGCTTCACCGGGGCCGCGCATTGGACATGGCGAAGTCAGATTCACTTTGACGAGACGATGCGTGACCTCGATGTGCGGGCATGAATACAAGCTGCGGGACATGTTCCCGCATGGTTCGGAATATTCCGAAACGGGCGAGCAATGCGTCGTGGTAGCGTGACGCAACGCCACCAACTTTCCATCTTTGTCCGTGCCGACGGAAAATCTTTGCTCGGTGCGCGCGCGTTGCCCGGCCGAATCGAACATCTGCGGCCGCGTGAACGTGAGTTTTACCGGTCGCTGCACGAGCTGCGCGGCCGCGGCCGTGAGCAAGGTGTGGCTCCATTGAAATCCCTTGGAGCCGAACGCGCCGCCAACAAATGGACAGACGATGCGCACATTTTCTCCCGGTAGGCTGAACGCATTGGCCACGATTCGCTGGAGCTGTTTGATCCCGCGCGTCGATTCGTGAATGAGCAAGCGATCGGGTGCTTCCCATTCTGCGGTGGTCGAATAAGTCTCGATCGGATTATGGTTTTCGACCGGTGTGGAATAGACAAGGTCGATCTTGTGCGCGGCCGTGGCGAGCGCGGCGTCAACGTCGCCCCGTTTTACCTGCAATTTTTCGCGCCCGGCAAATGTTTCCGGCTGCGTCGAATTTTTCTGCGCGCGTTCGTCCGCTATCGTCACGACCGGCGCCTCCGTTTCGTAGTTCATGCGGACAAGCGACGCGGCGTGGGCCGCCTCTTCGAAAGATTCCGCGACGATGACGCCGAGATGTTGTCCGGCATAATGGATTTCGTCGTCTTGCAGCGGAAAGCGGCTCTCGCCCGGCGCGCCTTTTTTCGTGAGATCGTCCGGATATGGTTTGAAACGTGGCGCGTTTTCACGCGTCAAAACTGCGATCACGCCGGGCGCGGCCTTGGCCGCGGAGATGTCGATCTTCGTGATTCGACCATTAGCGATCGCGCTTTGAATGAGCGCACCGTAGGCGAGTTTCGGTCGTTCGAATTCGGCCGAGTATTTCGCTTGTCCGGTGACCTTGAGTTTTCCGTCGATTCGGGTGAGCGGCTTCCCTATGACCGGCGGGGATTCAATAGCGGGAGCAGGCATAAACGATCACACTGGGGCGGTAACGATGCTCAGTGCGCGCACAATGGCGCGCTTTGCCATCTCAATCTTGAAAGCGTTGTATTTGTAGCCCTTCGCCGCTTTGAGTTCGGCGTCAGCCGCGGCATGAAATGTTTTTTCGTCCGGGCTTTTGCCAAGCAGTTCTTGTTCGGCTTTACGCGCCCGCCACGGTTTGTGCGCGACGCCACCGAGCGCAATGCGAACCGCTTTAATTTTTTTTCCAGGATCGACGTCCACGGCCGCAGCGACGCTAACCAACGCAAACGCGTAACTTGCTCGGTCACGTACTTTCAAATAATGCGAATGCGTTGCGAACGGGATGGCGGGAAGATCGACCGCCACAATTAACTCGTCGGCGCCGAGATTCGTATCGCGATCCGGCGTGTTGCCAGGCAAGCGATGAAAATCCTCGAACTTGATTTCGCGTTCGCCCTTCGGCCCACGCACACGAACGACGGCGTCGAGCGCGGCCATGGCGACGCACATATCGCTCGGATGCGTGGCGATGCACTGTTCGCTTTGGCCGAGAATCGCATGAATGCGATTGAAACCTTCAATCGCGCCGCAACCGCTCCCCGGCTTGCGTTTGTTGCACGCCGGAAACGCCGGGTCGTAAAAATAATAGCAACGCGTCCGTTGCAAAAGGTTGCCGCCGACCGTCGCCATGTTGCGCAACTGCGGACTCGCCCCCGCCAGCAACGCTTCGCTTAAAACCGGATAACGCGTTTTGATTAGGTCGTGCTCGGCGACGTCGGAGTTTCGGGCGAGCGCGCCGATGCGGACACCTTTGCCTTGCAGATCTTCGATTTGCGCCAGCGGCAATTTGTTGATGTCGATCAACTGCGCGGGCGTCTCTACGCCCATCTTCATCAAGTCGATCAGGTTCGTGCCGCCGCCGAGAAATTTCGATTGTGGCTTGCCGACATCAGCGACCGCCTGCTGCGCATCCGTAGCGCGGGAATATGCGAACGGGTTCATGTCGATCTTTTCGCTTCTTTGATGGCGGCGAGGATGTTTGGATACGCGCCGCAGCGGCAGATGTTGCCGCTCATCCATTCGCGAATCTCGTCGTCGTTGTTGGCGTGGTTCTCTTTTAAGAGCGCGACGGCCGAACAGATTTGCCCGGGCGTGCAATAACCGCATTGAAATCCGTCGTGCTCGATGAACGCGGCCTGCATGGGATGCAGCTCATCGCCCTGGGCCAGGCCTTCAATTGTGGTGATCTCGTCGCCGTCGTGCATGACTGCGAGCGTGAGACACGAATTGATGCGCCGCCCGTTTATTAAAACCGTGCACGCGCCGCATTGCCCATGATCGCAACCTTTCTTCGAGCCGGTGAGGTGCAATCGTTCGCGCAACCCATCGAGCAACGTTGTCCGAGGATCGACATCGAGCGTGAATTCCGCGCCGTTGATTTTCAGATGCACGTTCACTGGGCCCGTAGTCGACGTTGCGCCGGCGGCGGAGGGTTCCGCCGCGTCCAGCGCAGGAATGTTCAAAAGAGTCGGACTGATCGCCAGCGCCGCGCTCGTTCCGGCGATTTGCTTGATGAACTCGCGACGCGTTTCCGGGCTGCCAAAAATGAGAAACTCGTCCAGCTCACCGGATCCGGAATCCAACGGCGCATCCGATTCGTCGGCCATCGTCTATTAATCGTGTGAACAGGTGCAAGAGGTTGGTCGAATTTTCGATGGCGTCTGCATTCGACATTGGACGTTCGGCCTTGGGCGTTGGGCGTTCGAGGTTTGCTTGGCTGTCTCAATCGCAAGAAACGTCCAACGCTCAACACCCAACTTTCAACGTCCAATAAAGAAACTGAGCGGGTGAGGGGAATCGAACCCCCGTGTGCAGCTTGGGAAGTTGCCATTCTACCATTGAATTACACCCGCAGCAGAATTGCAGATTGTAGATTTCAGATTTTCGATTGCAAGCTGCGAAGATTAAGGAGGCGGAACGGATTTGCCTCCAACTTTGTCGACCGCCTCATTGCCTTTCTCAAATGGACCCCATTCCCAGGTAAATAAAACCTCGCCTGTAGCCACGCACACAAGCTGCATTTTATATTTTGTATTCGGAGCGTCCGGCTTATCGGAGACGTGCGTCTGTGGCGTGGGATGTTCGTCAAAGTCCTTTGGCTTTTTGGGATCGGTCGTACCGCCGTACCACGGATTGTTGTCCCAATCCTTGAGTTTCTTTCCCTTGGCCGGGGTGGTCGGCTGCTTGGGTAATGAAGGATCGCTCTTGGCGCCGGTCTTGGAAGTCCCCGTCCCGGCCGAGAGAACGCCGTTGTCATAGTGCCAGGCGTCATAATCGGCATTGGAGAGGTGCTGAATCCAGCCGAATTCTTTGCACGGACATTTCGGGTCCTTCTTCGGTTTAAAATCGAAAACCAGTTCGCCTTTTTCGCCGACTGAAATGGTGATCGTGCCGCAATCTGTTTCCTTCGTGAAAGGATACGATGGAATCGTAGGCGGCTCTTTTGGTTTCTCTTCTGTCTGCGGCGCGCTTCCATCGCCCGTAGTTTCGCCTTTTGGCTCTTCTTTCTTCGGCTCCGTTTTTTGAGGTTCAACCGGTTTGGGCGTTGTTTTGTCTTTTGCGGTACTCTTGCCGCCGCCCGGTTTCGGTTTTGCCGGAGTCGGGGTGGGTTGTTTGGCTTGCGTTTGTCCGACGTATTCGGGCTGATTCGATGGCACACCCTCTTCGGTTGTCGAAGGTGTTTCTTCCGGCTCGAGGTCCTTCGCTTTCGCGCCGGCCAGTTCGATCCCGTCCCACATGGTGTCGGCGCCTTTGTCGATCTTCTTCTTCGTGTCGGTCGTCATTGGACCGTGTTCCTCGACTTGCTTGTAAATCACTTTCTTGAAATCTTCTTTCTTGGCGGGCGGCGCCCCGGCTATTTCGCAAATGCGCGGATCGCTCCAAACGAGCCACTGCACGACGATGTCGAGCTGTTTTTGTTTGTCGTGGTACGGGAAATCTTTGAAGGCGCCATCTTTCTGTAATTTCTCGGCGGCTTTGTATTTCGAAGAACAGAGACGCAACAGTTCGCCGGTATCCTTCGTTGAAATGTGCGAGTGTGGGTTTTGCACAATGGCCGGATTGCCCTCGTTGATCATGAGATCGCCGGTCACGCCTTTGCCGACCGGCGGTTTATTGCGCGCGATACAAACGCCGTTCATCGGAACGGTTACCGTTCCATGCGGGTCGATCCTTACAGTGTGACTTTCCGGACAAGCATAATGCTGGTTCTTGCCGCTGCCCGATTCGAGAACCATCGGCGGGACCACGCACGTGAGCGGCTGATCGGTCAGATTCTCGATTATTAAATCGGCGACATGTCCAATCGTTTCTCCCGTGCCCTCATTGTCGATCTTGATTTTGTGTTCGTTGACGAGAAACGCGCACGTTTCACCGCCGTTGCCGGGAAGTCCGACATTTTCACCCCCTTGCTTGGGGAAACCGGGCAACATCGCTTTTGTCTTCGGACAGTCCTTAACTTTTTCGGCCTGTTCCTTCAAATCATTAACCTTTTTAAGCGCGTCGTTGACCTTTTTTCCTTCAGCTTCGCGAACTTCATTATCGCCCGTAAAGCCTCCGTGCCCGCCGTAGTAGCCGCGGAGTTTTAGCAACTCTTGTTCGGCCGCGTCCAAATCATCATTAAATTTTTTCTTCTGGGCCGCGTCCTTCCAACAGTCCGGTAAGGTTGGAAGTTTTGGGAGCTCTTTAACGCCTCCTTTCTTTTCTTTGCCTCCAGTTCCGGGCTGTTCTCCATCACTTGGCCCTTCTTTTATTCCGCCGCCCCCGGCGGGCGAAGTGCCGCCGCCGGGTTTTTCAATGACGGGCTTTTTTTCTTCTTCGCCGCACTTATCCAGACATTCTTGAAGCAAATCGGTCAGCCGTTTGATCTCCTTGGCCAGAGCCTCCTTGTTTGCGCGACTGTCTTTTAGCTTTGGATCCTTCGCGTTTGTTTTCTGTTTCGCTTGCGCGGCTTTGCCGTTGTCCGCAGGTTGGCCGAGGGCCGCCAACGCATCGGCCATTTGCGCCAGCGCTTTATCCCGCTTGTCGTTGCTGGCCGCATCGTCACCAAAGCCGGCGTCTTTTCGATTTTTCTCGCCGTCCGCGTACTGCATCGCAGCCCAATCGTCCAAAGCGGCTTGCAATTGATCGATCAAGGGCTGGCAATTCGGACATTTCTCCGGAGCCGGCGCCAGACGATGGGTGGGTTTCGGTTTCTTGTCGTTAGTCTGACCGTCCTTGAAAAGACGGGATGGAACTCCCGGATCCCAACCCGCGCCTCGCGCCGTTGGCGCGTGCCATGCGAGAATTAGCGCGCAAGTAAGACCGCCGATCCTCAAAACTTTGCTGACGCGGCAAGATTTCATTGTAGCGACCAAGGGATACCAAAACGTTGTTCCGCAGGTAAAGACCTTTGCCGTTCAACGGGAATGGGATTGACATGAATTCGTCCGCTCTTCACCATCCGGGCTTCGACCGGAAGCTATCATGAAAAAGTTCTGCTTTGCCGCGACTGTGCTGGTGGTTGGGTTGATTTTGGCCATGCCTCTTGACGCGGCTCGCCACCAGACGGAGGGATCGCTCACGCCGATTCGCAAAACCACCACGCGCGGCGCCTATACCATCGACACCGTCGGCGACACGCTTAATCAAGCGTCTCCGCAAAACACGCGTCTCATCATCCGCGTGGCTGGCGCCGAGAGGAAAATGATCAAGCCGGAGCGAATCGCACTGGTCGACAAGAGCGGTGCCGTGATTGAGCCAGTGTTTCGCGAAGATCGCAAAGTTGGCCACGAGGAGAATACGGGCTTGCCTCTATCCGTTGGCGGATATCGCGACACATCCGGCTATGGTGGCACGGGGGTTGGCGTTAACTTAAACAAACTGTTCGGACCGCATGGCGATTATGCCTACACCAAAGTCGATTGGCCAAAGTCCGTTTTTACTTCCGATAAGCGTTTGCAAATTGTCATGCCGGGCGGCCAGGCACTGGTTTTGCCGCTCACAACCTTGGCCAAGTAAATGAAAATCCATTTCATATTAATTGCCGTTGTTGCTCTCTTCATCGGAGATGTTTCCGCAAAGCCGGCTGGTTGTCCTTGCAGTCCCTGCACTTGTTCGCCCTGTAGTTGCGGCGGCGGCGGCGGCAAGCACCATCACGATCACGCGCGCGTCGGAGTTGGCGCCACCGTCGATTTGAGTGGAGTCGGGCGGCGCAAAGCCGAAGCAGACCCGTTTGCGGTTTCCGGTGGGTCAGCGATTTCGGAGACGCACGAGAAATCGAAAACAAAGAAAAAGGAAACGAGCAGCACAAAAGACAATCCGTTCACAGATGTGAAGCTGACCGGGAACCAGGCGAAAGAAGTTGCCGGGTCAGCGAATTCTTCGACCACGTCAGGCAGACCGTAAGCAGTGCAACGGAAACAGTGGTCCCGATTTGCCAGGAGCGAGGACATGATCAAAACCGACCGATCGCCTGGACTCGCGGCCGCGCTCGTTTGCGGCGCGTTGCTTTTATCCGCGCTTTTCGCCTTTGCCCAAGACCAGAAACCGGAGAGCAAAACGGAAGACGACGGAAATGGCGGCAAGATCACCACGACCTACTCGACCCACGACGGCAAGAATTTTGTCGAGAAGGTTCACAAGAATGCCAAAGGCAAACTCCTCCGGAAGGAGACAGAGACATCCGGCCCGGACGGAACGGTGCAGGAGATTGAAAATTATGATTTCATGGGAACCGAGCAGCCGACCTCGAAATGGAGATACGAAAAGGATCGCAACGGAAAGGTAACCGGAGGCCGAAGCGAGACCTACAAAGATGGCATCCTGGTCGAAGGCGAAATGTGGGTGTTAAAACCGGGGGACGAGCATTACACCGTTATCAAGAAATGGAATAATCTTCAGGGCAAGTTTGTCGATGTTCCGCTCGAAGAACAAAAGAAGCAGGCGGAAAAGTGGAAGAAGATGGATGAAGACATCAAGAAACACCGTGCCGAAACAGAAAAGTTTTTCCAGCTTCTTCGGTCTGGGAAAATTAGCTTCGAAAGCTCGGGCACAGGCGAAACCATCGGACACGTCGTGGATCTTAAGATCCAAAATTTTACCGACGAGCCGTTGGATATGATCATCCCGCCGCTCATCGTCGAATCGAGCAATGCCGAGAATCAGGACGACGTGTGCCCGCACGAGAAGAGCGTCATGATCGTTTCGCGCCAAACCGAAACAGTCCCCCTCGATGGTGTTTGCATTAACCGAAACAAGCCACCCGTGGCAAAAGGCCTGACCGGTGTGCTTGTTCTAAACATGGCCGAACCAGATATTGCGCAACATTCCAATTGTCACATTCCGGCAAAGACTGCTCGCGATTTATTGCGGATTTGCAGCTCGATTTACGACGCTGTCGACAAATTGGAAAACGACGGCGCATTCAAAGATTTTCCTTATCGCGACAAGCAGGAGCAAAAGAATATCGCGATTCAATGGATCGTTTGGAGCGATCCCCGCATTTGTGGAATCACTGGCGGGAAGCCGGCGACGAAAGAAGATTTTGATAAAGTCGTTTACAAACAAGTTGAGCAACGCGGACCCGTCACTCCGCAAACCAGGAAGAAGATCGACAAAGGGGATGACGCGATGTGGAACGGGATCCAACTGGCGAGCGCAAAGGCAAAAGATCTGGAAAAACGGGACGAATCCGCCGGCGCACCGCCGGGCTTAGCTAATGTTGCCGATAACACGTCGTCTCCGCCGCCCATAACTGAGGCGGTACCGACCAAGGAAGAGAAAATACCCGGCGTACTGGAGGAGCTTGAGAAGGCTAAAAGCGCCTATGGCAGCGGGCGCCACGAATTCACTGATAAACAGACGGTGGATATCGGGGCGCTGAGTGACGAATTGAACGACATCAAATACAAAAAGGGAAAGGGGTCCGCAGAATACAAGGAAAAATTGGCTAAGTTCAACAAGCTGCTTAACCAGATAGACAATGCCTTTGCCAAATCGGATAAGGGCAAAAAGCTTTTCGCTGAATGGCTGAAAGAGTATGAGAAGATTTACAAGACCGGGCAAAAGATTCCGAAAGACTTAATTCCTTCGACGTCTGGTCCAATGACGGCGGAGGAAAAGACGGACGAACTCGCGGAGAAGAAAGGGAAAGTCGACGACGCGCAGAAGGTGCTTGATACGGAAAAAGGGAAATACATTCAGATGCAAAAAGATGCCGTCGCAAATAGTGACGCCGTAAAAAAATTGGAGGCGCAATTGGACAAGAAGAATGACAAAAACAAAGTCAAGCAGCTCCAAGCTGACCTGGAAAATGCGAAGAAACAGGTCGCGAAGGATTGGGCCTCAACGAAAGAGGCCAACGATCAAATGAAGAGAGTGCAGCAGGCTGAGAAAGATCTCGATAAGGCAAAAGAAGCTTTCAAACCTTATGAGCAGCTCGAAGAGAAGTCGGCCAAACCGCCGAAGCCGTAGCTACTGCCAGGAAATCACGTCGTCGGAGCCGGAAAATTTATTGTTTCCGTTTTTTCCGAGGAGCATGTCTTTCCCAACAGACCACGCGAGGACTCCTTGCCGTACTGGACTTCCACCGGCCCCGTTGTTCGCTCCATAAGGATTTGGTGTGACTTGGTTGTCGTAATCTGCGTCGAGCACGATTGCGTATTCTGAGCCCCAGGGATCATAAAACCGTCCGTTCGAAGTCTTGATTCCCGCTCGCGGAGTGTTCTGATCTTTCGCTTCCGGCGGGCTAACAAAAATAATCTGTCGCGTATTCAGCGGCGCGGTGGGGAGCCCCCGCAACTCGTTGAAAAGCACATCGTTGGTACTAGCGCCTCCAGGTCCGAAGGTTGCGCTGGCATCCGTTGTAGCAGCCGTAGGATAGCGACCGTACTCAGTGTAAAACGCGTTCACTGCGGTCACGATTTGGGCGAGATCGTTTTTGGCCTGAGTTTTCTTCGCCTGGTTTTGCACGCCTTGAAATGCGGGAAACAACAATCCGAGCAAGACCACGATGATCGTGATGACAACGAGCAATTCGGTGAGCGTGAAAGCCTGAATGGAACGTCTTTGCATTGGTTCGAAGAGAACGCTCAACATTTAACCTTCAACAGTCCGCCGTTTTAACCCTCTCACCGTTGAACGAATCACGTCCATTTCCGCATTTGCTCGGGGAACGGGCATTGCGCGCAATCGGAGTTGTCCTGCAAACAAAAATCTTCGTAGATCTGCAACAGACCTTGTTGATGCGCGACCGTCCTTAGAAATTGCACGCGACGAGGATCGTCGGCGAAGAGACGGGTCGCGCCCGTGGCGAGGCGCCGATTGGAAAGGCGGGCCGGCAGTTTGGAATATTCATTCCAGACATCGCGACCTTCCGAAAAGGCAAAGGGATAGAAAACATTGGCCAGAATTTCCGCGACGCGCGATTCGCCGATCAATGCCATTTCTTTGGGCGACGCCTTGGATGTGAGCGTGTAATGAAAGTTCCAAAAGGAATGTTGCAGACCGAAAAGAAAATCAGCGATCCCGTTATGCCCGGCTTTGCTTAACAATTTCGCGAATGTGGGCCAATTGATCACGAGCGCAGCCAGGGCGGCGAGGCGACGCTGCGGATGATTGACCGGTCGCGAACCGCTCAGGCGCCACGTTTTTCCTGGCAGGATCAAACGTTGCAAATCATCGCGATGCGGCCACCAACGGTCCCACAAATTGCGCACGTAATTCCTTGTCGATCTTGCGTAGACTTCGAGATCGGGCGCTTGCAAAAAGCCGGCCACGCCAAAGAGCAATGCTTCCGCCTCGGCGGAATATTCGCGCAGGAATTTCAGGGGCAATCGTTGCGCCAGCAGGGTGAAGGGCAGTTTATTTTCTTTGTAACCGAGCGCGGCCGCGATTTCCTGAAAGAGCGCTTCGTCGCGTCCGTGATTGTCGATCTTGCGGCGAATACGAGTGCGTTTTTGTTGCAACCGGAATTGCGCGGCGGCATCGAGAATCCCGCGGACGCGATCTTCCGGTAAATTTTTCAATGGCGCCTGACAGCGCCCCGCTCGTGCCAGCGGAAGATTTGCGCTAAATGCATCCGCCAGAGCCGACGGGTCAATCTGAATCTGCGGCACGTCGCGGTTGGATTTCGTGCGCGTGAAAAATTCGCGGCTGCTATTTTCGACGAAAACATGGAGCACGGTTTGTTCGAACGCCGGGCTGGTAGCGTGACCGTGCAATTCCCAATTGCGATCGAGCAAATCGATTTCGATGCTGCCGCGCATCGGTTCGCCGCCGTTGATGCTGATGGCGGCATCGGAAAAGTCCGGGCCGGCTTCGCGGTTCCACGTGCCGAACTGGACGATATCGATCTTGTTGTCGCGGGTGGACGTGAAACTTCGGCCAAAATCCCCGGCGAACCAACGCGCTTGCAATTCCAACTCGGACGGAATGCGTGGCGAAACAAAAAGCGCGCGTTCGCACACCCGCGCCTGTGTGCGCATATCGGCATAGCGATTCGTGTTCAAGGGGGGTTTCCCCACTGTAGCCGCTTCGCTGTGCGAAGCGCAACGCTAAGGTATGAGCACGCCCCCCGCCTTCGTCCCGCGGTCGCAGGACTTCGGCGCGGCAAGCAGGGCGACGGTGACAGAGCTATTCGGATTCAACCGGCTCGAGACGCGTTTCCACGCCGACCGGCCCATGTTGGCTCAAGCGTTCGCGCAAATTCTCCACGATCTGCTCCACCGTGGTAGCAAGCGGGCGGGGGAAAATAAACAAATACTTCGGGCCTTTGCCGGCAGCCGGAAAGATAATCAGATTCTCGGATAAGAATTTCGGCTCATGCGAGACCATCGAGCCGTCGAGATCGATCGTTTGTGCAAATGGCCGCCCGTTCTTGCGCGCGACAAAATGGAGTTTGCGCGGCTCTTCGTTCGTAGCGACAAGCGCGCCGAACAAATTCGGCGGAATGCGGCGCCCGCGGCCGCTGATGCAAGGCGTCGCCCAGGCGATTGTTTCGCCGAGAATATTTTGCCGACTGAAAACCGCAGCGAGTCGCGACGGCAAGTTGAGCGGCAAATGCATGGGCGCGCTGAGATTGGCCGGGCCATTCAATTTCCTTAAAGCCAGCCAGATTTTTGCTTTCATCGCGCGCAAAACTTTCGGAGCGAAATAAAGAAATGCCGCGATCGCGATGGCGAAGATCGACAAGGCGAGCAGCGGATTGTGATAAATGAGCGCGAGTCCGCCGAAAACGGCCACGTCTTCGCCAAAACTGAGCGCGATATTCGAAAACGGTTCGGGCGATGTATTGCTGGCCAGACGCGTGGCCGATTTTGCGGTATGCGTAACCAGACTCGTTCCGCCCGCGAGCAGAGCGACCATCACGGTGAAAGCCGGCGTCGGATGTCCCAGCACCTGAATGGCGAGGAGCGCCCCACCGATCGGACGGATGACGGTATGAACGGCGTCCCATGCAGAATCGATCCACGGAATTTTGTCGGCGAAGAACTCGATGAGATAGAGAATGCC
>WNFR01011262.1_pt1 | contig 13678 bp, 13 predicted proteins | sample 5400221 | NCBI WGS metagenome assembly WNFR01 (sample SAMN13153357, study PRJNA577476) | soil metagenome | isolation source: 40 cm soil under Madrone tree | place: USA:California | collected 2016-06-14
TGATCGCAGCCCGCTTGGATCTGCTGGCGGAAATCGAACTGATTGGGGGCGAGCCGCCCGTGGACGAGCACGTCGACCTCGAAGGATCGCGCCTTCGCGTGCTCGTCGGCCTTGTTCATCCACGCCTGCAGATTGCGCAGCGTCTTCCCGAAGAGTCGAATCGCATCGTAGTGGTTCATTGCTCCCTCCTTTCGAGACCTCGGACCCTAGCCGAGGCGACGACCTGACGCGACCCACGCGGCGCGGTTTGCGCCGGAGCCTCTCGCCCGGCACGATCGCGCCGATGCACTCCGAGCGGCTGTCGTACATACGGGTCACGGACGCCGACCTCGGCTCGTTCCATCGGCTCGCGCGCGACGGACACGTGCGGCGCTACCTCCTCGACGGCACCGTCGTCTCCCTGGAGTGGAGCGCGCAGCGGATCGAGGAGAGTCAGGCGTTGTTCGTCCGTCGCGGCGTCGGGCTTTGCCTCGCGTACGACCGGAACGTCCGCGAGCTCGTGGGTTTCTGCGGCTTCCTGGAGCTCCCGTCGAGCCACGTCGAGCCGCAGCTCGTCTATGCGCTGTTCGAGCGCTTCACCGCAATGGGATATGCGACCGAGATGGCTCGAGCGTCGGTTGAGCATGCGCGCACTCGGGCGGGTTTCCGCGACGTCTTCGCGAGCGTCGACGCGGTCAACGTCGCCTCCCGGCGCGTGCTCGCGAAGCTCGGCTTCGAGCCGGTCGCGAGCACCCAGGGGACCTTCGGCGCGACGTTCCTGCTGCGGCTCGGCGCGAGCGAGGGGGCGCATGATCAGCGCGCGTGAGGCGCTCGTCCGGCTGCGCGACGGCAATCACCGGTTCGCGGCGAACCTGCGCAGCACCGAGGCGCTCGCGACCGCCAGCCGCCGCGCCGCGCTGACGAATCGCCAGGAGCCGTTCGCGATCGTGCTCGGCTGCTCCGACTCGCGCGTGCCGGCGGAGATCGTCTTCGACCAGGGTCTCGGCGACCTCTTCGTCATCCGTGTCGCCGGGAACATCGTCGCGCCGTCGCAGGTCGGCAGCGTCGAGTTCGCGGCCGCGCGCTTCGGGACGCGGCTCGTCGTCGTCCTCGGGCACTCGCAGTGCGGCGCGATCGTCGCGACGCTGGAGGAGCTCCGCCGACCGACCGCAAACCAGTCGCGGAACCTGCAATCGATCGTCGATCGCGTGCGGCCGTCCGTCGAGGGGCTGCTCACGACCGGCGCCCCCCGCGACATGGATGCGCTGGTCGCCGAGGGCGTCCGGCTGAACATCTGCGCCTCCGCGGACCACTTGCGACACGGCTCACAGATCCTCGAGCAGCTGATCCAAGAGGACGGCCTGCTCGTCGTCGGCGCCGAGTACTCGCTCGAGACCGGCGTCGTCGATTTCTTCGACGGCGTCCCCGCCGACCCGTAGCGCGCTCCACACGTCACCCGCCGGCCATCGCACCGACGACCATGAACGGCTCGGCGCCGGTCGCGACCGCCTCGGGAAGCGGCGCGTCGGGGGCCTGGTGCGAGAGATCCTGCTCGCAGGCGAAGAAGCGCACGAACGGGCGGCGCTGCTGCGTGACGTGGTCGCGGATCGCGCCGCGCAGCACCGGGTAGCGCGCCTCGAGCGCGTCGAGCACTGCGCGTTGCGTAACAGGCCCGACGACCTCGAGCTGCACCTCGCGCTCGACGCGGGCCAGCTGGCGCAGATGCGGCGGCAGGACGACGCGGATCACGGCAGCGTCTGCACTTCCACGGACAGCACGGCGGGGAGATCGCGGACGATCGCGGTCCAGCGGTCGCCGGCATCGGCCGACGCGTACACCTGCCCGCCCGTCGTGCCGAAGTAGACGCCGCACGGGTCGAGGCCGTCGACGGCCATCGCGTCCCGCAGCACGTTCACGTAGCAGTCGCGCTGCGGCAAGCCGTTCGTGAGCGCCTCCCACTCCTCGCCGCCGGTCCGGCTGCGATAGACGCGCAGCTTACCCTCGGGCGGATAGTGCTCCGAGTCGCTCTTGATCGGGACGACGTAGATCGTCTCCGGCTCGTGCGCGTGGACGTCGATCGCGAAGCCGAAGTCGCTCGGCAGGTTGCCGCTCACCTCGCGCCACGACTCGCCGGCGTCGTCGCTGCGCATCACGTCCCAGTGCTTCTGCATGAAGAGCACCTGCGGCTGTGAGCGGTGCATCGCCAGACGATGCACGCAGTGGCCGACCTCGGCGTCCGGGTTCGGAATCTGCTCGGAATGGAGCCCGCGATTGATCGGTCGCCACGACGCGCCGCCGTCGTCGGTGCGAAACGCGCCCGCCGACGAGATCGCGACGAACATTCGCTTCGCGTCGCGCGGGTCGAGGATGATCGTGTGCAGGCACATCCCACCCGCGCCGGGCTGCCAACCGGGCGCGGACTCGTGGCGGCGGAGCGCCGGCAGCTCGCGCCAGGTCCGGCCGCCGTCGGTCGAGCGGAAGAGCGCCGCGTCCTCGACCCCGGCGTAGACCATGTCGGGATCGGTGAGCGACGGCTCGAGGTGCCACACGCGCGCGAACGCCCACGGATGCGGCGTGCCGTCGTACCATTGATGGGTGCCGGTCGGGCCGTCGTATGCGAACTCGTTCCCGACAGGCTCCCACGAGGCACCGCCGTCGTCGGAGCGTTGGATCAGCTGCCCGAACCAGCTCGTGCTCTGCGAGGCGTAGAGCCGGTTCGGATCTGCCGGCGATCCTTTGAGGTGGTACATCTCCCAGCCGCCGAAGTGCGGACCGCTCACCTCCCAGCGCTCACGCTTGCCGTCCGCGCGCAGCACGAACGCGCCCTTGCGCGTGCCGACCAGTACCCGTACGGCGCTCATCACGTCCCTCCTCTCCTCGATGACGCGCGGAGACGGCGCAAATCGACACCAGACTCACGGCCGTGTCGGCCCACGCGTGACGCTCATCACGCTGGCGCGATACGCGCGCCGACGCCGATCGTCAAGGCGGACCGAGAGGTGCTGCCCCTTCGCGGCGTGCACCTTTTGCGCGGACCGGCCAGAAAAATGGCGCGACGCGGGAGTGACGGTGCCGCTCATCCGCGATCTTGGACCAGCGAGCAGCGCGACGCGCATGCGCTCCGCGTGATGGTATTCGCCTTGCTCCGTGGCCCCACATGCGCCTCCACGCCGCCGTCGAGAATCGGACGACATGAGCACCACGCAGGCGATTCTCGGGGAGCATCCGCTCACGCGCAAGATCGCGATGCTCATCCGCAAGGCCGGCCCGACCGACGCGAGCATCCTCGTCATGGGCGAGAGCGGCACGGGCAAGGAGCTCGTCGCGCGCGGCGTTCACGCGTGCTCGCCGCGCGCGAGTCGCCCTTTCATCGCCGTCAACTGCGGCGCCATCCCGCCGGGGCTCTTCGAGTCGGAGCTCTTCGGCCACGAGCGGGGCGCGTTCACCGGCGCCGTCGCGGCGCGGGCCGGGGTTTTTCAGCTCGCCTCGGGCGGCACGATCTTTCTCGACGAGATCGGCGAGCTGCCGCCCGCGATGCAGGTGAAGCTCCTGCGCGTCCTGCAGGACTCCGAGGTGCGGCCGGTCGGCGCCGAGCACGTCGTCCGGGTGAACGTCCGGGTGATCGCGGCGACGAACCGCAATCTCGAGCGCGACGTCGCGAGCGGCGCGTTTCGCGAGGACCTCTTCTACCGATTGAACGTCGTGCCGATCGTCGTGCCGCCGCTGCGCGAGCGGCGCTCGGACGTCGCGCTCCTCGTGCAGCACTTTCTCGACCGCCACAATGCCAAGCCCGGCGTGACGCGGATCTCGATCCCGGACGAGACGCTCGTTCACCTGTGGGAGTACGACTGGCCGGGCAACGTGCGCGAGCTGGAGAACGTGATTGAGCGCGTCGCGGCGCTCGCCGACGGCGAGGAGGTGACGATCGACGAGCTGCCGCTCGAGGTCCGCACCTACGTCGCCGGCCGCCATCATCCGCCGGGGACCTTCGAGACCGAGACGATGGATCTCCAAACCGCCGTCGACCAGTTCGAGATTTCGCTCATCGAGCAGGCGCTGCAGCGCACCCGGGGCAACAAGCAGCGCGCCGCGGCGCTGCTCGGCCTGAAGCGCACGACCCTGGTCGCCAAGCTCCGCCGTCGCCACGCCCTCCACCGCCACCTCGATCCGGTCTTCGAGACGGCCGCGAATCGCCCGCCGACGAACGGCTACCGCCCGGTCGCGCTGTCACGATCGCCGCTCTGATCCCGCGGGCAGCGTACACGCCCCGCTTCGGGCGCGCGTGCCGGTGTGACGGCGCCGTTGCAGGCGCGATTGGTGCGCGACTCCTACTCGATGCCGACCTCGTCGACGTAGCACCACAACCAGCCCTCGCCCGGCTCGAGCGAGCGGATCACCGGGTGGCGCGTCGCGTGGAAGTGCCGCGTCGCGTGCTTGTTCTTCGAGCTGTCGCAGCAGCCGACGTGTCCGCACGCGAGGCACGCCCGCAGATGCACCCAGCTGTCCCCGCGCGCGACGCACTCGTCACAGACGCGGCTCGTCGGACTCGCGTCGCCCGGATCCTGGAGATGCGCGCAGGGCGCGTCGACATCGCTCATCATCGTCCTCCCGAGCGGCTCGGCCGCTCTTTGTGCACGGCACGTTTCGTCGGCGGCGCGGCCCCGGGCGATGGCGACGCCGCGTCGGCGATCGCGTCGGCGATCTGCGTCGCGACCACGTCGAGCGCGCCGCCCATCGCGCGCGCCATCGTCGCGGGATTGTCGTCGGCGATCGGCACCTCGGCGCTGAACGGACGCTCGAGCAGGAGCTGGCCGTGCGGATCACGCAAGGATGCCGTCGCTTCCACCAGCGCGACGTGCGTCGGCGCCAGCACGTCGTCGAACGCCGTGACGGTGATCCGCAGCGACGGGGCGCGCAGATCGTCCGAGAGGCGCACGCGCGCGGACTTCCGAAACGCGGCCTCCAGCGCCCGCTCGACGTACGACGTCGGCAGCTCGTGCCATCGCCGCTGCTCGTAAAAGCCGTACTCGACCGGCGACACCCGCCAGACCACGCGCTCGCGCATGTACGATTCGCCGTCGACGGCGCGGATGCGAACGATGTGCGCGGGTTCGGACCGCCCCGCCGAGGCGCCGCCGTACGCGTCGCGCAGCAGCGCGGAGTCGGGCCGATAGAAGCGCGGCTCGGCGGCGTTGCGCGCGAGGCAGCCCGCCGCGAGCGCGAGCACGAGGACGGTGACGCGTGCGTTCACGGCGTTTTCGGGTGCGCCGGCGCATCGGCGCGCACGCCGCGCAGCAGCGTGCTCGGATCGCGCTCCAGCGAGTCCGCGAGCGTGCGGATGGACTCGAGCGCCTCGCGCAGTGAGACGAGGCTCGCCCGCAGCTCGTCGCGCACGTCGCTGACCTCGCCGATCGCGTGGTTGAGCGACCCCGAGGTCTCGCGCAGCGAGGTCGTCGTCGCGCCGAGCTTGGCGTCGTCGAGCGCGGCCTGCGCCCGCGCCGCGGCGCTGCGCAGCTGCACGAGCAGCTGATTGAAGGAGCCGTCGTCGGCGTTCAACGTGACCGAAAGGCGGTTGATCGACGCCAGCGTGGTGCGCAGATCCGCCGCCGCGGCGGTCACGCCCTCCTCGACTGCGGGAAACTTGTTGAGGATGTCGATCGCCGCCTCCTCGATGCTCTTCAGGGTGGACGGCGCCGACGGTACGTAGTTCCACGGCGGCTCGAACGGCAGCCGCGGCGGTGGGTAGCGGTGGGCGTCGAAGAAGTCGGTCTGGAGAAAGCGCACGCCGGTGATGCCCGCCGCCGCGAGCTGCACGCGCAGATTGGGATCGATGAAGACCTCCCCGGTGTTTTTCTTCGGGATGTGCAGCCCGAGGCGGGTGAGCGCGTCCAGATAGACGTCGGACGTCACCTGGACGTAGCGGTGATCGGGCGCGATCGTGATGTCGGTGACGGTCCCGATCGTGACGCCCCGGAACTTGACGGGCGAGCCGACGTCGAGGCCTTGCACCGACTCGTCGAAGTACGAGACCGTTTGCAGCGCGTCGCGCTGAAAGCGGTGCGCGGCGAGCCAGAAGATCGTCCCCGCGGCGGCGAGAATCCCCGCGACGACGAAGAGCCCGAGCTTCCAGTGGTTGGTCGCGGTCGTTGCCACGTCAGGCCGCCTGCGCGGTGCGGTTGAAGAACGCGTGGACGCGGGGATCGTCGTGCGCCTCGCGCAGCGTCAGCGGATTGCCGCGGGCGATGATCCCGCGCGTACCGCGATCGAGGAGGATGCAGTCGCTCGCAATCGCGAAGATGCTCGGCAGCTCGTGGGTGACGATCACCGTCGTCATGCCGAGGCTCTTGTTCAACGTCAGAATGAGCGCGTCGAGCTCCGCCGAGCTCACCGGGTCGAGACCCGCCGACGGCTCGTCGAGAAAGAGCAGCGGCGCGTCGAGGGCGAGCGCGCGCGCGATGCCGGCGCGCTTTTTCATGCCGCCCGAGAGCTCCGCGGGGAGGTGATGCTCGAAACCTTCGAGACCGACGAGCCGGAGCTTCGAGCGCACGATGGTCTCGATCGCGCGGCGGTCGAGGCGCGTCCATTGGCGCAGCGGCAGCGCCACGTTATCGAAGAGGGTCATCGACCCGAAGAGCGCGCCGGACTGAAAGAGGACGCCGTACGACGGCGCCCCGGCGTCGCGCCGCGGCGGCGCGCCACGTACCGCGATGCGGCCCAGCATCGGCTCCTCGAGGCCGATCAAATGGCGGAGCAGCGTCGACTTGCCCGAGCCGCTGCCGCCGAGGATCGCGAACACGCCACCCGCCGCGACGGTGAAGTCCAAGTTCTCGAGGACGACGGTGTCGCCGTAGCCGATCGTCAGCCCCTCGACGGCGATGATCGGCTGGTCACATTCCGGCGGCATTGAAGAGCACCGTGAAGATCGCGTCGACGACGACGATCGCGAAGAGGCTGGTGACGACCGCCGACGTGGTCGCGCGGCCAACGCCCTCGGCGCCGCCGTGGGTCGCGAGCCCGCGCTGACACGCGATCAAGGCGATGTTCAATCCGAAGAACGCCGTCTTGATGCAGCCCGACGAGACGTCCCAGACGTTGACCGCCTTCTGCACCTCGAGGAGGTACGAGCTGGTCGTGAGATCGAGGCTCGCGAGCGCGACCAGCAGCCCGCCGGCGATGCCGACCAGATCGGCGAAGATCGTGAGCAGCGGCAAGACGAGCACCAGCGCGATCACGCGCGGAAATACGAGGAACTGGTACGGATCGAACCCGAGCGTCCGGAGCGCGTCGATCTCCTCCGAGACGCGCATCGTACCGAGCTCGGCGGAGAACGCCGCGCCGGAGCGGCCGGCGACGATGATCGCGGTCATGAGCGGCGCCAGCTCGCGCGTGATCGACAGCCCGACGAGGTCGGCCTCGAAGATGTTGGCGCCGAACTGCCGCAGCTGGATCGCCGCCTGAAACCCGGTGACGAGGCCGACCAGGAAATTGATCATCAGGACGATCGGGAGCCCGTCGGCGCCGGCACGTTCCATCAGCCGCGGCACGTCGGCCCAGTTGACCCGGGTCGGCCGACGCAGCCCTTGCGTCGCGGCGAGGACGACGTCGCCGACGAAATCGAGGCCCTTGCTTTCGCCGAGCAGCGCGACCGTCTCGCGGCCGATCTGATCGAGCACGCCGATCCGCGCCGGGGGCGGCTGCAGGCTTGGACGCGGCGCATGGGCCCCGTAGAGGTCCAGCATCGCGCGTGCCGCGCCATGGGCGCCAACGATGTCGGACGCGACGCCTTTGCGCTCGAGATCGGCGCGCAGCTCGAGGAGCAACGCCGTCGCAGCGCCGTCGAGATGCTCGATGCCGGAGAGATCGAGGTCGAGCCGCGTCGGCGCCGCGACGTCCGCGGCGAGCCGCCGCACGTTCTGCCACGACCGGAAGCACTCGCGGAATCGCAGCTCACCGGCGAAGCGCAGCGCGCTGCGATCGGCCGCGAGATCGAGCCGCTCGACGCTGTAGGTCGCGGCGTCGGCGCCGTTCTGTGTCGTCGGCGTCTCCATCGAATCCTCTCGCGTCTCTCTAAGCTCGACGGGCGCGCAAACGCAACGCAGCGGCCCGTGGCGCGGCGGCGGCCCATCGCGAGTGACAATCGCGTCGACTCGTCGAAAGCGGAGCGGGAGCTCGGCGTCGAGTGCCGCGCCGTCGAGGAGACGCTGCGCGACGCGGTGGCGTGGCCGCGGGGTGCGCACATGCTTTGAGGCGTGCGCCGTCAGCGAGGTCGCGATTCGTGAGACGCACGCCACCGCGTCGCCGGCGGACGCGCGCAACGTCACACGAGCAACGTCGCGAGACCCAAGAAGATTCCCATGCTCGCGCAGTCCGTGGCGGTCGTGAGGAAGATGCTCGAGGCGGTGACCGGGTCGGTGCCGAGCCGGCGCAGCGCGAGCGGCACCACGACGCCAGCGACGCCGCTCGCGACGCAGGCCGCCGTCATCGAGATCATGACGACCACGCCGAGCGTCCACGCCGCGGGCGTGCGCCGAGCCGTCGCATAGAAGAGCATCCCCGCGCCCGCCGTAAAGCCGATGAGTGCCCCGTTGCAGAGCCCGAGCCAGGCTTCCTTCACGATCAGCGACCCCGCGCGCCCGCGCTGCAGCTCGCCGAGCGTCATTCCGCGCAACGTCACGGCGAGCGCTTGGCACCCCGTGTTGCCCGATTGGCCTGCGAGCACGGGAAGGAACACCGCGAGGACGACGATGCGATCGATCGTGCCCTGGAAGAAGGCGACGACTCCCGCCGCCAAGAACGCCGTGAGCAGATTCAGCTGCAGCCACGGATGGCGTAACGCGAGGCTCCTCGGCCACGGCGTCGCCAGCCGCTCCTCCTTTTGCACGCCGACCATCGAGCCCGGCTGGGCGCTCAACTCGAATGCCTGCTGCTGGAAGAGCGTCTCACCGCGAATCAGGCCCACGAGCCGTTCCGTGTCGTCGCACACGGGATACGACGGGGCATCATGTCGCGGAACACGAGCACCCCGATGAGCTTTTTTTCCGCGTCGACGACGAAGGCGTACGAGACGAGGGCCTTCCGTACGATGCTGCGCAGACGGCGGATCGCTTCGGCCACCGTCATGTCCGGCGGGAACTCGGTGTAGACCGGCGCCATCAACCGTCCGATCGTGTCTTCGGGGAAGGCTTGGTTGACGCTCCACTGACGCGCGCATTCCGGCGCGGCCTGCGCGACGATGGCGGTGCGCCGCGGCTCCGGGAATTCGCGGAGGATGGCGATCGCGGTGCCCGGGTTCATGCGCTCGAGCATCTTGGCGATCGTCGCGTCCTCTTCGCCGACGAGCGCGGCCACCGCCTCGTGCGGCGGGTAGTTCGCGATAGTCGTCGCCAGATCGCGCTCGTCATCACTCGTGTGCGTCGCGCTTGCGGCCGGTGTGGCGCTCATGCCGTGCTCCTTCGTCGGCGATCCGTTGTGATCGCGGACGATTATTCGAGATGTTGCCGTGTTTCCAGCGCTTGTCTTTCGCGCCCTGTCGTGAACACTCTGCGGCCGTGACGGTGGGACCGACGCGCCGCCGCCGACGCCCGTGACACGGCGATCCCTCTTCGCCATCCATCCTCGCGTGTTGCTCGCCGTCGCCACGACGTTGCTGATGGTCGGCCTCTTCTTCCTGCACTTGCCGCTCCTCGACCTGATCGAGCTCCGTACCTTCGATCTCCGCTTCCTCTCGCGCGGCGCCGTCGCGCCGTCGCCGGCGGTCGTGCTGGCGATGGTCGACGAGAAGAGCCTCGACACGGAGGGTCGCTGGCCATGGCCGCGGGCGAAGCTCGCGCGGCTCGTCGACGCGCTCTCGCGCGACGGTGCGAAGGTGATCGCGTTCGACATCGCGTTCCCGGAGCCCGACCGAAGCTCCGGCCTCGAGCTCCTGGACCGAGTGCGCGACACGGTGGGCGCTCTCGGTCTTTCGAGCCCGCGCTTGGAAACGCTCCTCGACGAGAGCCGCCGGAGCGCCGACAACGACGGCGCCCTGGCGCGTGCGCTCCGGGAGTCGGCCGCTGCGACCGTGCTCGGCTACTTCTTCCACATGACGGAAGCCGACCATCACGTCGACGAGACGAAGATCGAGCGCGAGCTCGAGCTCATCGCACCCTCGAAGTATCCGCTCGTCGCCTACCGGACGCCCGCGGCGGCGGACGTTCCGCTGTTACGCGCGTATGCCCCCGAGGCCGATCTTCCGTCGCTCACTGAGGCGGCGAGCTCCTCCGGCTATTTCAGCGTCCGCCAAGATGCCGACGGCGTCGTGCGGTGGATGCCGCTCGTCATCCAAGCCGGCGACGACCTCTTTCCGCCGCTGTCGGTCGTCGCGGCGTGGCAGTACCTCGATCGGCCCAAGCTCGCCGTGACGGTCGGCCCGTACGGCGTCGAAGGCGTACAGCTCGGTGATCGCGCGATTCCGACCGACGAGATGGGTCGGCTGCTGATCGACTACCTCGGTCCGCCGAAGACGTTTCCCTACGTGTCGATCAGCGACGTGCTCGCCGGCACCGTGCCCGCGGGAACGTTCCGTGGCCGCATCGTGCTGGTCGGCACCGCCGCGACCGGCATCTTCGATGCCCGCAGCACGCCCTTCAGCCCCGTGCACCCCGGCTCGGAGATTCACGCCACGGTCATCGACGACATCCTCAGCCGCCGCTTCCTCGCCAAGCCCGCGTCGTCCGACCTCTACGACGTGCTGGCGATCGTCGTCGGCGCGGCCGTCATCGGGCTCGTCGTGCCGCGGGTGAGCGGCGTGGCGGCGCTCGGCGTCGCGACGGTGCTCTGCGGGCTGCACGTCGCCGTCGCGCGCGCGCTGTTCGTACGGTTCGGGCTGTGGGTGAACATCGTGTACCCGCTGCTCGCGATCGTCGCGAGCTACACGACGCTCACCGCGTACAACTACGTCATCGAGCAGCGCGAACGAAAGCGGATCCGCAGCGCCTTCGGGCAATACGTGGCGCCGGCCGTCGTCGAGGAGATGCTGCAGGACCCGAGTCGCTTGCGCCTCGGCGGCGAGGAGCGCGTGCTCACCGTTCTCTTCAGCGACCTGCAGGGGTTCACCTCGAACTCCGAGCGCTACACGCCGCGCCAGATGTTCGAGCTGCTCAGCGAGTACTACGGGCGGATGACGGAGCGGATCTTCGCGCATGAAGGGATGCTCAAGGAGTACGTGGGCGACGAGCTGATGGCGATCTTCGGCGCCCCCGTCGCGCAAGCGGACCACGCCGTGCGGGCGTGTGCCGCTGCGCTCGAGATGCTCGAGCATCGCAAAGCCATGACCAAGGAATGGCTGGCGACGGGACGTCCGCCGCTGATCGCACGGACGGGCATCAACTCCGGCACGATGCTCGTCGGCAACACCGGCTCGGAGTATCGCCTCACCTACGGCGTGCTCGGCGACAACGTGAATCTCGCGTCGCGCCTCGAGGGACTGAACAAGGAGTACGGGACGCAGATCCTCATCGGGGAGAACACGGCCGCGCTCGTCGGCGACGCGTTCGTCCTCCGCGAGGTCGACCGCGTGCGCGTCGTCGGCAAGACGATCCCGACGCGGGTGTACGAGCTCGTCGCCGCGTCGCGAACACCGCTTCCCGACGAGCTGCTGGAGACGCTCCGACGCTACGCAGTCGCGCTCGAGACGTATCGCGCCCTCGATTGGGCCGAGGCGCTCCAGCGGTTCGAGGAGATCATCAAGATCTCACCGGGCGATCGTCCGTCGCTCACAATGGCGCGGCGATGCCGGACGTACATCGAGACGCCGCCCCAGGCGGACTGGGACGGCGTCTACGAACTGACAAGGAAGTAGCGGCGCTTCGCGATGGGCGTCGCGGCACGAAGTGAATTCGCGCCGCGCCTTAGCAAGCGTACTTCAGCAGTGTGCCGTTGGCGAGCCGGTAGTAGCACGTCGGATCCTCGCCGGCCTGGAGATTATTGCCGTCGAGATTCTCGACGACCGGCGCGCAATCGTAGCCCCCGGGGAAGTTGTTCGGGAACGTGTTGGTCCCGCTCGTCGGTGTGCAGAGCACCGCGTTGCCGGGCGGAACGATCGTGACCGGGCCGTGATCCGACGTCGCGCCGACGAAGACGCCGGCACGGTTGACGTTGACCGTGAGGTGGACGCCGTTCTTGGTCGTGATCTGCTGCTGCGTCGTTGCGAGGCCCGGCAGGTCGGTGGTAGACGGGCCGAGGATGTCGTCGAAGTAGATGTTCTTGCCCGACTTCTCCTGCACGGGCACGTCGCCGGGCGACGACAGCGCGGTGGCGATCACGAGGTTGGGCGTCCCCGGACCGTTGTCGAAGTTGAACGCGACGCGACACGTTTGGAAGGTGATGATGCCCTTCCCGAATCCGGTCGTCGGATCGCCGGCTCCGGGCGCGTAGAGCTGCTGGCAGCCGCCGAAGACGGCGCCCGTCGGCGGGTAGACCTGGTTCGCGTACACCGCGAGGCCGGCGGAAATCAGGATGTTCAGCTGGTTGTCGCTGCTCGCCGGTCCGGTGAAGCGATACGGCCAGAACGCGCACTGCACCGGCTGATTGTTCACCTGACACGTGCCGGTAACGGGAAACTGGCCGCCGGGCGGCGGGACGATCTCGAGGACGTAGGGCCCGAGGATCACGCACTGATGGCTCAACGCCTCCTGCGATCCGGCGACGCAGACGCCGTCGCCGAACATCGCCTTCGCGTCAGTCGAGACGAACAGCGCGAGCGCCAGCGCCAGTGCCACGGCGAAGTGGGTACGCGGGTTGATCATGGCTTCCTCCTGTGGATCCTGACGCGTCACGGCAGGGCGAGCGTCACCCGGGCGAAGAACATTCGAGCGGGCTGGATGATGGGATTCGTGAAGTCGGTATCGTGATACTTGAACTTCTTGTCGAAGAGATTGGTCGCGCCGATGCCAACGAAGCCGTACCGCTTCGGTAGTCGATAACTGACCATCGCGTCAACCACGAAAAAGTCGTCGCTACCTTTGCGGAACTCGCCCGGGTTCGGCTCGAAATCGCCCGCCTGGTTGACGTACATGCCGCGCAGCCACGCGCTCACGCCCGAAGGATGGAAGAAGCCCGCACCCAACGGAAGGCGGTGCGTATTCACCTCGTGGACGCCGAAGGTGAAGTCGCGGTCCCGGGTAAAGCGCTCGTAGATCCACTCGGCGCGCAGCGCCACCCAATCGTGCGGCGCGTAGAGCAGGTACGCGCGCCCCAGGCGCTCCTTCCAGTCGGCCTCGCGGACCGAGTTCTCGCCCGTCTCGGGATCGATGAACTCGAACGGCACGTGCAGGTCGCGGTGCGAGTACTCGGCGCCGCCGAAGAGGCGATCGCAGAACCTCTGGTCGATCGCGCCGCCGTATCGCCACGCGGTCGCCCCGTTGCCGTCGTCGAAGAACTGGTTGAAGCCGGCGACCTGCGTCGGCTCGAGCGTCTGGTCCGTGATGAGCGTGCGCTTGAGCTCGCGGAAGCCGGCGGCGCGGAGCGTCGTGTTCTGGAACGGCGCCCACGGCGGCGTCCACATGAGGCCCGCCTTGGGATTGAACTGATGGCGCTCTTTCGTCGACGCGTCGCCGCTGAAGAAATCGCCGCTGCCGCCGACGGTGAGCGTGACGCTCCGGATCGGGTCGATCGACACGTACGAGTACGCGTTCGTGTGGTGGAGGTCGGCGGAGGTGCG